>Ga0172373_10003161_pt1 | contig 24413 bp, 20 predicted proteins | sample Lak10m_2_FD_114546 | JGI IMG/M metagenome (GOLD analysis project Ga0172373, IMG submission 114546) | Freshwater microbial communities from Kabuno Bay, South-Kivu, Congo - kab_092012_10m | ecosystem: Environmental > Aquatic > Freshwater > Lake | place: Democratic Republic of the Congo...
AGAACGGCGGCCACGGCGGCGGCACGGCAGCACCCATCGCGCGCAAGGTGATGGACTATTACCTGCTGGGCAAGATACCAACACCGTTGCCTGATGCGGCCAACAATGAGGATGCGCCACATGACTAAACGCCAGCTCTGGCTGCGCTTCATCGCCCATATCGACCCGATGCTGATGCTCGGGCTGGGGCTACTGATGAGCACCAGCCTACTGCTGCTGTTCAGCGCCAGCGACGGCAACTGGCTGCGCGTCGGTGGTCAGGGCGCAAACATCCTTGTGGCACTGGTGTTGATGTGGGTAGTGGCCAACCTGCCCTTGCACTATCTGATGCGCACCGCACTGCCCATCTACCTGCTAGGCATGTTGTTGCTGATAGGCGTGGCACTGTTCGGCGAAATCAGTCACGGCGCACGACGCTGGTTGAACATCGGCGTGGCCACCATACAACCCTCCGAGCTGATGAAGATCGGTGTGCCGCTGATGATGGCGTGGTACTTCGAGAAACACGAAGCCACGCTCACTTGGAAGAACTATCTGATCGCCGCCTTGATACTCATCGTGCCAGTCGGCTTGATCGCGCGCCAACCTGACTTAGGCACGGCCTTGCTAATCTCAGCCAGTGGCTTCTATGTCTTGTTCTTGGCCGGCTTGAGCTGGCGCATCATCGGCGGCATGGTAGTGGCCGGTCTGGCCAGCGCGCCCATCCTATGGAACATGCTGCATGAATACCAGAAGCACCGCATTATGATGTTGTTCGATCCCACCCAAGACGCGCTGGGCAAGGGCTACCACACCATACAGGGCATGATTGCGGTAGGCTCGGGCGGCCTCATCGGCAAAGGCTACATGGACGGCACGCAGACCCATCTGGACTTTCTGCCGGAGCGCACCACCGACTTCATCTTCGCCGTTTACTCGGAAGAGTTCGGCTTGCTAGGCAACCTCATCCTGCTCGCCATGTATGGCTTCGTCATCACGCGCGGCTTCATGATTACCGGCAGTGCCTCGACCTATTTCACGCGTCTGATGGCAGGCAGTATCACGCTCACCTTCGCCACCTATGCCTTCGTCAATATGGGCATGGTGAGCGGCATCCTGCCGGTGGTAGGCGTGCCCTTGCCGCTGCTCAGTTATGGCGGTACCTCTATGCTCACCCTGCTGCTCGGTTTCGGCATGTTGATGAGTATCGAAACCCATCAGAAGCTCAACAAAACCTAAGGAATCACCATGCAAAAAAACCTGCTGCTGTTGACGCTCTCCGCTCTATTCCTCGCTGCCTGTAGCAGCGCGCCCACGCGCGATAGCAGCTCAACATCGCCAGCGACACCCGCGACGAGCAATCCTGCCAGCGCACCCAGCACACCTGCGGGTGGTTACTTGGCGGGTGACGGTCCAGACGGCAATGTACCTGCCGGTATCGACAACACCCCCGACGCTGCCCCCAAGGCCGAGCCGCTGCATCGCTATGCCAACCGCCCCTACAAAGCTTTAGGTAAGGAATACACGCCGCTCACCAGCCCAGGCAATTTCAAAGAGCGCGGCATCGCCTCTTGGTATGGCAAAAAATTTCACGGCCAGCGCACCTCGATAGGCGAGACCTATGACATGTATGCCATGAGCGCCGCTCACCCCACCTTGCCGATTCCCAGTTACGCGCGTGTCACCAATCTCAGCAACCATAAGTCTGTGGTGGTGCGCGTGAATGATCGCGGCCCTTTCCTGCATGACCGCATCATCGATCTATCCTACGCGGCAGCGCACAAGCTCGGCATGATAGGCGCTGGTAGCGCCGAAGTTGAAGTGGTGAGTCTGGCACCCGACACCGTCATCACACCGATCGCTCCCGTCGCGGTCGTGGATAGCGAGCCTTTGCCGGTTGTGTCTGCGCCGCTAGAGCCTGCGGCTTCTGCTCCCACCGTAACAACACCGGCAACGACTCCTCGGCAAGCGTCCACCAAGTCGGAAAACGTCTATCTACAACTGGGTGCTTTTCAAACTGAGCACAGCGCCAAACAATTCCTCAGCAAAATGCGCCATAAGCTCGGCCACAGCCAACAGCAATTAGTGTTGCTACACAAAGGGGGGCTGATGCGCGTGCAGATCGGCCCGTATGGCAGCGTCGATGCAGCGCGTGCCGCCGCCACTGGACTGCATCACAAACTAGGTGTGCAACCCTTCGTCAGCCTCAAATAAATAACAAAATAACCAACCGAAAGCGAACGCCATGATCTGTGCAAAATGCGGCACCAATAATCTCTACGTGGCAACCGAATGCAGTGCCTGCGGTGCCAGCCTCGCCTCAGTCGAAGTAACAGAGTTGGTTTACGCCGGATTCTGGAAACGCTTCGCCGCGCTGTTTATAGACGGGCTACTGATGGGGCTCACCTCAGTCGTGCTGATGGTGGTGCTGGGGCTGCTACTGGACGTGCAATCCGCCTTGATGATTGTGCTGTTCTATTTGCTGCTGTTCGGCCTGTCGGCTTATTACTTCGTCACCATGGAAGCCGGCCCCAACAGCGCAACGCTAGGCAAACGTTGGCTCAAGCTTAGAGTGCTGGATGCGGAAGGCCAGCGCCTCAGTACAGGCCGCGCCTTAGCGCGCTGGTTTGCCCACGGCATCTCCAACATCACTTTTTACATCGGCTACTTAATTCAGCCGTTCAACGAGCGCAAACAAGCTTTGCACGACATCATCAGCGCCACCACCGTGGTCGATGATGATCCAGAAGGCAGCTCGACTGGTCTGGTCATCGCGCTGATCGCAGGTACCATCCTAATCTTCGCCGTCATCGGCATACTCGCCGCCGTTGCCATCCCCGCCTACTCCAGCTATGTCGGCAAAGCCCATGTAGCCCAGGCCTATCCGCAAGCGATGGCCGCCACCCAAGTGCTGGACCGCTATTTCATCGCCAACGGCAAACTGCCCGACACTGCCGCCGAAGCCAACCTGCCCGCCTACAGCAGCGAAGTTGCCACGCTGCGCTACGACATCCTGAGCGGCCAAGTGCTCGTCGAGTTCGCATCCGGACAAGGCGCACTTGCAGGCCGTCACCTCAACTTCACACCGACGCTATTAGTCGACAATACGCTGGAATGGAAATGCTCCAGCCAAGACATCAGACCAGAGTTACTGATCGCACAATGCAAGTGAGGTGTCGCAAAAAGAACGGTGCAAACAAGCCGCTGATAAATTCAGTACGCCATCACCTCATTTGGCCAGCGTAATAAACGATAACTTCTCCACACCGGCATGCTGGGCCAGCGCCATCAACTCGGCAATGCGCCCATAATTGACTGCACTATCCGCCGCTATCTGCAATTGAAATTGAGGATCCTGCGAGTATTGACGCAACTGCACTGCCAGACTCTCATCGCTGACATGCCGCTCATCCAAAGCGACATTCCCTTGCGCGTCCACCTGCAAGCTAAACTTCTTCATCGCCTCTTGCTGCTGCACAGCATCGGTCTTAGGCAAGCTGATCTTGAGTGCCTGGGGGGTCAATAAAGGTGCCGTGATGATGAAAACCACCAGCAACACCAGCATCACATCGACGAGCGGTGTGACATTGATCTCGCTCATCATTTCGCCGTCAGAACTATTTCCCGCCATGTTGCATACCTCGCGCATCTTGTTTAGTTGCCAGACGCATAAAGTCATGCGTGAAGTTTTCAAGCTCAGTGGTACGTAATTTCAAGTTGCGTAAAAAATAGTTGTAGCTCAACACCGCAGGCAACGCCGTTGCGATACCAATCGCAGTTGCGATCAGTGCCTCACCGATCGGGCCAGCCACCACATCCAGTGATGCCGCACCACTTTGTCCTATGTTTTGCAGCGCGTGCATGATGCCCCATACCGTGCCGAATAAACCAACGAAAGGTGCCGTCGATCCTATTGTCGCCAACTCTGCCAGACCTCGCTCATGATAGCGTTTGATATTCTCCATCTGTTGACGCAATAGCCGCTCCAACACATCTTGCGGCGCGCCTGAATGCAACAAATCATGATTTGTCGCACGCAAAACCTTGATCTCGGCGAAACCGGCCTGCGCTAATTTTGCTATATCACCCAAGCCGTTAGCGGCGATTTCTTCGCCCTCCTGCCAATCGCGTGCGCCCCAGAACGCGTCATGAAATACACGATTCGATTGCTTGCCTTGCACCTGCCGCCATAGCTTAAAGAGAGCGATAGACCAAGTGACCACAGACAATGACAGTAGTACCACCAGCGTGGCTGAAACAACCGCTGAATCCACATGCAAAAAACTACTCATTCCTCACTCCTCAAAAGAAAAATCAATGGGTACTTTGAACCATTTTGTAATGGCACGCCCCCCATGTTTGGCCGGACTAAAATGCCAGCCTTTAACGGTCTTGATAGCAGCACTATCCAATGCCTCCCGACCACTACTATTCAATATACTTATTGCACCACACGTGCCCTCCGCTAATACCTCAACATTTAGAAGTACACGCCCCTCCCAGCCCATTTTTTTCGCTATCAAGGGATAAGAAGGACGCGGATTATTAAGATAATGAGCCTTGTAATCTGGCTCGATATCAGCAACTGGAGCAGTCTCTGGAGGCTGTATCGCTGCTGCCACCTCTGGCGCAGATGATTCGGCAAGCTGTGCAACTTGGGGAGCCGCATCAGAGACTTCACGCATGACTGTTTTACTAACCGCTTTATCAGGGTGATCAACGGATGGCTTATCCATTCGAGATAAAAGTTGAGGCTGACTAGGCAGCATCGGAGGCTGTGCCAACGCAACTGAGACAGACATTTCCTTTATTGCAGGTTCTAATCTAACAGGTAAAAAAAGCCATATTCCAGCCAATGTGGCATGCAACACCAATACCACGAGGACAACTAGCACACGCTGTACTTGCAAAGCCCCACCCCGCACCGAAAAATTGGAGCGAGGAAAAATTATAGTGGGATTAAGTATTAATTCAGGCATATCACAAGCGCCCCTCCAAGGTCAGCATGAAGCTTCGATAACCACGTGTAGAGTTGTTCAATTGCCATTCGTTGGCTGCTTGCGTGACAATGTTTTGCTGCACGGTATTAGCCGCCAATAAATTCTGACCTGCTAGCCGCACTTTGAATTCTTTGTTGATCTGATAGAGCCAAAATGCATCGAGTTGCGTGCGCGCTTTGGTATAAGCACGCTGTTCTAACGGGATGCTAGTTTCGCTTAATGCAGAATGTTGCACGGTCACGCCCACCGTAGAAGCCAGCTTAGGCAAGCCTTGATCCAAGCCCATCGACAAGACATAGCGCGGCGTGTCGCGTGCCATCCGCGTGATGCCCAAACGGGTGTCATTAACTTGTGCATGTGGCAGGGTCAGGTGTGATTTAAGTGATGCCCCCGTCCAACCCATCTGGTCAGTTTTCATCTTGCCATCCAGCTCTACCCCCCAATGTCGTGCAGAACCTTCGTTATATGGTCTATCTACCCAACGCGCGCCTTCCAACTGTGCACGTCGCTCGGTGAAATCCTGCGTCGAGCGCACATAGATATTCGCCCCCACTACTCCTGCGTTTTCTGCAAAATAATGCTCAACCACCGCTTCGAAATTAACGCTGCGCTCAGGTCGCAGATTAGGATTGCCGCGCTTATCGGCTTCCACTGGAGTATTCACACCGATACTCGGCACGGCTGCATTGCTTATTTCTTCAACCTTGGGCATTTTCAAACCTGCTCCGATTGAGGAACGCAGTACCCATTTATCAAGTGGCTCCCAACGCGTTGCGACAGAAGGCAGCCAGGCTTGATGCTGACTGCTCACTGCATCCGCTTGCAAAGCGGTACTTTCGCTACGCAAACCGGTAGTTAAGGTGAATGAAGATTGGGGCGACCAATCATTCTGCACCCACAATATGCCGTCGCGAGAAGCCGCCGTCGGCGCAGTCAATACGCCATTAAAGCTCTGCCTGTCATGGCGTGAAAGTTTGACGTATTCCGCGCCCACTGAAATTAAATTGACCTCGCCTAATGGCTGATCCCAACGCAAGCCGGTATTAATTTCGTTATCGCTGCTAAAGGTGCTATCTGCCGTGCTGGTGACAAAATTGGCAGCACTCACCGTAGTACGGAGCGTGTCCATCGTCTTGCGATTATTGTTCAGCGCAGTTCGCATGGTGAGCTTGGCATCGCCTATATGTTTTTCACCTTCCATCCGTAAACGTAGCAAACGGCTAAGGCCGCTTTCTTGCGTGTCACGTGTGCTACTCAACGTAGGGTTCAAATAGTCAGTCAAACTATTCTGTGTGCTGCGCGTCACAGGCCCCCAAAACAACAACGGCAGCACCGACAAGCTATCGCTGCCATCCTTCCAAGTCATACGCGAACTAATCGAATGATGTCCCAGCTTGGTAACGCCGCTGGCATTGTCTTGTTGAAAGAGATTACGCGTGCCTGCCGTGCTGTTTTGTCTAGTTGTCTGTGTATTCAAAGGTGAGTTATTCCAAATGAGTCCAATCGGCAACGACCAGGCAAAATTACCCTCGCCACCATTTTCTGTCCAAGCCAGCGTTTCGTTGAGCTGATTGCCGCGTACTCCTAAGCCAGCACGCGTCTCCGTCGAGCGTTTCGGCAAGGCTTTTTTCATCACCAAATTGACTGTAATCGCCGCCGCGCCACCAAACTCGGCAGATGAGCCGCGCACGATCTCGACGCGCTCCAAATCTCCTGAAGGCAATCGCCCCAAGGAACCAAACACCACTTGCGAAGCTTGGCGCTCACCGTCGATCAACACGTTGACCGAATCACGCGACATACCGCGCGCGCGCTGCATGTCGCCCTTAATCTCCACGCCCGGCAACTTACCTATCACATCGGCTATGGTCATTACACTCATATTTTCAATCTCTTTACGATTGACAATGACTTTTTGCGCATTTGATTCACGCCGCTCAGACACGTCGTCTTGCTTCGCGGTGACTTTGACTTCTGGCAAGGTTTGCTGCTCTTCGGCATAAGCTAAATTTGCCATCGCTGACACCATCAATAATCCAGTTAATCGCTTCATGTCGCTCCCTTATCGTAAAATTTTGATGTCGTTTAGTTAGCCAACTTAACGCTTAGATTGGCGCAGAAAGATTCCCGCGCCAAAAATACCCACAAACAACAAGCCCAACCAAGATGGGGCAGACGCGATGAGTTGCGCGCTTAAATCATTTTTCTGCTCTTGCATTTCATAACCATCTACAGACTGTTTTTTTCCCTGCGCCGCATCCGCTTTACTAACAGGTTGTGCGTTTTTTTGAGCTTTGCCTGCCGCAGCTGTAGCGGCACTTTTCCCTTGCGCTTGAGTAGCCGATTTAATCTGTGCAACTTGGATCGCCGACGGTCTAGTTGCTTGCGTGGCGATGCGCGGCGCGGCCAACTTCGCGGCGGCATCCCCGACACGTTTATCTTGCTCTTCAGCCAGCCTAGTCACTTCAGCACTGGAACAACTATCGCGGTCGCACGCCACACCCGCCTCGGCAATCGCTTCGCGGTTCGCTGCCTCCAATGCGGCTTTGGTCTTGGCATCCGCCTTCCAATAGCCTTTGTTTACCGCCGTCAACATACGGTCCACCATACCTTGATAAGCCAGCATATTTTTTGAGTCGCGGAATTTTTGTTTGATGTCCAAGCCATTACGATCCGCGACATAGGTCTCATACATTTCCTGCCACTTCGCATCACCTACTGCATCAGGCGTGGTGACTTGCCAGCCCCATAGATTTTCGGTGACTTTGCCGACGAAGCGTGCGCCGCTGTAACCTTCTTTCATCATGGACTTGATCCATTCAGGATTGAAATAGCGCGTGCGCATTTCTGTACCGATGAATTTTTCCAGCGTCTCGTGATGCGGATTTTTCGGGTTGGCCAAATTCGCCACAATGACCTCCGCACCCGCACCATTGACCGCACGCACCGCTAATACCGAACCGCCTAATGCATCGTAAAAATCATCGTTATCCAAGGCGGCATAAGTATTGGAGGAGCGGCTATGAATCGTCGCTTTCACATCAGTCAACGCGAGCTTGAATATATCCACGCCCAAGCTGGCAGGAATTTCCTGCCCCGCGACAGGCTGACCGTCCTTGGCACTGACATCCAACCCGCCCCAATAGCCCTGACCGTAAGGATTGCCGACCCGATTGAGATACACCTCGGCGATTTCTTTTTCATCCTTCCAGGTATTCGACATCGGCACTAATTTATTCACGTTCGTACCATAGGTGCCAGTTGGTTCGGAAAAGATGCGTACCCCCGCCAGCCGATTCGCTTGCGCTTCCAGTACGCCTTTGGCGATCAAGGCAGCGCGTACTTTTTTGTAGTTGGCGGCCAGTGGGTTGTCTGCCTCTTCGCCCAAGCGCGCTTCGGTAACAGCCTTGTCCAGCAACAACATCACCGGTGCAAACTGGTCTCGATACATGCCAGACGGCGTAATCACCACATCCACACGCGGGCGACCGAGCTCACGACGGCTGATACGCTCTGCCCCCTTGACCATGCCGCGTTCGTCCCATATCGGCTTCACCCCAAGCAAGCGCATGATTTCTGATTCGATCATGCCTTCGTGGCGATAGCTTTCTACGCCCCATAGGGTGAACGTCAGCTTGTCGGGATACACGCCGTGGCGAAGGCGATAGTCTTCAACCAGCTCATCGGCTTGCTTTGCACCCGCCTCATAAACGGCGCGACTCGGCAGGCGAGTGGTATCAAAGCCAAACAAATTCCGCCCGGTCGGTAATGCATCAGGGTTGCGTATTGGATCGTTACCGCCGCTGGCCGCGATGTAGCCGCCGTTCAAACCGTTAATCAGCGCGTCCAGTTCCGCTTTACCGCTGCGTTCCAAGCGCGACAGATAGTCGATTTTTTTGGCCTCGCGCTGCGCAGGTGTCAGCGAGGCTTCCACGCTCAACATCGCATCCACCGTAGTTAGTCTTGCATGTTCGTCAGGCGACACGCCAAAAGTATGCAAACCATACGGCACGTTCGCCTGGCCGATTTCATTGAGATGATCCTCAATCGCGTCCATTTGCTCGACCTTACTCAGCGTGCTGTAGCCCATATCTTTGGCGATGCCGAGTTTGGTGGCCAGCGCTGCAAATTCGCCCATGATGGCCTCCGCCGCCAGCGGGCCTTTTTGCGCTGCCACGCGGTAATCGCTAATCAAGCCCATCAGTTTCACCAGCTCGGTATTCAACACCGCTTTATCTAGCGGCGGCGTGAGATAACTGATCAGCGCTGCCATGCCGCGCCGCTTCGCCTGTATGCCTTCGCCGATGTTGTCCACGATGTAGGGGTACAACTGCGGCACACTACCGACAAACACTTCGCCGGGATCGTCCGCCAAATTGCCGACCTCGCGCCCGCCATGCCATTCATGTGTGCCATGCGTACCGACATGCACCATCGCGTGCGCCTTGAATTCGTACTGCAACCACAGGTAATACGCCAGATATTGGTGATGAGGCGGCATGTGCACATCGTGATAGAGCTTACTGAGGTCCGCGCTACCGATGCGATCCGGTTGAGGATTCAACAGCACATTGCCAAGTTTGACTGTGGGGAAAACAAAATAGGCGCGCCCTTTAGCATCACGCCACAACATCGCGCGAGCTTGCTCCGGCTCGCCCCAATAATTATTCACATCGCGGCGCAACGATTCTGGCAATTTTGCGAACAGTTTTTTGTAATCGGCGACCGGATACAGCGTGGCATGACCGCCGCGCACCAAGGCTTCCAGCGCACCGGGCGCATGACCATTCACGTTCACACCCTGCTCATGCACCAACTCAAACAAAGCATTTTCATCTTTAGGCAATGTACCGACGTTGTAGCCTTCGGCTTTCATGCGTTGCAACATAGTCCATAGCGATTTGGGCAGCACATTCAAATAAGACGCACCGATATTTTCCTTACCTGGCGGATAGTTGTAATAAATGAGCGCGACACGCTTGTTAAGATTCATCTCGCGCTGCAACTCAATGTACTGACGGATACGATCCACGGCACGTTCAACGCGCTCAGGTATCGGCATATCCGAGTCATAAGTCACATCCAACTCGGCATCGTGAAAACGCTCTTTACTAGCAATCACCGTTGGTGCAATTGCCCCACCCAGCTCGGTACTGCCGACTTGCCAGGAGCGTTCCATCATATCCAGCCCAATGGGCGAAGCCTGATACTGCTCGATGTTCTGAGTCATCAGGGTAATCAGATTGATGAACGGCACGTTGAGTTTTTGCAGCAACGGCACAGTAGTCAGCGGATTCATATCAAACTTGCCCGCCAGCATCAGTACGCCCGCGACACGCGACTTACCTTGTGCATCTAAGAACAACTGCTCGATCTCCTGATTGGTGTGAATGCCGTAAGTCACCAGCGGATTTAAGCCGCGCGAGGACAGTGCATTCGCCAGTGCCACAGCGGTCTCGCCCTTGCCAGACAAGGCATTGTTGCGATACATCATAATGCCGACATAAGCCCGCCCAGCTTTGCACCAAGAGCAGTCCTTTTGATAGCTGGCGAAGTCGTTATAGCTGCGATTATTCAGCGGATTGTAATAAGCCATTTCCGGCAGCTTATCGGGGGGTGAAACTGCCTTCAATTTCAGAGTCTTTGCCAGTGCCGCGCGCACCATATTCGCCATATTGACTGCTCCGCCCGCATCTTTGTAGGCAGTCAATTCAGGTCTTTTAGTCAAGCCAAAACTAGCGAAATCGGTATCCCACACACTACCCACGATGTAAGCCTGCCCACCTGCTTGCGTCGCCTGTTTGATTTCGGCTCCGGCCAAATCGATAAATCGTCGCCCTACACTTGTAGAAACAAAAATGTGCTGCGATTGCAGCAAAAAACTCTTGTCGGCGGGCGTACCTGCGGTGGCGGTATGGGCAGGGAAATCGAGCAAGGAATACACGCGCACTTTGACATTACGCATGGCGGGGTCAGCTTTAAGAATGCGAGCAGCATCGGCGGCTGTCACAGTATCGTTGCCCCCCATCATCAGGCTGACCCGAATCGGCGCGACTATAGGAGCAGCATGAACGACGCAGGCAAAGACAATCAGACTTGCCAGACAAGCACGCAAAAATTTCAACATGGTGTTATTGCGGAACATAGACGACACGACCATCAGACAGTTGATAAGCCGTACCCAATCGTTCGCCTTCGCCCGACAATTTTTTATCGGTGACTTTGGTCACCTTAATTTCTTTGCCTTTGCGCGTGATGATTTCGACTTGCCCATCCGCACCTTTCTTAGTCATGGTGACTTCGGCATTGGGGTTGACCAAGTCCATCATGTTGTAAGCCATAAACAATGCCAACATCATCGATACGATGAACACGATGCTGGCGTCGAACAGATTAGCAACCCCGGCAATCGGGTCTTCCAGTGCTTCTTCCGCATCAAAACGACGGTGACGACGCAAATATCTCATCTTAATTTTCCACGTCCAGCTTGCCGGTTCGCACCACCATCTCGGTCAAAAACTCCATCTCGCGGATATCTTCACGCACCCATTTTTCTCGTTTCAAGGCGATCAAGTAAGCAATCACGCCGCAGCCTAATCCGGCCACTGTGGCGGTGAATGCCGTTACCATGCTGCCAGCCATCTTGGGGATATTGCCCTCAGCCAACGCCGATAAGGAGATACCCATGGGGATCAGCGTGCCCATCAAGCCCAGAGCCGGGCCGACTTTGATAACGAAGCGCACGCGGTCCAACTTCTTCGCCATTTGCAGCTCAGACTTTTGTAACAAGCGTTCCAAGCGTGCATCCAGATGTTCCAAATCACGCGCCAATTTGGCCGCGACCTCACCACGAAATAACTGCAAAGCGGGTGCGCCGTGACGCTTTCTATCCCACGCATCACGCAACAGAAATCCAAACGACAAGGTGACGTATAAAGTTAGCAGCGCGCATGTACCAATCACAGGGAAATATAAAGCACTTGCGATGTGATACAGGAACTGCTCGATGGCATGAACCAACGATAAGAATGTGGACTCCATAACAACCTTAATAAAAATTTAAATGAAAAATATCTTCACCGTAATGAAGATATTTTTGAAGCACGTGAAACCTTAGCTCGCCGACGACGTACTGGTTTGAGTGGCCCCCACTATCACACCTGTTGCGGGCGCGGCGTTATCTTGAGCTGCTTGCTTAACATCACGCGCACGCGCTTTTTTCAGATAAATCAAAAAGCCCGTCACACAAATAATCGTAATCACAATGCCTGCCAACAAAATAATAATCTGACCGATCATGCCAAACACTCGCCCGGTATGCAGCGGCAACTGCCAAGCATTAAAGGTGTCGCCTGCTGTTTCCTGTGTACGATCATGCACATGCATCAATTCGCCGGTCATCGCATTCACGTACACTTTAGTCATGCCGACTTCTTTGGTTAGATCTTCAGCGCTTTTCATCGAGACGATGAATTTGCGAGTATCAGGCAAGAAGGTCATACCAGACACCACCATGTCCGGCTTGGTTTGTTGCGCTAACTTGATCGCCGCATCCCAAGATGCGGTATCTGCTAACCATTTCGCACTTGGATCGACATGACAAGCACATTCGACGGCGGTCACGGGTGAGAACTTGTTCACTACCCATTTGAATTGGTCGTTCAGATTCAAATACACACTGGATAAAGACAAGGCTAGCAGCACCGGCAAAATCCACAGGCTACCGGAACGGTGCATATCAAAATTCAGCTTGTGACCGCCCGCATTCCAGCGAAATTGAAATGATTTTTTCCAACTTTTAAGATTGGGGAAAGACAAATACACTGCACCGATATGATCCAACAACCACAGCAGTGCAGCGATTCCTAACAGCCACTTACCGAAGGCTCCTAGATACAAGGAGTAATGAAATCGCACCAAAAATGGAATGATATGTCGCTTGTCTAAACCAAACTCGCCATTCACGCGAGAACCCAATATCAAACCAGAGTAAGGATTCATATAGACCGTATGATATTTACTGGTCGCCTTAAACACACTGGCCTCTTCTGCTCCTGCGGCATTTGGTGTGCGCAAATAGAACTCATAAGACTTATTGGCTTCCTCCGGGCTACGCACAAAGGTCACGCGCTTGCCTGTATAAACCGCCTCAGCGCGCTTGACCAGTTCATCCATTCCTAAACGCTGACCTGCCGGCTGCACATAAAATAAATCATCATTCAGGGTGTGATCGATTTCTTTATCAAACGCAATAATCGTCCCAGTTATCGCCGTGATTGCGATAAACAACAACACCGCAAGCCCTACCCAACGATGCAAAAACACGATGGCTTTACGCATACCTTACCTCCGCTAATTATTTTAAAAGAGCACAAAAAGCTGCGTCATTCAGCTATAGAGCAAACTGTCGCAGCACTTGAGTACGCATATGATTAAAACGATGCAGACAAATCAATGCTCGCACTACGACCGGGCATGAGGTAATAAGCATAATATTTTTTATTGAACAGATTGCTGATTGCAAAACTCGTTTTGAAAGTCTTGTCAATTTTGTAAGCGATCTTCATGTCTGTCAGCCAGTAACGGCTGTAACCCGTCCAAGTATCTTTCACCACATCGGTATTCAAGTTATCCCCCGAGCCCCAAACCTCACCGGTATAACGTGTCGAAGTCATCGCAGACAAGTCGCCATACTTGGCCTCAAAACCCAAACTGGCCATATTTTTCGGCACGTTCGATATACGCTTGCCAACCATGCCGGAATTCGTACCGTTGTCGCCTGTAATCAATGCCCCCGTGTAGGTGTAGCTAGCGTTGACACTGAGCCAATGGCTGAGGGGCAACTCGCCGCCCAATTCAACACCTCGTATCTTTGCGCTTGCCACGTTGTCCTGTTGACCGATAAAGTTAATCAGGCTCGTTGTGCTGGGCAAGGTATATTGAGGAACTGCTGTGACCTTCTGGTAGATCATGTCCTTCATCTTGGTTTCGTAATAGGCTACCTTGAAGTTAGCGCCATTATCAAAGCCCAACTCAGTACCGATGTCCCAAGATTGCGCGGTTTCTGGTTTTAAGTTCGGGTTCGCCAGAATTAATTTGCCATTCGGGGCAGCAGCGCCCGAGAACGTCGGATTGGCATACATCTCATAATTGTTTGGCGCACGAAACCCCGTACCCAAAGAACCTTTCAACGACACGATGTCGTTGAGCTTATATACCGCTGCCAACTTGGGATTGAATGAGGAAGCGGTGCGTTCTGGGTTGGTAACATTGTTGGCAGGCGTAACGAAATCTCGTGAATTACCATGCGAACGCCAAGCGTCATAACGACCACCAACATACACAGTCAACGCCTCGTTTGCCGCGATTTGGTCTTGCAAGAACAATGACGTAGTCGAGCTCACGCCATCAACGCTGGTTTTCACTGCTGTCTTGCTATCAATATTCGACCAGTTGGACAAGGTATACTTTTTCTGACTCAACGTACCTTGCTCATAAGCCAAGCCTGTCACAATGAACTGACGCTCACCAACCCCGAAGCTCAACTCACTTGATCCGTTCAAGACCGTATTGGGCGAATCGCTCAAGGTCCCCGCACCCGAAGTCATGGTGTTCAAAGTGGTACTGGCAGCACCGGTGGACCAACCATTCTGATCGGCCTTGCCGATATTTATTTTCAGTTTGTAATCGTCAAAAATCTCGGTATCCACACCAGCAAAAGTACGTAATGCGGAACGTCCGCCAGGGTTGGTGCCAAAGAAGGCCGACTCTCTCAACGTCGTACCTTTACCATTGATACTCAAATTGGTGGGTGTGACATTTGATTGCGGCAGAGTTAATGGCTGACCGGTTGCACTATCAATCAAATACACGTGATAAGGCGTAACCAGATTGGTATCTTTGGTGTAGCTCACACCCGCATGTACTTTGGTGACAGCCGTGACATCGTAAAAAAGTTTTACATTGGCATTCACTCCACGAGAGGCATTGAAGCCTTTATCGCCAATTATGTTGGTCGGCTTACCAGCTACGGTCGTAGTGGGCTGCAAACCTGTCACCACTTTCGCACCCGCTGCGGGAACCGCAGCCGGATTCGCCAACGTCACCAAGTCCGCCGCATAGCCATCGCGCTCATCTTGCGAAACATTCAGCACCACGCCCACGCCACTCTCAAATTTATCTCGATAACCTATATCCAGTTTTTTGCGCGCGCCGTCGGAAAATCCCTGCGTGTATTTGATTGTTCCTTCACGCTTAGTCGGTGCCTTGGTAATCACACTGATCACCCCACCCAATGCCGCGCTGCCATACAGCGCCGAACCCACACCGGGGATGACTTCAATACGCTCCACATCATTCAGCGAGACGGCCGACCAATTCATCTGCCCGCTAAATGCATCCGTCATAGACTGACCATCCACCAACAACAAATTACGGTTCAACCCTTGTCCACGAAAACTGGTTTGCATGGTTGCGCCGGCACGACCTCCATCTACTGCGCCACCGCGCAGATACAAACTTGGCACCTTGGCGGTCAGCGCATCACCCAATACAAAGTTATTTCCAGATTCAAGCTTTTTGCTATTGACCACCATCACATTGGCTGGTGCCTCTTTCGTGCTTTGCGCAATTTTTGACGCGCTCACTACGACAGTCTCCAAGTTGTCGTCACCCTCCGCATATACCGCCTGACTTATCGACAGCGTCAAAACACTCAGCGCAAAAAATTTCCCTGCTTGCATTTACTACTCCCCCTTGTTTATCGATTTTTTTAACCGTATAAATTGTAGGGATGTAGCGGAATTTTTGGAATGTGGCATATTGCCGCGCGACAATTTGTCGCACCTCTTCACCGAAAAACCCATCTCAAAATGCGCCCGCCACGCATTTTTCAATCACGTGTTCGACATATCTCTGCGGCGTGCATAGCCGATGGAGGGTGTTGCCAGAGGTAATGGGCAATTAGGGTGATACAGGCAAGTGCCGCGCAGCCAGACAAAACCAATAGCAGTGTTGACGGGCGCTTTCTGGGATGGTCTTTGCGCACGATTCCTCGGCGAAGAAATTGATGAGGTTGCCTGTCGATGCGAGGCGATTTTTCTGGAGAAGACTCAGCTATTCAGGAGGAGACTGGGTCAGCCGTGCATCGACATGGCAACCGGAATATATCGGGAATAATCCGCGCAGGGAATGCGACATATCGTCGCGCGACAAATTGCCGCAGCAAGAAAGGAAGAAGATTGCGTGGGAGTGCTCAGCAGCATGCACCCGCCCTCGCGAAGCGAGGTGAGTGCAGATTAATCAACAGTGGCGCAGGAGTTAGATTACGATTGCTTTGCATTCTTTGTAACACGCGGCGCACGCCTCGCCACACGCTTTGCACTCAGGATGCTTATCGGTCTTTTTGCACTCGTCTTCGCATTCCTTGCAAGCATCCATCGCCACCTTGGCTAACTGAGGCAAGTACTTGGATTCGGTGGCAGCAAGCTGTTCGAGCGCAGTGCAAAGTGCCAATACCTGCGTGGAGGATTTAGCACAGGCAGCCATATTTTTGTCGCCCTGACCGAGCAGCACGATGCAATGTTGTAAACAAATATTCGCTTTGAGCACGCAGTCGGAAGCGACTTCGAGCAGTTTGTCATTGCGCGTAGCGGCGTGATGATGGTGGTGAGACATATCCATGCCCATGGGCATATTTTTCATGTCATGCTCTGCGGCAAATACCTTGCTGGTAGTTGACGCAACAAACAGCGAAGCCGCGCCCAAGATCATTTCTCTACGGTTCATGATGTACCTCTATTAGTTGGTTGAAGTTTTGAAAAGACGCGCAGCAGGTGCGACATACCGAATCTGAAAGTGACCACACCCCTTTGCTGAGACTGTACAAACGGCGCAATAAACGGATGCGAATCCGTGCGCTCATTCATTGAGCTTGGTCAAGTTCCTGTGCTAGGCATTCACTCGCAACACCAAGCCCTTCAGATACGCCCCCTCGGGGAAGCTGAGCAACACCGGATGGTCGGCGCTTTCGTGCAGGTGGTGCACGATCTGCGCATCCACCCCTGCGTCCAACGCGGCACCGGCAATGATCTTCTGGAATAGCTCTTCGCTGATACCGCCTGAGCAAGAATAGGTGGCGAGCAGGCCGCCGGGATTGAGCAGTTTGAAGCCCAGCAGATTGATGTCCTTGTAACCTCGTGCGGCTTTCTCGGCAAAGGCGGCGGTGGGGGCGAATTTGGGTGGATCGAGGATGATGAAATCGAACTTGCGGCCCTGATCGCGCAATTTTCTGAGTGCCAAAAACACGTCATCGCATTGCCACTCGGCGGCACTCGCATCCAGTCCGTTACTGGCTAGGTTAGTCGCGGCGATGGCCAATGCTTCGGCAGAAGCATCGATGGACAACACCGATTTCGCACCGCCGCGCAAGGCGTACAGAGAGAAGCCGCCGGTATAGCAGAAGCAATTGAGCACCGACTTGCCGTGCGCCAAACGTTCAGTGAGATGGCGGTTGTCGCGTTGATCCAGATAGAAGCCGGTCTTTTGTCCAGCCGCCACATCGACCTTGAAACGCAGACCATGCTCGACTACTTCCACTGTCTCGGGCAAGGCGCCACGCAACACGCCGTTACGCTCGGTCAGCCCCTCCAGTCCGCGCGAATCGGAATCAGAACGCTCGTAGATGCATACCGGAGCGCACAACTCTTGCAACAGGTCGACCAAGGTCTCACGCCAGAATTCGGCTCCCGCGCTGCCGATCTGCATCACCAGTACTTCGCCATACAGATCGACGATAAGGCCCGGTAGGCCATCCGACTCCGCATGGATGACGCGCATACCGCTGCTCTCTTTGAGCATGCCCAAGGTGTCGCGCGACGCCAGCGCGTTGACCAACTTGCGGCGGAAGAATGCCGCATCGATCACATCATCTTCGCGCCACGACCAGACTCTTGCGCTGATCTGCGAGCCGGCGTTGTACGCCGCCCAAGCGAGGAACGCGCCCTCGGCACTCCGCACCGCAACGGTTTGACCATTGCCGGGCTGACCATCCACTTGTGCAACCGCGCCAGAGAACACCCAAGGATGGCGGCGCTGCAAAGATTTCTCACGACCTGCCGCCAATATCAGAGTGGGCGCGCCGTGCGCATTTCCGCTGCGTGGCTGGCTCAAGCTGCGCGGCACACTGGCGGGTTGTTGCGTGCGGGTGCGCTTGCGGAAATCCGGCTTGCCGGAAACGGTACGCTTCCCGGTCGTACGGGGCTTATGAGATTTTTCTTGTGTCATGGTTTCTTCTTAAGGTTTGCGTTTGGCGCGCGGATGAGCAGCGTCGTAGATCTTGCTTAGATATTGATAATCGAGATGGGTGTAGACCTGCGTGGTAGAGATGCTGGCATGTCCCAACATCTCCTGTACAGCACGCAGGTCGCCGGAAGATTGCAGCACATGGGTGGCGAAAGAGTGGCGCAACAGATGCGGATGGACGCTGTCGGTAATGCCCAGCTTGATGCCCCACTGCTGCATGCGCAACTGCACCACACGCGGGGAGATGCGTTGACCGCGTGCGCCCACGAACAAAGCGGTCTCGTCAACCAAAGCCAGTTGCTCACGCACCGCCAACCAAGCTTGCAGTGCGGTGGCGGCGTAGCTGCCCAGCGGCACGATGCGCGTCTTGTTACCTTTACCGGTGACGCGCACCTCACCGTTAGCCAGAAAAGTTGGCATGTCGGCCAACTCCAGACTCACCAATTCGGCCAGACGCAATCCCGAGGAATACAGCAACTCGACCATCGCCTTGTCGCGCAAGGCTTCCGCGTCATCACCGAGGATGCCCATAAGCCGCACGGCCTGTTCGGGCGACAGCGCGTGCGGTAAAACCTTGGGGGACTTGGGTGCGTGTAAGCCGACGCAGGGATTCTCACAATAGCCGTGGGCGTGCATCAGATAGTGATAAAAACCGCGCCACGCCGACAACATGCGTGCCAGCGAACGACTCGACAAACCCTGCCCGTGCAACTGGGCAATGTAGCGTCGTATCTGCTGCATATTGACTGCGCTCAGCGGTGTCTCGCCCGCCAACTCAAAGAGATGATGCAAGTCGCGCGCGTAATTCTCGACGGTCAGTTCTGAATAACGTTTCTCGCAGCGCAGCCAATCCAGATAGCCTTGCAGATAGCGTTGGTTCGGCACGCTTGCCGAAGTCGCATCCGATGCGCTGCCCAGAACGGTCATTGTGGTAGATGAGGATGCAGCGCACTGGCCACGGCTTCGGCAATGCGCTGCAAGAAAACGGTGCCCATCTCAGGATAGAAGCGTTGCTTGTCTGGACTCGCCAATACCAACACCCCCACCGTGTCGCTGCCCGCATGCAACGGCAGATAGGCGTAAGAGCGCAGAGTAGCCGCATGCGCACCGAACCAAGTGGCGGTGTCATGCGCAGGATGATGCAGACACACCGGCTGCGCTTGCGCATCGGCGAAGGCCAGCACTTCAGCGCTGGGCGGATGTATCTGCCACAGACGCAACACGGTGTGCGGCACGGCAAAGATGTCGCCTAACAGATGCGGCACCATATCTTTGAGCGTGTCCAAATCGCGCGCGGAAAATAACGCCACGATGAACTCATGCACCTTGTGTTGCAGCGCATCATTCTCTTTGGCGAACAACAGCAGATCGTGCAGCTTTTTCTCCAAATCCTTGTTCTTTTCGCGCAGTGCCAGCAACTGCCGCTCGCTCAGCGAGATGGTGCGGCCACCGTGCGGATGCGGCAGATTGATGCGCACCAAGGTCTCGATATGCGACTCGAAGAACTGCGGGTTGTCTTCCAGATATTGCGCTACGTCTTCAGCTCTCATCTCTACTCCTGATTTAATCTCTGGTTGCGCCAGCCACGGCGGCTCTGCATTTATAGCGCGATCTCGCCTTGGAACACAGTAATGGCTGGCCCAGTCAGAAAGACCGGCTCACCCACGCCCGCCCAAGCGATGCTTAACGCGCCGCCGCGCGTCAGCACATGCACCGGGCTTTGCACTAAGCCTAAACGAATGCCAGCTACCGCTGCCGCGCATGCACCAGTGCCGCAAGCCAGTGTCTCGCCAGTGCCACGCTCATAGACACGCAGCTTGATGCTGTTGTGATCGACCACTTGCATGAAGCCTGCATTAACGCGTTTGGGGAAACGTGCATGCTGCTCAATCAACGGGCCTAGGCGCGCAACCTCTGCGGTCTCTACATTCTCAACCACCTGCACCGCGTGGGGATTGCCCATCGACAGTGCGCTGATATGCAAGGTCTCACCGCCCACTTCCAACGCCTCGCTTACCTGCTCGGTGCCGCCGCTGAACGGAATGCGTGCCGGCTCAAAGATAGGTGCGCCCATATTCACCGTGACACGACCATCTTCTTCCAGGCGCGGCATGATCATGCCGCTCTTGGTCTCGACCACAATTTCGCGTTTGCTGGTGAGCTTCTGCTCATGTACGAAGCGCACGAAACAACGCGCGCCGTTGCCACACTGCTCGACCTCGCCACCGTCAGCATTGAAGATGCGATAGCGAAAGTCCGCTTCTTGGCTCTGCGCTTTTTCCACCAGCAAAATCTGGTCGCAGCCCACGCCGAAGTTGCGGTCAGCCAGCAAACGCAGTTGCTCCGGCGACAGGTTGATGGCTTGGCGCACGCCGTCGATCACCACGAAATCATTACCCGCCCCATGCATTTTTGTGAACTTCATACCAACCTCTCCAAATCGTTTTTTTGAGCGAATCGCGGTGTCGCATGCTCGCTCACTTACATTAATTCTTGATGCCTAAAACAATCCGTGGTGTGGTCGTTCACCATGCCGGTCGCTTGCATAAAGGCGTAGCAGATGGTCGTGCCGACAAACTTGAAACCGCGCCGCTTCATGTCTTTGCTCATCGCGTCTGATTCGGGCGTACTGGCAGGCACATCGGCCATGCTGCGCCGCTTGTTGTGTAGCGTCTTGCCGCGCGTGAACTGCCATACGTAGCGGTCAAAACTGCCGAACTCGGCCTGCACTTGCAGGAATTTTTGCGCGTTCAATACAGTGGAATTCACTTTGAGCCGATTGCGCACGATGCCCGCATCCTGCAATAGGGCGGCTATTTTAGCCGAGTCATACGCGGCAATGTGCGTCGCGTCGAAATCATCGAAGGCTTTGCGATAACTATCGCGCTTGCGCAGCACCGTAATCCAGCTCAGCCCGGCCTGCGCACCTTCCAGGATCAGGAACTCGAACAGCTTGCGGTCGTCATGCAGCGGCACGCCCCATTCCAAATCGTGATAGCGCTGATACAGCGCATCGTCTCCGGCCCAGATGCAGCGACAACGCTTAGTCATTGGGCTCATCCTCCAAACACAGCTGCATGCAATCGCGCCATATACATCTATCCATCACCACGGTAATGCCCGCTTGTTGCGCACGCAGCGCGGCGACCTCGTCTATCACGCCTTCCTGCAACCACAGGTTTTGAATGCCTAACTTGATGCAGCTATCGACGATGGCCGCGACATGTTCGGAAGCACGGAACACATCCACAATGTCGGGGCGCTGCGGCAGACTTTCTAAATCGGGATAGGCGCGCTCGCCTAACACCTCATCGATCAAGGGACGCACTGGAATGATGTGATAGCCCTTGCTTTGCAAGCCGCGCGCGACACGGTAACTAGGACGACCCGGATTAGGCGACAGGCCCAGCACAGCAACGTGTCTGACCTTATGCAATAACTGTTTGATCTGTTCGGGCTGGGGGTTGGAAAAAGTCATGGCTCACTCTATCTATACAGAACGGAAAAGATAACATCTTTGCTGGCCAATAGACGACTAGCGCAGCAGCTTACCAATGCAAAGTTAACGTGACATAGGTGCGCTGATTGAACACATTGGTCGCCACGTATTCGGTGTAGTTATCCTTGAATAAATTCTGCACCACCCAAGCGATGTCGCCATCCAATCCGACGATGTTCTTAAAGCCCTGCGCTAAGCGAATATCGGTGCGACGGTGCAAACGCTGAAAGTCACCCGCACCCCGGTCGAAAGCTTGCATACCGCTCTGTTGGTAATAGGCGATGCTATAAGAGAAGTCATTCGCCAATGACTGCGCGTACAGCAGGCTCATGGTGTTGGCTGGCGTGCCATAGGCGAGCATATCCAGATTGCCGCCTTGCAAGGCGATGATATTGCTGTAAGCCTGCTCATGCGCGTAATTGAAAGTGACGTTAGCCGCTGCGCCGAACGACTTTTTCAGCGTGGCTTCTACGCCGTGATACACGCCCGACATACCGTTGCTGAAACCGGTATTGGTGGGATAAATGACGTGACCAAACTGATCGAGAAAGGCGCGCACATCCAGCGAGGTATCAATTTCGTGGAACTCACCCAGATAGCCAATCTCGCGCGACAGCATTTTCTCGGGGGTCAGATGCAGCGAGACAGGTCCTGCAACCAAACGGTCGCCCACTTGGTAGTTATTTGACGACACACCTGTGTTCTCCATCATAGAAGGGGTGCGATACGCCACCGAGCCACCGATGCGCACGGTCTGGGTTGGGGTGAGGTGGTAGTTAAGCGTAGCGCGCGGCGAGAACTGCTTACCGCCTTGTCCGTCGCTCTCATACATGCCGCCTATATTTGCCAACAGGCTTGGAGTGAAACGCATCTCATCATGCAGAAAAAATCGGCTGCTCTGCACGTTGAGTTGGTTTGCCAATCTGGCTTGTCCTGCCAGCGGAAAATAAACACTGTCGGCGGATTGCTCTGCGCTGCTGGCGAAGCCATATACCAAACGGTTCGAGTCAGTTAAGGGCAAGGTGTGCTGAATCTCCACAGTGGAACGATCCGCCGCGAGTGACTTATCCACCGGCGTAGCGGTCGTTGGCACGACATAACGTTCCCAATAGGCATTGCGCGTGTGTGACAGCCGCACGCTCAGATCAGAAGCATTCTCCAAATGATGCGTCCACTGCACCTGCTGGAAGCTGGAGACACCGATGAGGTCGTGCACGGGATTAAGTTGCGCATGACTATCCCAAAAACCTACGCCCTGGATGTCGCGGTTATAGCCCAGCTGTATATCGAAATCGTTGTCGGGATTGGCGTAGTAGGTGGCGCGATAATTGATCAGGCGCGCTTGGTTGCTGTCATTGCTGTTATTCATATCCGCTTGAAAAATGCTGGGCAGATGGGTAGGGGTGCGCTCGTCATAACCGTTGTCGGCGCTATAAGCCAACGTAGTGCGATAGTCGAAATTCTCGCTGTGCTTGCCGAATTGGCCGGTCACGTCATTAATACCTCGGTTGCCGCGCCGCACCGACAGCGTCGTGCCATGCACATCCCCCGCATCACGGGTGATGATGTTGATGACCCCATGCACCGAGTTCGCGCCATAAGACGCAGCGGCTGGGCCACGTATCACTTCGATGCGCTCGATATCGTCCAGAGTCACTGGCAAACTGGCCCAATCCACGGTACTCGTTGGCGGCATATAAACACTGCGACCGTCTATCAGCACTTGCATGGAGCGCGCGTATTGATCGGTAGCGCCGTGATAAGACACGATGGGCTGCGAACCTTTGTAATAGCTCACATACATGCCCGGCACCAAATTGAACACATCAGCCAAATTACGAAAACCCGATGCAACGATCATCTTGCGGTCTATCACCGTCATCGCGTTGGGCGCTTCAGACAAGGGTTGCGCAAGTCGTGAGGCGCTCAACACTACTGGGAAATTCTGCAAATAATCCTGTTCTGTCTCTGCGTGGGCAGAGCCCGATGCAAGGCATAGCAATACGAGTGCATTGAATCTAAAACCTTGACGTGACTTCGGGTACATAGCGATCTATCCGGCGTAACTGGCGACCGCGCGATAGTACAACCTTGCTGACGCGCAAGTCCAACCGATAAAACTGGCGTGCTACGCCGGAATAAAATCGTGCTGACCGGAGAAATAAAATGTACTAGAATCCGCCCCCTTGCAAATATATCGCGGTTAAAACGATTATTTGTTGACCACACCCTGCGATTGCATTAGTATGCGCGGCCTTCGGAGAGGTGGCCGAGTGGTCGAAGGCACTCCCCTGCTAAGGGAGCATCCGGGCATAAACCTGGATCGAGGGTTCGAATCCCTCCTTCTCCGCCAAGGCAATTGCAACAAAAACGCGCCCGTAGCTCAGCTGGATAGAGTACTTGGCTACGAACCAAGGGGTCAGGAGTTCGAATCTCTTCGGGCGCACCAACACAGAAAAGGCTTACTTCTCAACGGAAGTGAGCCTTTTTCATTTTCTGCAAAACTTTAGTCACACCACTATGAAAACACTGCCTGATTCACTACATCGCTTCCTGTTTGAGAACACCCCCATCCGTGGTGAGCGGGTTCATCTGGATGCCGTTTGGCAAAGCGTGTTGGAGCGCCACGACTA
>Ga0172373_10003162_pt1 | contig 24409 bp, 16 predicted proteins | sample Lak10m_2_FD_114546 | JGI IMG/M metagenome (GOLD analysis project Ga0172373, IMG submission 114546) | Freshwater microbial communities from Kabuno Bay, South-Kivu, Congo - kab_092012_10m | ecosystem: Environmental > Aquatic > Freshwater > Lake | place: Democratic Republic of the Congo...
CCCATGGATGCCGATCGCCGCGCCCGCGGACGCCCGCCCCGACAGCGCGAATTCTAGCCGCTCGAGTCGCTTCCAGAGCCCTTCCGGGCCGCTTCGCAGCTTCCCGCGCGCAGCCCCCCTGGCCCGCGCGCCCACCCTCTCGTATCCTGCTCGGCTCGAAATCGCCCGTATGAAGCCCATCCGCAACATCGCCATCGTCGCCCACGTCGACCACGGGAAGACCACCCTCGTCGACGGGCTCTTCCGTACCGCGGGCACCTTCCGCTCGAACCAGGCGATTCCGACCTGCGTGATGGACTCGAACGCGCAGGAGCGCGAGCGAGGGATCACGATCCTGGCCAAGAACACGGCCGTCGACTTCCAGGGCACGCGCATCAACGTGGTCGACACGCCCGGCCACGCCGACTTCGGCGGCCAGGTCGAGCGCACGCTGGCCATGGCCGACGCGGTGCTGCTCTTGGTCGATGCCTTCGAGGGGCCGATGCCGCAGACGCGCTTCGTGCTGCGCAAGGCCTTCGAGCGCGGACTCAAGGCGCTGGTGATGATCAACAAGGTCGACCGGCCCGGACAGCGCGCGGCGCAGGTCCTGGACGAGGTCTTCGACCTCTTCGTCGAACTCGGCGCGAACGACCAGCAGCTCGAGTTCCCGGTCATCTACGGCTCGGGTCGCGACGGCTGGGCGGCCCGCGACTGGCAGGCCCCCGACGCGCGCGAGCGCGGCCTCGTGCCGCTGCTCGAGATGATCCTGGCCGAGGTGCCCCTGCCGCGCCAGGACAGCGAGGCTCCGCTGCAGTTCCAGGCCGCGACCCTCGACCACGGCGACTTCCTCGGCCGCATCGGCATCGGGCGCGTCGCACGCGGCACGCTGGTGGCCGGCTCGCGCGTGGCCCTGTGCCACCCCAACCGCACGACCCAGCCCAGCGTGGTCGTGAAGTCGCTCTTCCGCTTCGAAGGCCTCGAGAAGAAGCCCGTCGAGAAGGTCTTCGCGGGCGACATCGCGGTCGTGGCCGGCATCGAGGAGCTTTCGATCGGCGACACGCTCTGCCCGCTCGAGACGAAGGACCCGCTCCCCGCCATCAGGGTCGACGAGCCGACCATCTCGATGGTCTTCCAGGTCAACGACTCGCCCTTCTCGGGACTCGAGGGCGAGTACGTGACCAGCCGCCACGTGCGCTCGCGCCTCGAGCGCGCGGCCCTGCGCGACGTCGCCCTGCAGCTCGCCGACACGGACACGGCCGAGGCGATCGAGGTCAAGGGCCGCGGCGTGATGCACCTCGGCGTGCTGGTCGAGGAGATGCGCCGCGAGGGCTACGAGTTCGCGGTCGGAAAACCCACCGTCATCACGCGCGTCGTCGACGGCGTGAAGCTCGAGCCCTTCGAGCTCGCGTCGGTCGAGACGCCCCAGGAATCGGCCGGACGCGTGATCGAGTACATGGGCCGCCGGCGCGGCGAGATGCTCTCGATGGAGCCCCTCGGCGAGACCCAGCTCAAGCTCGAGTTCAGGATCCCTGCGCGCGGCCTGATCGGCGCGCGCACGGCGCTCCTGACCCTGAGCCAGGGCGAGGCCATCCTGGCGCACGTGTTCGACTCCTGGCGCCCGGACGCCGGCAAGATCGCGCGCCGCGCGGGCGGCGTGCTCGTCTCCGACCGCGCGGGGCCGGTCGTGCCCTACGCGCTCAACGGCCTGCAGGACCGCGGGATCTTCTTCCTCGCGCCCGGGGCCCAGGTCTACGAGGGCATGGTCGTCGGCGCGAACAACAAGGAAGGCGACCTCGCCCTCAACGTGTGTCGCACCAAGAAGATGTCGAACATGCGCGCGGCCGGTAAGGATGAGAACGTCATCCTCGCTCCGCCGCGCGTCCTGAGCCTCGAGGAGTACCTCGAGTATCTCGAGGAAGACGAGCTGCTCGAGGTCACGCCGAAGAACCTGCGCCTGCGCAAGCGCGTCCTGAACGCCGACCAGCGCAAGAAGTTCGATCGGCGCGACGAGGACTGAGGTCGTGCGCGCGCCTGGACCCGTCCTCGCGTTCGCCGCTCTCCTTTGCGCCTGCTCGGGCGAAGCCACCCCGCCCGCCGATTCCCCCGCTTACCCGCCGCCGCCGGCCGCGGGCCGGCTGGCCGCGCCGCCTTCGATCGTGCTCGTCACGCTCGACACGCTGCGGCGCGACCACCTCGGCTGCTACGGCTACTTCCGCGCGACGACGCCGCATCTCGACGCGCTCGCGGCCGAGGCGCTCGTCTTCGAGCGCGCCTTCGCGCCGATGGCCTCGACCCTTCCGTCGCACCTGACGATGCTGACCGGGCTCTACCCGCACCAGCACGGCATGACCTCGAACCGGCGCGGCGCCAGCACGCCCTTCACGAGCGAGCTCGGACGTCTCTCGGCCGCCCAGGTCCTGTCCGAGGCCGGCTACCGCACGGCGGCCTTCGTCAGCGCGGCACCGCTCTCGATCCGCACCGGCATCCAGACCGGCTTCCAGCACTACTCGGCGCGCGAGCTCGCCCCCGGCACCAGCCAGCGCGCCGCCGACACGACCGACCTCGTGCTCGAGTGGCTGGCGAACGAGCCGCCTTCCGACGCACCGCTCTTCCTGTGGGTGCACTACTTCGACCCCCACGAACCCAACGATCCGCCGCCGCGCTACGCACGCCGCTTCGCGACCGACGAGCGCCTGAAGGACTGGCTCCGCGCGCGCGGCATCGACCCGGCCGCCCTGGCCGCGCGCTACGCGCATTCCGAGCGCGTGCGCCGGCACTTCCTGCGCAACGATCTCTCGGCCGTGCGCGAGGACGCGTCCGTGCCGCTCCAGGTGACGCTCGACTCGCTGGCCGAGCTCGTCAACCGCTACGACGCCGAGCTCGCCTACCTCGACGAGGAGCTCGGGCGCCTGTTCGATGCGCTGCGCGCGCGCGGCCTCCTCGATTCGGCGCTGGTGGTGGTCGTGGCCGACCACGGCCAGTCGCTGGGCGAGAACGTCTGGCTCGGCCACGGCACGATCACCGACGTGAACACGGCGGTGCCGCTGATCCTGCGCCTGCCGCCGGCGCTCGGTGTGCCGCCGGGACGCGTCGCGGCGCAGGCCTCGCTGGTCGACCTGATGCCGACCCTGCTGGCGCGCTTCGAGCTCGAAGGCAGCGAGCTCTTGCGCGGCCAGTTCGAGGGCGAGGACCTGCTCTCGGGGCACTTCGCGCGCCCGCACGCGCTGCTCGAGCGCACGGCCGACGAGCTCGCCGACGGCGAGGAAGGCCGCCAGTACGCGCTGCACACCGGCCGCTGGAAGCTGATCCACCGCCCGAGCGGCCGCGACGAGCTCTACGACCTCGAAGGCGCCGGCGAGCACGTCGACGTCCTCGCCGCGAACGCCGCGCTGGCCGGCGCTCTGCGAGCCGAGCTCCAGGCGCTCCTCGCGCGCCGCCCGGCGCTGCTCGAGCGCGAGCAGGAGGGCGAGGCCGACGCCGCGCACCTCGAGGAGCTCGAGGGCCTCGGCTACGGCGGCGAGGACGAGGGCGACTGAGGGCGACTAGAATTCGAGCCGGTTGACCGTGCCCGGCACGAGATCGAGCGGCACGCTCTCGGCCTCCGCGCCGCGCAGCAGGCGCAGCGTGCGCGCGCGCGCCGAGACCGAGTAGACGCCCGTGCGTCCGCCCACGAACTCGGCGTGGCTGTGGGCGCTCGTGCTGCCCTCGGTGAGCTGCAAGAGGTCGAGCGGCCGGCCGTCACCGTCGAGCACCTGCAGGCGCTCGAAGCGCTGCACCGGCTCGCGCAGCACGACCTCGAGGTGGCGGCGCTGCTCGACCGCGAGCTCCAGCTCGGCCGCGTCGATCGGCCGGGTGCTCGGCACGATGCCCTCGCCGCGCAGCGCCAGCAGCGCCCCGCTGCGCGGCACGTCGCGCAGCAGGAAGCGCCCATCGTCCGCGCTGACCGTGCTCGCGCCCGGCTCGAAGCGCACGACGTGCGAGCTGCCGCCGAAGACGCGCGCGGTCACGTCGACCATCGGGCGCAGGACCTGCAGCGCGACCCCCCCCACCGGCGCGCCGTCCTCGTCGACGACGCGCCCGCGCACCTCGGGGAAGAGCTCGGGCGGCGCGAGGCGCACGAGCACGCCGCGCGTGCCCGCTTCGAAGGGCTCGCTGGTCGACACGTCGAGCACGTCCGGGCGCAGCACGTCGAGGCGGTAGCGTCGCGGCTCGAGGCCGCCGAGCTCGAAGGCGCCGCTTCCGTCGGTCGTGACCCAGTTCCAGAAGGCGTCCGGCTCGAGCGCGCGGTCGCGCGAGTCGCTGAAGTCGTCGCCGTCGGTCGCGGGCAGGTGCGCGATCGACTCGAGCGCGCGCGCCGGCACCGGCGCGCCCCCCATCAGCGCCTCCAGGGTCGTCGGCAGCATGCCGACCGGCGCGCCCGGCGTCGGATCGTGCAGCCACACGCGCGCCCCGGAGACCGCGCGCCCCTCGTGGTCGACGACGCGCCCGCTCAGCGCGAGCGCGGGCCCCGGCAGGACGAGCTCGACGCGCGCGGGCCAGCCTCCGCGCTCGTCCTCGGCCCGCCCGGGACGCTCGAGACGCGCCGGCAGATAGCCCGACTTCACTGCCACGAGCTCGTCACCCGTCACGGCGCGCGCGAGGTCGAGCGCGAACTCGCCGTGCGCGTCGCTCGTGACCGAGGCGAGCCCGAGCGCGACGCGCGCGTCGGGCACCGGCGCGCCCGCGCCGTCGAGCACGAGACCCGTCAGCCCTCCCGCCGGCAGCGCGCGCGGCCGGGTCAGCACGAGCTCGAGGCCCGGGTCGGAGAAGTCGGGCGCGTCCACGGCTCCCGGTTCGTAGCCCGCGAGCACGCCGGTCAGGCGCGCCGCGCGCACGGCGGGAACGCCCTCGAAGTGGAACGAACCGTCGGGCGCCGAGCGCGTCCGCCAGCGACGCTCGACCGAGGCCTCGAGCACCTCCGAGAAGCGCGTGTGGAAGCCGTCGGGCAGCAGGAAACGCAGCGAGACTCCCGCCAGGGCGCGGCCCTGCTCGTCGCGCACGTGTCCAGCGAGCTCGAGCGCGTGCGCGGCGACCAGCACCGGGTCGAGGCTCGCGCCGCGCGCCGGCGCCCCGGCGTGGAGCGTGACCCAGCGCGGATCGGCGGCCACGAGCGAGAGGCTCGGCGCGCGCGTCTCGAACAGGCACCAGCCGCCGGCCAGGCTCGTACCGAGCACCTCGGGCGAATCCTCGGCGCGAACCGCCAGGCCGGCCAGCGGCTCGCCCTCGGCATCGAGCACGCGCAGGCGCACGCTCCAGGCGGACGCACGCGGCTCGCTCGCCGGTGCGGCCTCGGGCCGCGCGAGCGCCTCGCGCGCGGGCCGTCGCGCGGCTGCGCCGTCGGTCGTGCCGCCCGCGGAGCCGCCGCCCGCGAGCTCGGCCGGCGCCGGCGCGGCCGCGAGCGGCGCGCGCACGGGCGGAGCCTCGTTCCACCACACGTAGGCGCCGGCCGCGAGGGCGGTGCCGGCCACGGCCAGGGCGAGCTTGGTCTTCATGACGAGCGGTACGAGCGGAGTCGCGAGACTCTCGAGGGACAGGGAAGGAACCAGCACGAGCGCCCAGGCGCCGTCCGCGCCGTGCGAGCGGTCGAGCTCGGCCCGCAGCCGCGCCAGGCCGCGCGTGAGCCGGCTCTGCACCGTCGCGACCGGCACGCCGAGGCGCGCGGCGATCGTGCGCGGCGGCAGCTCCTCGAAGAAGCGCAGCAGGACCGCCGTGCGGTAGGGCTCGTCGAGGGCGAGCACGGCGCCGACGAGCTCACGCTGCAGGGCCACGCGTTCGACCAGTCGGTCGGTGGCTTCGAGCGCCTCCGGGCGCGCGCCGGCCGCCTCGCGTGCGCCGCGCCGGCCCTGCGCGCGCGCGTGCTGGCGCAACGCGTTGCGCAGCACCTCAGCCAGCCACTGGCGCAGCTTCGAGCGCTCGCGCGGCGCGTGCTCGAGAGCCGCCACGCAGGCTTCCTGCACGAGGTCCTCGGCCAGCTCGCGGTCGGCCACGAGTTCGCGCGCCAGGCGCCGGATCCAGCTCACCTCCGCCAGCAGGGCGGTCTGCTCGATCCCACGCGCATCACCGGGGGCGGACATGCTGCCCTCCACGATGCCGCACGGACGGAATCCGCTGCGTTCAGCCCGGGAAAAATCGCCCGGGCCGGGGGCGGGGTCACTCGCTCCGCAGAGCCGTCGAGCGCAGCGCGGAGGGCGCCTCGCCGCCCGCGTCCGTGACCACGTGCAGCCGGCCCGCGGCGAGGTCCTTGAAGGTCTCCTTGCGACCGTCGGGCCACTGCACGACCAGCTCGTCGGCCGCGCCGGCCGAGCCGAGGCCGAAGTGCTCGCGCGGATCGTTGCTCGACAGGAAGGACGAGCCCGCGCCCACGAGGCGCAGGTGCTTGCGCAGGCCCACCGTGAGGGTGATGCGCGCCCCGATCGCATCGCGATTGCCGCGCGCACCGACCAGCAGCACCTTGAGCCAGTTGCCGCTGGCCGAATCGTTGCGGCAGAAGGTCGGCGGCTCGTCGAGGTTGCCGAACAGGACGTCCATGTCGCCGTCGCCGTCCAGGTCGCCCACGGCCGCGCCGCGCCCGGCGCGCTTGCGGTGGAAGGCCTCACCGGCCTGCACGCCCATGTACTTGCCGTCGCGCCACTCCCACAGTTGATTCGGCTGTGCGTAGCTCGTCCCGAGGTCGAGCAGGTCGACCTGCGGGTAGACGTGCCCGTTCACCTGGAACAGCTCGACGTCGCCGTCCGAGTCGAAATCGACGAAGCCGCAGCCCCAGCCCACCATCGGGTAGGTGTCGCGCCCGAGTCCCACGCGCTGGGTCACGTCGCTGAAGGCGCCGCTCTGCGTGCCGCGGAAGAGCGTCGAGTAGTCCTCGACGTAGTTCGTGATCCACAGGTCGGCGATGGCGTCGCCGTCGAAGTCGCCGACCGCGCCGCCCATGCCGCCTTGCATCATGCCGTCCTGACGCACGGCCATGCCTGCGCGCAGCGAGTGCTCGACGAAGCGCTCACCCTTGTCGTTGTGCCACAGGTTGTCCTCGACCACGTCGTTCACGACCAGCACGTCGACCCAGCCGTCGCTGTCCTGGTCGAAGGTCAGGACCTGGAAGCTGAAGCGTCGGTTGCCACCGATGCCGACCTCGTCCGTGGCCTCGGCGAACGTGCCGTCGCCCCGGTTCCGGTAGAAGCGATCGAGCGAGGGCTCGAGGCCCATCGGGCCCTTCATCACCTTCACATCGCCCATGGTGAGGCCGCTCGAGTGGCCGTGCATCGTGCCGCTCGGGCGGTCGCGCAGCATCTTCTCGCGCTCGAACTCGAGGTAGTTCGCCACGAAGAGGTCGAGGTCGCCGTCGCGCTCGAAGTCGAAGAAGCCGGCGCCCGTGCTCCAGCCCGGATCGCCGACGGCCGCGCGCGCGGTCACGTCCGCGAAGCGCCCGCCACCCTGGTTGTCGTACAGCACGTTCGGGCCGTAGTTCGTGAGGTACAGCTCGGTGTCGCCGTCACCGTCGAGGTCCACCGTGCGCACACCGCAGGTCCAGCCCGTGTCGCCGAGCCCGGCCGCGTCCGTCACGTCCTCGAAGTGCCCCTGGCCGTCGTTGGCATACAGCGCATCACGCCACTCGCTCCCCGGCGTGAAGTTCTCGAGCAGACCCGCGTTGCTCAGGTAGGCGTCGAGATCGCCGTCGTTCTCCGCGTCGAACAGGGCCACGCCCGCGCCGAAGGACTCGAGCACGAAGAGCTTCTCGGGCCCGCCGTTGACCTGCTGGAACGTGCCGAGGCCCGATTCCTGCGTGGCGTCGTGGAAGCGGTAACGCGCGTCCTGCGGCGCTGCGCCCGGAACCGCCGGATCCGCGCCGCTGCCGCAACTGCAGGCCCACAGCCCGGTGACGACCGGCGCGGCGAGGAGCAACTGGACCTTGCGCTTCATCTAGTTCTCCGTCTTGGGGTTCGACTCCGCCAGGCGCCGCAGCAGCGCCTGCGCACGGGCGTCGTCGGGCTGGAGTGCGAGCGCGCGGTCGATCCACACGCGAACGGCGAGCGGCATGCCGATCTCGAGGTACACCTCGGCCACCGCGAGCAGCGCGGCCAGCTCGCGCGGATGCGCGGCGGCCTCGGCCATGGCCTGCGACAGCTTCGTGCGCAGCGGCTTGAAGCGCTCGTGCTCGGCTGCCTGGTGCTCGGCCGCGGCCGGATCGCCGAGGCGATAGTAGAGGGTCACGAGCCGCGGACGCGGCCCGGGATGAGCCGGATTGATGTCCAGCGCGGCCAGGAAGGCCTCGCGCGCGCCCTCCGGGTCGTCGAGCTGCTCGAGCATCAGCCCGAGGTGGAAGCGCATCTCCTCATCGAGCGGCATCAGCACGCAGGCGCGCTCGAACTGCGTGCGCGCGGCCTCGATCTCGCCCAGGCTCTCGAGCAGGAGCCCGTACTCCTTCACGGCCAGCTTGTGCGCCGGATCGAGCTCGAGCGTGCGCCGGAAGCGCTGCGCGGCCTCCTCGCTCCGTCCCGCCGCCGTGTGCGCGCGCGCCGACCAGTACAGCGGATCGGCCTTGCCGGGCAGCAGCGCCAGGGCGCGCTCGAGGTGCACGATCGCCTCGTCCAGCAGGGTGTGCTCCTTCGTGGCCGTGCCGAACTTCACGAAGGCCAGCGAGAGCAGGAGCTTGCCGAGCCTGAGGTTGGCCTCGTCCCACTGCGGCGCGAGCTCGGCCGCGCGGCGCAGCTCGGCCAGGGCCTCGACCGGTTGATCGGCCTGGTACAGCTCGATGCCGCGGTAGAAGGCCTGCTTCGCCTCGCTCGAAGGCGGCGCAGGCGGGGTCGGTGCCTGCAGCGCGGAACCGTCTTGAATCGGCGCAGGTGTCGCCTGTCCGTCGCAGGCAGCGACGGCCAGCGCCAGGATCAGGAAAAGGATGCGCGGTCGCGGCACGGGGGATGCGGTAGGGAGCCGGGGGGGGACGCAATCTATCGTCCCCACACCGGGCCTTTCTCCCGGAAACTTCGCCCCACGCACGGCCGCTGCGCCGCTCCTGGCCCGACTATGCTTGGAACGTGCCTCGGCGCGTTCCCTCCGCTCGCTCTGCCCTCGTCGGACTCGCGCTCCTCTCTGCCCTGGCGCTGGTGGGACTGAGTGGCTGGTGGCTCAGCCGGAGTGCGCCCGGACGCGGCCTGCGGAGCGCGGCGCCCGCGGCACCGAGCACGCCCGCGCCGCGCGCCGACGACGTGCCGGATTCCGGCGCGCTGCAGCCGGCCCCGGCCGCAGCGCGCAGCGACCTGCCGCTGCAGGCGCAGGGACCTTCCGCCGAAGCGCGGGCGGCGCGCCTCATCGTGCGCGTGACTCGCGCGCAGGTCCACGCCGGCGAAGTGACGGTCACGCTGGTGCAGGGTGGCGGACGCTCGGCCAGCGAGTACCGCCTCGCGCCGGAAGCCTCGACACTCGAGCTGCCGTGCCCTGCCGGCGACGTGCAGGTGAGCGCGCGCGGCTCGGGTCCGCCGCGGCTCGTCAGCTTGCCCGTGCATGCCACGCTGCAGCCCGGCGCGAGCGAGCTGGTCGAGCTCGTGCTCGCACCCGAGGCGCTCTTCTCGGCCACCTTGCAGGACGAAGCGGAGCGCCGGCTCGAGGGCCTCGAGGTGCAGCTGCGGCGCCGCAAGGAAACGCTGGCGAGCGCGCGCAGCGACGCCGCGGGCCGCGTCGTGCTCGCGCCGCTGCCGGCCGGCGAGTACGAGCTCGTGCTGGGCGACCTCGAGGGCCCGCTGCGGCCGCCGGAGACGCTCGTCCTGGCGCCCGGCGATCCGCCGCGCACGCTCGTGCTGCCCGTGCTGCTGGCGCTCGAGCTGCGCGTGCTCGACGGCGACGGTCAACCCGCGCCGGGCGTGCGCCTCGAGGGCACGGGCAAGCCGGGCGGACGCCTGCAGGGTCTGACGGACGACGCGGGCCGCCTGCGCATCGAACGCCTGCCGCCCGGCGATTACCGCGTCTTCGCGCGCCACGCCACGCTCGGGCGTGCGACGCGCGCGCTCGCGCTCGACGCGCGCACGAGCGCGGACACGCACGAGCTCACCCTGCGTCGCTGAATCAGCGCCGGTAGGCCTTCAGGACCCACTCGCTCCAGGCACGGTCGAAGGCCGCGAGATCGCCGCCCGTGGCCGCCTCCAGCGCGGTGCTGGCCCGCGCCACGCGCGCCTCGGGCGTGAGCGGCGTCGCGTCCGGCTCGAGCGGCACCTTCAGCGCGCGCAGGAAGTTCCCGCCGGCGCCGTCCTCGCGCGTCAGCAGGAAATCGAAGCGCGACCACAGCATCAGGTGCTCGGCCCACTCGAGCGCATCGGGATCCTCCAGCGCGAGCAGCTCGGCCGTGCTCGGGAAGGCCTGGTGCTCGACGCGCGAGCGCACGTCGCCCGGCCAGTCCGCGGGCCCCTTCAGGCGCGCGGGATCGCTGCCGGAGAAGACCGGAAAGCGGGCATCGATGCGACGCGCGAACCAGTGCCCGAGACCCTCCAGCACCGGGAAGGGCACGTCGCCGCCCGTACCGCGCAGGCCCAGGGCGAAGTTCTGCACCACGTGTGCGGCAAGGTCGCAGGCCAGGGCCGAGTCCGAGGCCTCGGGCAGGAACTCGGCCGCGGTCGCGTAGAGCCAGGCGTCGGTCAAGGGCAGGTGGCGGCGCAGCGGCGCCTCGGCGCGTGCGCCGAAGAAGGCCGCGCCGTAGCGCGCGAGGTCGGCCTTGCGCTCGAACACGAGCACGGTGAACTTGCCGCCCATGCCGAGCCACGGCCCGCGTCCGCGCGCGCCGTCGCCCGGATCCTCGCCCAGGGCCGGGAACTCGCTCTCGCGCAGCCCGAGCTGGCGCTGGAAGTCCGCGTAGAGCGTCTCGAGCCGCAGCGCGAGGAGGTGCAGGCGCAGCCAGGGATCGAGCTCCTTCGTCTTCGGCTTCAGATCGGGCAGGCGCGTGGCGAGCTGCTCGAGCTCGGCGCGCACGCGCTCGCGCTCCGCCTTGTCGTCGCCCAGGCGGTACTCCGGCAGCCCCGAGCCGAGCTTGAAGTGCGCCGTTTCGACCCAGATCAGCGGCACGCCCTCGAGCGCGGCCTCGACCTGGGAGGTCGTGTGGTCGTCACCGAAGCGGAACGGGCCGAGCGAGACGTAGCCGGCCGGCTCGATCTTCTCGCGCGCGCTCTTCGTGTAGGGATCGGTGCGCGGGAACGGCTCGCGCTTCCCGCCCTGGGCGGAGAGCGCGCTGCCGACGACGAAGAGAAGAGCCAGGAGGCGCATGGCGACATTGAAGCCCCGCGCGCGCGCGGAAGGAAGCACGCGCCGCGTGACAGGCGCGCCGCGGCCCGGCACGCTCTCGTCCATGCGCCCGTACGCCCCGTTGCTCGCCGTCCTCGCCGCCTGCCACGCCCCCGCGCCCGCGCGCCTCGCGACGGGCTCGCTCGAGCCCGCTCACGCTCGCGCGGAGCTGCGCCGCGAGGCGGACCGTCTCGTCCTCGGGAACGGCCTCGTCGAGCGCGTCTTCACCCTTACCCCCGCGCCGGCCTGCATCGCGCTCGACGACCTCACGACCGGCGCGAGCCACCTGCGCGCAATCGAGCCCGAGGCGGTGCTCGTGGTCGACGGCGTGTCCGTGAACGTCGGCGGCCTGCTCGGCCAGCCCGACCGCGCCTACCTGCGCGACGCGTGGCTCGCCGCACTCCAGCCCGATCCAGAGGCCTTCCACTGCACCGGCTTCGAGGAGCGCGCGGTCGAGGCGCCGCTCGCCTGGAAGCGCGTGCGCCACCACGAGGAACGCCCCTGGCCGCCGCCCGGCCTGCGTCTCGTGTTCACCTTCGAGCCGCCGGCCGACGCGCCGCCCGCACTCCGTGGCCTCGTCGTGCGCGTGCACCACCAGCTGCTCGACGGCCTGCCGCTCTTCTCGAAGTGGCTCGAGGTCGAGAACCGCGGCGCGCAGGCGGTGACGCTCGAGCGCTACGAGTCCGAGCGCCTCGCGCTGGTCGAGCCGGGCTCGAGCGTCGAGTTCCTGCCGCGCTGGCCCGAGCATCCGGTGTTCCTGTTCAGCGACTACCAGATGGGCGCGCGCGACCGCGGCGTCGAGTGGCGCGCCGACCCGCTCTACACGACGCAGGTCAACTACCGCCTCGAGACGCCCTGCCTCGCCGTGGCGCGGCCCGAGCTCGGCCCGCACGAGGTGCTGGCGCCGGGCGCCGTCTTCCGCTCGCACACCGCGCACCTCCTCGTGCGCGACTCGCTCGAGCGCGAGCACGCGGGCCTCCTGCTGCGCCGCGCGCTGCGCACGCTGGCGCCCTGGGTGACCGAGAACCCGCTGATCTTCCACGCGCGCTCGGCCGCGCCCGACGACGTGCGCCGCGCGATCGACCAGGCGGCCGAGACGGGCTTCGAGCTCGTGATCCTGTCCTTCGGCAGCGGCTTCGACTTCGAGAGCGTCGATCCGGCCTACGCGGCGACGATCCGGGAACTCGTCGAGTACGCCCACGCGCGCGGGGTCGAGCTCGGCGGCTACACGCTGCTCGCCTCGCGGCGCATCTCCGACGAGCACGACGTCGTCGATCCGGCGACGGGCCTGACCGGCAAGCACGCCACCTTCGGCAACTCGCCCTGCCTCGAATCGGCCTGGGGCCAGGCCTACTTCGCGCAGCTCGAGCGCTTCCGCGCCGCGACCGGCCTGGATGCGATCGAGCACGACGGCAACTACCCGGGCGACGTGTGCGCCTCGACCACGCACCCCGGCCACGCGGGCCTGGCGGACTCGCAGTGGAAGCAGTGGCGGCGCATCACCGACTTCTACGCGCACTGCCGCGCGGAGGGCGTCACCCTGAACGTGCCCGACAACTACTGGCTGAACGGCTCCACGAAGAGCGCGATGGGCTACCGCGAGACGAACTGGTCGCTCGCGCGCGCCGAGCAACTCGTGCACGCGCGCCAGAACATCTTCGACGGCACCTTCGAGAAGACGCCGACGATGGGCTGGATGTTCGTGCCGCTCTCCGAGTACCAGGGTGGCGGCGCGGCGGCGACGATCGAGCCGCTCTCCGAGCACCTCGACACCTACGAGGCCTTCCTGCAGCTCAACCTGGCGTCCGGCGTGCAGGCCTGCTGGCGCGGACCGCGGCTCTTCGACACGCCCGAGACGCTCGCGCTCGTCATGAAGTGGGTCACCTGGTTCAAGCAGCGCCGCGCGATCCTCGAGTCCGACGTGCTGCACCTGCGCCGCGCCGACGGCCGCGACTGGGACGGCCTCCTGCACGTGAACCCCTCGCTCGAGACGAAGGCCATGGCGGTGCTCTTCAACCCGCTCACGACCCCGCTCGAGCGCTCGATCCGCCTGCCGCTGCGCGCGGCCGGCCTGACCGACCGCGTCCGCTACCGCCTCGGCGACGGGCCCGAGCAGGAAGGCCGCCTGGACCGCGAGTACGGCCTGACCCTCGACCTCACGCTCCCCCCCGGCCTGACCTGGATCGAGCTGCGCTGACGGCCCCGGGAACCCGCCCCGGATCGACTTTCCGACCCAACCCCGCCCCGGAGAGGCCCGTAGCAGCCCGGACCCCGGATTCCTTCGTCGCGGCCCCCGCGGGCCGCGTCGGATGGGGTGACCGCACCGCCATGGAAGCCACCGACGAAGAGCTGGTCCGCCGCCACCAGGAGGGAGACCTCGGCGCCTTCGAGGCCATGGTCGTGCGCTGGAACGAGCCGATCCTCCAGCTCGCCACGCGCCTGACCGGCGACGTCGAGGAGGCGAAAGACGTGCGCCAGATGGCTCTCCTCAAGACCTACCACGGACTCGCGAACTTCGAGGGGCGCGCGCGCTTCTCGACCTGGGTCTACCGCGTGGTGCTGAACCTGTGCCGCGACCGCCGCCGCGGCGTCGAGGTGCGCACGCGCAGCGAGGCCGCGGTGCGCGAGCGCGAGGGCGACTACGTGCTCGAGGAGACCGGCTTCCACGTCGCGCGCGACCGCGAGCTGGCCGAGATCGTGGCGCGCGCCGTGCTGGCGCTGCCGGCGTCCGAGCGTGAGGTCGTCGTGCTGCGCCAGTACCACGAGCTCCCCTTCCCGGCCATCGCCGAGATCCTCGGCGCACCCGTGACCACCGTGAAGTCGCGCATGACGCGGGGCCTCGAGCTCCTGCGCACGCGGCTCGCGACCCTGGAGACGTGATGGAGACCTGACCATGAACCAAAACGACCTCTCGCCCGACTGCGGACGCATCCGCACCGAACTCGCGGGACTCGTGTACGACGAGCCTGCGCCCGAGGCGCGCGCCGTGCTCGAGGAGCACCTCGCCGGCTGCGCCGCCTGCCGCGAGGAGCTCGCGGCCCTGCGCGACACGCGCCGCATGCTGGCGCGCTGGGAGACGCCCGCCCTGGCCGAGGATCCGCGCGAGCTCGCGCGCTCGATCGTGCGCCACGCCCAGGGCCGGCCCGCGCCCGCCGCTGCTCCGCGCCGCGGCCGCCTGATGCGCTTCACGGCCATGGCCTCCGCCACGGCCGCGGCCGGGCTGTTCCTGCTGGCACTCCTCGGCACGCACGCCAGCGTCGAGAACGGCCGCCTCGAGCTCAGCTTCGGCCTGCCGGGCGCGCGTCCGGAGCTGCTGCCGGTCGCCGGCACGCCGCTCAGCGAGGACCTCGTGCGCACGATCGCCCACGAGGCCGCAAACCAGGCCGTGCAGACGCGCGCGGCAAGCTTCGAGCAGGGGCAAGAGGAGCTCCTGCAGCGCTACCAGCTGATGACGCGCGAGGAGATGCAGCAGGAGAACCTGCGCCTGGCACGCATGCTCGACGTGGTGCTGGCCGAGAAGGACCGCGCCTACCGCGAGCAGCTCACCACCCTCGGCCGCGAAGCCGCGCGCGCCGACCTCGAGCAGCGCGACCGCATCGAGGGCCTCTACCGCATCCTGCCCGCCTCGAACACCGCCCCCACCGACCGCTGAACCCGAATCGAGACACCGCCATGCTGCTCACTCCGCTCTTCCTCGTGGCCGCGCTGCACGCGCAGCCGACCCCCGTGCTCCTGCCGCAACAGACCTCGACCGACACCGCAGAGGGCCTCGAGATCCTGCGGCGCATCCTGGTCGATTCGCTCGAGAAGGCCTTCGAGACCGACAAGCCCAAGGACGTGCGCACGACCTTCGGCGCGCCGCTCGGCACGGGCCACTTCGAGGGTGAAGGGCTGATCAGCCTGCTCTACGCCGGCCAGCAGACGGTCGAGTTCTCGCGCGTCTTCCACCTGCCCGGCGCGGGCGTGTTCTTCGCGCTCGACGTCTCGCTGCCGATGGTCGAGGCCAAGGAGGAGCCGCAACCCGCCGGCGACGCGCCGCGCGACGACGAGTGGGAGCGCTACCGACGCGAGGTGCGCGGCGGCGGCGGCGAGGAGCTGCCCGGCGGCGTGCAGGTCTGGCGCAAGCGCCGCATGGAGCTCGACCCGAGCGCGATCGACAAGCTGATCGACAGCTCGCTGCAGGCCCTCGCGCGCCACACCGCGCGCGTGCCGGGCCTCGACGCAGGGGAGAAGGTCACGCTCGCCGTGCGCCTCGGCGGCAGCATGCAGGGCCTGTGGAGCACCAGCGCGCCGCTCGAGGTGGAAGGCGAGCCCGACGTCGCCGCAACGGGCCAGGCCCGCCAGCTCTTCTCCTACTCGCTCGCGACCACCGGCGACACGCCGAGCCGCAACCTCGTGCTCGAGATCCGCGTCGGCGACCTCCAGGCCGGCCTGAACGGCCCCGCGGGCGAGCTGCGCCGCCGCGCGCGCATCAACCGTTACTGAGCCAGCCCGCAACCCGGGCCCGGCCCGGGGCTAGCCACGCGGCCCGCTCCTCGCTTCGGCAGGGGGCGGGCCGTGCGCTTTCACCCCGGGCACGCCCGTGCATCCGGCAGGCTCCCGCGCACGGGCTATACTCGGCGCCCCCCCTGCTTGGCCCAGAGAGCTTCCCTCCCCCGCTCCGTGGCACGAGCGCTCGTCCTCGGTGTCCTCGCCGCTTCCGCGCTCTCGGCGTGGAACGACGACGCGCCGCTCCTGCGCGCGCCCGCGCCCGCCGTCTCGATCTCGCCCGCGCGCGTGCCGGGGATCGAGGGCTACGGCTGCATCACCTGCCACGCCGAGGTCGGCGAGGAATGGGCCACCTCGGCCCACGGACTCGCCTGGGTCGACGAGGCCTTCCAGCTGGACATGAAGGGCAAGAAGCGGCCGGAGCTGTGCCACGGCTGCCACATCCCCGAGCCCGTGCTGGCCGGCGTGCCGACCGCCAAGCCCGAGACGCGCGCCGCGGACCTGCACCTCGGCATCGCCTGCGAGAGCTGCCACGACGACGGCACGGGCACGCAGCTCGGCCCGCGCGGCACGCCGACCGACGCGCACCCCTCGAAGGTCTCGCCCTACATGAGCGCGCCGGGCTCGAACGAGCTGTGCAGCTCGTGCCACTCGACCAACATCGGCCCGGTGCTCGGCATCGCCAAGGACTTCACCGCGGCGAAGCTCGGCGAGCGCGGGCTCTCGTGCGTCGGCTGCCACATGGCGCCGGTCGAGCGCGCCTGGGCCAGCGACGCGTCCGCGCGCCTCGGCCGCAGCCACGCGCTGCAGACGCCGCGCGATCCGGGCTTCCTGCGCCTCGCCTTCGGCGTGACGCTCGACGCGAGCGGTGGCAAGCTGCGCGTGAAGGTCGCGAACCAGGCCGGGCACCGCGTGCCGGGCCTCGTCGGGCGCAAGCTCGAGTTCAAGGCCGAGCTCCTCGACGCGGCCGGAGCCGTGCTCGAGACGCAGACACTGCTGCTCGACGAGCGCGCCTACCTGCCGGTCGACGCCACGAAAGAGCTCGTCTTCGCGAAAAACGGCGCGCGCGTGCGCGTCACCGGCCAGCACACCGACCCGCGCGCCAAGGCGCCGATCCCCTTCCTCGATGAGACCCTCACGCCGTGAGGCGGCGCGCGGGCTCGCGCTCGCGCTCGCGCCGTTCGCTCTGACGCTCGCGCAAGCCGCGCAGGAAGCGTCGGAAGCGCCCGCGTCGGAAGCGCCGCCGGCGCCCGCCCCGCAGGCGCCCGGGATCGAGCTCTCCGGCTGGCTACGCTCGCGCTACCGCGGCCAGTTCGCCGACGGCGACGACCACGACCTCTACGAGCTGATCGACCTGCAGGCGAAGGACGCGGCCGGGCGCTGGAGCGCCAGCGTGCTCGCGCGCCTCGCCTACGACCTCGACGACGGCCCGCCGAGCCTCGACGGCCTGCTCGACACCACCGACAGCCCCTTCGAGCCGCAGCTCTATCACGCCTACCTCGACTGGGAGAGCTCGCGCTTCGAGCGCCTGCGCCTCGGGCGTCAGACGCTGCTCGACACCCCGCTGACGGTCGTGCTCGACGGCCTCTCGGCCGAGCTCACCCCGCGCGGCCCGCGCGACGCGAAGCTCGGCGCGTACGTCGGCGTGGGCGAGCACCTGTACGAGTCCTCCGACGACGGCGACGCGCCCGTGCTCGGCACCTACGCCGGGCTCGACCTGTGGACGGGCGGCGTGCTGCGCGCGGACTGGATGCACCTCGAGGACCTGCGCCTCGGCAGCGAGTTCGAGGACGATCTCTTCGGCCTCGCCTTCGACCAGGGCCTGACCTTCGACGAGAGCGACACGCGCCTCGAGCTCGACCACACGCGCCTCGAGGGCGAGCGCCGCGACTGGACCGTGCGCGCGAGCCACGTCGACCTCGAGGCGCGCTGGTCGGCGCGCGCGAGCTACCACGAGCTCCTGCGTGCCCAGGGCGCGCTGGCGGCGCCGCTCGACCCCTTCAGCTCGACGCTCTTCACGCTCTTCCCCTACCGCCAGCTCGGGGCCTCGGCCACGAAGGACTGGTCGCACCTCTCGCTGACCGGAGGGGCCGACCTGCGGCGCGTCAGCGACGAGGCCGACGAGGGCACCTACAACCGCGACTTCGAGCGCTACCACCTGACGACCGCGCTGATCGAGGCGCTGCCGGTCGAGCTGGCCCTGACGGGCGAGGTCTGGGACTCCTCCGACACCGAGTTCAGCACCTGGGGCGCAAATCTTTCCAGGGAGCACGAGCGATTCGAGTGGTCGCTCGGGTCCTACTACTCCCTCTACAAGTACGATTTGCTCACGGGTGACGAGCGCGACGACGTGCGCACCTACTACGTCGACCTCGCCTTCCGTCCCGAGCCCCTGCGCCGCTGGTCCCTGCGCTACGAGCTCGAGGACAACGCCTTCGACCTCTTCCACCAGGTCCGCCTGGACTACGCATGGGGCTTCTGAGTCGCTCCTCCGCCGCGCTCGCCGCCGCGCTGGGCCTCGCCCTGGGCGCGGGCTGCATGTTCCTCGAGGCCCTGGGCGGCGGCCCCGAGGTCTTCGCCTTCAGCCACGACCTGCACGTCGCCGGCGAGGGCCTGGACTGCGTCTCCTGCCATGAATCGGCGCTGGTCGCGGCCGAGGCCGGCATGCCCGGGCCCGACGCCTGCGCGGTGTGCCACGACGAGCTCGACACCGAGGCCGCGCCCGAGCGCCGCGTGGCCGCGCTCTTCGACGGCCCGGCCTTCCGCGCCGCCTTCGCGAGCCGCCTCGACGACGAGCTCGTCTTCGACCACCTCGCGCACGTCTCCTACGTCACCGACTGCGCCGCGTGCCACACCGGCATCGCCACGAACGAGGTGATCGACGCCTCGATCGCGGTCGACATGGCGGCCTGCGAGCGCTGCCACGCGGAGCGCCAGGCGCCGAACGAGTGCGCCACCTGCCACCGCGAGATCACGCGCGACTGGCGCCCGCCCGACCACGCCTTCGACTGGAAGCGCCTGCACGGCCGCGCCTGCAAGCGCGACGATCCGCCGGCGCTGCAGGACTGCGCGCTGTGCCACGAGGAGTCGTCCTGCGCCGCCTGCCACCGCGTGGAAGAGCCGGAGAGCCACGACCACTTCTTCCGCCTGCGCGGCCACGGCTTCCTGGCCGCGATGGATCGCACGAGCTGCGCCACGTGCCACGAGCCGGCCACCTGCGACCGCTGCCACGCCGAGAACGAGCCGCTCTCGCACTCGCCCGCCACCTTCGGCGGCACGCGCTCCAACCACTGCCTCACCTGTCACTTCCCCCTCGAGGGCGAGGGCTGCGCCGTGTGCCACCAGGCGACGCCCAGCCACGCCCTCGGTTCGCCCAAGCCCGACTGGCACACCCCGGCGATGGATTGCCGCTCGTGCCACGGGCTCAGCCTGCCCCTCAGCCATGCAGACGACGGATCGAACTGCAACCTCTGCCATCCCTGAGCACGTCACGCGCGTCGCCGCGCTCCTCGCGCTCCTCACCTGCGCCGCCTGCGAGGGCGACCGCGGCCCGGCCGGACCGCAGGGCCCCGGCGGCGGCGGCGGTGGCGGCGGCACGGATCCCGACGAGCCGACCCCGACCGTCTACGACGCCGGCGAGAGCGTGCCCGAGCTGCGCCTCGAGCTCGTCTCGCTCTCCGGCGCGACCGGCCCCGCCGGCGAGTTCCTGGTGGGCGACACGCCGGTGATCGAGTTCACTCTGACGCAATCGGCCGACGTGGCCTGGCCGCTCGACGAGCTCACGGCCGGCCTGGCGCTCGTCTCCGGTCCGAGCTTCAACTACCAGCGCGTGCTGCCGGCCGAGGACGACGTGCTCGCGCGCAGCGAGGAGCTCGCCGAGGGCCTCTACCGCTTCACCTTCTCGGCCCCGATCCCGGCCACCTACCCGGCGCCCTACAACGACACGACGAGCTTCACCGCCAACGGCGGCGAGCTGCAGGGCCGCGCGCTGCTCGACGGCACCTACACGCTCGGGCTCTCCTTCGCCTGGGACTACACCTACGACGGCCGCGCCTACCAGCGCGTGGCCGAGGTCACGCGCGATTTCCTCTTCGGCACGGGCTCGGGCGCGCTGCAGGCGCGCGCGGTGACGAGCGAGGCCCACTGCAACCGCTGCCATGGCGAGCTGCAGGCGCACGCCGGCCGCCACCAGAAGCTCGAGCTGTGCCTCCTGTGCCACACCTCGGGCGCCGAGGACGGCAACGACGCCGCCATCGCCGGCGGCACGTCGGGCGTCACGATCGACTCGCGCGTGCTGTTCCACAAGCTGCACGCCGGGCGCTTCCTGCCCTCGGTCAACGGCGTCACGACGCGCGGCAACGGCAGCCGCAACTACGACGCCGCGCCGGCGCCGCTCCAGTACCAGCGCGCCGACGGCACGCTGGCCGACTTCTCGCACGTCGCCTTCCCGGCCTTCCCGAACCGCTCGACGCCGATGCCGCGCGACACGGGCTACGACGCGCTGATCGACGCCCACAAGGCCAAGGAAGACGCGATGCGCTCGATGCCGACCGACTGCAAGGTCTGCCACGGCGATCCCGACGGCGACGGCCCGGTGGCCGCTCCGGCCCAGGCCAACCTGATCAACGTGCCGACGCGCCGCGCCTGCGGCGCGTGCCACGACGACGTGGTGTGGAGCAACTCCTACCGCGCCAACGGCCAGTCGATGCCGTCGCAGAACAACGACAACGGCTGCACGCAGTGCCACGACTCGCGCTTCGACGGCGAGCTCGCGCCGGCCTACACGCACGTGCACCCGATCGAGCGCAGCGACTTCTCGACCGGCGTCGTGGTCGAGCTGCTCGGCGCGCGCGAGGCCGCCGGAGCGAGCGACGGCGACGGCACGCTCGACCCGGGCGAAGCGCTCGAGCTCGAGTTCACGCTGAAGAACCGCACCGGCGCGAACCTGCAGGCCTCCGCCCTGGACGAGCTCCACCTCGTGCTCTCCGGCCCGAACACGAACTTCCAGCCGCTCTACGACGCGCCCCTGCCGCTCACACTCGTCACCGGCGCCCAGCCCTTCGTGCTGCGCGTGCCCGAGCGCGTCTTCGAGCTCGCCGGCCGCTCCAGCGCGGCCCTCGACCTGTTCGAGACCGCGCGCTTCCCGCACCGCCCGACGGCCTCGCCCACGCTGGTCTACGTGCGCACGGGGCTCGCCGCGCCGCGCGGCACGACGCGCGCCGCGCTGGCCCGCTACGCCGTCTCGCTCGAGGTCTCCGACGCGCGCGGCTTCGCGCGCGACGACGTGGTCGTGATCGCCGACGGCACCGCGGCGGAGGAGTACCAGCGCATCGCGCGCGTCGATGGCAACCGCCTCTTCTTCGCCGACCCGAACCCGCCCAGCCCCGGCCGCGGCCTCGTCTTCGCGCACGCCGCGGGAACGGTCGTGCAGAAGGTGCGCGTGGCGCAGAAGACCGCCGGCACCGACTACCAGCTCGACGCCGCGAACGGGCGCATCCAGGAGCTCGTCGAGTTCGGCGCGGGCCTGCCCGTGATCGTGTGCTACGCGACCGATTACCGCCTGCCCGAGCTCTACCCGAACCCCGCCAACGCCTCCGACGACCTCGGCGAGCGCCAGGGCAAGTGGACCGGCAAGGCGCTCGTCTCGGGCACCTACCTCGCGGCGCTCTCGGCCGCGCGCGACGTCGACTACGAGCAGGGCGCGCAGGTGACGCCCTACCGCGTGACCGCGCCCGAGGCGACGCTCGAGGTCCTGGTGGGCGACGCGACCGAGGCCACGCCCTACACGCGCATCCCCGACGCCTCGGCCTGCCTGAACTGCCACCAGGAGGTGCGCTACCACGACCTCCACGAGGGCTTCACGACCTGCCTCGCCTGCCACGGCGCCTCGGGCACCGAAGACCTCGCGCGCGCGAGCGCGCCCGACGCGCCCGAGACGCGCGGCGTGTCGGTCGAGTTCCGGAACCTCCTGCACCGCATCCACCGCGGGCGCGAGCTCGCCGATCCCACCTACACGGTCGTCGCCAGCGCGCCGCCCGGTTCGAGCGCGGCCTTCGTCGAGAAGAGCTACGACGACCAGGCGACCCTGCCGGTCTTCCCCGACCGCACGCTCGCCTGCTCCACCTGCCACGGCGACGACGCGCCCGTCGGCCTGCTGCCCACGGATCGCGCTCACCCGGACCAGACCGGCCCCGTGCAGCTCTGGCGTCCGGCCTGCTACTCGTGCCACGACACGCAGGCCGTCAAGGCCCACGTCGAGTCGAACACCGCCCCCGACGGCGGCGAGGCCTGCACGATCTGCCACGACCCGGGCGAGTTCCTCGACGTCGAGGCCGCCCACTTCGCACGCCAGGCGCCCCGCTGAGCCGGCGGGCCGATCGCGGCCCGCTCACGGGCCCTGCCCGCCGCCCACCTGGCGTCCGCCGGCCGTCCTAAACCCCTCGCGGGGAGAGGGTTAGCTCACCGGCCTCGGGCCGGCAGCGCCCGCTCTTGCTCCTCCGGACCGTCGCGGGCCGCTGTCCAGACGCCCGCGCGCCGGCCGGCTGGTTCGGGTTCGTCTCGGGGCCCCCCCGCTCGCCGGCCGATCCATTCCCCCATGGATCGCGCCGCCGCCGAGCTCTTCCTGGCCTCATCGTTCGTCGAGAGCACCCCCGAGCGGCTCGCGGCGTGCAAGAACGCGGCCGCGAACGTGAAGAGCTTCGAGGGCTTCGTGCCGGCCCTGCAGCACCACGGGCTCGTGCTCCTGTTCCAGCGCAACCTCGGTGCCGCCGGCGTCGAGCCGCCGCCTACGCTCGCGACACAGCTCACCGCCGGCGCGGGCGAGGCGCGCCACGCCGCGCTGCGCGTGCGCCTGACGCTGCAACGCTTCCTGGCGGCCTGCGCGCGCGAGGGCGTCGAGGTCACGGCGATCCGCGGCTCGGCCCTGGCCCTCGGGCTCTACGACGAGCCGCTGCGCACGCAGCGCGAGCTCGAGCTCTTTGTCGCGCCCGAGCACCTCGCGCGCGCGCTGCGCGCGGCCGAGGTCGCGGGTCTCGCTCCCGCCGCCGGCGCGCTGCCCGCCTGGTGGTACCGCCACACGCACACGACGCTGCCGCTGCGCGCGAGCTCGCCGCACCTCGTGCCGGTGCGCCTCGCGACGCGCCTGCACCATCCGTCGCTGCAGCTCTCCGTGCGCGAGCCCGAGCTGGTCGCGCGCCGCAAGCGCCTCTCGATCGAGGGCCATGACCTGTTCGTGCTCGACCCGCTCGACGCCCTGCTCGAGCTCGCGCTGCACGTCGCCTCGCGCGCGGGCCAGGAGCCGCTGACCACCGGTCGCCGCCACCTCCTGACCGCCGTGGCGACCTCCGACGCGCCGCTCGATCCGGCCGAGCTCGTCGACCTGCGCACCTTCATCGAGCGCCACCACGCCGCCCACCCGCCCGCCGCGCTGGTGGCGCGCGCGCGCGAGTGGAACGCCGAGGCCGCGCTGTGCGCGGTGCTCGAGTGCCTGACGATGGGCCTCGGCTTCCTGCCCGCCGCGCGCGAGTGGACGCGCGCCGTGGCCGGTCCCCTGGCCGCCGCCGCGCGCCCGAACCCGGCCGTCTTCTTCCCCGACCCGTTCGAGCGTCTGCCGCACTGGCTGCGCCCCGACCCGACGACGCTCGCGCGCTGCACCCCGCTCGCCGGCACGCCGTCCACGCAGCTCCTGCGCCTCGCCCGCGCGCGCCACCTCCTGCGCGCCGGCCTGCTCGGCCTCTTCGCGCTCGTCGCCTTCCCCTTCGCCCTGCTCGCCCGCCAGCTCTCCCGCTCCACGCGCGAGGCGACCTTCACCGCGCTCTCCGACCCCGCGAAGCAATCCGACCTCGCCGCCGCCTTCAAGACCACCGCGCGCGTCGACGACATGAAGCCGATCACCCCGCGCGCGATCGCCCTCGAACCGCGCGAGGAGAGCGCGAGCAAGTACCCGGACCACTACCGCGGCTGAGGGCGAGCCCGGCTCCGTCGCGGCCGCCCCCTCGAACGCAGCGCCGCGTGCGGCTCGTCCGAGCGCTACCCCGCTGCGCCGCCTTGCCCCTCCGGCGCCCCTTCCTTGCCCGGCTGCAGGTCGCGCATCTGGCGCTTGAACATGCGCTGATGGCTGCGCGTGCGGAGGTGGATCGACGAGCTCGCCTGCGCGATCGGCACCAGGCAAGCGAGCGCCGCCTCAAGCGCCGCCTTCTCCCACGCGAAGTCCGTCGCCCACAGCGCCAGATAGTTGAACGGGTTCTCGAGCTCCAGCTCGACGACCCCGACCTTCACCTCGACCTCGTCGCCCCCGTCCGAGAGCTTCAACGTGGCCCGCAGCTGCGCCACATCGGCCTCGCTCTCGACCCGCACCACGAGCTTCCGCTCCCCACGCTCGATCCTGCCCATGCCCACATCCCCTTCCGCGGCCGCCCCATTGCGGTGCCCCCCCACTCTACCGCTCCCCCCCTTCCCCTCCCGCCCGCACGCCGCTACCCTCACTCCCCGTTGCGGGCGTAACTCAGTTGGTAGAGTGTCAGCTTCCCAAGCTGAATGTCGAGGGTTCAAGTCCCTTCGCCCGCTCCACGTAAGTCGCGATGAGGGCGCGACTTAGGGCGCCCGAGGCGGTTGAGGCATCGTAGAAGGGGCTGCCTTGTGGCTC
>Ga0172373_10003163_pt1 | contig 24404 bp, 24 predicted proteins | sample Lak10m_2_FD_114546 | JGI IMG/M metagenome (GOLD analysis project Ga0172373, IMG submission 114546) | Freshwater microbial communities from Kabuno Bay, South-Kivu, Congo - kab_092012_10m | ecosystem: Environmental > Aquatic > Freshwater > Lake | place: Democratic Republic of the Congo...
CAGCGCGAAATGTCCGCCCTGCTCGCACCCGTGAAGGTCGATGCGACGACGCAGACGGAGACACTGATCGGGAACCCGCCCATGAGCCGCTTCCGTCTGGTCCTCAAGACTCGCTCGGGGGATGCAATCGCGTCGGTCGACGCACTGCTGATCACGGACTGGAGTACCTGGCTTCCCAGCCCGCGCCTACGCAGCATCGAGATCGCCATGCCGCGCAGTGCTTCAGAGGCTGCGTCGGACACTGCAGATACAGCGAAGACGACGACCGTGCGCTTCCCACGCTTTGACCCTCGAAAGGCAGGTGCTACCCTGCCCCGCGATGACTGAACCCGACACGCTTGCCATGTCCAACTTCGAGGCGACGCCCCCCGTGAGTAAGGCGTCCGTTGCGTCACTCGTGCTGTCGCTCGTGTTCTGCTGTCCGCTCACTTCCCTGGCTGGAATCGTCACGGGGCTCGTTGCGCTGTTTGGCAGCGGACAACGGGTGACTGGGAAGTGGCTCGCGGTACTCGGCATCCTGCTTGGTGTTGCAGGTCTGTCGCTGCAAGGTGCGGGCGGTGTGCTTGGCTACAACGCGGTTGTCCGACCGATTCTCGTTGGGCCACAGAATGCGATCATCGCAGGGCAAGCGGGAGACATCACAACATTCCGAGACTCGTTCATCCCCATCAGTGATGCGAACGGAGGCTCAGAGAAAGCGGCGAGTGCGTTCATCCAAGAAGTGACCAACCGCTATGGAACGCTCAAGGGCGCTGCACTGGATCAAAACTCTGCGCCTGCGGCCCCAAAGCCGGGCAGCAGCGTCTTCGATGGCGAGTACCTGCTCGACTGCAGCGGCGGACGCATCCGCGCACGCTGCAGCATCGAGATAGCCAATCAGAAGGGGCAACTGACGATGAAACTGATGACCGTGGAAGTCGTTGATTCGCAGTATGGAAACCTCCTGTATCCGACTCCCGAGGGGGGCATGCCATGAGCACGGCGGAGACGCCCCCTGCGCCATCCGAAGTCCGGATCTCCGTTCGCGATCTTGTGAAGACATTTGGTTCGCAGACCGTTCTGCAGGGAGTGAATTTGGATGTGCGTGCGGGAGAGACGCTCGTGATCATGGGCGGATCAGGATGTGGCAAGAGCACGCTGCTACGGCTACTGATCGGATCGCACAAGCCGACCAGCGGATCGATCCAGCTGCTCGGGCAGAACATCGCGGACATCAGCGATGTGGCATTCGACGACATCAAGCGGCAGTTTGGAATTCTCTTTCAGTCGGCGGCGCTGTTTCAGTCCATGTCGATTGCCGACAATGTGGCATTGCCACTGCGCGAGCACACGGATCTTGATCCGGAGGTGATCGAGATGATGGTCAAGATCAAGCTCGAACTGGTCGGTCTTCGACAGCATGCCGACAAGCTTCCTTCGCAGATTTCTGGAGGCATGGCAAAGCGCGCGGGTCTCGCGCGCGCCATGGCGATGGACCCAAAAATCCTGTTCTACGACGAGCCGAGCGCTGGTCTCGACCCGGTCACGAGTGCGGAGATCGATCAGCTCATCAAGGAACTTACCCGCAACTTTGCCGTGACGAGCGTGGTCGTGACGCACGAGATGGACTCGGCGTTTACGATCGCTGACCGCATGCTGATGCTCGATGGCGGACGCGTGCTGAAGGTCGGGCAGCGCGAGGAGTTTGAACACATCCGTCAGATTGGCGACACTGAAGCAGACGCACTGAGCGAGGACGACCAGATCATCCGACAGTTCCTGCGTGGTGCGGCCCAAGGACCGATTACGCGTCGTCGCAGCGCGGATGACTACCGCGAAGATTTGCTCGGCGAGGATGACAACGTGGAAGATGCGATACGCGGTGCGGTCCCGACGAAACGGATTTGAACAGGCATCTATGAGCGAAGTGTCCCCCAGCGACCACGAGGACCGCTTCTTCAATGGTCGGCTCGTCACCGTGATGGGGCTTGGGCAGTTCGGCGGTGGACTTGGCGTCGTCCGTTGGCTGCTGCAGCGGGGCGCGCGCGTGTGTCTCACCGATCTTGCGAGCGAAGGAACGCTTGCGCAGCCGCTTGCGGCGCTGGCCGATGCGATCCAATCAGGTCGTGTCACGCTACGGCTTGGCGGGCACGCGGCGGAAGACTTCACGAAGAGCGATCTTGTGGTTGCCAACGCGGCGGTTCCCAAACCGTGGGAGAACCCCCTGCTTCTCGCCGCGCGCAAGGCTGGCGTTCCAGTGACGAGCGAAATCCGTCTCGCGGCCGAGCGACTCAATCGTTCGAGGACGGTCGGCGTCACGGGCAGTTCTGGGAAGAGCACAACCAGTTCCATGCTCGCGTGTGCGCTTCGCGCTGCAGGGCGGCGCGTGGTGCTCGGAGGCAACATAGGCGGATCGCTGCTTGGGTCAACGGAGCCTTATGACTGGACGGTGCTGGAGCTGTCGAGCGCGCAACTCTGGTGGCTGTCCCCAGACTCTGGCTTCGCCGGATGGTCGCCACGCGTGGCTGTACTCACCAACCTCGCACCGAACCATGTCGACTGGCATGGATCGCTCGGTCACTATCTCGCGGCGAAGGCCGGGATCCGCACCTTTCAGTCTGAGGACGGTGTATTCCTGAGCCGTTTCGATGAGGAGCATCCAACGCAGGCAAAGGAGATGGCGCAGGCATGTCCGATCGGCGCATGGTGGCGCGGTGGAGAGACTCTTGGCGATGTTCCTCAGCTGCGGCTTGCCACCCCTGGTGAGCACCAGATACGTAACGCACGGCTCGCGTGGTCTGCTGCTGCCGCGTGCGCCGCGATCGATGGTCAAGCTTGGGACGGTGGGCGCGCAGCGGCGGGGCTGGAGGCGTTCACGGGTCTTGAGCACCGACTGCAGTTGGTTGGAACATTCCATGGCATGCAGTGCTTCAACGACTCAAAGGCGACCACGCCCGAGGCGACCGCGATCGCGCTGCGTGCGTTCCCCGATTGGTCAAGGATCCACCTGATCGTGGGCGGATACGACAAGAAGGTGGATTTGTCATCGGTTCGCGACCTTGCCCCTCAACTTGCTGGGCTGTATGCCATCGGCGCAACCGCACACCTGCTTGCGCCTGCGCCGCCCGCGATGCGCTGCGACACGCTGACTGCCGCTGTCGATGAGGCATTTTCGCGCAGCAAGGCGGGCGACATACTGCTGCTCTCCCCTGCGTGCGCGAGCTTCGGCGAGTTCACCAACTTCGAGGAGCGCGGACGAAAGTTTGTCGAACTCGTTCGCAGCCCGAGACCTGCCGTGCGCTGTTAGACTCCTCACCCGCGGCACAGGTCCGCACTCAAATCCATGACCCGAACGATTCCTCCTGCCGTTGCCGTGCTCGCCGTCTGCTGCCTTGGTGGCTGCTACTCGCCCGATGGTGCCTTTATGCCTTCCACCGGGCGCGGATTCACCTACATCTCCACGCCGACACAGCCTGTGACAGTGACGCTGATCGACACGCGCAACAACGAGTCCTTCTACAAGATGGATATCCCGGCGGGACAGCAGTTGACATTCCGTTTCTCCGACGGCACAACCACCAACGACAGCGCGAAGGCTCAGCCTGTGACGATGTCGTGGGGAATGTGGACTGCGGGCGATCAAGTCGGATCACTCAGCAATCAGATGACCGCGCCACCAGCCTCGTGCAGGCGTATCGACATCACCTACCGAACGCCGCCTGAGGATCCGCCGCCCGATCCAACTCTGTTGCTGCCGCCTGATCTCGATGGCACCAGCACCGCATCGGCTACGCGCGGCGCATCAGGCGGGACCACCACCATGACGCGCCCGAAGGACTGACTCGAGGATGCGGATCGGACACGGGTACGACCTGCACCGTCTCGACGACTTCGCACCGCAGGGATCGGGCAGACCATTCGTCCTTGGTGGCGTTCGGATCGAAGCACCCCGCGGACCTGTTGCCCACTCCGATGGCGACGCACTGCTGCATGCGGTGACGGACGCGCTGCTCGGTGCGCTCGGGCTCCCCGACATCGGCCAGCTCTTCCCCGACCATGACCCGCGCCATGACGGCGCTGACTCCGCCGTTTTTCTCCTCGAAGCAGTGCAAAGAATGCACGCGGCTGGTTTGGAAGTGGGCAACATTGACTGCACAGTCATCTGTGAACGTCCAAAGATCGGCCCGCACAAAGACGCCATCGTGGCGAACATCGCTCGCCTGCTCTGCTGCTCCCGCGCGCAGGTGAATGTGAAGGGGAAGACGCATGAACGTGTCGATGCCGTCGGCGAGGGGCGCGCCATTGAAGTGCATGTCGTCGCACTGTTGGTCACGCGGACAACCGCGGCGTGAGCCATATACTCGGCTCCATGAGAGCCATCGTGACCGGTCAGATCGGCGTGGATAAGCGTCCGTACCTCCAGCAAGTCATGGACCTTGCGGGTGAACGCGGCGACCGCATCGAACTGTTCAACATCGGCGATCTGATGTATTCGGAGGCGTCCGACATCACGCCAGGGCGAATCCTTGACCTGCCCATCTCGCGACTCGCCAGCCTTCGGCGGGCAGCGTTCAAGGATGTCATTGCCGCGACGCAACCGAAGTCCGAACACCCCAACATCATCGTGAATACGCATGCCACCTTCCGTTGGCGGCATGGGCTCTTCAGTGCGTTTGACTTCGATCAGCTTCAGAAACTTGAACCCAACTGCTTCATCTGCATCGTCGACAACGTCGAGACGGTGCACCACCGCCTGCACCGTGACCATGTGATCGATGCCACGCTCAAGGACTGCATGGTGTGGCGCGAGGAGGAGATCCTCGCCACTGAACTGATGGCGCAGGCGATGGGATGCGGAAACAACTTCTACATCCTCAGCCGTGGGCGGCAGCAGGACACGATCGAAACATGCCTGCGACTCGTGACCCGCCCCGACATGCGGAAGGTCTATCCGTCGTTCCCGATGAGTCATGTGGTCGACATGCCCGATGTGCTCGAAGAGATCGCACACTTCCGTGCAGAACTCGCGAAGCACTTCATCACGTTCGATCCGGCGGATGTGGATGAGAAGATGCTGCTCGATCGAGCCATTGAATCCGCTCGCAAGGGAGAGGACTTTGTGGAAGTGCAGCCTCATGCGTTTGGCGGACGCGAGGGGAACCCTGTGATGCGGCTGCCTGTGCGTGAGGTCCTCGATATTGCCGGCGATATTGACGGGCAGATCTACATGCGCGACTTCAAGCTGATCGATCAGAGCGACATGATCGTGTCACTCGTTCCGGAACTTCCAGGAGGCGTGCCCGCGCTCTCGAGCGGTGTCGAGCGTGAACTCCACCACGCCTTTGAGCACACGAAAGAGGTGTATGTGGTGTGGAAGCCGAAGAAAACTCCAAGTCCTTTCATCAGTGAGACGGCAACCAAGGTCTTCCGAAGCGTGCAGGAAGCGCTGAACTTCTTCGAGCAGAAGGGCATGCTCTCTCCCGCATCGCTGTTCGGTCACTGAGCGCTGCACGACCCGTGCCGAGACTGCGCCTCCTGGTCGCGTACGACGGCACCGACTTCCACGGCTGGCAGCGGCAGGTTCCTCCAAACCTTCCTGAACTCCGCACGGCGCAAGGCGTCCTCACGCAGGCGGTTCACGATCTCGTTGGGGCAGCGGTCCCTGTGCTCGGTGCAAGCCGAACCGATGCGGGCGTGCACGCGCGCGGCCAGGTGGCTTCGTTCAGCATCGATCAACTTCGTATTCCTGTCGATCGCGTGGCGATGGCGCTCAACACCCGGCTGCCGCGTGATCTCGAAGTGGTCAGGGCCGATGAGGTGGATGAGTCCTTCGATCCAGTGCGAAGTTGCGTGAGCAAGTCGTACAGCTATCGGCTCCGGATTGCGGATGGCACCCGCCCTCGCGGACTCGAAGGTCGTGCCACACCATTCGAGCGCCGTTTCACGACCGTTTGTCGACACGCGGTGGATCTTGCGCGTGTGCGTGCTGCCGCCGCGCGCGTCGTTGGAACGCATGACTTTCGGGCGTTCGCGCATGAGCCCGATCAGCGCGAGACCACGGTGCGCACCGTACTTGGTTGCACGGTCACCGATCCTGAGCCAGGCATCATGCGTTTCGATGTTTCGGGCAGTGGATTCCTGCACCACATGGTCCGCATCCTGGTGGGAACGCTCCTCGAGGCTGGGCGAGGCAGGATCGAGCCATCGGATATCGATCGCATCATTGCACAGCGCGATCGGTCCGAGGCAGGACCAACGATGCCGCCCGAGGGACTCTGCCTTGAGTGGATTCACTATGGACAGCAGTATCGCTTCATGAGGCCGTGATGAGGATCCTGCATATCTCGACGAGACTCATCGTGGGCGGATCGCAGGAGAACACGCTGCTGTCGTGTGTCGGCAGCGCGAATCAGGGACATCAGGTGGCGCTCGCGTACGGTCCCATCTACGGTCCCGAGGGATCACTCTTGCCGCGCGCGCAGGCGGATGGGCGGCTCGCATGCTTCGAGGTGCCGGACTTGGTTCGGCAGGTCTCTCCACTTCGCGATCTCCGCTGCTTCAGGCAACTCACGCAGTTGATCCGCGACTGGAAGCCCGATGTCGTTCACACGCACTCGTCGAAGGCCGGCATCCTTGGTCGCGCCGCCGCATGGCGACTCAGGGTGCCTGCCGTGGTTCATACGGTGCACGGTCTGCCCTTTCACCGCTTCCAATCGCGACTCGTTCACCGCGCGTATGTGCTTGCCGAGCGCTTCGCGGCTCGGCGATGTCATGCGATCGTGAGCGTTGCCGATTCGATGACGCAGCAGTCGCTGGCCGAGGGTATCGGAAGACCATCGCAGTACTCCACGATTCGTAGCGGTCTCGATACGGCGCCCTTTTTGAACGCGCATCTCCTCCGCGCAGCGGAGCGCGATCGACTGGGAATTGGAGCGAACACCACAGTGATCGCAACACTTGGGCGACTCGCGGAACTGAAGGGGCATGATGATCTCATCACGGCCGTGCTTCCGCTGCTGCGTGCTCGCGGGCGCGAAACGCTGATGCTCCTGTGGATCGGCGATGGGTGGTGGAGAAAACGGCTCGAACAGCGGCTCGAGTACGAGGGAATCCGCGACCGCGTGATCTTCACCGGGCTTGTGCCGCCCGATCAAGTTCCGGCGCTGCTTGCGGCGAGTGATGTGGTTGTGCATCCTTCGTGGCGCGAGGGGTTGCCGCGCGCGGTTGTTCAAGCTCTGCTGTGTGCGCGCCCAGTGATCGCGGCGGACATCGACGGCGCATCGGAAGTCTGCAAGGCTGGCGAGACCGGATGGCTCGTGCCAGTGGGTGATCCGCTGCGACTGCGCGCTGCGATCGAGCAGGTCACGGCGGATCCGTCGCATGCCGCACGACTCGCGGCGCGCGGGCAGTCAGAGGTTCGCAGTGAATTCGATGGTCAAGCGATGGTGGGCCGACTGCTTTCCCTCTATCGCCAACTGCTTGAGGGCCCGCCGACGCGCGGCGCACCTCTGGTGCGCTGAGTTCGACCGCATGCCGCACTGCCCTTAGAGTGTCGCTGATGAACATTGCCGTCTTCGGTCCACATCCAGACGATCAGGAACTTGGCATGGGGGGAACGATCGCACGCCTTGCGACTGAGGGGCATACGGTGACGCTGGTCGATCTCAGCGACGGTGAACCGACACCGATGGGCGATCCGCGAACGCGCGCAACGGAAGCCGCGGAGGCGGCGTCCATTCTCGGTGTGCCGAGGCTTGCGCTTGGGCTTCGCAACCGTGCCATCACGGATGATCTTGCTTCGCGGAGCATCGTTGCCAACGCCATCCGATCACTCCGAGCCGACATCGTGTTCGCACCTCACCCTGTGGATGCGCACCCGGACCATGTCGCTGCGACAAGCCTCATCGAGGCGGCATGCTTCGCCGCAAAGTTCACCAAGAGTGATCTTTCAGGTGAACCTCACACTGTTCGCCACATCTTCCACTACTTCGCCACGCATCTGCGCGCAGTACCACAGCCTGCGTTCATCGTGGACACAACGGGCTTTGCCGAACGCAAGCGGCGCGCCATCTTGGCCTATGCGAGCCAGTTCGTGCAGAACGAACGGAACAGAAACATTCCGGAATGGGTGCATGCAGCAGGCACCTACTTCGGAAGCCGCATCGGGTGCGAGAGCGGCGAACCATTTGGGAGCCGTCAGTGCATCCCGTTCGATGTAGGGGCTCTGCGAGTGTGATGAGCGAGGCGTGCAAGCGCCTCGATCACCGCCCCGTCGATCCGAAGCCACCACTCCCGCGCGCGGTCTCGCTCAATTCGTGCGCTTCACTCCAGCACACGCGCGCAACGGGAGCAACCACCAACTGTGCGATTCGCATCGAGGGCGTCACAGTGAACGCCGCCGATCCAAGATTGATGAGCGCCACCTTCATCTCGCCACGGTAGTCCGCATCGACCGTGCCCGGGCTGTTTGGAACGGTGACTCCATGCCGGGTGGCCAGCCCACTGCGAGGACGAACTTGTCCCTCGTAGCCAGGCGGAATTTCCACAGCAAAGCCCAGGGGAATGATCGCAATCGCGCCGCGTTCAATCACGACATCCGCTTCGATCGCCGCGTGGAGATCCATGCCCGCAGCAAGCGCAGACTGGTAGGCAGGAAGAACTGCATGCGGTGAGATCCGCTGAAAGCCGACGCGCACATCTGTCATGACGCAAGTGTAAGGACTTTGCCCGCACGACTATCGTTTGCGGCCATGTCGATTTGCGCCGTTGTTGGACTGCTGCTGCTCGCCGTCATCGGATGGCTGATGGTGTCGGGACTTCGGCTGAAGCAACTCGCGCGCGGTCCCTGGATTGTGTGCGCGAAGTGTGGGCATTCGATGACACACGGGCAGTCGCGCTGCCCCGAGTGCGGTCAAACTTGGGATGCTGCAGCAGTCGAACGACTCCGCGCAGCGCGAAGCAGAGGTGCGAGCACGCGAGTCTGGGTGAGCGGAGTTCTGCTTGGGCTGGTGCTCATCGCCGTAGGGCTCGCGCTGTGGCACGGGTTCGCCGAACCCTAGTCGAGCGCGCGCAGCGCAGCGATCACCTCATCCGCATGACCGCGAACGGACACACGGTCCCATCGGCGCGCAACGCGGCCGGCGCGATCGATCAGATAGGTGGTTCGCACTATGCCCATGAACGACTTGCCGTACATCGACTTCTTTTGCCACACTCCGTAGCGAGCACAGACCGAAGGGCACCCAGCGGTGGACCCAGCGGTGGACCCAGCGGTGGACCCAGCGGTGGACGGCTCATCCGACAGCAGCACGAATGGCAACCCAAGCGACGCAGTGAAATCAGCGTGAATCTTCGGTGAGTCGGGCGAGATGCCAAGGACTATCCCCCCGCCGCGAGCGATTGCACGGTGCGCATCGCGGAAGTCGCACGCTTCCTGCGTACAGCCTGGCGTGTGATCGCGCGGATAGAAGTAGAGAACGATGCACTTTCCCTTGTAATCCGCAAGCGAGTGCTTCTTGCCATCACCACCAGGCAGGGTGAACGCAGGTGCGCGCGCGCCAACCTCGACAAGCGCAGCAGCGCCACCCTTGGTCGCCTTGGCAGGCCGCTTCTTCGGTGCGCCGCCCCCGACACTGGCCTTGCGCTTCCCAGGCCGGCTCATGCCGATGACACCGCGGACTTCGACCGAAGCGTGGAAAGGTCAGCGCGCCTTGATGGATTGGACTCGATGTAAGGCGTTCGCCAGACGCCGACCCAGCGGTTGGGCTCGATCTCGTGCAGCGCGTACGGCTCGCGTCCAGGTGCAAGTTGAGGACGGTGTTCCTGCGGCAGGAACGGCCACCACGGAATGATGCCGTTCTGACATCCAGGGAGTACGCGAAACTCCGCTGGATTATCTACGACATCTTCAACGGTCGTCAGTCGCGAACGCGTATCACGCACGCCAGGAATCGAGCGGAAGAGCCCGCGCGTGTACGGATGCAGCGGTCGCTCGAAGAGCTCCTCGACCGTTGCGTACTCCACCACCCGCCCCGCGTACATCACGCAGGCGACATCGGCATTCTCCGCGACCACACCAAGGTTGTGCGTGATCAGCATGATGCCCATCCCACGGCGGCGCTGCAGGTCGGAAAGCAGTTCCAGAATCTGCGCTTGAATGGTGACATCGAGTGCCGTTGTCGGCTCATCGGCGAGCAGAAGCGTCGGCTGGCAGGCGAGCGCCATCGCGATCATGACCCGCTGCCGCATGCCTCCCGAATAGCGGTGCGGATAGTCGGACAACAGTTGCATCTTCGCGCCGCGCACGCGATCGGGCAGGGTGCGCTCGACTTCGCGCATGGCATCGACCGATGCCTTGCCCGCATCCACATCCGCTCGCAGTGCGACGAGTTCGCGCTTGAGCCTCGACTCGATCGGCTGGTAAATGCCCACCTCATCGAGCGCCTGCAGCGCGATCTCCACGGCTTCGTCCGCCGACACCTTCTGGTGCAGGAAGATCGCCTCAAGAATCTGGTCGCCGATGGAATACACAGGGTTCAGGCTCGTCATCGGCTCCTGAAAGATCATGGCGATCTCCCCGCCCCGAATCTTCAGCATCTCGCGCTCCGACAGCGACAGAAGATCCCGTCCACCGAACAGGATGGTTCCGCGTTCCACGCGTCCCGGCGGGCAGGGAATCAGCTGCATCGTCGTCATCGCAGTGACGCTCTTGCCACAGCCAGATTCGCCCACCACGGCGAGCGTCTGCTGCGGATGGATGGTCAGACTCACCCCGGCGACAGCCTGAATGCGCGGTCCCGCACCATTATCGAAACTGACCGCAAGATCGGCCACGCTCAGAAGCGGATTCGATGCGACCGATGCATGAGCTGGCGCAGTCATCAATGAGCCGCCTTCCTCAACTTGGGATCAATCGCATCACGCATCGCTTCACCGAGCAGGTTGTACGACAAAACGGAGAGGAAGATGGCGAGCCCAGGGAAGACCGCGAGCCACCAGACAAAGGTGCCCGTGGCTGCTGTCGCGCTCGAGAGCATCTTGCCCCAACTCGCTTGTCCATCGGGACCGAGTCCGAGGAACGACAGCGTGGCCTCGATAGTGATCGCGGCCGCGATGGCGAAACTCGTATCCACAAGAACCGGCGTCACCCCGTTGGGCAGCATGTGTCGCATGAGGACCGAGCGCACTGGTAATCCTGTCGCCTGCGCAGCCTGCACGAAATCCATCTGACGGATTCGAAGAAACTCCGCGCGTGTGAAACGTGCCGCACCCGTCCACGAGAAAATACCGATGATCGCCATCATGACATAGGTGTTGCGAGGCAGCACGCCTGCGGCCACGATGAGAACGAACAGCGTGGGTACTGCCATAAAGATCTCGACAAGTCGGTAGAGCAGCAGATCGACCCAACCGCCAAAGTAGCCCATGAGCGCGCCAATCGTCACACCGATGAGAACACTGATTCCAGTGGAGACCAGACCGATGGAGATCGACAGTCGACATGCCCACAGCAGTTGTGCAAGCACATCGCCGCCGAGCGCATCCGTCCCGAGCCATGTGCGCCGTGCGCCAAAGGGCGTGCCACGGAAGCCATCGAGATGGAGAACATCCGCAACCTGCATGCCAGGTGCTTGCGCGACCATGTCGCTTCGCGTGTACTCAGGCGACCAGGGGATGATGGTCCAGACTGCACGGAGACGCCCCGCGGACTCGTCGAGCACGATCCTCTCGTGATTCACGATCGTTGGCGCACCAGCCGCCCACACGAGCACCCCAGAGAAGGCAGCGATCACTCCCACCGCGAGGGCTCGGCGTGTGGCTGAAAGAATGATGGGAACCGCAAACGCCACCAACGCCGCGAGCAGTGCCGCCGAAACGATCAGCGGCCACGGTCCCGCCTCCAACCGCGCCCAAGCTCGCAGCCAGGGAAGCGAAGAGTTTTCGGATGCCCACACGAAGACCTGCGACAGAACGATCGTCGCGCCGCCTTGGGCGAGCAGCGCTGCGAGCACGGTGATGCGAACGCTTCGACCGAGCGCTGCCGTTCCGAAGAAGACCCAGGGCAGCCCGAGCGATGTGCCGACCATCAGCAGCCAATCGGTCGGCGTGAGATGACTGATCAGCGGAAAGGTGCGCGATTCCACGCTGCCATCTGCGGCGAGCCGATCGAGCATGATCGGGTGTGCGTTCGCAATCAGCGGCGCGAAGACCGCGAAGAAACCCATGATGCTGATCCACACGATGCCAAAGACTGCGCCCGGTCGAGCGCGCACGCGATCCCATGCATCCGCCCAGAAGCTCTTCGCTTCGCGCGCGCCGATGCCGCGCATGACCTCGACGCCGGAGACCGACTGCGGCATGTCCGCGAGCGCTTCACTCATACGCCACCCGTGGATCGCAGAGGGCGTAGAGGATGTCCGCCATCAGCAGCGCAAACAGGCTGACGGAGGAGATCATGAATGTGTTGGCGAGGATCAGTTCACGATCACGGAGATTGATCGCTTCAATCACAAGGCTTCCCATGCCCGGGATCGTGAAGATGCGCTCGACGACCACACTGCCGCCGAGCATTGCCGGGAATATTCCGACAAACATGGTGATCAGAGGCAGCAAGCTGTTGCGCAGCACATGACTGATCACGATGTCCTTTCGAGGAACGCCCTTGGCGCGCGCGGTACGAACATAGTCCGCGTTGAAGTTGTCGAGCATGCTCGCTCGAGTCTGCTTGCTCAGCACCGCAAACCCGCCGTACACCAGACAGAGCACGGGAAGCGCAAGATGCCAGACCGTGTCAAGCAGCCAACCGCGCTGCCATACGCCCGACGGATCCGTGTGCGGCAGGAAGGTCATGGTCGCCTGCGCACTGTCATGCAGACCGCTGACCGGGAACCAGCCGAGATACTGGTTGTTGGCAAGGAATCCGATGGCAAACACGCCCGCAAGCACGACGGGCACCGAGTAGAGAAGTAGAAAGAGGAACCCACTCGTCATGTCTGCGAAGCCACCACGGCGAATACTCGCGAGCACGCCTGTCGGCACTGCCACGAGATAAATGATCGGGAACGCGATCAGATTGATCAGCATCGTCACTGGGAGAGCGGTCTTGATGAGATCCCACACGGGCCGATTGCGGGAGAACGCCACACCGAAGTCAGGCGAGTCAATCGAAATGACATCGCGAATCACTTCAACCCCCGCGGGCGGAAAGGGGCGTGCAGCGAACGCGATCGTCGCACGCTGCCGCGCCTCTTCCGCGAGCGACCACGCTTGATGCATCTGGACGGCGGCTGCGTTCACCTTTGTCCATGTCGCCGCTGCATCAGCTGGCAACGGCGCGGGCAGACCGCCACCAAGCGGCAGGTCGCGGAAGTTGTTCGGATCGGCGCCGCCCTTTGGATCGAGCCGCGCAGTCCATGGATCACCGATGGCGCGTACATGATCGGCAAGAGCATCTTTGAACCCCCGCACCAATCCCACATAGGTACGGCGCCGCCCCTCTGCATCGCGCTGCAGCGTGCGGAACTCCTCGATCAGGGCATCGCCCGACTGCGGCGTGAAGGTCACCTCGAACGCTGCGGGCGCGGGGAACGCCCACTGCATCGGAGGTTCAGGAAGTTCGCGCGGCACGGCGATCCGTTCACCCGACGGTGACTCAAGCGATGTGGTTCCAAATCGCACTGGGCAGACTCGAGCGATCCAGCGCCCATACTGCACCACCACGGGATCGTTGAGCCCATAGCGATCCTCCATATACGCCTGCATCTGCGCAACCTTGCTCGTGTCGCTCATCTGCCCACCCTGCACAGCGAGTCCTGCGCCGATGCCACCAGGTGCGAGCGCCACGATGAGGAACACCATCAGCGTGATCCCAAGCACCGTGGGAACCATCAGGAGCAGTCGTCGAATCAGATAGGTGGCCATCAGACAGGCTCGCGCTCAATCGGTCCGGTCAGTAGGCAGGCGCCGGCACAGATGTGCGGAAGAACTCCTCCGGCTGCAGACCGCTGCGGTACATGTTCACGTTGCCGAAACGCCGATCGACGAATCGCAGCCAAGGTGCCACACGCACGAAGGTGTAAGGCTGCTGATCGGCGATCACCGCTTCGAGTTGGCGCCAAACAAGCATGCGATCGGACTCGACCATGCTGCGACGACCTTGCTCGATCAGCGCATCGGCGTCCGCATTTCGCCACTGGGTGAAGTTGTCGCCACCCTCACGAGTGCTTTCGGAGTGCCAAATCTGCCGCGGGTCGCTCTCGGGAGCGTTGTTGCCCCAGCCCATCGTGATCGCGTCAAAGTCGCGCAGTTTCAGCAGATCCTGATAGCGGCTCCAATCGACAGGACGCGTCGTCACCAGAATGCCCGCATTGGTGAAACTGTCCTTCACAAAGCGCGCGAGTCGCTCGGAAATCTCGCCGCCCGAGGCGTAGGTGTACTCGAAGGTGAACTTGTCGCCCGCCTCGTTCTCAAGGATGCCATCCCCGTTGCGGTCCTTCCATCCTGCCTCGGCGAGCAGCACCTTCGCCTGATCCGGATTGAAAGGCAGTGGCTTCAGTGCAGGATCACTCGCAGGACTCTCCGGGTTCATCGGCCCCTTCGCCACAATCCCGATGCCATCCCAAATGTCGCGGATCATGCGCTCGCGGTCGAGCAGCATGGTCATGGCACGCCGCACTCGCGCGTCATGGAAAGGCGTCAGTGCCTTGCCAGCTCGCGGTCCACACTGCCACGCAATGAACGAATAGCCGCAGCGCATGTTCACCCACTTGAGCGCATAGAACGCCTTCTCGAAGTCGGCATCCTCGCGCAGCACCTTGTTGAACTGCGGCGAAGATGGCAGGATCATCGATCCCTCGCCGTTGCGTAGCGAGACAAGTCGGCCGAGTTCATCCGATACCACCTTGAATCGGAGGCGTTCGAGAGGTGGCTTCTCCGCCCAGTATTGTTCACTGCGTACGAGCACGACATCGGTACCAGGCGTCCACTGCACATCGATGTTGTCCGGGCCAGATGGCAGACGCTCAAGTTTGAATTTCCCAGAACCCATCATGAGTCCCGTCCCCTGATTGATCTGGGACGGCTCGAACTTGCTGTACCAGTGCTTGGGCAATACGGGATTGCCGAATGCGATCAGCGTATTCGTGAAAAATGGCTCCTTGAACTCGAACTCGACCGTTTGCTCATCGATCACCTTCACTGTCTTGAGGTTGTCCTGCGTACTGCGCGACCGCTCCGCTTCAATGAGCGGATTGCCGATGAAGTCGAGGTACGTCCAGCGCACATCCTCCGCCGTCACGCGCGCTCCATCGCTGAAGCGAGCGCGCGGATTGATGTGAGCACGGATCCACAGGCCGTCCGGGTCGACCTGCCACCCATCCGCCAAGACACCCTCCATCTTCAGAGTCTTTGCATTGAACGACCCAAGACTTTCGCAGACGCGGTCGAGGACGCGCGTTCCATAGACATCCGACTGGATGTAAGGAACGAGCTTCGCGGGCTGAGCCTCGAAGATCTCTGTGAACTCGCCTCCGATCGCGAAGCCTGCGATACTGGCTGGATCGGTTGCGGGCGTGGGTGATGGCCATCGCGTGATGGCGACGCCAGGGCGTGCCCATGCGTCATTCGTCTGTGCCACCACGGCGGCTGGTGCCGCGCCCGTCGCGACGACCCCTCCACCAGCGAAACCCTTCTCGATTTGCCGCTGCAGCAGCGCGTCCTGCCGCTCCATTTCAACGAGCTTGACGCGGATCGACTCGATGGCGAGTTCCATGCGAGTGCGCTGTGTCATCGAGAGCCAGACCGAAATCAGCACGGCCAACAGCAGCAGAATGGTGAAGAAATCCTTGACGCCGAATCGACTTTGCATAGGACCTGAAAGGCTATCAGGAGCCGCGTCGCCGCCCAGCAGCCGCGGGATCGACCGCCTGCCGCATCGCATCGCCGAGGAAGTTCAGCGCGAGCAGCGTGGCGGCGATGCTGAGACAGGGCCACAGCAGCAGCCACCAGCGACTGTGCACGGTGTTCACCTCGGAGAGTCCCTCCGAGGCAAGGTTCCCCCATGACGGCATCGGATCGCGTACGCCAATGCCGAGGAAGCTGAGGAAGCTCTCCGCAAGAATCGCTGCAGGCACAGCGAGCGCGGCATAGACGGCCACCGTCCCTGCGACATTCGGCAGAGCGTGCCGAAAAAACTGCCGCGCGGGACCGATGCCGAGCGCACGACATGCTTCCATGAACGGCTGTGCGCGCAGGCTCAGGATCTGACCGCGGATCACACGCGCGATCGTCAACCAGCTCGTGGCACCGATCGCCACGAGCAGCACCACGAGATCGATCCCCTGCCCGAGTGCACCCGCTCGACGGACACCCATGCGCTCAATCACGCCGTCCACGGCAACAGCAAGCAAAACCACGAGCAGCATCGACGGAAGTCCGTAGAGCACATCCACAGTCCGCATGAGCGCGTCATCCACCCGCCCTCCACGCGCACCACTGAGCGCACCGTACAGCGTGCCGACCGTGACAGCGATCAGTGCAGCGCTGGCGCCGACAAGGAGACTGACCGCACCGCCGAGCAGGCACCGCGCGAACAGATCGCGCCCGAGTCTGTCTGTGCCAAGTACTCGTGATGGGATGTAGTTGCCCGCAGCGCGTTCCCGTTCGGTGACCGCAGCGGTAGCGGCGGGCGTGGACCACCACGACGGCGGCAGCAGCGCGAGCTGCAGGTTTCCAGCTTCGTAGCGGCGAACGGGCGCGCCGCCCTCCCGCTCCACGCGAGCAAGCGTCCACGGCAGGCTGAGCACGCAGAGCGTCACGATGCATGCCAGGATCGCAGCTCCCGCTCGAGCAGGCGGCGACCACGCAGCCCAACCTTGCGGTGGGCGAGCGGCTGCAACGGCTGTGTCCGTTCGTGCGCTCGTCACGGTGCTCGATTGGTTGGTGCGCGATCGCCGCCCGGCACCACCGCAGAAGGCGCGGCACTACGTCCGCCGAGCAGCGCTTCCTGCCTTCCTTCGCGAACACCAGCGACAACCTGATCGACCGTCGTATCGCGCTGACGAGCATCACGCTCGAGATCGATGCGCATCGCACGAACGACCGAGTCAATCTCCGCCAGTTCCAACCCGCGCGAACGCAGGTTCAGATCGACCAGCCTGCCCGCGAGCTCTCGTACGCGCGCCTCCGACTGCAGTACCGCGGCTTCACCGCCCGCGCCGCGCTGTGCCATCCACGCGCTGCCCGCCTCCTCAAGCTCGCCCTGCACGCGAATCTCTTCGATGCGCAGCGCGTAGAGCGCAGGCTTGCGAGCGCGCAGCACCGCCAGCGCAGTCAGTCGCTTGCCCGCGCGCGCGACCGCTTCGTTGAACGCAGCTGGATCGCTTGCGAGCGCCTGTTCGAGCATCGTCAGTAGTTCGGGAGAGACATCACGGGCGACATCGATGATTGTTTGAGGATCAGGCTGTGCTGCCGCCCCTTGCGACGACTGCTCGAGCAGAGCAGGCAGCGGCAGAGTGCGCAGCGCAGGCCGCACTGATCCGATGGCGAGCGAGCCCCACGCTGCGGCACATGAGAACGCCGCCGCGACAAGGACAGGATGCACACGCATGGAACGCGCCCGAGGCTCATGGCGGTTCGCAAAGTCGTTGCTCATCGCGCCCCCCTCGCGGCGAGCGCGATCAACTGCACCTCGTTGGCAATCTTTCGGTAGGACGCATCCCGCGCTCGAAGCAGGTCAATCGGATCATCGCCACTCTCTCGTGCGCTGGCACTCGCATCCACGACATCACTGTCCGCGAGCAGCGAGACGAGGACCGGCTCGGATGGCGCTCCAACAAGAACCTCCACGCCACCATCGATCGCGTGCGCCAACTCTGGTGCCGCGCGACCAACGGGCTGCTGCTGCGACTGCGGCCATAGGAACAGCGCAACGCCGATCGCTGCGGCGACCAACGCAGCCGCCACGCGGCCCCATGTGCGAGTGCGTTCGGAAGGGAAACGCAGCGTGCGCGGCGGCAACGAACCACGCGACACCGCCTCAAGACGATCGACCAATCCTGGACGGTTCGCGAGGATCTGCGCGCGCAAACGAAGGATGTCGCGGAGTTCTGAACCCTCCGCTGCATCCGCGAGTTGCAAGGCGCGCCGATCCTCATCCGCGCTTCGTCCCGCCACGGGACCACCACCCTCATCGTTCTCTGGGTTCATCTGCATAATGGAACGCTCCTCATTTCACGGGATTGCATCGGAAGAAGCTCCTTTTTGGGCGCGCTCTAGGGACGCGCGCAGTCTGGCGACCGCCCTATGGTGGCGGGAAAGCAGTGTGCCAAGCGGTTCGCCCAGCAAGTCCGCCATCTGTTGAAAGCTGAGACCGCCAATATGGCGAAGATCGATGATTTCGCGGTCGGCAGGCGACAATTCTTGCATCGCCCGTTCAAGGTCGCGTATTCGCGGGTCGGGCTCCGAGGGCGGCACGGGGGCCGTTGTGAACGCAGGATCGCCGGTCGTACCGCCGAGCGCCTCGAGGTCACCAGAGGGTCGGGCGTGGCGAGTTCGCCGCCGCATCTCATCGCGTAGGCGGTTCAGTGCGACCGTGAACACCCATGATTCGAAACCGCTGATATCCGTCATGCTCGGCAACTTCTCCGCCACCGTCACGAACACCGACTGTGCGATTTCCTCCGCGAGATCTGCATCGCCGCATCGAGAACGCACAAGGGCGAAGACGCGCGGACCAAGTCTCTCGATGATCGTGCGCCAAGCGCGCTCTGCCCCCAACCTCGCTGAAGGTCCCCTCTCGCCCCCGTCGCCACGCGCCACCCGTTCGACGGCGATGCGAAGATCGTCCGCGGAACCATCAGTCATGCCCTTCTCCGTTGGCAGTCGACATCACAGCGGAAGATCATCCTCGATACCGCGCTCCGCAATCGTGCGCGGCTCGTACGCGCGGAACTCCACGCCAGCGGGTGGAACACGCGACGAGAAGGATCGGAAGCAGGTGCTGCCCTGATCCCACACCAACTTGACGACACCTGTGGGTCCGTTGCGCTGCTTCGCAAAGATGAGTTCCGCGATGCCGACCTTGTCGAGATTCGACTCCGACCACTCAGGGTCGCCTTGGTGGTAGTACTCCTCGCGGTGCAGCATCAGGATCACATCGGCATCTTGCTCGATCGAGCCTGACTCGCGAAGATCACTCATGCGGGGGCGGTGCCCTTCACGCTGCTCCGCCGCTCGATTCAACTGCGAGAGGCACACGACAGGCACATCGAGTTCACGCGCCATGGCTTTGATGCCACGGCTGATCTCACTCACCTCCACCTGCCGACTCTCGCTGCGCGAGCCAGAACTCATCAACTGCAAGTAGTCAATGAAGATGCAGCCGATGTTGAACTTCTCCTTGAGACGGCGCGCCTTGGACCGTAGTTGCAGCAGGGTCAAGCCGGGCGTGTCATCGATGTAAATCCGCGAATCCTGCAGCGCATCGCACGCACCCACCAAGCGCCGCATGTCATCGGAGACAAGCGTTCCGCGGCGCAGTCGCTGGCCATCCACGCCGGCCTTTGCGCAGAGCAAACGCTGCACGAGTTGCTGCCTGCCCATTTCGAGGCTGAACATCACGGACGGCGTTCCGCCGAGCGACACGCCCTCCATCATGTTCAGCGCGAGGGCGGTCTTGCCCATGGACGGACGCGCGGCAAGGATGACCATCTCGCCTCGCTGCAGTCCGCTCGTCATTTCATCGACATCGTCGAATCCGCAGCCGACCCCCGTCAGCCCACTCCCCTCGCGAGCCTCGAGCCGCTGCATCGCCTCGCGAAGCAGATCGGGCAGGCTCGACACCGTACTGCTCTCGCGGCGCTGCGCAATGGCGAATATGCGCTGCTCCGCCTGCTCGAGCACCGCGTCCGTGGACTGATCTCCAGCAAACGCCTCGTGCACGGTCGCACTCGACGCATCAATCAGTTGCCTCAGCGTCGCCTTGTCGCGAACGGTGCGCGCGTACTCCATCGCGTACTGCGCGCTCGGCATGCTCTCCGAGAGGCGTACGAGATACTCAAAGCCGCCCACCGCTTCGAGGACTTTGCGGTCCGTCAGATGCTGAACAAGACGCACCACATCGACCGATGCGCTGGTGTCGTACAGATTGACGATGTTGGCATAGATGACCTTGTGGCGATCTTGAAAGAAGTCCTCCGGGCTGCGGATCACCGAAACGACATCGCCGATCGCCGAAGGATCCACCAACAGACAGCCGAGCAGTGCGGACTCCGCTTCCTGCGCGTTGGGCGGCATCGCCTTCAGCAGACGCACGGTGTCTTGCGGATCGACGCGTACGGTCAAGCCGCCGCCATCCCCCTCTCGGTTTCGCTCTCGGCGCGCCATCAGCCTGCTGCGACGGGCTGTCGATCCACTTCGCTCACCTCTCCCACGACTCGGTCGCGCATGAGGCGACCAACCTTGAAGCGCACGGACTTGCGGGCGGGCACCGTGACGCGCTCGAGTGTCTTGGGATTCTGTGCTGTGCGCGAAGCGCGGGTCTTCACTTCGAACACACCGAAGTCGCGAAACTCAAGGCGATTTCCAGATGCGAGTTCACCGATCATCTCGTCCAGAAACATCTGCAGCGCCTCCTTCACTTCGGCGCGGCTCTGTCCAGTGCGCTCTGCGATGCGGTCCACGAGATCCTTCTTGGTGATTGTTGCCATATCTCTTTCAACCCCACTCAGTTTGGTGTGCGTGTCATTTCGCCGACCGACTCGCTCCAGTATTGACGCTTCGTCCTCTCCAGTCAAGAGGCACGACTGGCTGCGGCAACATTTCCACCACTTGTCAACTCGCTCCGCACACGATCGACCACCGAAGTGGTGGAAAGCCCCGGTCGATGAGCCAATATGGTCAATTTTATGCCAAGCTCCTTGACAACGGCAGATTCGTTGATCGCCTTCCCGTCGTAGTCCCCCCCCTTGACATACACATCTGGAACGGTGTCGCGAAGCAGCGCTTCCGCAGTGGGCTCCTCGAAGATAGTCACATAGTCGACCGAAGCAAGTTCGCCGATCAGTTCCGCGCGATCGCTCTCGTTGTAAATCGGACGCGTGGCGCCCTTCAGTGCGCGCACTTGCGCATCACAGTTGATCCCAACCACCAGAATGTTGCCGTGCGACTTCGCCTCACGCAGATAGGCGACATGGCCCGCATGCAGCACATCGAAGCACCCATTGGTCAGCACGATCGTTCGGCCTGCCGCACGGTGCGCCGCGATCTCCACCAAAAGATCGGTACGCGTTCGGAGTTTGCCGCGTACGGACTGACTCAGTCGAATCACCTGCGCCTGTATCTCCGGCAGGGTGAACGCCCGCACGCCGAAGATCTCCACCTCCATGCCAGCCGCCACATTGGCGAGCGCCACGGCCTCGGGCCATGGAACGCGGTTCGCCGCAGCGCCGGCGAGTATGGCAAGAACCATGTCTCCAGCGCCTGCCACGTCGTAGACCGGGCGCGCCACCGTGGGGAGATGCTGCGCTTCGCCCGTCCGTTCCTGCAAGACGGCTCCGAAGCGATCGAGCGTGACGATCGATGCGTCCAGATCAAGCGCGGTCCGCAGTTGCGCGGCGAGCGCCTTCGAACCTGCGACCACGTCGGTCGGATCGACTGTCCGACCGACAGCCTTCTCCGCTTCCGAACGGTTCGGCGTGATCGCCGTCGCACCTCGGTAGCGACCGTAATCATTGATCGCGGCAGGATCGACCAACACGGGAATCCCACGCTGCCGGCAACGCGCGATCACCTTCGCACAGAGTTCAGCGGTGCAGACTCCCTTGTTGTAGTCCTCGATGCACACCACATCACACCGCTCGATCTCTCGGTCGACCGCGCGCGAGATTTCCGCACGCACCACTTCGCTGATTGGCGCACGAGACTCCACATCGATGCGGAACATCTTCTGCGGATGACGATGTTGCGCGCGTCCGATCAACGAACGCTTCACCGTTGTGGGACGCGAAGGATCTGCGATCAGTCCGTCCGTTGCGCAGCCACCCTGTTCGAGACATCGGCGCAGCACGCCCCCCTCCTCGTCGCGCCCGACCAGACCGACACACGCGACTGATCCGCCAAGCGCCGCAGCAAAGACGGACACATTCCCTGCGCCACCAGGCGTATCGACCGTTGCCTTCGGCTCTCGCACGGCGAGCACCGGCACGGGCGCATCAGGGCTCAGCCTCTCTGCATCGCCTTCGAGAGCCTGATCGAGCATGAAGTCCCCGATCACGAGCAGGCGGAACGCCCTCCAATTGCGAAGCGCAGCCAGCACGCGATCCTCAGTCGTCTGCATGGGATCAGAGGCTACCGCCGCGCAGGGGCTGAACCCAAGGTGCCACCGAAGAGGTTGTCGAGCAGACCCCCAAGCTCCTTCTCGCCAGCCATGAATCGAATCTCCAGTTGCGGCACGATCACGGGCAGCCCGATCACCGACTGGTCGGGTGCGACCTTCACCCAGTCCTTCAATGTCATGAGGACCGCCTCCGCACGCTCGGCGCGCGCAGCCAGCGTCAGCTGCGCGACCTGCGTTCGCCCATACCGCGCATGGTCTCGAAGCCGCGCCGCATGAACGACCTCCGCGCCGCAAGCGCGCGACTGTTCGGCAAAGTCCATGGGGCGACCGACACCCGCCCACACGGACACGCGCCGTCCCCGCAACCAATCAACCGAATGCGACTCGCAAGTGCGCTGTCCGCACGGCTCAAGCGAATGCATGGAGAGCGCCTTCCATGTGTGCTCGCACCAAGCGAGCGGTGGTCGCCCATGCATCGACTCGATCAGCGCGCTCACCTGCGCATCGACCACGGATGCACGAGTGACGATGACGGCGCTTGCACGAGCCATGCTCTGCCCCGATTCACGAAGGCGTCCGAGCGGCAACAGACCACCACGCAGCCCGCGTGCACGCGCATCCACGAGCACAAGATCAAGATCGCGCGCAATGCGACGGTGCTGGAATCCATCATCCAGAATGACGCATCCGACGCTCGCATCACCCGACATGACATGCCGAATCTCATCGAGCCGCCGCGCGCCAACAGCGAGGCGCACAGAAGGCAGCAGGAGTTGGTGCTCCGATGCCTCATCCGAAAGTCCGCCGTGGCTTCGGTATCCACGAAGCGCAATCAATGGAACGCACCCGCGCGCGAGTGCACGCGCCGCAATCCAACGCACCACGGGGCTCTTGCCCGTGCCGCCCACTTCGATGTTCCCCACGGATACCACCGGAACGCCGAGGGTGTGAACGCCAACGCCTCGGTCGAAGCGCGCGTTTCGCGCACGAACAACGGCCCCGTAGGCGGCGGCTGCAATCCGCGCGGCTGGATCGCACCAAGTCGGCAGCAGGCGTTCATCCGCACTCATGTCTGCAGTGCGCCGCCCGCGCCAAGCAGTCTTCGCAAGATGGGCAGCACCATGCGCAGCGGCAACCCGGCGATCGTGGAGGGATCCCCTTCGCACTCGACGGGCCAACCCGCGAGCAGGATCTCATCAATGTGATAGCCACCAGCGCGCCCCTTCCATGCACCTGCGGCAATATGTGATTCCACAAGATCCTTCGGAACATCGCCGAATCGCACGCGCGCCACATCACTCGACAGGAAGCGCCGACCCGACGCCATGCAATGAATCGCGACACCCGTCACCACACGCTGTGTCCGACCGACGGCGCTCTCAAGCATTCGCCTCGCGACGAGCGCATCGGAGGGCTTTCCAAGGACCTGATCATCGAGCACGCACACCGTGTCCGCGGCCAAAATGATGCGCGCATTCGGCGCCTCACGCGTCAATCGCTCTCGCTGCCCCAGCAACTGTGCAACCTTGAACCACGCGAGTGCGCAGCAATCTTCGCCCGCATGGTCCGCACGCACGCGAAGCCGTCCGTCATCGATGCGCGGCGCGAGCACCGTCGCTGGAAATCCAGCGGCCTCGAGCAGTTCCCTGCGCCGCACACTTGCACTTGCCAGCACCAACGATGACGTCACGCTGCCACCTCCACCGATTGCAGCCGCCGACGCACGAGTGCCGCGACAGCTTCCACGCTGATGCGTTCCATCACGGCAGCGCCGCGAACGGCATCGCGGTGTTCATGCGCATCGAGTTGCAACCCTGCTCCGCCGTGAACGCACCACGCCGCACCGCCGTACGGTCCGTCGATCCACGGTCGCGTCGCGCCATACAGACCCACGAACGGTGTCCCGAGCCCCGCCGCCATGTGGATCGGCGCAGAGTCGAGTCCAATCAAGAGCGCCGCATCGTGCACCGCAGCCAGGGTCGCCGCGACGGACAACTGCCCCGCCATGTCATGGACGCGCAGTCCAGCGATGTGCCGAAGCGACTCCGCGATGGGCGCTGTCTGCGCCTCCTCGCCGGGCGCACCCGTGAGG
>Ga0172373_10003168_pt1 | contig 24375 bp, 19 predicted proteins | sample Lak10m_2_FD_114546 | JGI IMG/M metagenome (GOLD analysis project Ga0172373, IMG submission 114546) | Freshwater microbial communities from Kabuno Bay, South-Kivu, Congo - kab_092012_10m | ecosystem: Environmental > Aquatic > Freshwater > Lake | place: Democratic Republic of the Congo...
AGTGTCAGACTTTGTTTCTGAATCAAACACCACACACACGACAAACGCCACGAACGACACCAACGCACGTAGGTTGTATGGAGCGCTTGTACACAATAAAGGCTGGTTTATACCTGCCATGAACAGCGCTGTTAACACAAGCCTTGTTCGAAAGCCACGCGAAAAGGACGCGATATCGTGGGCGCCTGCATCCTTGTTTTTAAGTTTCGATGCTGTACAGAAAATGATACATCCGCTCTTGCCACACTTCACCGTGAACGACACACAGTTAAATGGCACAAGCTGGACACCGCCGTGGAAATGGACGCCGAACTCGACACACACTCCGCGGCTGCGCTGTGGACACTGCAACCATTCGTTTGCTAATGCTCCACAGCACCTGCAGCGTGCACGTCGCAGGCGCGAGCCACCGCTTCTGCTTCAACGGCGACTTCTGTCGCTTGACTCCTACGAGCGCTTACTGGCAACGGAAATGCATGGACGTGCTCGACGTTCGCTTCAGCCAAACTGGACCGCAAGCGCGGCAGATATCTGGAGCTCTCCGTACTTTCTCAATTCGCCGTTTCAGCAAAGCTACAATAACACAGCCTTGACGTCGCTTTGTGGCCCGGGGGCGTCAACTGCGCTTGGGTGCACAGACACAGTTGCGCTTGTGCTTGCCTGCTTAGCGCTGTTAATCAGTGTTGTAACGCTTGCGTGCGTCTGGATGCTGTCGCGCCGCTTGAGACAGCCAGAAATTACGCCTGAAAAACTTGAAAAAGAACGTTTTTTGAAACTAGTTCCGCAACCGGATAAAAAGTTTGCTGGGCTACCTTAGAATTAAAACATATTCGACACAACTCTCTACTTGTATTTACGGCTGTCTTTGCATGCACTCACACACCACGCTGTTCAAAAAGATTCATGTTGCTGCACTATTAACGTTCGTGGCACTATTATCGTTTGTCGGAAATTCGCAGTCAAAGGATTGCCCAGAAAACCAGTACTCGCGTGAAAGGACTCAAACTGGTGGTGTTAATCAGGGTGGTGGTGGCGGGTACACACTCATAGAATGTGTTGATTGTCCATGGCCAAAGTATGGGACGGGCGGCCAGTGCTATGACTGTCCGTCGTTTACGCGGGCACGCAAAACTAAGGATCCTTCGGGCACTCTGTGGTGTACCAATGACTGTAATGAAATAATCAAGAATGAACAGAACAACGATGTTCAAAATTTAGCAGACCCAAATCATTTGGGTCGTGGAGTTTTTCAGTTCTCTGGAGAAACACCCACGTGTCAATTATGTACCGCTGATAAATTTGAAGTAAAACACAAGGCAGGTACCGTGTTATTGAATTTCAAAAACGAAATCATCAGTCTCGGTTTTCAACAAAACAAAATTGACAAACTCATAGAAGAAAAGAACCGCCTGCTTCACTTTACTTGGACCATCTGCAGCTCTTGTCCACCTGGATTTATTAAAGGAAAATGGGCTGCGCCAGAAGGAAGTTCAATTACTGTGATAGAAGGACTTATGATACCATGCCAGTCATGTTCCATCAATGAGGGTGTACAGAAGAACTCAAAGTGTGAGCATTGCAAGGAAAGTGAATGGCAAGAGTTAAAATTACAGTCTTTTTTACCCTATACATCTTATATGGGCTATTTTATCGATACCCAAATTATTTATGCCACTGCATACGTCGCTCAAACGTGTCTGACATGTCCTGATGGATCTCAAAAGCTAAAAACACTTGAGTCGAAAGGCCAGTGGAGTTCAAATTATTGTAGAGGCAAAGAAGCAGCTGATTGCTGTTCACAATGTCCTGAGAACACGTATAAGGGTAACGTTCAGGAAAAATGCGAACTTGTCGACAGAAATCATGTGGCTGTATCTGGCAACAATTTTGTTGAAACAGGGGCCACCGCTCAGCGCACGTGCAATAATCAAGAGCGAATGGCAGTGTGTTTTGTCGGAACACACTGTCTCTATACAATTCTTTCCAACTGGAGAACTTGCCTGCCATGCGCTCTTGATGGAACAGTGCGGTCGGAAAAGGATAAGAGTGGATGCAAAGCCTGTAGTTTAGAAAAACAACATCTTGTGGATCCTACAGACAGTGGCAAGTGCACAACTTGCTCGTTATGCCAGGAGTTGACAACGACTGAGACAGAAGATGCATTGAACAGCCTACAAAATTTTAAGTTAATTACCAGTCCATATACGGTTCTAAGAGTGAATGCTGCTTGCACGGAACTTAAACGGCGAAAATTGACCAAAACAGATTCTGTGTTAAAAATCGAAGGCAACGACTATTGGCGCCCAGCAATTGAGACGCGAGGTGTTGTAATTCCTAGTTTTCATTTTTTTCACAGAACAACGTGCAAATTAAAGGAGTGTAAGGAGGCATGCACTAATCGATTCCAGTATGGCAACGGGTGTGGTGTGGACAATGATGCAAATACTTGGGTCAAGTCGCCAGACTCAAAGGTTTTTAAGTTAGGGAGTATAAATCCAAACGACGTTTCTGAGCCAGGCAAATGGGAAGTTCTTACAGAAGGAAATTGTCAGTTCTGTACAGCTTGTGTTGCAGGATTCTACAACGAGGGTTGTAACAGCTTTGGAACATCTTCTCCACCAGAAGGCAAATGCAAACCGTGTGTAACCGAATGTGCGCCTAATTTTTTTTTAAGTCATCCTGAGCAGGACGCTGGATGTCACGAACCGCCAAAATATCAGCACACTGCAGAGGACAGTACCAAGTTTCAGATTCTCGACGACTACACGTGCGTGAAATGTCCAACATGGGTAAGAAAAGGCCATAAAATTTTTGTGGTGTCAGCGTGTGGACGGCACAACGTAGGAGACACGTACCAACACTTTGACAGTCAGATGCAAGGCAGTCAGATATTGAAGACATCAAAATTGGTAGAAATAGGACCAGATTCCAGCACAAAGATTGCAGGGGTAGAAAAGGGAAATTTTCGCACATTTGCAAATAACCTGAAGCCTTATTGTCCGCCAAAATTTTTTTTTGACAAGCAAAATCCTGTGTGCAATTTTATTAATCAAGGCGAAAACTTTGAATTTCCAAACAAAACAAAAGTGGAGATAGGATACAATGAGTACAATCCACTGTGCTGTAAAAAATGCACAGTATGTGAGCCTCCTTTAAAAAAAAAAGATATTGACAGCTGGAAGTCTTGTGAAGGAGACTCAGATGAGGACCTTCAAAACAAATGCGTCGACAAATGCGTGTTAGGGTACTGGCAGGACGGGGAAGAATATTGCAGGCGATGCTCAACATGCTACGACGGAATGTTACCTTCCACGTGATAAGTTGCTACACGCAAATAAAAAAAATATATTTGGCTTGATCCGTGGTGACACAACACTTTCACAAAATGCTGGCATTTGACATTGAAACAACAGGGTTAGAGCCTAAAGATTGCGTTGTCACTGTAGTCTGCACACAAGATTTTCAAACGGGCGAGCGACGTGCGTACGAGTTTGGACGAGTGCGAGCGCAAGAGCCCGAAAACGAGTTACTGTTGCGGAAAGAACTTGTGGATGCGTTTGACGCAGCTACTTCGCTGTGTGCTTTCAATGGAGTGCGTTTTGACATACCATTTCTTCACACTGCCTTCAATCTTCCGGAGCACACTACAGCCGCATGGCTTCTGAAAACGACCGACATTCTCGAGGCGGCGCGTCTTGGATGTTTTGGGCCTGCACACACATTCGGTCTTAATTTGCTTTGTCAGCACAACAACGTGGCAGTGAAGTCCGGCAGTGGACTACAAGCAATCAAATTTGCACAAGAAGGTCAATGGGACAAGCTCGTGTCCTACTGCGCAGACGATGTGCGCATTCTTTGCGACCTTTATCGTCGCAGACTTTTGAACAACCCTCGTAATTACAACGTGATAGACCTCGGCAAAATCACACACGCAAACGTATACGAGCAGGAGCAGGACGTGATGCGAATGGAAATAGCAAGCCTGCAAGAAGTTATTACGGCACAGCTTGTTGAGTTGACAGATCTGCGGCAAAAACTTGCTGTATATACAGAATACTGCGTGTGTTTCGAGCAATGACGATATTGAAGAGTTTAATTCATGTCAAACAGGGTCCATGCATCAGATGCGTTACATGCGGAGTCATTTGTTTTCCAGCACGTGCTTTTGCCCTCTTCCTCAAATGCTGTGACATAACAAGCCTCTCGAGCACCTTTGCGCACTAGCGATACCTCAAGCACGCGCTTTGTACCTGCCTGCAACTTTTGGCCTGTGTGTTCCACGTCAACCGAGTAACCAAGACTTAGTTCGCGCGCAATGCCGTCTTTCACAAGTCCAGCAGCAATGGCGCCCTCGACAGTGTCCTCAGAAATGCGCATGACGCAATTGAGCTTGCCATCGCAGTCTACAAAGCTTGAGACAACTCGCCCAAGTTCCTGTCCGCGGTGCTCAGCCTTGACGGGCACGTCGCGCAGCGCCCCCTGTACCAGCTGGCGCAGTTCTTCGTCTGTAAAATAAAGTCCATTATAGTTTGACGCCTCGCCTGCTGGGTTGCATACGCCCATGACAAGCATACTTTAATTGTGCTTTATACTCTAGCTCAAAATAGGAACGTTTAAAACAAAATTACACTAATCAGGCTCTTTGGGCATAAAATACGAAGTGTAATTCCAACAGGTCTCGCGGGCAGAAATGCTGAAAAGAACATTGCTGCAAACTGAGCGAGCAGTTTCAGCTGCAAAGGTAAAGTAGGGTGTACTTGCAATCTGAGCGCCTGCAGCGGCTGCAGCCATCTGGCCCACACACCACGCACATGCAGCGCAGAAAATGAGAGCGGTAATGCTTGCTTCGCGCTTTGAATGAAAGAGCAAGCGGTAGCACAGAAACGCTAACGTAGCCACAGCCACGTTTGTGCCAAAGTGATCTTGCATCTCATGTAGATCTTGAATACGTTAAACGAGAAATAAAGTTTTACTGATATACTTTAAACAATTGCGCGTTGAAGCAAATATAAGACAGAGACGACGCATGCACGGCAACCCGCTTGTCATGGAAGAAGAGCTTGCAAAGACATATGCAATGCTTAAAAAGCTAGGTCTTGACCAGCACGCACGAGACTTCTGGCGCGTCCGCGCAAGCAAACAAGTTCACCAGGTCAAGGAAAACTCTCTGCTTCACGAGCACACTGCCGTACACCAGTATATCAAATGGCATGCAGAAGATGGAAGTCGCTTGCCGGGCTTCATGCGCGGGACTGAGCGCGCAATCGCCGGAATTGTAAAATCAGAGTAGAATGTCGTTACTCTGTGCGCTGCTTCTTGACGACGCAGTGATCATCGCCTGCCTCATCTTCTGCATTCTCAGCTTTTTCTTCAGCATCGCCGTCAACTTCATTGTTGGTGTCAGCCAAAGGTTTGTCGTTCATGTCTTCAGCGGCGTTCGGCTTCTCGGCGGCGGTCGGCTGATTGTCTTCAACAGCTGTCGGCTCCAGCGCCAGCGCCGGCGGTGTCTCCACCGGTTCATTGTTGCCAGCAACAACCTCGTTTGGGGCATCGATGATGATAACGGTGTCCTTCTTAGCAGCGTTGGGGGAATCAAGAGGCATGACAAGCGAACGCTTGAATCGCATCACTCAAAAAGTCTCGAGTTGCTTGCTTTTTTTGCCTCTTAGTGCCGAAAAAGTCAGAAATGACAGAAAATTCAAAAAGAACAAAATTTTAAACTTTGACACAAGGCACAATTTTAGGCATTCCTATAAATCTGAGTAAAAGTAAATTCAAAAAATACAGAGAACTTGGCATGCATTGCATCGGGCGTTTGGTGACAGAAGATGTCGTGCAAACACTGGGCCACGGTGCAGCTGCTGTTGTGTACAAACTTGTGGGCGGAAAAGTGGCTTTGAAAGTGTTTAAGCGGCCAAACATTATCGGCGCAGCGCTTAAAGATATTGAGTGCAACATTGCACACGCGCACGTCGTACGCGTTCTGTCGCACAACCCTGCTGACGGATGGCTGGCCATGGAGTACGTGGAAGGGTGCTCATTGGCGCAGGTTCTTGAGCGGGACGGAATACTGGAAGGTGATTGTTTGGTGCGTTCAGTGTTTGACGTCCTTGAAGGGTTATTAGCGTTTCATGCGCACGGAATTCCACATCGTGACGTGAAACCAAGTAATGTTATGCAAGAAAGACGCTCTGGTCTTTGCAAGCTAGTAGATTGGATTGGACAGGCTGAAGAAGACGCAAGTCTAAAACTTGGCAAACCTGTTGGGACGCCAGTTTTCTTGGCTCCTGAAGTGGCCCGAGCTCCACACAAGCATTGCGTGGCTTCTGACCTATGGGCTCTTGGTTGCACTTGTGTTAATCTTGCGACAGGGCGCTTACCATGGGCAAATAGTGACGCGCATGGTCGTACAAATGAGTTTATGGCCATGTGGCGGGCTGCACACGGGCAGGCGCCTCCACACGACTCCTCAAAATGGTCAAGTGAGCTAAGACATTTTGTGGCCTTGTGCTTCGAGCCAGACCCTCAGATTCGAGTTCAGGCGCGACAGCTGCGCCAAAAGCCGCAGACAATATTTCACGACAGCTCAGTATGTTTGAAGGCGTCTGCTTGGAGGTGCTCATAACCACAATAGTTTTGTGGGTCGGGGTTTGGGGTATAGTTGATGAAAGCGTTCAAATGCTTGAAAGTCGATTACTGCGCTGCTGTGTTTATTTTACACTCTTAGTTGCAGCGTTGCTCTTGGCGACTTTGCAGTCGGGTTTGACAGTGTGCGCACTAATGTAACGCACAAATTAACAATTAGAATTTAGTGCATTAGTAATTAATTCCCGGACAAGTAAAAACATTCGTTGAGAACTTGTTTTTTTTAAGTGTGTCGAGGGCTTGTTATTATAATGGACCACATGCGGGTAAGTCTGGAATAGATGGATCAAGCCCTTTGTGCAGCCCATGTTGTGTACGTAGCTATCAACGTGCATTGAGGCCGGAAAAGCGTTGGTGACAAGCGTGTGCGCCGCGTGTTTGTCCATGATGTATGCAGCTGTGCTGGACGAGTGTACGACAGGCCTGCAAGTACACGTTCTGACATCGTGATTTCCCACAGTAAAATTAGACTTCCACTGCCATGCAATCCAATGGTCAACTAATTTCACTACGAAATTAGTGACATTTTTGCTGTGCATTTCGGCTAAAAGCGGCACTACAAAATCGTCAAGTGTGCTGGGAACAACGGCGTCATCTTCCAGAAACAGTGCAACGTCCCATTTTCTAGTCAAGAGCATTGCCCACATGCGCACGTGATTCATGTAAATGTTGACGCTGGCGTTGTTACTAAGGTCTTGCGCCGTTTCTAGCAATTCAGGGTGTAGCACCTTATTTCTCGCACTTGGTAACACAAAATCAAGTTCTGTCTCTTTAAATCCGGGTCCGACAAACGGAATACACGCGTTTACGCTGGGATCCATTCTTGGAGTATTCTGTGTGAGTACGACGCAAGGCAATGCAAAACCTTTGCGGCGATTCGTTAGTAAAACTGAGTTTTTTTGCAACGGTTTGAGCAAGTTTGTGAAAAGTACAAAGCCAATAATTAATAACACAACAACGCAGGCAGCGGTGGCATTACTGCGTCTGTTGTTTTGAGATGAAGTTTTGTGTATTCGAATTCGACGGTGCATGATATACATTTCTTAATAGGCGCTTGAATGGAAACTGTATATTTCTGTGCGCTTGACGCAAACTTTCATACTAAAGCAACAGTTTGCCCATGAAGCAAGGTATTTCATGGACTGCGCAGGTAAATACAGACGCTGTGCGCGTTTTAATTCGAGCCGAGTCTGTTCTAAGTTTTCAAATAGCGACAGCGCTACAGAATTCGCTTTACAGCGTGCTAACAGCGGGTGAACAACTTGCAACATTGTTAATACTGTGCGTGGGTCTGGAAGGTTTTGCAAGAGCTGTGAAGGCCAAAGACATTCGTATGGAAATTTTACGAAGAGTTCTTATTGTACAGCTTGGACAAGCAGTGCAAGAAGTGCTTGTGTTCAAAAATTGGGCATCAAGTAGCACAGAAGGTGTGGCACAGGGCTTTTTGCTCAACACGCTAGGACTTTGCGTACCTGGAGCACTAGAAATTTTTAACCCTGCATTTATGCAATCGGCATACCTGCAGAATGCGTTGGCTGTATGGTTGTTTCAGTACGCGACCACAACTCGTGAAGCGTTGGCACGGGTAGACTTTGGAGTGTCGCCCGTTTTTATATGCTTGTTTACTTTTGCGCTTACAACAAGAGCACGATTCATAGTGCCAGAATTATCGCTGTATAAGTATGTTGCTCGCGCATGGCACATGCTGTTGGTCGACTGGATGTTGCGCACGTTAGCACATGCGACGGAAATAATGCCAAATGTAGTCCAGATCGTTCTGTGGGCCTTGTTGATAATTGTTGTCGATCGACTTGGGTTAGACAACTTGAGTTTGATGCAAGACGTGCGCGGTTTTACAATCTTTCGAATAGCAGCTGAACTTCAGCGCATGGGGTTGCTCAGCGTAGATGCAGGCAGCTCTGTCCTTGCAGCTTTGCTTGTATTTTGTGTGCACTCAAGCCTAAGTGTTTTAAACTTGCAGTCGCGAGCCATTGCCAGTTTTTCGGAAGTAATGTTTGTTGCGTGCACTAACGTAATCTTGCAAAACGCAAGTGTTGGTGAAGGTGCACCACAGCTTACTCTTGTATGTATTGTTTGCGTCTGCGTGTACGAAGTCCAGACGGCTCTTACGACGTGAAACACTCACAAATGCGGCTTTAAGTCTTGTGTATATTTAAGAATGCTCGAGTATGTCATATCTGGGTGGCCCGTCATCTTCCAAGGCAGAGTACACCAAGAATGAAAATAAGAGTGAACTCGGTGAGCAGCGTGAGCCGCCGCGTGAACAGACACGCGAGCAATTTATTGCAGCTCGGAACGAGTCTGGACAGTTTTTGCCGTTTGGCAAGGAGAAGTCTGAGCATGAGCAGAGCACTCATGCAAAAAACGGAGACATGACTAACATGCTTAGACACATTGAACAGCTCGAAAGCAAGCTGGCTTCCAAGGAAAAGCAACTGACAGAAGCTCAGTTGCGCGTCGAAAAGTTTAGCGCGCGCACGCGTGAAGGAATGCAAAGCGCCCTAGACTCGCTGATGAAAAAGTGGATGGACGCTTGCGAGACGAAGGATGAAAAGTGTAAGGAGCAGTTTAAACACGGCATGGAAAAGCTCGTGCAGAACTCTGCAGAAGAGAACGGCGTGTGGCAAATGATGGTTGCCGCGTCAGCATTGCATCAGCGTCAGGAGCACGATCTTGACAAGTTGCGAGGCGAAAACCTTGAGCTCAAGCAGAAAATTGACGGACACTACGCAACGCCAGGTTCGCGCACGCGAAATGATATTCTTGGCAAGCGCAAGGCGGATGGCGAGCCGGACAGTGGAAGCAATGAGGATGCCACAAATCTGTGGGATAGTTTTGCTCGCGACTGCATGAACTTTTAATTATTTAACATTCAAATAAAATATGAATATTTTTACCATTGTTGCCTGTGCACGTAAGCCGTTAGGTTGTAGAAATAGGCAACAAACTATTGACAAAAGCCTCTACAAAGAGGAAAATTTTGGGTTTCCACGAGGAGTCCCAGATCAGTGCAATAGCACACGTAACGTTGGGAACACAGAGCATGAGCAGCGCTGTGTTATCCCGCACCAACTGCAAGCCAAAGTTGACCTCCAAGATTACATGCAAAATGTAGCAAATGGGCCATGTCAGAAGCACGGTGACCATGCTTGCTGTAAGGGCATGCGCGTGCGAAGGAGTAAAACAAGCTGCTACCTTGCGCATAGCGTCCTCAGAACTCGTGACGACTCGACACACGAGTGTTGTGCCGAGAAAGCACCCGCGCATAAGAAATCCATGATGCATTTTGATGCACGGGGAAAAGTTGTACATGCGGATGCACGTGCTCGTGTTTAGAGAAACAGGCTGGCCAATCTCTGCCCACCACAGCATGAAGAAACAGACAAGGACGTATGGCGCAAGGATGCTAGTGATAGTCGCTACCTTCCAAAAACTTGCTGGCCAACTAATCATGCTGGAATAGATGCAGATGCCCAAATTGAACTCCAGCACTCGATAGCCTACGTGCGAAGCGTTGATGTAAAAGATGTTACTGTTGTCGTGCACGAGAGCAAAGAGAGAAATAATGAGAATAGGTCCACACGCGTTAATCCACGGCACAATAACCTCAGCGCCTGCATGGCATTGTCGCAGCCTCTCGTTTCCAGCGAGAGTAAGAGGTGTTAATATTGTGGCCCAAAAGAAGCACAGCACCGGCCATGCACTGGGATTCATCGAGTGCCACCACTCAGTTCCTTGCTGAAGTTCGAGCGTGCGAAGGCTCAGTACACCCTCAATTACAGTGAGTGCGACATCATGCGCTTGAAAGCTGTGACGCATCAAATGAAATAGTGAGCCTGCAATCAACGTTAGACCGCATACAAGCCACACGTCGATGAGCACATAAAGCGCAAACATCTTGCACAATTCAAAGCGATCGTTGTGGGGCACGTTGGCAAAGATGTACGCAGAAAAAAACCCTGTGAGAACAAATACTGCTGAGCTGACGTCGATTGCAAACACGTGGCTGCTCATAAGAAGTGCATCTACTGCAGAATTCCGTTGGTATGTTTCCGTTGCATTGTTACCAAGCGTCTCAGAGACTGGATAAACGGGGTACAGAGACGAAAAAAACATGCAACATGAAGCTAAGCTGTACAAGTAAGCACTAGCACACGCAATGATTGTAAACATTTGAAAGCGCAGAGAATCTTTCTCTAGTTGAAATGCAAGCTCAAAGTGCTGGATGACGCTCGCGCCACTGCCAGCGCTTAGTGTAACACTTCTTGGTGCTGTCTGACAACCAACACTATTTACATTATCATACGTACTACTGGAAGCAGTCACATGTAAATTATCAACAACACATTCACTCAGCTCTGCCGACTCGCATGACCCAGACATCATACTGCTTAGTCTGTAAATAGTAAAAACTATCAGTCTACAAAGATTGCGTCATAAGCATTATGTCCACTGCGTCAAAGGGCCGGCCTCCACTAATGCACTTGGCAAAAATTCGAATCTTGTCACCAAAATGATCTGTCACGAAAAGCTGCGAAGAATCTTCACTAATGCAATGCATCTTGTAAGACTTGATGCGCACAATGTTCTTAGTGTTTTTCTGTCCTGATGTTTTGCCTGTTTTTGCAGAATTTCCAAACAGGCGCTCATCCATGTAACGTTCACGTTTACCGTTTCTTTCGGTTTTTGTTTGATTTTGCACGCGTCTTCCAGCAGACTTTGTGTTGGTCTGGTCAAACTTATCTTTTTCAAAGTCAAAATACCACTGGACCAGGTCCCCAGTGTGCATTACAAAGTGTCCGTTCTGGACCGTAACCATGCCTCCTACAAGCACAGACGCAACGTTGTCGCCGGACAAGTAGCTTGCCCATGCCTGTCCAAGAGCGACACCTTGGCAGCGAAAGTCGGGTAACATGCGTATTTGCATTTGTTGTTTTTTCAGTTGGTTTGAATTTGTTGGTGTTGTATACGTAGAATCCAATTTTGTTATGTCAGTGGATTCTCTTACGGTTTTCATCTTTCTTTGATAGTCGAAAAAAGTTGTAGCATCTTCATGTTCGTACAAACGTGCGATTATCTTCGTAACAGCTTCATCTACGTCACCGAGTGTGGTAACGACCATTGGGTACGCTGTAACGACATTTTGTTCTGTGTTGGTAGTGTTCAACACGATTTCGTCCTTGTGCATGCAATACTTCATTTTTTCGTTATGTAGCGAGTTCTGTGGATCGTCGTTGTTTTCTAACATTGCTTGCAACAACTTAGTGTCCATTTTGCAGGCCATAATGTGCTTTGCCGCAGAATCGACGCGCGTGCCTGTGGCTGTTCCTAGTCCAGGAAGATCGTTCCATGACATTTCCTTTTACAATGTTATATAGCGTACTGCACGGACTTGTGAGTTTCAGCACGTTTTATTGTCCGACAATACGAGGTGAGAATTAGCGCTTTAGCATAATGGTTCGAATTTTTTTTGAGGCGCGCAACAACTTCCATGAGTGAATGTGCTCTATTTACGTTAATGTACTGTGTCTTGGACGTCACGTGTAAGTGTAGTTGAAACACACTGGGCATATAATGAAAAAACATGTGAAATTCTTGTTTGTGTTTGGTAAGAAGCCAAGCTCGTACGCAAGAGTAGATTTCCTGCAGCAAGGCAACGTGTTTTTGATTCAGGTTGCGAATTGTCACAAGGTTAGTGTCTTTGAAGATTACAAGGTAGCGAATATCGTTACCGTGGTGCTGGTCGGCGCAAAGGCACCATTGCTCTTCTTGGATAAATAATTGCTCTCGCTTTGGACAATGCGTGTTTGCAATAATATCAAAAATCCATTGAGAGTTTGGAGATGTGCGTTCTTTGTGTATAAATTCTTGAAACGCGGGACTGTAATACACATCAGGAGTGCAAATGACGTCCTGCATAACGCGGAATTCGCTTATACAAGAACCTTGGCTTGTTCGTTTTAAAGACTTTTTTGTACATAAATCCATGTGAAATTTTGTTTAGAAGCCCATCGTATATTTGACAACGACTAGCATGCTTTCACGCTTTCTCGTGCTTCTTGCTCTCTTCACCACTGTGATGTTTGTAGGAAACATGCACTTTCAAGAAGATGATGTGCGTCTGACAGGGTTGAACGCGCGCACACTTATTGCGGCGATGCAGGTTGGTATTGTAAGCGCTGTGGTTTTGACACACTCGGTATTTGTTTTTTTCATCAAGGTCGTGAAGAACGAACGCACAGTATTTGTGCTTGTATCACGGCCTAACAACTCCGCTCCAGTCAGTCGCGCAGAAAGTCCGTGCAACCGCTTTGCAATTCAAGAGATAGACTCTGAAACAGTTGCCGCGGAAACTGCATCGAGAACATCCAAGGACACAGCACACGAAGTGACAAACCCTGCCGTTGACAACTTTACTGAAAATGAAGAGGCGCGCTGTGAATTTCAGTCACAGTCAGAGACTTCTGAGATGTTGTCGCTTCCGCTGCAAGTGGTTTTTGAACGCAGTATAAACTTGGACCTTTACTTCCTGTACGTCACATTTGTGGGCCTCGTGCTATGGTGCACCTTCGTATCCTTTAATTTTTCGACGTACGACTCCAGTTTCATAATGACTTCCGGTATGGTTATTGGATGGGTTTGTAACATGCTGAGCCGTGAATGCCGCTTTCACGAGTCGCGAATTGAGCGCGTACAGGGCGGCAAAACGCGCGTGCTTTTCTACTCGTGTATGTCCTTGCTAATTGTGGCCTTGGGCACCACGCAATGGCGCGAGCCTGAGGACATTCAAAACTCTAACGCGTTAAACTTGTACATCCCAAGTTTCTGCAGTGGTCTGTTCTGGACTGGAGTGTCACATGAGGTTGCTTTTACTGGCGTGCAGAATGTCAGTCGAGGTATTTTGTACGATACGCGTCGCTCGCTGCCCACGTTTCTTCTGCTCGTGACCGTGAGTGCTTTATGCTGTTCTTCAGAGACGTGCGAGCGTGTGTTTGTGTACATGAGCGGCCTCTCGCGACTTGCAGCTGTGCACCTGCTGCTGGTGGAACCTGTTTTAATTTTTTTGAGTCTGTATGTCATGATTATCGCACTCGAGAAACAGCGCTGTACAGATTTTGGCATAGTGTTAAGTATCGTGGAAGCTATGTACATTGTGTACCACTGCGACCAGTACGACGCCGCTATCATTACCACTATTGTTGCAAGCGTGCTGCTATTTGCTGCACACGCCGCGCACTTGCTCCGTGGCACGTGACAAGTTACTCGGTTTTATTATGCAACATTTATAAAATATGCATCTTACGGCGCAATAGACCACGCAAGACTCACAACTGTGCGATCTACAAGACCAACGGGCGCTGTGTTGGGCCAGGAGAAGACTGGCCAAACCCAGAACACGGCTGCGTATTGCTTGCGCTCCTGCGCAAGAGGGGTGGAAAACGGAAGACTGAGCGTTGCAGTGCGAAAGGCTGAAACTGTGTCTGGATCAGAAGACCCGAAAATGTTATTCCTGAGCCACTCAAGGTCCGAAGCCTCGTCAGCAGGGTTGCCTGTTACTTGGCGAACGTAGTACACTGTAGAGCCAGTGCGTGCAAGAGAACCTTGCAAATTCCAGTCCTTTGTCGTGACGCAAAGACCCACCTCCGGCGCGCCTGCCAGTGGACAGCGCGTCGCAAGCTCGGTGTCCAGTTGCAGTGTGCTGCGGCCGTTGCCCGCGCCCACCACTTTGTTTGCGATTGTCGACGGAAAAACGTGGCTAATTTTGCCGTGGGACATATAAAGCTCGTCGAGACGGAGGCGCTCGTTTGTATACGTCTGAAAGTAAGCAAGCGCCTCGGACGTGTCGTCGGGCCGCAGCACCAGAGTGACAAGCGCCTCTGATGAGGACAGCGATCTCGACGAGTCGTTAAAGACTGTGAATGTGCCCTGAATCTGCTCGGCGGTCAGCATGTGCCCGCGGTACAGCTCCGCACGCACATGGCGCGTAGCGTCAAAGGCGACTGCCTCAGCCGGCTTGCAGGCAAGGCGCGGCGCATGATTTGTAAAAAAGTTCAGCGTTGACAGCGCTGGCTTTCCGCCGCTGATCGTTGTGAGATTGCTAAAAACGAGTGTGTTAAACTGGAAGTCAGTGCCGTCGTGCCACAGCGGAATTGGAAACACGACAGTGGCCCACGTCAGCAACTGCGCGCCACTGCCCTCGACGTAGCTGGTCGGCGTACATAGCGGCCTTTGAGAAATGCAGTGCGAGTCAGGAAGTGCGTCAACCAGCGCCTGCATTTCTGCGCAATCGGCAGACGTAATGGGCACCATAAAGCCTCCGTCTGTGACAGAGCCGTTGTTAATAGCAACCTTTACATCCGTAAACAGATGACCACGGTCCAAAAGATATTCGATAGTGACAACGCGGATGCGGGCATCCGACTGCGCAGCTGCAGTCCAGAAAGCCACGTGCGTGGCAATGCTGTACGAGGTTTGCTTCATAATGCCAAACTGCTCAAATGTGTTCTCAAGCACTGTAAACATGTCAAAAATTAAGAGATTGGAGGGCGGACTGGCTTGGGTATTGACGTCGGGGTGTGGCAAAAACATCATGCCAATACCAAAGTCCAATGCGGGCTGCGTACCAAGTTCCAAAAACGAAGAAGAGTCTGCGCGAGTTGCGTTGCGCAGCCGAGCGAGCGCCGTGCGGATGACACTGTGTGGAATTTGCAGCATCAGCGTCTGCATAGCAGAAAATGGGTGCGCCTGCACAGTCGTCTCCACAGTCTTGCCGCCTCCTGGACAGGTTGAACAGTTCCACGTGTTTGATTGCAGACGGTCACGTTGTGTTTCCTCTTGCGCCGATGCCGAATCCTCAAGGACGATGTAGTCTGACCGCAAGTTGCGGAGACACTGTGCGTACGAAGTACCAGCATTTAGACACATATTTTGAGTGTCGCTTGCGCCCACGTCGTGTCCTGCTCGCGTCAAGTAAGGCACGCGGTAATAGCGATTAATTTGCCCGGGCACAGAGCTGTCCACTGCCATAGTCTGGTAAGTGAAAGTCCAAACCTCCGACTCGTTGTTGAAGGCAACGTCGTTCAGAAGCGACATCGTTGGGACACTTTGCACCCGCGTTGCCATATATTGCTCGTTGACATCGACAAGGCTGGACTGCGTCGTCTCGAGTTGCAGCAGTTGTCGATGCGCTACCTCTGGGTGCGTGATGGCGTGCAGGCGCTCAGCACTCTGCGTTTGCACAGTGAGCAAGATTGGACTGCTTTCAGTAATCGGAAGGACAGTTGCGAGCGCGAGTATCACCGCGCAGCACGCGCGACCACGGAGGCACTGCATGCATAAACTGTCGTTATATACCACTTCTAAGTGTCCTCGTTCGGCTTTGGTAGAATGCGCCGCCGCAGCGTCGTCATGATCTCTTTGAAGGGTTCGTCGAAGTTGTCGTTGATGTCAAGCACATTTATTTTGGTTTTGTCTCTTTCTTCAGAGTTTGTCACTATGTATTTGCTTGAGTTTCGCAGCTTGTTCATCAGCTTCGATTTCGTTGTGAGGTCTACTCTCAAAAATTCTTTCAAAAATTCCAAGTCGTTCCATTCATCGACTTTTAGTTTTGAATTGTAATCATCTAAAACAATATTGTGTCTTTTGAAGATGTCTGGTAGAGTGTACATAAATTTTTGTTCATTTTCTGTAATTGAAGAAGTTGAGTGTTTAATAAACGGATCTAATTTCTCCTCAAAGTAAGCGCGCTTGTTTGTGGTGTCGCGGCAAATGTACTTACACGCCTCAAGATCGTCATGCGCGGTCGAGGGCCAGTTGTCATTTGTTTTAATTTTTTTGAAAAGGGCTTCAGAATTGGCTCTGTCTGTGAGAATTTGAATAGTCTCGATTGAGTCAGGAGAAAGCAAATATTCTGGTTTGAGACAGCTGTATGTACGACAATCCCAGCACGTGGCAAAATAGTTTTTTTCAGATGAATCAACTTCCTGCAATGGATACTTAACATATACTTTGTCTTTTAAAGAAAGTACGCTATTTTGTGAGTTTTTCGTGTCCGTTGATACCAAGAAGATATATGATCGATAATGCAAAACGTCGAGCTCCTTTACAGGATGTTGTTTTTTGTCTGTTAACAAAGCTTGATGCATACGCTTGTCAATTAACAAATATCTGGATGTGTTCCCTTGAGTTATGTTTTCACAACAACTCACTTGTCGCTGTGCTTCGGGTATTTTTTTTTTTAAAGGTCTTTGCTTCTTACAAAAAACTGTAAGAACAACCTGATTTTTTTTGAGATGCAAGTTCTCTTCAATTTTATATTTTTTAAGTTCCAAAGCGCCGAAAGTGTCCTTGGTGTCGGCCAGCATGTCTCGGTACAGTTGATTTTGTTGCTCAATCTCAGTTCGGTCGCCGTCGTTTACAGGGTGTTGTAATAGACTCAAAAGCACCGACGACCGTGTCACTACCTTCGTCAGCGCGTCAAAGAAGATGCTCTTGACCAGCAACCGTTTCCACGCCCACGCGCGGTAGCCGACGCAGACCATGCGCCATTTTTTTCCATCGTGTGTGTAGGTCTTGTCGTGTAGACCCTGTTCCTGTTTGCGAAGATGCGTTGCGAAGACCTGCGGCACGTAGATGCGCGTGCGGTTGGGAATGTCTGTGATGATGTCTCGGATGTACTGCGGAAATGGCTCAGCTATTTTATGCTGCTCGACTTTCTCAAAGAAGAGGTGCGTGTCCGTGTCGTCGCACAGGGCCACATGCAGTCGGTTTTGAACCACCTCAAAGCTGCCGACGGCCGCGATCATGGTGTCGCGCTGGCGGCCGGTCTCGGACGTGTGCGGCCACTCGGCCTGCTGCCGCACGGCGCAGTCTTGCGCAGTAAACTCGTGCTTCTTCTCGCCGGGGGTGTAGCGTCCGTTATCCTGGCGCTCGTACTGGCAATGCCCCGGCCGCGCGCAGGCTAGCAGAAGCCAGCGCTTCAGCTCCTCGTGCGCCATGTCGCGTGTGATCTGGTCGTCTTCTTTAGGAAACTCGAGTTTCATTGGCGTACTCTGTGAAACAATTTTAAATGCAATTTGTTCTTGTACAACATCTGACGACTCAGGAATTTGATTTTCATATTGCACAGTTTTTTTTTGATCTGCATTTCGCGAAGGCTTGCACCACAGGTTTTGATCGCGCAATGGCCATGTCTCCAGCGACGATCCTGGCGTGCACAGGACGTTTGATATCTCACCAAGAGTGATATTATACTGCAGGTGAAATTGTTCGTCTTTTACATCAGGATTATTTTCGAACGCCGACTCGAACGCCGAATTTGTGCGCTGAACCTTGCTGACAGCCGTGTTTTGCACATCATTTGTTGTCCCCTTCAGCACCTCCGCGGCCAGCCACACCTGCAGCAACACGAAGAGCACCGGGCGCTGCGTGTGCGAGTTGTCGAGCTGCGTCTTGGTGCAGAAGAGCTGCATAAGCACGCGGTAGGTTTCCGGCGCCGTGAGCATGTGGAACTTGACGTCAAGCGGGCAGCGCAGCGTGTGCAGGTGCTGGTGCACGCCTAGCGTCTGGCGCACCCACTTGCGCATCAGCTCCTCCTCCAGCACGATGGCCTTGGTCGGGTGTACGACGGGCGCGGCAGTAAAGACCGAGTCGTCGCGCTCCACGCAATGCATGAGGTGCCGAATCTCCGACTGCACGGCAGGCTCAAACCAGCCGAGACGCGACTCGAGCTTCGACGCCCCAGTCTGAGTTTGACTTGCAAGCTTGTGCTGCAGCGCCAGCTCGCGCAGCGCTAGCACGTTTGAAACCTCGATCGTGCGCAGGAAGAGCTCTGCGTTAGGCGCGTTAAACTGCCGCAGGTACGCCTGAAGCTGCGGGTCAAGCCCCGGCAGCGTGTCGTCAAGCGAGGACAGAAGCAGATTGCGCAGACAGTTGCGCGCCGGGTTCTTCTGCCAGCTCAGCCCTGCGCTCACGCCCTGTAATCCGACGCACCGCGCGCGTGTGTTTAGCAGGCTGTGCTGCCGGTTGTAGAGCTCTTTTGCAAGGACCTGCAGTCCGTTGCCGGTCTTGGTAATACTTAAAGTATGTTCATATTTCTCCCACAACCTGCAGTGCACTGCCGCCAGCGCGTTGCGAAAGTTGACTTCCAAAAAAACAGTCATAAGAAACAAAGTGTTGTCGAAATATTTTGTGTCAATAGTACTTTTATCGTGTCTAAATCGAAACTTATCAAATTCACTTTCTGTTTGTTCCTCCTCCAGATCTCTGCCAAAATATTTTAAAATTTTCTCTTCCCATTGCCAACGACAAGCGCCTGCGTCTCTGCAGTCAAAAAACCACGCCAGAATGCTGAACATGTGGTGCGCGCGTTCAGACGCCTTATTTATGTCAAACATCTTCCCAGAAAGACTTGTATTGGCATTAAGCATTGGTCTAAAGGGCTTATTGAATTCCCAATCACCGTATTGCTCTAACGGACTTATTAAATTTGACACAGGTATGAAGTTTTGGGCTTTGTCTAAATTTGCTGGAATTTCAGGTGCTGGAAGTTTTTTGAGCATGTCAAAAAACTCATGATAATCTTGCAAGTACCACATGCCATTTACTGCATCTTTCCAACTTTCGTCTTCCTGCATTGCATGATGGAAATAATGCATGCGTACATCAAGTTGATCCCACTGATTCCACTTGTCTCTGTTCACTTCTTCATAATCTATAACATTTTTAAAAGGCGAACGTGTAGAAGAACTTAGGTTTGGACATTCGTAACCCCAGTAATTATCTAACAATTCCGTACTTTTATCAATTTCGCGACTCTTAAGTATTTGATTAACGTCGTTCATGTTTAAATTCCAAAAACTTTTTCGAGAAAATTGCATTGTTCTTGTCAAAAAACATCGGTCGGGCAACGCGCGACGGAGGAAAGAAAATTTAACCTCATTGCCTTGCTGTTTAACAACTGTTGATCTTGCTCTAATTTCCATGGCGTCATAATACTTTATCGCCGCTTTCTCTGCCGCAACTTGAACCAGTTTGATAACTTTTTTGATATCTACACGCTGAATTGTTACACACTTTACAGGCACAGCCACACTTTTTTCATACGGAAAACGCGGAAGTGGCGCGCTTTCGACGTCAGCATGCCAGTCTTGTAGCGCAGCTCTTTCTGACGTCGGATTCATTACAGGAGCTTTCACCCATTTTTCTTTCTGTTTTTCAATGTCGAAGGTTTTGACACTTACGGATGTATGGAGCATCAGTTTGCCTTCAAGCCATGTCCGCGTGGACTCCGGCATTTTGTTTTGCCAAACCAGCTCTTCTGGCATGTAGTTTGCCTCAAAATTGACAAAAAAACAATTATTACACATTTGCTTACTTGGTGAGTCAAGGCTTCGCATGTCAATATTGTGTACAACTTTCATGAACAGCAGAAACGCAATTTTTACGTGCGCAGTATACATATGGTGCACAAAGTGAATGGCCCGATGTAAGGTCTTGTACTCTGACGATAATGGATCCTTTCCGTACAAACGAATCATATCTTCTACTTCTGGTAATTCCAATGATGTCGTGGACAGTAATGAGTAGTCAACTTGTTTATCAAAATACCAGAGGTAATTTGCGCGGATATGATAGGTGTCATTTTGAAGAGCGTTTTGAGCAAATGCAGAAGACATGAGTTTTAAGGCAAGCTTGATATGGTCGTTCTTACTTCTGCCAGTAGACTCGTTCGTATCATTATCGTTTGAATCCTCGTCATCGTCCTGTGTCTGCCTTTTTTTTTTCTTGTTTTGGGTGCCCGAGTTTGATGTTTTGTTTTCACCATCTACTTCAACCAAGACTACGCGCTTTGTAAACAATCCAGTATCAACAGAAAAATACCCAATCTCGATAATTAAGTCAGGGCGTTCTTGCTGATTGCACATCACATGTTTTTTACCGTATTCATATGAAGCAAATTTTTTGTTTGTGGCCCATTTTGCACTGCGCCACGCCAGTCTGTAGTAAGGTTCTAAATTAGTTCGCTTATTTGTCATTTGCAAGTCAGACAAACCTAGGTTGTATTCTGTATCTTCTACGTTGACTTGAAAAGTTTCCCAGCGTCTAATGGGATAAGATGATGAGTTGTTGTTTCTTTCTGGCAATGATTTTAAAATATTCAACCGTTTTTGATCTTTTGAAAGCGCTGGCATAGAATAATTTCTATCATGCTTTAAATTATCTAAGTACTGTGCTTCTTGATTACAATTAACTTTTAGTAATGTGTTTTGAGGCTTGCAAAAATATGATACAGTTTCAGGCTTAAGATTTTCATAATTGTTTATCTCGGGCCACTTCTCGTTGTATTTGTGCCATGTGCCATGAAAGTCCCACTGACGATGCACTAAAGAACCCTCTACTGACCAAGGACTCTCGGGCATTGTGATTGCGGCGCCAAAGTTTTGGTCTGCGGATTTGTGGGCGCGCCGGACGAAACCTTCAGGGTTTAAAACCTGGCGAACAAGGTCGAAAGCGTCGAAGGCGATTGTCTGGCCGCAGTCGTCGATCTTCTGTGTGAGAAAGGCTGAAAGTGCATTGCTGCAGTCGATGCGCGCCTCGACCTGCTTCCAGAGGTCGCGCACTAGCTGCTGCTCCGCGAGCGCGTCGCGGCGGGGGCGCGCTGCTTTTGCTGACATGCAGGAGTGCGTGGTAAATATTGGGCGGGTGGAAGCGAGGAATGTGAGGTGTATTTCAAAACATGTTTATGAATAATAAAAAATAATTTAAAAATATTACGTTGCAAACACAATACCGTTGATTGCGTTATTAGTAATTTCAAAAGCGCTATGTGCGTCAAATGAGTTGTGTTGCTCCACGGCGTCGCGTATGGACTCAATCACCTGGCGGACGTAGCTGGCAATGTTTACGAGCATGAGCGTGTTGATCTGTGTTGTAATCTGGGGCGCAGCACTTGTATTGTCGTACGCTGCCTTGATGACGCCAACATTGTCGGAGCCGGCAACCGCGGCGCAATATAGTGGAATAGGGTCTGGCTGTGAGCGCGCAATCAAGTTTGCGTTTTCAGGCACACCTGCGTCGTCCAATGTATTGAAAAAGCCGTTCCATGCATCTGCAACTGAAATTTCTTTGCTGACAATGTTAACAGGAACGAGCGGGTGTTGAAGGGAAAAGCGCACAAGGCCGGCAGAGTTGTGCTGCAACTGGCGACTGACCACGCCGCGGATAAGGCGCTGAAATGAGCGCTGCAGGCTAAACTCAATGGCTTCTCCGATGTTTGTTACTACTTGCTGCTGTATAATCTCAAGATGTTCTGGGCTCCACACGATGCGTGTTCGAGCCGTTGTTCGCGGCGGCGCACCAGCACCATCGCCAAGAATGGAGAAAACCACCTCAAGATTGGCGAGAACATTTCGAACATCATCCCGAATTTCTTCAAGTCGCAGCGGCTCATTTTCGGCTATTTGCATGCGCCCAACCTTTTCTTCGTAAGGCGGGCGAATTGGCAGTGGCACGCATTCTATATGCATACGGTCTGCAACGCCCGCCCTGCAAACGGGACAGCGCATGTCGCCGACCAGAAAGTGTAGTGCAATAGCGGAAACGTGGAAGACGTGGCCGCACTGCAGCTGCGCACTGTCACAGGATGGTGCTCCGCCGACGAACCACTCGCGCGGAAGATCCTCAATCTCTGCAATGCGTGTCGGCTCGTGCAGGATGCCGCACACGACGAAATCGTCGGCGGCTGTAAAAATTTCGCACTGAATCTCCTCGCCGCTTTCGGCCCGCAGGACAAGCGAGTGACGCTGATTTGGAAGTGCAGGCATCTTCTTGCGTCGCGCGCGAAGCTTGCTCCGTGGTTTAGTCATGCCGAGACTGCCTTATATCAACGAAGACAGTTTTCTGAATAATGAATGTCTGTGGCTGATTTTACGTGCGCATGGCGTCGCGCTTACACCGTCGAAGGCAGTGCACCAGCAAACTAACCTTGAGCGCGAGCAAGGGCACGGCGACGAGGATTAGGAGCGCGTACGACGTACGCGCAGGCACTGTCTCAGTGCGGGTTTTGAGCGCTCCAGCTTCGAGCGGACGTGTTGTGATCCAAGAATCGTCGGTGCCCTTTAAAAGTAAGCTTCTGCGACGGTCCTGAACACACATCCAGGAATTACCGTTCTCGGAGCGTAGGGGTGTGTATATAGACACCTCTGGCGGCGTCTTGTCGTAATCAAGAACATTGCGGCACTGCCAATGACAGCCTGAAATCCACACCCACGTCTTGCCTTCGTCAGCGGCCTGCGGCAGGTCACTGTAAGACTTTGCGCCCAGTCTAGCAGCCTCGAAGCACGGAGTGCACTTAAAGTCCACTAATGTGTGTCCGAGCGCGCAGGTAGGTTGCAGCTTTGTGTACGTGGGCGCGTCCTCAAAGACGTTGTTCAAGCTCACACAGTCGTCGCCGACAAGCGCGTGCTTCGGCTTGCACTCCCACGCGCAGTTGAAGCGGTCGTCCTGTGTGAGCCACTCTGAGTTTGCGGGCTTGGGGTGGCACGCCTCGCAGTGCGTGCAGTTGTCGCGCGCGCGCGGCGGAAGCAGCCCTGGCGCGCACTGGACCGTGCACAGCTCGCATTTTAGTGTGCGCGTGTCAAGCTCGAAGCCGTCCTCGCACGCAAGCTCGCACTCTTTTCCGTCTTTGGAGACCCACCGCTGGTGCTCGCGCAGTGTGCCGCACTCCTCGCACGCGTCGTCAGCGGTGGCGTTGCACGCGGCGAGGCGCCGCCGCCCCGCGCAGCCGGAGCACGGCCGACACGCGGCGTTACGCGTCGGCGTGCCTGCGCGCAGAAACTCGCCGGGGGCGCACGTCGGCGTCGCGTGCGCCATGCACGGGCCGTCGGCGACACGGAAAAAGCCGTCTTTGCAGCGCACAGCGCACGACCGCGGCTGGTCGACGCGCCCCGGCGACGCAAACACGAGCAGCTCCGGCCGCGGCGTTGTCCACCCGAAGTAGAGCTCCGTCGCCATGGTGGTGTTTGGCGTGTTATATGGAGTGGGCGTAGACGAGGCAGGTTTCGTCGGCTCAGGTGTGCCAGACGGCGGCTCCGGCGTGCTCGATGTCGGCTCCGGCGTGCTGGATGTTAGCGGCGTGCTGGATGTCGGCTGCGGTGTGCTGGATGTTAGCTCCGGCGTCGTGCTCGTCGTCAGCTCTACCGTTGTCGTCACCGTCGGACACAAACCTTTCTCGACACAGCATCTCTGGTAACACGACCTGCAACACTTTGTGCATGCAAAATCAGAGTCATAGCAGTCAAATGTATAAAATGGAGGCCTGTAAAATCTGCAATCGTTTCCCCTCGGGTCTAAGCCGGTTTGGTCATGCCGATAACTGTCGTCGTCTTGACACTGCAGAGGTATGGGGTCTGGTGTTGTCGTCGGCTCTGGCGTCGTGCTTGAACTCGAAGTCGGCTCCGGCGTGCTTGAACTTGAAGTCGGCTCCGGCGTGCTTGAACTCGAAGTCGGCTCCGGCGTCGTCGGCTCTGGCGTGCTTGAACTCGAAGTCGGCTCCGGCGTCGTCGGCTCCGGCGTCGTCGGCTCCGGCGTCGTGCTGCTTGTCGCCGCGCATCCGTGAGGCTCCACGGCCTGCGGTGTCGTCGGCACGCACGCTTGTGACGGAAACGGGTCTGTAATTTTACGAAACTGCATGTCTGGCGGGCATTTTGC
>Ga0172373_10003170_pt1 | contig 24368 bp, 21 predicted proteins | sample Lak10m_2_FD_114546 | JGI IMG/M metagenome (GOLD analysis project Ga0172373, IMG submission 114546) | Freshwater microbial communities from Kabuno Bay, South-Kivu, Congo - kab_092012_10m | ecosystem: Environmental > Aquatic > Freshwater > Lake | place: Democratic Republic of the Congo...
CCCGGCGCGTACCAGCTCCGGTTCGGCCGCTGTAAGGTTGATTACCGTCGTCATGTCGCCGCCGCAGCCGCCGGCATCGATTACGAGATCGACCAGTTTTTCCAGGCGTGCGCGAATCTCGTCGGCATCGGCAAGCGGAGCCTCGTCGCCGGGCAGGATGAGGGTTGAGGTCAGCAGCGGTTCATTGAGCTCTTCGAGCAGCGCCAAGGCCAGCGGTGCATTGGGAACGCGCAGGCCGATCGTTTTGCGCTTGGGGTGCAGAAGGCGACGCGGCAACTCGCGCGTACCCTCCAGAATGAAGGTGTAGGCGCCAGGGGTCGCCGCCTTTAGCAGGCGATACTGGCTGTTATCAACGCGCGCGTAGGTTGCGATTTCGGACAGATCGCGGCACATCAACGTGAAATGGTGCCGTTCATCCACCCCCCGGATACGCCGGATGCGCTCGAGCAGCGGCGCATAACCCGATACCCCGGCAAGCGAGTAGGCCGCATCGGTCGGCAGGGCGATCAGGCCGCCACTGCGCGCGATCTCGGCCGCCTGCTTGATAAGACGGGGTTGCGGATGCTCCGGGTGGATCTGGAACAACTGGGCCATGCGCAGCGGGCTCTACAAATGCCAAAGCCGGCTATTTTAGCCGCCGGCGAGCCTGATTGCGGGACAACCGCCGGCTATGTCCTGTTCAGAGTCTCGACCACACGGGCGTCAGATCCGCCGGCAGGTCGGGCAGTTTGCCAAGATCGATCCAGCTTTCTCCCGGACCATGGAAATCCGACGCGCGCGACGCAAGGAAGCCGAAGCGCCGGGCTACATTCGCCAGTTCCCCGATCTCATCGTCCTTGTGCGCGCCCGAAATCACCTCGATGCCGTCGCCCCCCATCTCCCGGAACATGCGATAAAGCTGCTCGCGCTCGTCCCGTGACAGCCGGTAGCGCCCCGGATGGGCCAGCACCGCTATCCCCCCGGCGTCGTGGATCCAGCGCAGGCCCTCTTCCAGAGTGGCCCAGGCGTGATCGACGTAACCGGGTTTGCCCTTGGCAAGCCAGTGGTCGAAGACCGACTTGACGTCCTTCGAATGCCCAAGTTCCACGATGTAGCGGGCGAAGTGTGCACGGCTGATCAGCGCCGGATTGCCCACATGCCGCAGTGCGCCCTCGTAGGCGCCGTGAATGCCGACCTTGTCGAGTTCCTCGGCCATGTGCATGGCGCGCGAATCGCGCCCGCTGCGCACCTTCTCCAATCCCTGACGAAGCTGATCATTGGCGGCATCGACGCCCAGACCGACGACATGAATGGTCTGGTCATCACCCCAGGAAATCGACACCTCGACACCGGGAATGAAATCCAGTTGCAGGTCGGATGCGACGAGCGAGGCTTCCGCGAGCCCACCCAACTCGTCGTGATCGGTCAGCGCCAGCAGTTCAACGCCATTTTCCCGCGCGCGCCGGACCAGAGCGGTGGGTGAGAGCAGTCCGTCGGACACCGTGGAATGGCAATGCAGATCCGCATTCAGGGCAGTCATGGTACAAAAAACTCCTCCAGCAGGCGCGCAATCTCAGCCGGCTGATCGTGGTGCAGGTTGTGTCCCGAATCCGTGACCAAAACTTCGCGAATCTGCGCAAAGCAGGCAAGACGCTCACGGTAATCCGGCGAGTCGAGGGTAAAAAGCTGTTTGAAGACGAACGAGTCGTCGGCAGTAACCCATAGCACCGGCGCCGTGATCCGCCGCCAGAGGGCCATGGTTTCCTCGACACGATAAATGATGGGATTGACCCAGCGATGGTAAGGGTCCGCCGCCAGACGTATGCCGCCGGCACCATCATCCTCGCCGAGATTGACTGCAAGAAAGGCCGCCTTGTCGTCGGCAAGGCGGGGATTCTCCTTCTGCAAGCGCCTGGCGAAGGCCGCACGATCAGGGTAGGAGCGGAAGCTGGGCGTATCGCGTAGCTGGTCGAGCCAGTTGGCGTAGCGCTCAGGGGCCTCGTCTGAATGATAGCGGCGCAGGCCAAGCCCTTCCAGATTCACCAGTTGGCTGACTCGATGCGGGCGAATCCCCGAGAAAATGCACGCCGCATTGCCGCCCAGGCTGTGCCCGACCAGGCGCACCGGCGCGTCTGGCGAATAGTGCAGCAGAACTGCATCCAGGTCGGCGATGTAGTCGGGAAACCAATAGACGTCGTCATTCCATTCCGAGAGGCCGAAGCCGCGCCAGTCCGGCGCGACAATGCGCCAATTGCCGACCATGGCATCGACCACGAATTGCCAGGACGCGGAAACGTCGCACCAGCCGTGGAGCAGATAGATCGCGGGAGCGTCGTCGGCGCCCCAGATTCGTATGTGCAGTCGACGCCCACGCACGTCGAGAAACTCGGAACGGGAGACTTTCATCCGCGCATTCTAGCCGTGGCGCCGTAGCTCGCCGGGGCGCCTGCTCCAAAAGTGATGCGGCAAACCTCAGTCGGGAATGACTGCGGTGGCCTCGATCTCAAGCCGCGCCGCGTCTTCCATCAAACCGGCAACCTGAACCGCCGTCATGGCTGGAAAATTCCGGCCGATGACCTCGCGGTAAACCGCCCCCAGTTGCGGATAGCAGGCCAGGTATTCGCGCTTGTCGAGGACATACCAGGTGAGGCGGATCAGATGCTCCGGGCGGCCGCCGGCCTCGGCGAGCACCGCCACGATATTTTCCAGTGCCTGGCGCGCCTGGCCGACAAACTCGCTGGTATGGAAACGGCACTGTGCATCCCACCCCACTTGGCCACCAACCGCCACCACCCGGCCGCGTGCTTCCACGCCATTCGAATAGCCCTTGGGCGGCGCCCAGCCAGGCGGCTGCAAGACCCGGTTGGCAACGGGCGTTGTCGTGCGAAGCGGTTGCACCTGGTGCAGTTCGGTAGTCATGGGCGACCTCTTTCTATGAACGGCAGGCATGGACGCATCCTTTTGCGTTACGCCACCAGCGCCAGTTGCGCGGCACGTTCGAGATTCCGTTCCAATTGCAGTTTTCCACCCTGGTAGGGCCTGGGCCAAAAGACATCCCTGACTCCCTGCTCGGCCGCCGCGTGCAGGGTCCACGCCGGATCGGCCAGGTGCGGCCGGGCCAGGGCGCACAGATCGGCACGGCCCGCCGCGATGATGGTATTGACGTGATCGGCTTCGAAGATATTGCCCACCGCTATCGTCGGCACATGCAGTTCGTTGCGGATCTGATCGGAGAACGGCACCTGGAACATGCGCCCATAAATCGGCGCCTCGGCCTTGCTGACCTGTCCGGACGAAACATGGATGATGTCGGCGCCTGCCTCCTGGAACAGGCGCGCGACGATGACGGCGTCGTCCGGCGTCAAGCCTCCCGGCACCCAGTCATGGGCGGATATCCGCACCGACATCGGTTTGTCGGCCGGCCAGACCGCCCGCATTGCGGTGAAGACTTCAATCGGATAACGACAACGGCCCGCGATGTCACCGCCGTACTCGTCGCTACGCTGGTTGGTGAGCGGCGAAATAAAAGAGGACATCAGGTAGCCGTGGGCGGCATGGAACTCGACCAGATCAAAGTCGGCGCTGGCGGCACGGCGCGTCGCAGCCACGAAATCATCCCGCACCCTATCCATGTCGGCGCGATTCATCTCGCGAGGTAGCTGCGAGACTCCCTCGATATAGGGCAGGGACGACGGCGCGATCAACGGCCAGTTGCCAGCGGCAAGGGGTTGGTCGATACCCTCCCAGGCCAACCGCGTCGAACCCTTGCGTCCGGCGTGGCCGATCTGCAGCCCCAGCTTCGCGTGGCTGTGCGCGTGAGCAAACTTCACGATACGCGCCCAGGCAAGCGCCTGCTCTTCATTCCAAATCCCGGCGCAACCCGGCGTGATTCGACCGTCTGCGGAAACGCAGGTCATCTCCGTCATGACCAGGGCCGCCCCACCCAAAGCGCGCGCGGTGTAGTGCTGGAAATGAAAATCGCCGGGGATCCCCTGATCCGCCGAGTAGGTACACATGGGCGAGACCACGACGCGATTGGCCAGCGTCATGCCACGCAGGCGGAAGGGGGTAAACATCGGCGGCACGGCCTTCTCCCCACGCGGCGTGGCAACTCCGCAGCGGGCGGCGAACCAGCGGTCGAAGTTGTCGGTATATGTCGCGTCGCGCAGTTTCTGGTTGGCGTGGCCCACCCGCTGGCTTCCGGTCAGGACGGCAAAGGCAAACTGCTCGGGTTCCAGATGTACGTAGCGATCGACATGCTCGAACCAGGTCATGCGGTTACGCGCCGCACTCTGCAGCTTGAGCGCCTCGACTTCGCGCTCGGCCTGGTAACGCCCGAGGCGGGTCGGCACATCGCCTTCGCTGCTGTTGAGCACCGCCACCAGGGCGCGGGCATCTTCCATGGCCAGCTTGGTGCCGGAGCCGATGGTGAAGTGCGCGGTGTGGGCCGCATCGCCCAGCAGGACGATGTTGTCCTTGAACCACCGCTCGCACAGGACCCGGTTGAACTTGATCCAGACGGCCGACCCGCGCAGGTGGCGCGCGTTCGAGATCAGCTTGCCGCCCTTGAGCATGTCGGCGAACAACTCCTCGCAGAATGCGATGGACTGGTCCGGCTCCAGCTTGTCGAGGCCGGCTTTCAGCCAGGTGTCTTCGGGGGTCTCGACGATGAAAGTCGCCCATTCCTCATTGAACTGGTAGGCATGGAGATTGAACCAGCCCCATTCGGTTTCCTTGAAATTGAAGGTGAAGGCATTCAACTTCATCTTCGTTCCCAGCCAGATGAAACGGCACTTGCGCACATCGATTCGGGGATTGAAATGGTCCGCATACTTGGCGCGTGTGACCGAATTGACGCCATCCGCGCCGATCACCAGGTCGTACTCGCGGGCGTAGTCGTCCGGGTCGCGAAATTCCGTTTCAAACGTCAGGGTAACGCCGAGTTCGCGCGCGCGCGCCTGGAAAATCTGCAGCAGCTTGAGGCGCCCGATGCCGCAAAAGCCATGGCCCCCGGAAGTAATGCGTTGCCCCCGGAAAAACACATCAACGTTGTCCCAGTGGTGGAAGTTGCGCTCGATTTCGGCGACGACAACGGGATCGTCCTGGCGAAACCCGTCCATGGTCTTGTCGGAAAATACGATGCCCCAGCCGAAGGTGCTGTCCGGCTGGTTGCGCTCGATGACGGTGATGTCGCTCGCCGGATTGGCCTGCTTCATCAGGATTGCAAAGTACAGGCCGGCAGGCCCTCCTCCCAGACAAACGACACGCATCAGGTTCTCCCTTCGACACGACAAACAAGTCGCGTTCTGTTTATTTTAGATCTAAACTACTTTCTGTCAAGCGGGATCATGAAGACACCACTTAATCGCATGAAATTAAAAGGATACGCGCAGACCACGGCGGAAAGGCGGAATCTCCAATATCCATCGTCTAGAATGCTTCGCAAATTTCCTTCGGCCGTTCAGCCGACCCGATATCCTTCATGAAAACCCTTTTCGTTACCGGCGGCGCCGGCTTCATAGGCTCGGCGCTGGTGCGGCAGTTGATTGCGGAGACCACCTGGCGGGTCGTCAACATCGACAAGCTTACCTACGCCGGCAATCTCGAATCCCTCGCAGACGTCGCCAACCACCCGCGTCACCTCTTCAGCCACCGCGACATCTGCGACCGCGCCGCGCTGGATGCCCTGTTTGCCGAACATGCACCGGCCGGTGTCATCCACCTCGCAGCGGAATCCCACGTCGATCGCTCCATCCACGGCCCCGGCGACTTCATCCAGACCAACATCAACGGCACTTACAGCCTGCTCGAAGCCGCCCGCGCCTATTGGAGCGGCCTCGACGCCGCCGCCAGGGCCGCCTTCCGCTTTCACCATGTCTCGACCGACGAAGTCTTCGGCTCGCTCGGGGATTCCGGACTGTTCGAGGAAACCAGCCCCTACCAGCCGAATTCGCCCTATTCGGCCTCCAAGGCAGCCTCCGACCACCTGGTGCGGGCCTGGCACCATACCTACGGCCTGCCAACCCTGATGACCAACTGCTCCAACAACTACGGCCCCTGCCAGTTCCCCGAAAAGCTCATTCCGCTGATGATCCACAACGCCGTCTCGGAAAAGCCCCTCCCGATCTACGGCAAGGGTGACAACGTGCGCGACTGGCTTTATGTAGACGACCACGCCCGCGCCTTGCGCCTGGTATTCGAGCGTGGTGTGCCTGGCGAAACCTACAACATCGGCGGCCATAACGAAAAGACCAATCTTGAAGTCGTCGATCGCCTGTGCGCACTGCTCGATGAACTGAAGCCTCGTGCCGATGGCAGGAGCTACCGCGACCTGAAGATCTCGGTTGCCGACCGCCCCGGGCACGACAAGCGCTATGCCATCGACGCCGGCAAGATCGCGCGCGAACTGGGCTGGACCCCCGCCGAGAGTTTCGACTCCGGCATGCGGAAGACAGTGCAGTGGTACCTGGACAACCCTGACTGGGTCAGCCACGTGGTGTCCGGGGAATATCGGCAATGGATGGACCGCAACTACGGAGACCGCCAATGAATACGCGGGGCATTATCCTGGCGGGCGGGTCCGGCACCCGCCTGCATCCGGTGACGATTGCCGTGTCCAAGCAGTTGCTGCCGATCTACGACAAGCCGATGATCTACTACCCGCTGACAACGCTGATGTTGGCGGGCATCCGCGAGATCCTGCTGATCTCGACGCCGCAGGACACGCCCCGCTTCCAGCAGTTGCTGGGCGACGGTTCGCAGTGGGGCATTTCCATTTCGTATGCGGTGCAGCCCAGCCCCGACGGCCTTGCCCAGGCCTTCATCATCGGCCGCGACTTCATCGACGGACATCCCTCCGCCCTGATCCTGGGCGACAACCTGTTCTATGGCCAGAGCCTGGTCGACCAGTTGCGCCGCGCGGCACGCCCCGACCAGGCGCCTGGCGCTACCGTATTTGCGTATGCGGTCAATGACCCGGAGCGCTATGGCGTGGTCGCTTTCGACGCCGAAGGACGTGCGGTCAGCATCGAGGAGAAGCCCACGGCGCCGAAGTCACGCTATGCGGTCACCGGCCTCTACTTCTACGATAACCAAGTGTGTGATCTCGCTGCCGGTCTGAAGCCTTCGGCACGCGGCGAACTCGAGATCACCGACCTCAACCGGATTTATCTTGAGCGGGGCCAGTTGCGCGTCGAGATCATGGGGCGCGGCATGGCCTGGCTGGATACCGGAACGCACGATTCGCTGCTCGAAGCCAGTCAGTTCATCGAAGTCATCGAAAAGCGCCAGAGCCTCAAGGTGGCCTGCCCGGAGGAAGTGGCCTGGCGCATGAAGTGGATCGGCAACACCCAGCTCGCGGCACTGGCCGAACCGCTGGCCAAGAGCCGCTACGGCCAGTATTTGCAGAACCTGCTGACCTACGAGACGCGCGAATGAAGCGCATCGCCACGGCAATTCCGGATGTCGTCCTGATCGAACCCAGGGTATTCGGCGACGATCGGGGCTTCTTCTACGAAAGCTGGAACGGGCGCACGATGAAGGATCTCGGCATCGAGGCCGACTTCGTGCAGGACAACCACTCGCGCTCGCAGAAGAATGTGGTGCGCGGCCTGCACTATCAGATCGAGAACGCCCAGGGCAAGCTGGTGCGGGTCACCGCCGGTGAGGTCTACGACGTCGCCGTCGACCTGCGACGTTCCTCGCCGACCTTCGGAAAATGGGTAGGCTTCACCTTGTCCGCCGCCGACCGGCGCATGGCCTGGATTCCTCCCGGCTTTGCCCACGGCTTCTGCGTCACCTCGGACTGGGCCGAGTTCCTCTACAAGACCACGGATTACTGGAGCCCGGCTCACGAACGCACCCTGCTCTGGAACGACCCGACGCTGGCCATCCCCTGGCCCGTCTCCGGCGAACCGATTCTCGCCGCCAAGGATGCGGCCGGCACGCCTTTGGCCGAGGCAGACACCTACCCATGAAGATACTGCTGACCGGGGCGAACGGCCAATTGGGACGCGAACTGAAACGTTCGCTCGCCTGCCTCGGCGACGTAACCGCCCTGGGCCATGCCGATCTCGACCTGGGCAATGAAACCGCCCTGCGCGACACGGTACATCGCCTCGCCCCCCGCATCATCGTCAATGCCGCCGCCTTCACCGCCGTCGACAAGGCAGAGTCCGAGCCGGAACTGGCGCAGCGCATCAACGCCACGGCCCCGGCCATCCTGGCCGATGAAGCCCGAAAGCTGGGGGCACTGCTGGTGCACTATTCAACAGACTACGTTTTCGATGGCAGCAAGGACGGCGCCCACCTCGAATCAGACCCGACGGCCCCGCTGTCCAACTACGGTCGCAGCAAGCTTGCCGGCGAGCAAGGCATCATCGCGACGGCTGCCCGTCACCTGATCCTGCGCACGAGCTGGGTGTACGGACTGCACGGTGCCAACTTCATGAACACCATGCTCCGGCTTGGCCGCGAGCGCTCGGAACTGCGCGTGGTCGGCGACCAGATCGGCGCCCCCACATGGACGCGCCACCTCGCCGACGCCACGGCCCTCCTGCTTGCGCGGCGCGAGCCGGTCGAGGGCCTGTTCCATGCCACCGCCGGCGGGGAAACCACCTGGCATGGCTATGCCGAAGCCATCTTCACCGAAGCCTTGCGGCTGGGGATGATCGGGGCGGCGCCTACGGTCCGCCGTATCACCAGCGCCGACTTTCCGCTGCCGGCGGCACGACCGAAAAATTCGCGCCTTGATTGCAACAAACTGCTGGCCGCGACCGGACTGGCGCTCCCCGACTGGCGCACCGGCCTCACCGATTGCCTTGCCGATTCACGACACTGAACATCCGTACCATGCCTGTAACCAGCACCTACGACGAATCCTCCTTCCGCGTTCTCAAGGGGCTTGAGCCCGTACGCGAGCGGCCCGGCATGTATACCCGGACCGATTCGCCGGCCCACATCATTCAGGAAGTCATCGACAACGCCGCCGATGAAGCCCTTGGCGGGCACGCCAGAAACCTGCATGTGCTCCTGCATCTCGACGGCTCGATCACCGTCACCGACGATGGCCGGGGCATCCCGGTCGGCCTGCACCCGGAAGAAAAGATTCCCGTGGTGGTGCTGGCCTTCACGCGCCTGCATGCCGGCGGAAAATTCAACAAGAGCGCGGGCAACTCGGCATATGCGTTTTCCGGCGGCCTGCATGGTGTTGGCGTGGCCGTAACCAATGCCCTGTCGCAACGCGTCTCGGTCGAGGTGCGGCGCGATGGAACGATCTGGGCCATCGAGTTCGCCGAGGGTGGCGAAAAGGTAGGCACGCTGCAAACCATCGGCACCTGCGGGCGTCAGAGCGGAACCCGGGTGCGGGTCTGGCCTGACCCGAAATACTTCGATGCCGCACGCGTACCGCCCGCCGAACTCGAACGCCTGTTGCGGTCCAAGGCCGTACTGCTGCCGGGCGTTACTGTCAGGCTGGACATCGAGCAGGCCGACGGCAGTCTGGCGAGCAAGACCTGGAGCTATCCCGACGGCCTTGCCGGCTACCTGGCCGAACTCGCTGCGGGCGCCGAGGCTGCCGCCCCCCTCTATGCGGCAGAAAAGTATGCGGACGCCGATCACGCCGACTTCGCCGCCGGCGAGGGCGCGTCCTGGGCGATCGGCTGGCATGTCGACGCCGTGGCCTCGGAATCCTATGTAAACCTGATTCCCACGGTCGCTGGCGGCACGCACGAATCCGGCCTGCGCGCTGGCGTGTTCGAGGCCGTGAAGTCCTTCATCGAGCACCGCGCCCTGCTGCCACGCGGTGTGAAGCTGCAACAGGATGACGTCTGCGGACGCATGGCCTTTGTGCTCTCGGCACGCATCCTCGATCCGCAGTTCCAGGGGCAGGTCAAGGAGAAGCTCAATTCGCGCGAGGCCGTGAAGCTGGTGTCGAGCATGGTGCGCGACCCTTTCGAGATCTGGCTCAACCAGCATGTCGATGCCGGCAAGGCCATTGCCGAGCTGTCGATCAGGCAGGCGCTGGCCCGCCAGAAGAACTCCCAGAAGGTCGAGAAACGCAAGCAATCCGGCGTTGCCGTGCTGCCGGGCAAACTCTCGGATTGCGAATCCACCGACATCGCCGAAAACGAGCTGTTCCTGGTGGAAGGCGACTCGGCCGGCGGCTCGGCCAAGATGGCCCGCAACAAGGAAACCCAGGCGATCCTGCCACTTCGCGGCAAGGTGCTCAATTCCTGGGAAGTCGAACCGGGACGGCTGTTCGCCAACAACGAGATCCACGATATCGCTGTCGCACTGGGCGTCGACCCGCATGACGAGGACAGCACCCCGGACTTGTCCAACCTGCGCTACGGACGCGTGATCATCATGTCCGACGCAGACGTCGACGGCGCCCATATCCAGACCCTGCTACTGACGCTGTTCTACCGGCATTTCCCGGCCCTGATCCGTCATGGTCATATCTACATTGCGCAGCCACCGCTGTATCGCGTCGATGTTCCTGCCTCCGGCAAGAAGCGGCCGGCGCGCCGCTTGTATGCGCTCGATGAAGGCGAACTGACGGCCATCCGTGACCGGCTGGTAAAGGAAGGCGTCCGCGACGATGCCATCGAGGTTGGACGCTTCAAGGGACTGGGCGAAATGAACCCCGAACAGTTGCGGGAAACCGCCATGGCCCTGGCGACCCGTCGCGTGCTCCCGGTCCTCGCACGCAGCGGAGCCCAGGATGCCACACGGGCAATGTTCAATCTCCTGATGGGCAAGGGCGAAGCCTCCAATCGCCGAGCCTGGATGGAAGAAAACGGCCACCGCGTGGACGCCGACATTTGAGTTCACAGTAAGCTGTCGCCATGTGGAACCGCCCCGAGAGCTCCGTCCTGATCGACACGTCGCAACTGGTGGTTGGCCTCTTTGTCGACATCGATCTTCCCTGGAGCGAGCATCCCTTTCTCTACAGCAAATTCCGCATTACCTCCCCGGATCAGGTGGAAACGATACGGAACCTTGGCCTGACCCAGGTACGTTACTTCCCGAATCGCAGCACCGCTGAACCCGCCCAGCGCATCGAAGCGCCGGCCAGCCCCCCTGTTGAACCCGAGGCAACACCGACCGCAAGGAGCGAACATCCGGCGTTCGATGCCGAAAAGAAGGCGCGGCTGCAAAAGCAGAAGGACAATGCCCGGCGCGCCGAACGCGGTTGGGACAATGCGGCACGACAAACCCGCGACGCCTTGCTGAGTCTGTCCCGAAGCCCAAAACAGGCCGGCCGCCAACTCCTCGATCTGTCCCGTGAAACGGCGGACAAGGTAACTACCGGAGGCAGCATCCTGCTGCACCTGCTTGGCGACAAGCAGGGCGAAGGGCCCCATTTCCATGCCCTGAATGTAATGACCCTGTCCATGGTCCTTGGCAAGGCGCTGGATCTTTCCGAAAAGGAGCTGACCAGCGTGGCGCTCGGGGCGCTGGCCCATGATGTCGGCAAAGCCGACATTCCTGCCCATCTCCTCAAGGCCAAGACACGGGCCAAACACGAAGAAGAGTTCTACCGCGACCACGTCCGATTCGGCGTGGAACTGGCGACTGCGTCAGGTGCCTTCGATCCGGACGCCCTCGCCATCGTTGCCGAGCACCACGAATTCCTCGATGGATCAGGCTTCCCGCAAGGCCGGAAGCGTTTCGGCAAGCTTGGCCAGATCGTCGGCCTCGTCAATCGCTATGACCGGCTCTGCGGCCCGGAATCGCCGGACGTGTCACCCCTGATGCCGGCCGAGGCCCTTTCCGTCCTGTTTGCACGCGAAAGCACGCGCTTTGACCCGAAGATACTGGGCACACTGGTCAAGACCCTCGGTGTCTATCCGCCCGGCAGCATCGTCGTTCTCAACGACGGCTCGCTCGGCCTCGTGGTGTCGCCGGGACGCGCCAGCATGCGCCCGGAAATACTGATTTACGATGCCGATGTTCCAAAGGATTCCGCCATCATCATCGACCTCTCGGAAACCCCGGAACTGAAAATCGAGGAGCACGTAAGGCCGGCAAGCCTGCCGCTGGACGTCCTGGCCTGGCTCAATCCGCGACAGCGCCTCTCCTATTTCTTTGCCGCCGACTCGGCAACCGACTGAACGCCGGAACTGCTTCCCTTCGATTTACCGGAATACCCATCCCATGAGCATCGACTACCCCGATCTGTTCGACCCACCACCACCACCGCCCGAGACTCCGCTCCCCGAGGATGACGGCTCATCCTTGTCGCTGGATCGCTACGCCGAGCAGGCCTACCTCGCCTATGCGATGAGTGTCGTTCGCGCGCGCGCGTTGCCGCAGGTGGAGGATGGACTCAAGCCGGTCCAGCGGCGAATCCTCTTCGCCATGAACCAGATGCGCCTTGCCGCCGGTGCCAAGCACGTCAAGAGTGCCCGCGTCGTCGGCGATGTCATCGGCAAATATCACCCGCACGGCGACAGCAGCGTTTATGACGCCATGGTTCGCGTGGCGCAGGATTTCAGCCTGCGCTATCCGCTGGTCGACGGTCAGGGCAATTTCGGCTCCCGCGATGGCGACGGGGCGGCCGCCATGCGCTACACCGAATGCCGCCTGACGCCCTTCGCCGAATTGCTGCTGGGTGAGATCGACCGGGGCACGACGGATTTCGTCGACAACTACGACGGCTCGATGACCGAGCCGAAACTGCTGCCCGCACGCCTGCCGATCGTGTTGCTCAATGGCGCCTCGGGCATTGCCGTCGGCATGGCCACCGAGATTCCGCCCCATAACCTGCGCGAGGTGGCCGAAGCGGCAAAACTCCTGATCCGCAAGCCCGAGGCTGTGCTCGAAGAAGTGATGGCGGTACTGCCCGGGCCGGATTTTCCGGGAGGGGGCCAACTCATCTCGCCACCGGCGGACATCCGCGATGCCTACGCCAGTGGTCGCGGCAGCCTGCGCATGCGGGCCCGCTGGCGTATCGAGGAACTTGCGCGCGGGCAATGGCGGGTGATCGTCGACGAGTTGCCGCATGGCGTTTCGGTGGCACAGGTGCTCTCCGAAATCGAAAGCCTGACCAATCCGCAACCCCGCGCCGGCAAGAAGGATGTCAGCCAGGAGCAGAAGAACCTCAAGACCGTGGTGCTGGGCGTGCTGGACAGCGTACGTGACGAATCCAGCGACCAGCAACCTGTCCGCATCATGCTCGAACCCAAGACTTCGCGCATCGCGCAGGACGAGTTCATGGCGGTTCTGCTCGCCCACACCAGCCTGGAAGCCAGTGTCTCGGTCAATCTGACGATGGTCGGTCGCGATGGTCGGCCACAGCAGAAGGGCTTGGTCCCCATCCTGCGCGAGTGGATAGCCTTCCGCTATGAAACGGTGGAACGACGGATTCGCCATCGCCTCGGCGAAGTCGAACGACGCATCCATATCCTCGAAGGCCGCATGACGGTATTCCTGCGCATCGAGGAAGTGATCCGCTGCATCCGGGAATCCGACGAACCCAAACCGGAACTGATGGCGCGCTTTGGCCTCACCGATGTTCAGGCAGAGGACATCCTGGAGATCCGCCTGCGCCAGTTGGCACGGCTGGAAGGGATACGTATCGAGAAGGAACTCGGCGATCTGCGCACCGAACACGGTCAGTTGCGCACCCTGCTCGATTCGCGCAATGAAATGACCCGATTGATCGTCAAGGAAATCAGCGAGGATGCCAAGCGCTTCGGCGACAACCGGCGCACCCTGCTCGAAGCCGTGGCGCCCATTTCACAGGTCGAAGTCTCGGTACCCGACGAGCCGGTGACGGTCATCGTCTCGAAGAACGGATGGGTACGCGCCCGCCAGGGGCATGGCATCGATCCCGCAGGCATCACCTACAAAACGGGCGATTTCGCCTGGCAGGTGATGGAGTCCCGCACGGTCTGGCCATTGGTCGTGATCGACAGTCATGGCCGTGCCTACAGCGTTCGCGTGTCCGACCTTCCGGGTGGTCGCGGCGATGGCGCACCGCTCAACACCATGATCGAATTCCAGGATGGCGGAAAACTCGCACAGGTGCTTACGGCGGCGCCGGAAACAAAGTACCTGGTCGCCGGATCGGGCGGTTACGGCTTTGTCGCCGCAATCAGCGACATGGTAGGCCGCAACAAGGCGGGCAAGGGCTTCCTTTCGCTGGAAAAAGGGGAACGCCCGCTGGCGCCTGCACTCGCCGCCGGCGACACGGTTGCCGTCCTGACCCACGGGGGGCGCCTGCTGATGTTCCCGATTGCCGAACTACGCGAAATGTCGAAGGGGAAAGGACTGATGTTGATCGACCTGTCGAAAGGCGATGAAGTCGTCGGCATCGCCACGCTGGGCAGCGGAACGCTGGTGATCGAGGGCAGCGGGCGTGGCGGCAAGACCAGCCGCCAGACCCTGGATTCCAAATCCCAGGCGGGCTTCCGTGGTGCGCGAGCCCGACGCGGCCACGAAATCCCCTTCAAGTTGAAACCTTCCGGACTATCGTCTTGAACATTCAACAGTAATGCTAGAATCTTTCGCGACGAGTCCCGCCGGCTTAGGCAATGCGCCCCGGTCGCCAACGGAGAAGAACAAAATGCTATTCATCTTGTACTACATCGTGGCCATTGCCGTTCTGGTCCTGCACTTCACGGGCATGCTGGCCCGTTACAACCTGGAATGGCTGATCCTGGTGCTCGCCGTGACAGTATTCCCCGCCGTCATCTATCTTTAGCGGATAGCCCTGGCAGCGTCCGGGCACCCGATATCCGGTGCCCGGTTCCCGGTCAGCAGTTGCGAACGATGATCGCCTTCACCTGCTCGACGGAGGCATCGACGACCTCGACCCTCTGTGGCAGCGCCTCGATTCCATCGAGGTCTTTCGGCCTCACCGGTTCCAGGCCCAGCGCCTCCTGAATCGTCTCCGAAAACTTAACCGCCTGCGCGGTTTCGAGCACCACCATCGGCACTCCTGGAACAAGGCTTTCACGCGCCACCTTGATGCCGTCGGCGGTGTGCGTGTCGACCATCACCTGATGCCGCTGCCAGACATCGCGGATGGTTTGCAGCCTGTCAGCGTGGGAACTGCGGCCGGAGACAAAGCCGTATCCCGCCAGCGCATCGAAATGGGGAGTTCCCCGCAGATCGAAGGCACCACCGGCATCCACCTGCGCCCATAGGGCGCGCACGGTCTCCGCATCGCGACCAACCAGATCGAAGACAAAGCGCTCGAAGTTCGAGGCCTTCGAGATATCCATCGAGGGACTGGAGGTGACATGGGTCTCTGCCGTGGCACGCGGACGATAGACACCGGTGCGGAAGAACTCGTCCAGGACATCGTTCTCGTTGGTCGCCAGCACCAGCCGGGCAATCGGCAAGCCCATCATGCGCGCGATATGGCCGGCGCAGATGTTGCCGAAGTTTCCGGACGGCACGCAGAAGGCGACCTGCTGATCGTTCGACGCCGTGGCGGCAAAATAGCCCTTGAAGTAGTAGATGACCTGGGCCAGAACGCGCGCCCAGTTGATCGAATTGACGGCGCCGATGCGATATCTGGCCTTGAACGCGGCATCGTTGGACACTGCCTTGACGATGTCCTGGGCGTCGTCAAACATGCCGCGCACGGCAATGTTGAAGATATTGGCATCCTGCAGCGAATACATCTGTGCGCGCTGGAAGGCGCTCATCTTGCCTTCGGGAGACAGCATGAAGACCTTGACGCTGTGCTTGCCGCGCATCGCGTACTCGGCGGCCGACCCGGTATCACCCGACGTGGCACCGAGGATGTTGATGGTTTCACCGCGCTTCTCCAACACATACTCGAACAACTGCCCAAGCAGTTGCATGGCCATGTCCTTGAACGCCAGGGTTGGCCCGTTGGACAGTTCGAGCAGGTGGAAACCCGGCTCAAGGGTGGTCAGCGGCGTAATCTCTCCGGCATCACCACCGGGCCGACAATAGCGATAGACATTGGCCGAGTAGGTCCGGTCGACGATGCTCTTCAGGTCGCAGGCGGGGATGTCGTCTATGTATTTAAGGAGGATCTTCAGCGCCAGTGCGTGATAGGGAAGCTCTCGCCATTCGGCCAGTTCCGCCGCGCTGACCTGTGGATAGCGTTCCGGCAGGTAGAGTCCGCCATCGGACGCCAGGCCGCCCAGCAGGATGTCGCAGAACTGCTGCGGCCGGTCGCCGCCACGGGTCGATAGGTACTTCATGTCAGCCCAACTCTTCCATGCGCAAACGGATTACCTTTTTCTTCACCACCGGCAGCGACTCGATCCTGGCAATCGCGGCATCCACGTTCTTTTCGCGTGTAACGTGGGTCAGCATGATGATGTCGGTCTGCGACTCGCCTTCGGCCGGTTCGCGCTGGATCATGGCGTCGATCGAGATGCACTGGTCGGCAAGGATGCGCGTGATATCGGCCAGCACGCCCGGCTTGTCTTCCACGCGCAGGCGCAGGTAATAGCCGGACTCGACCTCGGCCAGGGGCAGGATGGGCGTGTCCTGGACCGCGCCGGGCTGGAAGGCAAGATGGGGTACGCGATGCTCCGGATCGGCGGTATGCATTCGCGTCACATCAACCAGGTCGGCGATCACCGCCGAGGCGGTTGGCTCGGCGCCGGCACCCTTGCCGTAGTAAAGGGTGGCGCCCACGGCGTCGCCCTGCACCAGAACCGCGTTCATCGCCCCCTCGACGTTGGCGATCAGGCGTTTCGCCGGGATCAATGTCGGATGCACGCGCAGTTCGACACCATCGCTGCGCCGGCGCGTGATGCCCAGCAGCTTGATGCGGTAGCCGAGTTGCTCGGCATAGGTGATGTCCTCGGCTTCCAGCCTGCTGATGCCCTCGACATGCGCCTTGTCAAACTGCATGGGGATGCCGAAGGCCAGCGCCGAGAGTATGGTGATCTTGTGGGCGGCATCGACACCCTCGATGTCGAAGGTCGGATCGGCTTCGGCATACCCTAGGCGCTGCGCCTCCTTCAGCACGACATCGAAGGGCAGCCCCTTGTCGCGCATCTCGGAGAGGATGAAGTTGGTCGTGCCATTGATGATGCCGGCGATCCACTGGATGCGATTGGCGGTAAGGCCTTCGCGCACCGCCTTGATGATCGGAATCCCGCCGGCGACGGCGGCCTCGAATGCGACCATGACCCCCTTCGCATGGGCGGCCGAAAAGATCTCGTTGCCATGCACGGCCAGCAGTGCCTTGTTGGCCGTCACGACATGCTTGCCATTGGCGATCGCCGTCAGTACGAGCTCCTTGGCGATACCGTAGCCACCGATCAGTTCGACGACGATATCGATCTCCGGATCATTGACGACCGCAAACGCATCGTCTGTTACCTCTGCACGACCGGCGGTGACCTGGCGCGCCAGTTCGAGATTCTTGTCCGCCACCTTGCTGATGCGGATGGGCCTGCCGGCGCGGCGGGTAATTTCTGCCTCGTTGCGCGAAAGTACGGTGAATGTGCCGCCACCGACCGTGCCGATGCCGAGCAGACCTACGTTGATGGGTTTCATGTGAGCGATTTCCTGAAACAGAAACTGGGAATGACAAAGCCTTCGCGGAAGTAGAACCGGTGGGCACGGGTGCGCTGGGTGCCGGAATCAAGCGCGACGACGTCACAGCCAAGCTGGCGCGCACGTGCCTCCAGCCCGGCCAGCATGAACTGTCCGACCCCCGACGAGCGATGCGCCTCATCGGTGACAAGGTCGTCGACGTAGAAGCGACGTCCCTCGTAGGTATTCTCGATCAGCCTCCAGATGGCGACAGCACGTACCGTCTGGCCTTCGACGCCCAGCAGCATGCGCCCGCCGCTGGCGAAGACGGCAGCCAGCCGCCCCGCATAGTCCTGAGGCAGGGCGCCGCGCAGTTGCCGATGCACGGCTTCGGCCCGCGCCAGCCATTGCGGCGCGAGGACCTCGCCTGCCGCCCCGGTGACCTCCACCAGGGCCAGCTCAGCCGGCATGGCGCTTGCGGTAGCCTTCGAGGAAGCGGGCGATGCGGCCGATGGCCTCGCGCAGGTCGTCTTCGTGCGGCAGGAACACCAGGCGGAAATGATCGGGATGGGGCCAGTTGAAGCCGGTACCCTGAACCAGAAGCACTTTTTCGGCCGTCAGCAATTCGGAAATGAACTCCTGGTCGTCCGTGATCGGATACACCGCCGGATCGAGCCTCGGGAACATGTACAGGGTTGCCTTGGGCTTGACGCAGCTCACTCCGGGAATGGCCGTGATCAGCTCATGGGCGACATCGCGCTGGCGGCACATGCGGCCGCCCGGCGCGACCAGGTCATCGATGCTCTGGTAGCCGCCCAGCGCCGTCTGGATCCCCCACTGGCCGGGCACATTGGCGCACAGGCGCATCGAAGCCAGCATGTCCAGGCCCTCGATGTAGTCACGGGCATGCTTCTTTTCGCCGGAGACGATCATCCAGCCGGCGCGATAGCCGCAGGAGCGATAGTTCTTCGACAGGCCATTGAAGGTGATCGTCAGGACATCTTCCGACAGCGCGGCGATGGAGGTATGCGTGGCGCCGTCGTACAAGACCTTGTCATAGACCTCGTCGGCGTAGATGATGAGGTCGTTCTGGCGCGCGATCTCGATGATCTCCCTGAGCAGGTCGTCGGGGTAGAGCGCACCGGTCGGGTTGTTGGGATTGATGATCACAATGGCGCGCGTCCGTGGCGTGATCTTGGCGCGGATGTCGGCCAGATCAGGAAGCCAGCCGGCCCCTTCGTCGCACAGGTAATGGCGCGGCGTGCCGCCGGAGAGGCTGACGGCGGCTGTCCACAGGGGATAGTCGGGGGCTGGCACAAGCACCTCGTCTCCGGTGTCGAGCAGCGCGTTCATCGCCATCACGATCAGTTCGGAGACGCCATTGCCGATGTAAATATCCTCGATGGTGACACTCTTGATATGCTTTTGCTGGGTGTAGTGCATCACCGCCTTGCGCGCGGAGAAAATACCCTTGGAATCGACATAGCCAGCCGCACCGGGGAGATTGCGGATCATGTCCTGCTGGATTTCCTCCGGGGAATCGAAGCCGAAAGCGGCCAGGTTGCCGATGTTCAGCTTGATGATCTTGTGGCCTTCCTCTTCCATCTGCCGCGCGCGGGCGAGTACCGGACCACGGATGTCATAGCAGACATTGGCGAGCTTGGCTGACTTGCTGACGGGCTGCATTTGCAACCATCCTTTCGGGAACTTCCGCGCAACACGCGCGGCATGACGACGGGTCTCCGGTGACGGGGCAAGGGCACCGTGCCGGACCCCGGAAGCAAAGCCGTCGGGATGGGCCGATGCCCGCGCTGGCGGGCGTCGGGCCGGAACGAGAAGGTATAATGTTACCGAAGCCGTTGCTGCACCGCAAATCAGGAATTCACGCGGATTCGGCCCTCTCCAGCCATCTGGTCACAACCACACCTTCCAGCCCGAATGAAGCTGCATGCCTCCGTCACCGCCGGCCTGATGACCATCACAGCCTACGATGACGGATACGTCGCGGTGAATGGGCATCGCCTGGCGTCGAGCTTTCTGCTGACGCCGCGACAGGTGATCGAATCCTGGCCGCCCACCAGCGTTGACTCGCTGACGGAGGAAGACGTTGCCGCGATACTCGCCCTTGGCTCGCCGGTGGTTCTGCTCGGTACCGGCGCGCGCCAACGCTTTCCCGCGCCAGCCGCGCTGCGCCCCCTGATCGAACGCCGCATCGGCGTCGAGGTCATGGACACCCGTGCCGCCTGCCGCACCTACAACATCCTGATGGCCGAAGGGCGCGATGTCGCGGCGGCCCTGATCCTCGAATGAATGACGCGCGCGCGCTGCCGCGCGGCCCCCTGTGGTTCCTGGTGGTGATGTTTGCCCTGCTCTGGTTCGGCACCCTGGAGCATCGACGACTGATCAACCCCGACGAAGGCCGCTATGCGGAGATCCCGCGAGAAATGGTTGCCAGCGGCGACTGGACCACGCCAAGGTTGAACGACATCAAATACTTCTACAAGCCCCCGCTCCAGTACTGGGCGACCGCCACGGCCTTCACCGTGTTTGGCGAGCATCACTGGACCGCCAGGCTCTGGCCGGCATTGACCGGCTTTCTCGGCATCCTGCTGGCCGGGTATGCGGCGGCACGGCTTTATTCGGCACAGGCCGGCCTGATCGCGGCCGCCGTGCTGGCCAGTAGCGTGCTGTGGAACGTCATCGGCCACGCCAACACCCTGGACATGGGGGTAAGCGCCCTGCTCGCCGCTGCCGTGCTGGCGGTCTGCCTTGCCGAACGCACCGACTCGGCCGAAAGTCGGCGCTGGCGGGACGGCGCCTGGGCCTTGCTGGCCCTGGCCACACTTTCCAAGGGGCTGATTGGCCTGGTGTTGCCGGCGGCCACGGTAGTCGCCTACATCCTGTGGCAACGCGACTGGGGCTTCCTCATGCGGCTGCGGCCGGTGCGCGGCACGGTCATCCTGCTGGCGATCACCGCCCCCTGGTTCATCGCCGTATCGCTGGCCAATCCGGAATTCCCGCACTACTTCTTCATCCACGAGCACTTCGAGCGCTTCCTGACAAAGACCCACGGCCGCTACCAGCCGGCCTGGTACTTCGTGCCCATCCTGCTGATCGGGATGATTCCCTGGCTGGGCAGCCTGGCGCAGGGCCTCTGGCAGGGCAAGACGCGGGAAGACGGATTCTCCGTTTCGCGCTTTCTGCTTACCTGGATCGTCGTCGTGTTCGGCTTCTTCTCGGCCTCCAGCTCAAAGCTGGCGTCCTACATCCTGCCGATCTTTCCGGCGATCGCCGTCCTGATCGGTGCCTACCTCGCCCGCCGCGAGGGCAAGCCCGGCCTGTGCTGGCAGGCGTTGCCGACGGTGGCACTCGGCATCGCCGCGCTGGTCCTGGCCTGGCGGGCGCCGGATTTTGCCTCGGAGAAGGTCAGTGTGGAGCTCTATCTTGCCTATCAGCCCTGGCTGTATGCGGCGGCGGCAGCGCTCCTCGCCGGTGGCGTGCTGGGCTTCGTCTTCGGCCGTCAGGGCCGCACGCTGGCCTTTGCCCTGGCACTCTCGGTCGGCGGTCACTTCTTCGGCCAGCTCTTCCTGCTCGGCCATGACGAGCTTGGCCGCGTCAATTCCGCCCATGACGCCGCGCTGGCGATACGCGCCAAGCTACCGCCGGACGTGCCCTTCTTCTCCGCCGATACCTATGACCAGAGCCTGCAGTTCTACCTGAAGCGGACCACGACCATGGTCGCCTACCGCGACGAGCTGAGTTTCGGCATCGCTCAGGAACCGGAGAAGTTCCTCACCTCCCTGGACGAGTTCGTCACGCGCTGGCACACCCTGCCCCAGGCATGGGCGCTCATGTCGCCGGCGACCTGGAACGAAATGCAGAAGAAGGGACTACCCATGGTCGAAGAATTCCGCGACACCCGTCGCGTCATCGTGCGCAAACCATGACCGGCATCAGCTTCGCCCTCGTGCTCACCGGCGTCCTGCTCAACGCGGCCGCGCAACTGCTGCTCAAGGCGGGGACCAATGTCGTCGGACATTTCGAGTTCCATGCGGAGAACATCCTGCCAATCGGGCTCAAGCTGGCCTTCCAGCCCTACATCCTCGGTGGCATGGCCTGCTACGCGGTTAGCCTGGTGGTCTGGATCATGGCTCTGTCGCGGGTTCCCGTGTCGATCGCCTATCCTATGCTGTCGATCGGCTACGTGATCAACGCCTTCATCGCCTGGCAATGGTTCGGCGAGGCCCTGGCGGCACAGAAGCTGCTCGGCATCGGCTTCATCATCGTCGGCGTCTTCCTCGTTGCCCGCTCATGAGCCAGCCTTTCCTGCCCTTCACCCGCCCGCAGATCGACGAGGCAAGCATCGCCGCCGTGGCCGATGTCCTGCGCTCGGGATGGATCACCAGCGGGCCCAAGGTCCAGGCATTCGAGGCCGCACTGTCGGCCTGCTGCGGCGGCCGCACGGTACGCGCCTTCAACTCGGGGACCGCCACTCTGGAGGTCGCCTTGCGCCTTGCAGGAGTCGGCGCTGGCGACACGGTGATCACGACGCCCCTGACCTGGGTGGCAACCGCCAACGTGATCCTCGAAGTGGGCGCGCGGCCGATCCTGGTTGACGTCGATCCGCTCACGCGCAACATCGACCTGGACCGCGTCGAATCCGCGATCACTCCCGCGACAAAGGCCATCATTCCGGTTGATCTCGCCGGACTGCCGGTGAATCGCGAGCGCCTCTATGACCTGACCGATCGTCACGGCCTGCGCGTGGTCGAGGATGCGGCGCAATCCCTCGGCGCCAGTTCCCACGGTCGCCCGATCGGTGCCGCCTTCGGTGAGGGACGCGGCTTTGTATCCTTCAGCTTTCACGCCAACAAGAACCTCACCACGGCAGAAGGCGGCGCACTGGTCCTGCCCGCCGACATCGATCCCGGGCTGTGTGATCGCCTGCGGCTGCAGGGTGTGCAGCGCTTCCCGGACGGCGGCATGGATGTCGATGTCCTGGGCGGCAAGTTCAACCTGACCGATATCGCGGCCACCATCGGGCTTGGCCAGCTACCGCATCTCGCAGCCTTCACCGCACGCCGGAGGGCATTGGCCCGCAGCTACTTCGCCCATCTGGCGGGAGTGCCAGGGCTTGACTTGCCGCCGGCCGATTTCGAGGACAGCAACTGGCACATGTTCCAGCCCCTGTTGCCGAAGGGACTCGATCGGGGCCGGTTCATCGCAGGAATGAAGGCACGGGGCATCGGCGTTGGCGTGCATTACCCCGCGTTGCACCTGTTTTCGCTCTATCGCGCGCTGGGCTTCGGTGAAGGCGATTTCCCTGTCGCCGAAGACATCGGCCGGCGCACCATCACCCTGCCCCTGTTTCCGGCCATGCAGGACGAGGACATTCCGCGCGTCTGCACTGCACTGGCGGCCACCCTGTCGGAGATTGCATGACGACGCCCGCATTGTCCATCGTCATCCCTGTTTACAACGAGGAGTCGGGCCTCGCGACGCTGTTTGCCCGCCTTTACCCGGCGCTCGACGCCCTGAAGGAGACCTACGAGGTCATCTTCGTCAATGACGGCAGCCGTGACCGTTCTGCGGCCATCCTGCGCGAACAGTTCGAGGCGCGCCCGGATGTCACCCGCGTCATCCTCTTCGCCGCCAACGCCGGGCAGCACATGGCCATCATGGCCGGTTTCGAGCACTGCCGGGGAGAGATCGTCATCACCCTGGATGCGGACCTCCAGAACCCGCCCGAAGAAATCCACAAGCTCATCGCGAGGATGCGCGAAGGACACGATTACGTCGGCAGCATTCGTCGCAAGCGGCAGGACAGCCTGTTTCGTACCTGGGCGTCCAAGGCCATGAACCGGTTGCGCGAAAAAATCACCCGCATCAAGATCACCGACCAAGGCAACATGCTGCGCGCCTATTCGCGCAGCGTGGTTGCCGCCATCAACAGTTGCCGGGAGGTCGCCACCTTCATCCCGGCGCTGGCCTACACCTTCGCCCGCAATCCGACCGAGGTGATTGTCGAGCACGAGGAGCGCGCCGCCGGCGAATCCAAGTACTCGCTCTACAGCCTGATCCGGCTCAACTTCGATCTGATGACCGGCTTCTCGCTGGTGCCGCTGCAGTGGTTTTCGATGCTTGGCATCCTCGTTTCGCTCGGTTCGGCAGCCCTCTTCGTGCTCCTTATCGCGCGACGCCTGCTGATCGGCCCCGAAGCGGAAGGCCTGTTCACCCTGTTTGCGTTGATGTTCTTCCTGATCGGCCTGGCGCTCTTCGGCATCGGACTGCTTGGCGAGTATGTCGGACGCGTGTACCAGCAGGTCCGGCACCGCCCGCGCTACCTGGTCGATGCCATCCTGGAAAAGGACAACACGGCATCGTGAGCAGGGCGATCGTCTTTGCCTACCACAACGTCGGCGTGCGCTGCCTGTCGGTGCTACTCGCGCACGGCGTCAATGTCGCGCTGGTGGTCACCCACCAGGACAATCCGAACGAGACCATCTGGTTCGACAGCGTCGCCGAATTGGCGTCGCGACACGGCATCCCGGTGATCACGCCGGACAATCCGAACGACCCTGACAGCATCGCCACGATTGCCGCCCTGAAGCCGGATTTCCTGTTCTCGTTCTACTACCGCCTGATGCTCACACCCGACCTGCTGGCGTTGGCCTGCAAAGGGGCGTGGAACATGCACGGCTCCCTGCTGCCGAAGTATCGCGGTCGCGTTCCGGTCAACTGGGCCATCATCCATGGCGAACGCGAAACTGGCGCCACCCTGCACGAGATGGTCGAGAAGCCCGATGCCGGACGCATCCTGTCGCAACAGGCCGTGCCCATCCTGCCCGACGATACCGCGCTCGACGTCTTCAACAAGGTGACGCTGGCCGCCGAGATGGCCCTCGACC
>Ga0172373_10003171_pt1 | contig 24361 bp, 14 predicted proteins | sample Lak10m_2_FD_114546 | JGI IMG/M metagenome (GOLD analysis project Ga0172373, IMG submission 114546) | Freshwater microbial communities from Kabuno Bay, South-Kivu, Congo - kab_092012_10m | ecosystem: Environmental > Aquatic > Freshwater > Lake | place: Democratic Republic of the Congo...
AAAGCGGCCCTCGGCCGTCGAGGTGGGGCAAGGGTTTTTTTCGCCCTCAACCCTCCCTCCTTGGAAAAAGCACCCTGCCGCCTTTCACCAGGATGGCTCACTTCTCGTGAGCACTCCCGGGTCAATTCTCCCGAGCGCTAACGCCGAACGTCCCCGGTGGCTCGACGTAATCCCGTTCGTGGAGGAGAAGTTGCGGCTGGAGGGCTTCAAGAACGAAGCCGAGTTGGCTCGGAAGGCCAGGTGTTGGCCAAGGCTCGGGCCAGAGCCTTGGCAGCCGGGAGAACTTTTCCGGCGTGCGTGACGGCCCTCAAGCGCCTCACTCAAACCTCCGTCAAGCTCAAGAAGATCCCAACTGAAGAAGACCGCATTTTCAAACCGCCACTTTCACCCCATTTTCAGACCGTCGCTGACAAGCTCCTCAGGTGGTTACGCTCAGGCTTCAAGGATCGGCTTGCTTGGGATGCCGCCACGCCCCGACTACGCGACTTGTATGCCCTGCGTTGATGACATTTCTTGGACACCGTTCTTTCCATGAACGCGCTCACATCCCACATCCGCGCCCAGTAACGTTCCAGCCACCGATGTTCCCCAGCCTCATCCTTCGCTTTGCGCAACGTCTCCAGCTGCTGCTCCGCGGCACCCAGGTCCTGGAATCCCGTCAGTCTTCTGAGTTTCTTGATAATCACCTCCGCCGGCTTGGGGGAGCCGAGCCCGCAGGCAAAGTCCATCACGCTCTCCAGCCGCTTCTTTGTGCAGGTCTTTGGTTCTTGGCTGCCCAGCGTGACGAAGGTCAGAGAGGATGTCGGAAATCTTCTGCTCGTGGCAAGTCAGCGGTTCAGCGTGCCTGGCGTTGCATCTGAAGAAGCTTTCTGGCTAAAGCCTCTGCCATCTTGACCGGTACGGCGTTTCCAATCTGAGCGCCGATAGACGCCTGCGATTCGCCGTAGAAAACGTAATCGTCAGCAAACGACTGTAGCTTGGCCGCCTCGCGTAGCGAGATGGCCCGATCCTGCTCTGGATGCCCATAACGCCCGTTGGAGATGCTGAAGCATTTGCAGGTTAGCGTGGGTGCCGGCGCATCCCATCGCATGCGCCCATACACATCCGAATGCCCTTCATATTCACGATGGCACTCAAGGAAAAGTTCATCCGGCCAGTTCATCCGTCCGCCCCCATCAGGAGGAGTCAGCCTGAGACGTTGGAGGTTGGTTTCGGAGATCGCCGCTGCGCGGTGATTGGGCACGGTTACAGATTGCTCGCCCGCACAGATGCGCGGATAGCCGCGAATAGCGTCGCACACCGTGACGAATGGCATTATGCTGGTGCCGTGTGTTTGCTCCGGCAAACTTGGCTCGGCATCACGGCACGCGATTACTACCCAACGGTTACGAGTCTGCGGGACGCCAAACCACTTTGCGTCGAGTTTCCCGTCTGCGAATTTGTATCCGGCATTGGCGAGACGTTTCAAAAAGCGCCTGTAGGTGCTGTTGCCGCGAACCTTGGCGATGCCGGGGACGTTCTCGATGATGACATAGCCGGGTCGAAACTCGTCAACCAACCTCCCGAACCGCTCCAACAACGTCCCGCCTTCGCGGTTCACTTTACGCCGCTGCTTGCTAAACGGCTGGCAAGGAGCGCAACCCATGAAAATGAGTTCGTCGCGGGGAATGTCGTCCACGAGAGGTGCGATATCCGAGCCGCGCAAGACGGAGAGGTCGCCGGGGATGAAGCGGGCCGGGCGGTTGTTAGTCTCATAGGTGCGTTTGCAGGATGCGTTGAGGTCAATGCCCGCTCGCACTTCGATTCCCATGTTGAGGAATCCCCGTGTGAGACCGCCTGCTCCGCAAAAGAAATCCAGGGCAACCATAGTTTAGATAGCGGCTTTGATTTCGGTTTCAAGCGCAGTCCTATCGGCGTCAGGAGTGCCCGGCCTGCCCGCTGTCTGCATGAAACGCCACGATAGCGCCTCACGAAAAGGGCTGTCCATGCTGGCGATTCGCTCGAATCTGGATTCGTCGTTCGCTGTTTCAGGCGACAAGGCGATGGCGGTCCTCGGCACCAATTCAAGAGACTTGAAGTCGAGAACCATCGTCGGCCATGAGTCGCCTAACTTTGGAATCAGTTTCAGTCCCGCGACCTCGTCTTTCGCGAGCTTATCTGCGAGCTTCGTCGTTGGGGTTAGATTTATTTGTAATCCAGCCCTCCGAAATACTTCGGGATCAGCTGGGGGTATGCATTTTCCCAACAAAACCTCAGCAACTGGATTCTGGCCGGGAACCAAATCGCATGGCGGCGTCAAAATTATCCGAAAGTTGTTTGCCTTTGTGCGGTTGGCGCCGCGCTGGAACACGACATCCCCAGTGCAGAGGTGGCTTTCGTCCGTTGGTGGATAGATGAACTGCTCCCACGCCTTGATATTATGTTCCTCAGCCAAAGGATGCTCAAGCATGGCCGCAAGTCGCCGCCGCGTCACTCTCACTAATGCCTGAGACCGTGAGTCTCCTTGCGGTTCCGTCTTCCATATCAGTTTTGATACTTTTTGAAGCGACTTGGCATATCGAGCTTCGACATCCGCCCGAATAGCCTCCAACCCGATAACGTGTGGAATGAATGATTCGATCGTTGCTGCGACGGCGATTGCGTCCTTATCGTGCTTGCTGAGGTATTGTGCGAACGGGTCTGTGCCGTCAGGAAATCCATCAGGAAGTGCATTCGCGGAGAAGAAAACGACCGGGCAAAAGTGCTTGTCCCGAATAAACTCCCAAGTGGGCTTCGCGGCCAATATATTGTCGTTGGCATCGTCCTTTAAATCGAGAGTCACTATATGCGGACGATAATCTATAAGCGCACTTTCTGATTCTGCGATTTTCTTGCATCGCTCGAATGTTGGACCGTGGTTTAGGGCACTGAGGCGCTCGGCAATTTTCTCCTCCAAGAGGTTCGCCATGACTTCCTCATCCTCAACAATCAAGACCTTAAGTTTCATAAAAATGTTCGATTACTTAGTCGGTAAAGTGAAATCAAAGGTCGCCCCGCCGAATCGACCTTCGGGCGCGAGGCGCAGCTTGCCGTCATGCTGCGAGATTATCTCACCTGCAACGGTCAGTCCCATGCCCGCGCCATTGGGCCGACGTGTGTAACCCGGGTCGAAGATTCGCTCACGATCTTCATCTGCAACACCAACGCCGGAGTCATGCACAAAAACCTGAACACGCCCACCGATGGCGGATTTGCGAGTTTCAATCACGAGCTTCTTTTCGCCACTATCCTTGCTGCCCAGCCAATAGACGGCGTTGTCCACAAGGTTTTGAAGAACTGCGTGTAGTTCCGCCGGATCCACTTTCACCTCATCCGGCCCCTTCAACTCAGCCTTCCAATCAATACCACGCTCCACCAACGGTTTCTCCTGAGCCATCCGGCACATTTCGACAGTTTCTGATATGGATGCAGTCCGCCGCCCACGTTTATAGGTGCGGGCTGCGAGAGGATAGAACACTTGAGCAAGTCGTTGCAGGTGAGACAGTGCCTCCTCGGCATATTTCAGAGTCTTCTTTACATCGGCAGTGCCCTTCTCAGGAGTGGTGAGATAGTTATGCACCGCTTCAACGAAACTGTGGATATAGTGCCGCTTGTTCCCGTTTTCATGCACCAACATCGCCGCCAACGTGCCAAGCGTTGCAAGGCGGCTGTAATACGTGAAATGCTGCTCCACTGCTTTTCGCGTGCCCTCGAGTTTTCGGTCGAAACCTTCGACTAAGGCAACGATTTCGTCGGCATCGGCCCCCTGTTCTTTGGCTCTGCGTGCCTCCGAAACCACATCCGATGCCGAGATGCCCGAGAAGATGTCCAAAGCATTCGGCGGCGCAGGCTCGCGGTCCTTGTCACGTTCCATCTCCAATGCTTCAATGACATGATAGAGGAGAACTTGAAACTCCCTCGCCGGATCGTTCTGCACGAATCTTTCGCGGTCGCTCGTGTCCTCAATGTCGGGGTTCGCGTCCCCGGAAATGCCTACGTAACCAACAATCTGGCTGGTGCTGATGCGTGTGCCCACTTTGCTGACGCGGCGCAGGTCAAGGCCCAGCCAGTCACGCGCAGTCTCGGATTTCGGCAACACCAAAATGTGGTCGCGATAGACAGACAACCCTTTGAATGTGCTAATCTCGGTGCGGATTTGGGATTTCTGCATTTTGAACTGACCGGCGGCAAGCTCAACGCTATCTCTGTCCAAGTCCCATGCGCGAATCTCGAAATTGAATGGCCCGCAGAGCGGTTTGTCGCCTTTTGGTTGGTATCGGTGATGGTTGCGCGCAACGTCGTCCTTGAGTGTCCGCCATGTCTGCGCGGAGTTCTCAGAGCGCCGATTCCCATCCAGCCCCTTATAAAGATACTCGTATTTCAAGGAGCCATCCGCAGCATAGTAGCCTTTGATAAGGTAGGTGGGGTTGTTGATGAGTTTTGACGATTCAATCTCCGTAGCACGCTCGTTTTTGCCGGGTGGAGTAATGTAGATTTTGAAGTCGCCGAGTTTTGAGAAGGGCGGCTTCAGGCGCGAAAGCCCTTCTTCAAGGTCGGACACCATCTCATCCGTCCATTCTCCATACAGCCCATTGATGCGAACTAGAGTTCCCGCGCTTTTCGCCAGCGTCGTTTCATCGCCCTCGGCGAGGAACGCATAACAAGTATCCATCGAATCCGAACTCGCCAAGCCTCCCCATGAGACATCCACCTGCCAGCATTTGCCGTCTTTCGTTTTCGTGACGACCCGCATCGCCTCACCAAGCCGTGCAGCTGATAAACGCCCCAGACCTTTCGCGCCCGAAACGCGCCGCCTTTTCTTGTCGCGCGATGAAGTGGTGTGCTGTTCCCGGAATGGTGTCGCAACAACACACCAGACATCGCGAATCGTGTCATCCGTCATTCCCATCCCGTCGTCCTCAATTTCTAGCGAGAGCTTGCCATCGGCGCCGGTCTTGAAACGGACATCCACACGCGTTGCAAAAGCGTCATAGCAGTTCTTCACCAACTCGATCACGGCGACAAGGTCACTTGTCACCAAATCCGCACCGAGAGACGAAAAGACGCGAGGGTGAAAGCGGAATGGAACGGGTTCCAGCTTGACTGGTGGTATGGTTGCCATTTTTCGACTGTGAAGTCTAGTTGCTCAAAATAAACCTGCGAGCCTGAAATTGACCAATAATCGGCCCGCCAATGTCACTGGTGCTATTCGCCCGATTGAGATTCCTTCGGTTCAGAACGAGGAAGCATCTGGGGATGTGCTCGTTGAGCTTGAAGAGCATGGAACCAATGAAGGCAGTGAGCGTCTCACTGTGCACGGATTATGCTGCCATTAAGCCGGCACGGCATGTGTGATGATGCACCGACTACACAAACAGCCCGGAGAACAGCTGAAGTGTCACAAGCGACCCCTCCCCTGGTGCGTTCACAGACGCCTCTGCACGCCGCTCCTCTTCTAACCTGTCCGGAGCCGCGAGGTTAAGCTCGTGGATCCCGCGTGGCAAGGACCCCGAGTACCGTGTCGAGCACGTGGTCCAGGCGGGCTCCAAGGTCTGCCGCGAGAAACCGGAGAACGAAATATCCGTTCGATTGCAGCAAAGCGTCCTTACGACGGTCTCGACGATACGCCTCTGGGTCGCCGAGGTGCTGGTCGCCGTCGATCTCAATCACCAACCTCGCCTCCCGGCACAGGAAGTCGACCTCCATGGCCCCACGATCATCGAAGACGATTGGTAAGGTCTGATTGAGCAGAAACCTCCCCGCTAACTGCGGCAGCGAGTCCAGCCTGTGAAGGAAGAAGGCCTCCGATGCGCTCCGCGCCCGGCCTAAGCCTTCCGCCCCCGTGCAAGGGGATTGGGTGGCACCAACGAAAAGCTGCGCAAGCGGCACGTCGACGCCATCCCGCACAAGACGGCGCACGCTCGCCGCGTAATCGTGGTTCCAAACAGGATCCAACGGTAACGGCACCTCGCGCGGCCAACCCGGAAGCAGAGTGGCCGCCATCAGGATGGTGTAGCCTAAGCTCTCGTAGCCACGGCACCTTCGATCGAACATCCGTGCCAACATCGGAACATTCAGATCTGCATAGTCGTAGACACGAACGACTCGTTTCCCTGCGTGAAGACGGTGTAATCGACCCACATATTGTGCCACCGTGCCGTGCCAAGAGATGGGCATCGTGAGAAACAGCGTGTCGAGGCGCGGATCGTCGAACCCTTCCCCGATGAACTTCCCCGTGGCGATAAGCACGCGGCCCTCGGCCTCCGGCACCGCTTTGAGTCGTGAGAGCTCTTCGAGCAATTGCTTTCGAGGCATCCCGCCCCGCAACGCGATCACGTGCGGCACGTGCCCGCGAAGCACTCCGGCGAGCAACTCCATGTGCTCAGTCCGCTCGGTCAGGACAACGGGTGATCGTCCGGCTTGGACCACTTGCACCACTTCCGCGCAAATCAGCTGGTTCCGTTCCTGTGAGTTCGTAACCATCGCGCACAGTTGCTGGAACTCCGCGCGCACGTCCGGTTCCGGCGGTTGAGTGGTCATCAGCGAGGTCGGACGAACCCAGACCTCGTGAGTGAACGGACGTTCCAGGGCCTGCTCGCGGGCGTTCACTTTGTGGCGGACCGGGCCACACTGCATAAAGACGATCGGGTGATGTCCGTCCTTGCGGGCCACCGTGGCGGACAGCCCGGTCACGAACTTGGCCTTGGCGCGGCGCGCGGTCAGTTCGAAGCCCCGCGCGGAAACATGGTGACACTCGTCCACGATCACATGGCCGTAATCGGCGACGATGTCATCCACCACCCCTTTTCGAACGAGGCTCTGGATAAGCGCCACATCAATGATCCCCGTCCGTTTCTTGCGTCCGCCACCCCATCGTCCGATGTCACGCCCAGGCACCGAGAGGAATTGCGACAACCGGTCCACCCACTGCTCCTGAAGCTGCTTCCGTTCGACGATCACCAAGGTGTTCACCCCTCGACGCGCGATCAGCCAAGCCGCGATCACCGTCTTTCCAAAGGCCGTGGTGGCGGAGAGCACCCCTGTGTCGAACCTCACTAGCGCGGCCGCCGCCAGCTGTTGGTCAGGACGCAGCACCCCGGTGAAGGTGGCGGCGAGCGGGCGTCCGACGAAACGTTCATCACGAACGTTCACGCTAATCTTGAGGGTTCGAAGCAGCTCCACGATCTCCTCCAGACATCCACGCGGGAGGCCGATGTGGTCCGTGAGATCCTCCGCACACGAAATGATCCGGGGTTTGCCATGCGTTGGAAGTCGCATTGCTTGCGCTTTGTAGAAATCCGGGTTCTGAAATGCAGCCAACCGTACGAGCGCGTTCCGCAGAGGTGGCGTGAGAGGAGCTTTCGGGATGTAGACCTGATCGCCGACCACAATCTCAATGGACTCGGGCATTTGCCCAGTGGGAAGACGGGGCGTGCCACCACGCGACGGGGCTGCTGTCCATGGCTCCGCGCTGGCCTCGCCCTCGTCCTCCGACGGCACCATGCGCACTGCAATCACCCGACCCCGGCCCTCCGCGCCACGAACGACGGCCTCAACACGTTCGGGCTCCATCCTGGCGAGCGTTGATAGGAAGTGCCATTGATCTGCGAGAGGCACCATGGCGGCATCGACAAAGACGCTATTCCCTTTGTCCCGAGCCGCCTTTTGCAAGGGAAGGGCGATGAGATTTCCAAAACCGCCCTTGGGCATTGTGTCTTGGTTGGGAAAGAAACGGTCATAGGACTGGAATCCGATCTCAGGCCGACGCTCTATGGTCTCCGTGAGAATGTGGCAGCCGAGCTTCCGTGCAAGCGTCGCCGACACGGCCTCTGAGAAAAAGATCCAGGCGTGACCGCCGTTGCCTGAACGTGAGCGCTCTAGGGCTGCTGGCAGGTTCAATCGCGCGCAGGTCTCCATGAACGCGGTGGCATCGGGCTGCCACGAATCACCGTCGAAATCCACCGCTAGGAAGAAACAACGTTCATCCAGAAGCATCGGATACACCCCCATCACGAAGGGTTTGCCCTCGTCATCAGCACCCGAGAGATGCCATCGAACCACTTCGTCTGTCACGGGCAACCATCGCTGATGAGCGCACTCGGCACACTTGATCCGCGGCTTCTCGCACACGCCCCTCCTCCATTCGTTCCCACACGCTGGCTGGTAACCCGCCTTGCCCGTCTTCCGACTCTCAAATCGGCGAGCATACACCTCCTCACGACCACGGAACAAGGTGCGGAACAGCACGATCTTCTCGTGGGGAAGGGAAGAGTGGGTCACACCGCCCGATGGCATCCCCCCTCTTAAGCCACCTTTCGCGCGTCGACCAGAGAAAACGAAGGACACCGGTCGGTTCCACCAATCACCTTGGTTATGCTCCCTTCATCTAAAAGCGCGGTCTGTTACCTTTTCGTCTTTCGTGGCCAAGGTTGGAGTATGATGATGAACCCATATCCAAACAGAACATGAACCAAAAACTGAAGGAAAAGATCCGGCTCAGCCGAAGCGTGCTGGAGGCGCGCACGATTACGGACGACGGACCCGGGACCATTCTGCGGGATGTTGAGATCGTCCTCGAGGCGATTGGCGGGGGCGTCCAGGTTGGGGGGAAGAGCGCGAATCTACCTCCGGCCATGCTTCCCCACCTGAATGAGCGCATGGCTCATCCGATTGAGTTGAAGATGCAACGCGCACTTCTGAAGGACTACCCCAACGTGGCGGGAGTCTACATTTTGTTGAGAACCTTGGGCTTGGTCGTCGCTGAGAAGAAGAAGATCCGGGTGGATCCCGAGCGGCTTTCAATCTGGAACGGGATGAACCCGGTTGAAAAGTATTTCTCCCTGCTGGAGTGCTGGTTGGTCTACGCCCAACCCGGCATCTTGGGAGGGGAGGAACGTCGTGATTCCGACAACCAACTGACGAAACACTTGCCGACCATCCTGCTCGCACCGCTCACGACTTGGAAGAGCGCGTGCAGGGTCGGCAACGCGGGATGGCGACTCCAGCTTGTGGACGCTTGGAGCTTTCAGCTTATGGCACGTTTCGGGCTCATCGTGACCCGGGGCGATCGGGGTGAGATGCAAGAGCCTTCTTCGCGAGGGTGGTTTCCTGGCGAAATGAAAGCAACCGAGTGGGGGCAGGCCGTCGCCAGCCGCCTGATTCAAACGACGTTGGAGATGCTACCTGAGGACGATGAGAATGAGCTCAGTGTCTACGCCGCAATGGATCTGGATGACTCGGCTCAGGAGCAGGTCGTGGCGCGTGCGTTTCAGCCCTGTTTTCCAGAGCTCCGCGAATGGCTCCGACCTCCTTCGGCTCAATTCCTTGAGGGCCGCTACGCCTTCAAAATCACCCTCAGCGATTACGAGCCATTGATGCGTCGAATCGTCTTTGATGCGGATTGCAGCCTTGATCGGGTCGCTGTGGAGATTCTGAAGGAATTCAAGTTCGACTTTGACCACCTGTATCGTTTTTCGTATCGGGACAGAATGGGGCAAAGTTGGGAGGTGCTTTCGCCCGAGGTTGAAGAAGGTATCAGCGGTGCCGAAATCGCGGTAGGTAACATGGATGTGAAGGAGGGGACCAACATCGAGTTCCTGTTCGACTTCGGTCAATGCTGGAGCTTCAATCTCCACCTGGAGAAGATTCTTCCCCCAGATCCAGAGGCTAAGCCTTGTGTGATTCTCGAAAGGTTCGGGAAACCACCGTCCCAATATCCGGGTTTGGACGATTAGACCCATAGACTGAACGGTGCCCGCTCCCGCACCTCAGTGGGCGATGGCCACAGGGCGGGGTGCGGCAGAAGCCGTGCGGGACTTTGGCGCATCTTCAGGCCCCGCCCATCAGGGAAGGGAGCCTCGCCAATCGAGAGAGAGGCAGGGCGAGGATCTGGTTTCCGAGCGCGAACTCGGACTCGCCGGAGTGGATGACAAAGAGCTTATCGATACGGGCATCCTTGATTGCCTGATGTGTGCCTCGGGTGATGGCTGGAACGACGGCGGACTTGAACTCGAACCCCATCGTCCCTGCGGACGTCGGTACAATGAGGTCGATCTCCGCCCCGGCATGCGTGCGCCAGAAAAAGCCCGTATGCCCCGGCCCGAGTGCGCGCAAGACCTGCTCCACACCAAACCCTTCCCAGGATGCCCCCAATCGATGATGAGCCCGTAACGCTTCGAGATTCGGGATCCTCATCAACGTGTGGAGCAAGCCCGTGTCCCGAAAATAAAGACGATGGGCTTTTCGAACGCGCTTCCCTGTGTTTCGTTCGAAAGGAGGAATCAGCCGGATCAGGTAAGCCCCTTCGAGGATCTCCAAATACCGGCGCACGGTCCTAGTATTCACAGCGAGCGTCTGCGCGACCTCATCACAGTTCCAGAACTGCCCATGAAAATGGGCGATCAACTCCAAGAGCTTTGCCAAGCTCGTCGGCGGGAGCCCCCCTCCAGCGAGTCGTGCGATGTCGCGCATCACGTAAGTACTCAAGAAATCTTGGCGCCATTCCTCAGAATCTGACTCGTCTTGGGCGAGGAACGAACGTGGAAAACCTCCGCGAAACCACAATCGGCTGAAATGAGAGGCGCTCACTTCCTGGAGGTTGAACCCTCCCGCCTCTATGAAATGGACTCGGCCTGCTAGGGTCTCCGAGGTCTTCCCCACGAGCTCTGGCGACGAGCTTCCCGTGACCAAAAACCGGGCTCGACACCCTGGATCGTCCACGATTACACGGAGATAGTTGAAGATCTCGGGCATTTGCTGGATTTCGTCGATGACCACAACCCCCTCCAAAGCGGCGAGCAGCCCGTACGTGTCCGGTTGCAGCCGCGCTAGGTCGAGCGGGTTTTCGAGGTCAAAGCGATGGCTGGACTTTGGAACGAAGAGCCGAGCCATTGTGGTTTTCCCGCATTGCCGCGGCCCTAAAAGAGCCGTAACTGGACATCGAGACAGTGACGACTCAATCGCCCCGTAAAGACCCTGACGCTGGATAAATGGGTTGATCAACATAGATAAACTGATAGCATAACGTCACATATTCAATATTAAATGCACCCGATTGCCGCAAGGGGACACCATTTTCCGTTTCACGACCCGGCTTTCACATGGGAACACTTCGAAGGGTTCTGTTGTGATTTTCTCAACGCGGGACCTCGGTTACGGGGTGCCGACGGCAAGGAGAGGCAGATCGTGAACGTTTCTCGTTACGGTAGCGTTGGCCACTCGCAAAGAGGGATCGACCTGCGGGCCAGAATGGATAACGGCGAGGAATGGGCGTTCCAGTGCAAGCGCGTCACGAAGTGGTTGCCATCAGACACCGAAAGGGTTGTGGCGCAGTGTCAGTACACCGCTTCCCGGAAGTTCCTGCTCGTGACGGCCACGGTTTCTCCGGATTGCCGAGACGCGGTGCGCCGGTTTCCTGAATGGGTCCTGTACGACAAAGAGGATCTCGAGAGGGAGGTGCTTCTGGGATTGGAAAAACCCGACGCCGCAAGGCTGATTTCGCAATACTTCGGCCCCGGTTGGGCGGAGACGCTTCTCGGGATTCCCAGCGCGTCACCGCTCGTAACAGCCGAGGCATTCTTCGCCCAAGACCAGGATGGGGAGCGATGCTTACCCCACAATCTGAAACTGGTCGGGCATCAACAGGTGCTTAACCGACTCGACCGCTTTATGGATACCAAACGCACACGCGTCGCCCTGCTGGTCAGCACGTGCGGCATGGGCAAAAGCCGTATCCTCAAGGAATGGAGTCGTTCATTCGGAGATCGGCATCCAGACTTTCATGTGCGGTTCGTATGGAAGGACGTTTCCGCGATGGACCAAGTTCTGGAAACCATGAGGAAACCAACGGTAATGGTATTGGACGACGCCCGCCCAGGCGAGGATCACCTGCGGACGCTGTATCGCCATCTGCCCCACCGACCAAACATCAAGCTGGTCTTGTCGCTCCGAAGCGGCTCGCTCCACGATATTCAGCACGAACTCACCGATGCGGGTTACGACCTGAGCCAGATCGGTGAGCCCATCGAACTCAAACCGCTATCGCGCTCTGAGAACCTCGCGCTTGCGGATGAGGCCCTCGGGCCGGAGTTGATGGACGATCATCGACTCGCGTTGGCGGATGTATCCTTAGAGTGCCCGCTCATTGCCGTGCTTGCCGCTGGGCTCTTACGTCAGGGCAAGCTGAGTCACTCCGATTTCCGGGACCACGACACGTTCCGGCACCATTTCTTCGACGCGCTACTGGGAGAGGCGAAGCCTGTCGAGGAACATTTTGGACCGGAGGTCACTCGCGACACACTGAAGTTGGTGGCGTTGTTGGGGCCAGCGCCGCGAGATAGGAATTTCTTAAGTGCCTGCTCCTCATTTCTAGGGGGCGGAACGCAGCCGCACCGAGTTTCCTCCTTGCTTGAGGAACTGAAGCGAGTGGGACTGATGATCGAGCCCGAGGCGGGACTCCAAGTGGTGCCCGAATTACTAGCCGACCACCTCGCCTACTCAGCTTGTTACACTACAACCGGTTTGAGCACCAGTTTCGCGGAACGATGTCTGGAGCACTTTTCGCAAACACGATTCCCGTCACTCCTGCGACGGCTTGCTTCCGCCGAGAGCCGGGCGAAGCTGGTTCCCGGGAGCCGGGTAACCAAGGACTCCGTCGTGGAACCTTTATGGCGTTTGTTTGAGGAGCGATTCAAGCGGAGTGAGTTCTCGGAACAGTGCGCGGACCTCCAGGAATGGAGCCACATTGCTCATCTGCTCCCGTCCAGAACACTCCACTTGGCGAGGTTGGCGATGGAGAAGGGGACGGAGCATGGGGCCGGGGTTCTTGTGCATGAGACATACGAGCAGAAGTTGCTGGGTCGCATGTCTCGCGGAATTTCCAGCATCCTGCGACCCTTGGCACAATCTTCACGTTCCCATGTGCGCCCGTGTCTGGACCTACTTTGGGAACTCATGAGCACGGAGGTGCTGACAGAAGATCTGGGGAGCGATAGCGCGTTGACGGTCATGGGGGACATTGTGTCGTTCAAACTCTGGAAGCCCTTGGAGATTCAGAACGAATCTCTTACTTGGTTGGAGTCCAAGTTGATGCAGGACGTGGCGTGGCGAGAACCGGGCCGGGCGGGTCTGGTTCTGAAAACCCTGTTGGGGCCGATCTTCGTTCCTTTGATGGAAGAACGGTGGAATACCGACCAGCACATCCACTCCCGCACGGTACCTGTGAGCCTGGCGAAGACCGCAGCCTTGCGGGATCGAGCATTGGCTTTGTGCTGTAAGTTGGCCACCCCGGGGCCCGTTTCGGTAACGCTCGCGGTCATCCAGGTGCTGGAAAGGGCGACGGGTCGGCTGCAGTTGCGCCAGGTGGAAGCACCGTCACCAGCGCAGATCGAATGCCAACGAAAGTGGCTCCGAGAACGCGTGAAGGCTCTGGATTTGCTCCATGAGATCGTCGGACAGTGTGGGTCAGAATTAGTGCGTTTTCGTGTGCGACAGGTGCTACGTCGGCCGGCCTTCACCGAAATCGAGAAGGAATTTGCCACTGCTGGCGAACGTGTTCTGGCCGCGATTCCTTCAACCCTGGAACTCCGTGTGCTGATCGCCGCGATGTCCTGCTCTTGGGACGAGTACCCACCTCCGTCGCGCGAGGCCATCGAAGGTTGGGGGGAATCGGCACAACGCAACTGGTCCGAACTCATCCGCACCACGGCAGCCGAGCTTTTGGACAAGACATCAACCCCCACAGCTTTGCTGGCCCAGTTGGAGACTTGGCAACACGTGTGGGTGTCAGAAAGGTTCTCCCCTCGGTTTCGACCCCTGCTGAGGGCTATTGCGATTGTCGATGCGCGAAGGTCGCTCGAGCTAGCCACGGCAGTTATAGAATCGAAGAGCCCATCATTTGGCCCGTTGCTGGACGAACTGATCATGCATCCCACGGTCAGCCAACCCGACCATCGCCTGCGACTCTGTGACAATGCTGTTCAGACGAACAGCGAACCCATCCTCATGGGAACGATCGAGGTCATGCTGTGGTGGCGCCAGGAGGGATCGATGCCCGAGGCGGCATGGAAAGTAACGCAAACGCTCGCTGCAACCGCGAGCCTACGTGTTGCGGAACGTCTGGTTGACTTCGTTTGGTTCAATCGCCAAGCCGCTGGAGAGAGGGACTGGGCGATCCTCAGTCGCTTGCCTATCCACGCAGATGCACCTGGGCTTGCGACATTGATCGTGACGCGCGCGGCCGACTTGTTACGTCAGCCCTACCGGCCAACGACAGACATGGTCGACGGCGTGCTGAGCAGACTTGAGACACTGCTGTCATTCCCTGGATACGAGATGGAACATGTAATTTCGGCCTTCGCAGCTGCATATCCAGGACGCGTCTTTATGCTTTTCTGGCTCAGAGGCATGCGCGGCTTGGAAGGATTCCCAGGATTCCAACTCAACTCGTTCACCCTTTCCGGAGCGATCGATGATCCGGAGGTCGGCTCGGTTGTGGATGAACTTCTACAACGTTTTGAGGCGGGTTCGATCCCGGGGCGATTCGAGACCACCGCACTGCAAAACGCGCTCTGGGGACAAGACGGTTCTGCTCGAACCCGACTATCCTGCTTCATTGAGGCTGCCTCTACGGCTGAGCAACTGGAATGGCTCGCGGGCCTCATCGCGGATTGGCCGCATTCGTGGTTCCTCTTGACTGAGCCGGATTTGGTTCGAGCCGTTTTAGCGAAGGCATTGCCCCTGGATGCGGTGTTACACGAACGGCTCATTCAAAAGCTGGCCAGACTCGATTCGATGAGGGAACAGTTTTCTGAGGAAGCAAGCCAAGATTGGCGCGATCGACTCGCAACTGCTGAAACGCTCGCGCATCAATATGCTTCGGATGTTCACCTCGGCGGGGTGTACCGTCGATGCGTAGAGTTGGAACGTGATGCGGTCGCACGTCGCTGGCAGGTGCTCGCCACGCCGGTCGGGGAGGGTTCATGAACGTCTCGCGGAATGCCGAATGCATCCGGCAATGATCTTCTTGATCGCAGTTCCCTGGTCGATTTCAACGCGGTTGCGGTCTGGGGAGGATGGCGAGCACGAACCTCGCCCTCTTTGCCGCGCCCGGGTCATCTCTGGCGAGCGTTAATGCTTTCGGTCCATGTGTGGTTCGTTGTCGCGATTCCACAGCTTCCTGAGACCCATGTCTGGTGCGAGCAGGAGTGATTGCATCGGCAGACTGGCTACGTGACCGTCAGCGAATAAATAGATCCCGGAGCCGTCATGCCTCTTGAGTGAACGCGCTGTGCTTCCAGCCACGTCTTGGACGCCCACCTTCAACCCGATCTTGTGTGAACCGTCCAAGACAACGTTGTCCCATGCTATGAAGGAGTCCCCGATCGCAATCATCTCACTTGGGACGCTCACTTCGGACTCCTTGACCGGGGGAGAATACAAATCCTCCGAGCCCTTTCCGCCCAGGCCCAAAGGACGATCGTTGGCACTCGAGACGATACCGTCAGCATTGTAACCGTAGGCAGCGTAACCCCGATTGTCGGGCCAACCCCATGAGGGCTCTTTCCCGTTGGGACACCTGAAGAAGGCGGTCTTCTCGCTCTCCATGAATTCATGGAATCCACCCGTACGTTTAAGGCTGCGTAACCACGTCGCTGAGTGCGCGGAGTTGAGGTCGTTTGAGGATGAGCCGTTGAGGAACAGCGGATACTCATGCGTTTCTGCGACGAAGAGGTTGAGCAGTAGACCAATCTGATGTTGGTTGCTCGTGCAGACGACAGAAGCCGATCGTCGCTTGGCCTTTGTGATCGCAACTCCGATAATCGCGACGAGCACTGCAATGATCGCCAGCGAGGCCAGCAACTCGCTCAGGCTGAAGGCTCTGACAGGATGGGTGGGATGCATATTAAGATTCATCGCATGCAGGGATGGTACCACGCGGGGCCATCGTCCTTTTTAGGGTTAACGTCGCTCGTTTCCCTTGGGGATGGAGTAAGGGACACCTGCGGCGGTGCAGAGCGTCACGACGATCAGGAACCCGCGTTGAATCGTGTCTTGGGATGTCGATGGATCGGCATGAGCCAGGAAGGGTTGGGCGAAATCGATGAGGGTCTCGGAGATTTGTCGAGTGAGGATCATCGGGCGGGGCATAGGTGAAAGGGGCCGGGGGGCAACGAGTTGATGGTGTGGTGATACCCGTCCTTTAGTACTGTGGCCTCGCGAGGATGTCTATGCTTGGGTTTTGGTGTTGGGTTCTGGTTGGGACGTCTGGAGAAGATGTGTGCTTTGGTTTTAGTTTCGTCCATGAGCACGGAGGGATGCTTGGTGGGAGGAGGGACAGCGCGCTGCGCTGTCCCCGTCCGGCCATGGCCGGACGGAGCGGAGCTTTGAGTCGTTGAGCTGGGAGGCGTTGGGGGGAGGCTAGGAGACGTAGGGCTCCGGAGCGTCCCGCTTTCGCGGGACGCGGACGCCCCAGCGGGGCGTCCCTACCTGGAGACGCGGACGTTGCGGCGCAACTTGCCTACCTTGCTGATGGCTGGGTTGGGGGAGGCGGTTGGGCTGTTCGATGGCAGGTGGCCTGGTTCCGCTGGCAATCCCGACCTTCGAGGCGCGTCACGGCAAGAGAGACTTGAAACTCGGGCCGGAGACCGGGGATCATCTGATCCGATACTCAGTTGGCTGGAGCCCAGGTCGTTGCGTCGAGGCGGTGCGGAGTTGGACCCGACTTAGTCGAATTCTTTCCGCCCCAACCAGCGGTTATTGAACTTGTCCGCCTCCACGAACCTCCCATACTGCTCCCGATAGTCGATGCGGCAAAGAGCACGGGAGGGGTGGCTTGAAGTGCCGTGGAATCGGTTCAATCGACTCTCAAACACGAACAAACAATTCGAGAGGCAAGATCTATGAAGACAATCTCCCGCCTGGCAATAGCCATTACCATCGTCGCGATCTTCGCGTGTTTTGGAACGCTTCTGTCGGCTGAGGGGACTTCCTCCGGCGGAAAGCGGATCGTCATCGAGGACTTCGAGGCTTACACCAACGACACGCAGGTGGCGAAGGCGTGGTACAAGCCGCACCACGGTGCGCCCGTGCACCAGTCGCTCGATCGGGCCACCAAGGGGGGAGGTAAACAGGGGTTGAGGATCGCCTACAGCACGACCAAGGAATCCGCGACGCACTACGCGCCGTTCTGCCGCGTCGCGAGGTGGGATTTGACCGGCTGCAATGCGGCGCAATTCTGGTTTCAGCCGGATGGTTCGGTCCGGGACCATCGATATGGCCTTGCCGGACAAGTTTGAGGCCGGGCCTGCTTGGGCATTGCGACTCGCTCTTGAGATAATTTATGCATTTTCATGGATAGATGGTGTCCAGTCAATCGGTTGCTGGTTGTCGTTGTCGTCTTGAGCGTTTGGAGTGTTGGCTGCCTTGGCAATCCACCTCCGTTGCCCGCGCCGAAGATGACCTATCTCGACAACGGCGAGGTCCGCATCGGAATGGACTTGGCGCTCGGTGGCGCTGTCACTTTCATTTCCAGCAAGGATCATCCGGCAAACATCATCAACAGTGCGGACCTGGGTCGGCAGATTCAGATGTCGCACTACTCTGGGCCGTGGCCTTTTGAAGTCGGAGACAAGAAACCTCACCCGGCTTGGGTTGGGTTAGGGTGGAACCCAATCCAGACGGGCGATGTTCAGCACAATCCCTCGAAGGTCGTGGAGCACAAAAATGACGCGAAGGAAATCTACATCCGATGTATCCCGATGCAGTGGCCGCTGGAGAACGTCCCGGGAGACTGCCTGTTCGAAACCTGGACCTCCTTGGAAGGTTCTGCCATCCGCATGCGTTTTCGCTGCACCAATCAGCGTCATGACAAAACCCGATACCGGCCCTGCCCGCAAGAACTGCCCGCCGTTTACACCATTTCAAAGCTGTGGCGGCTCATGTCCTACACGGGTGACAGGCCATTCACCCAGGACAAACTCAACCATGTCACCAACGATTGGCATAAGCCGTGGCCGTGGACCAAGTTCACCGCCACGGAGGGTTGGGCGGCCCTGGTGGACGACAACGGTTGGGGATTGGGTGTGTTTAAGTCGGACGGCGGCGAGTTCCACGGTGGCATCTACGGCGATGGCAGGTCGGAAGACCCGAAGCACGGATCGACCGCCTATGTTGCCCCCATTCACACGGAGAATTTTGACCACAACATTGTCTACGAGCACCGCACCGAATTCATGGTGGGTAAGCTGGGTGACATCCGGAAGCGGTTCAACCAGATGTCGGCGAAGACTCCGCCGGTCTGGCGATTCCAACACGACCGCCAGCACTGGACGGTGCGGGACGCGACTGATCAGGGTTTTCCTCTCCAAGGTGAATGGCGCATCACCTTTGGAGAACGAAAGCCACGCCTGGAAAGCGGTATTCGTTGTTGGCGGGCCGAAGATGCGCCTGCGATGAAGCTGCGGCTTGCCTACAACGGCCCGGGCACCACGGTGCGTGTGTCTTGGAAACGCTTGGGCGATGAGGGCTTTGACAACCAGAGAAGCTTAACCTTGCCGGTGAACGCGGATGGCAAGTTCCACACGTATCAACTCGACCTGAAGAGTTCTCCTTCCTACACCGGTTTGTTGACGGGTTTGGCCATTGAACCCGTTGCGCAACCGCAGCCGGGCGGGACGTTCTCCATCCAATCCATCGAACTCGTGCCCGCCAAATGATCCGGCAAAATTCGCTGAACCGAGTCGTTCTAGGCCTGTGGATCATTCCGTTGTGGCTTGCGACTGCGAGGCCTGCCGAGTCGAATCCGATGACGCCACCCTCGCGATGGATTCTGGGTGAAGGCATGACCACGGTCTGGCCGGTGGCCACGGACGCAAGGTTGCCGCACGGCGATTACATCGAGCAAGGTGGTCTTCGCTGCGGACAAGTAGTGAACTACGGCGTGGACGCCCATCGGCGTCTCAGCATGAAACGCGGTGTGGTATGGCCCGGCCTGCGCGTCATTCCCAACGACACCACGGGCAGCCTCATTCGCCATTTTGGATCCGAGGCGGAACCCGTGGTTAAGGTGGATGGCGTGTCGCTTGGCCGAGTGGTCTTGGATCGGGTGCTGCTCGATGGCACGCTGACCGTCCAGGGACGGGCGGACCAGGATCTGGCGGTGACGCGATGCACGTTTCCCAGTCCCGAACGTCGCTGCGCAATGGACCGCTGGACCCTGCGCAACACTGGAACGAAAGACCGCACGGTGACGGTGGCGTCGTTGGTGTTGCGTCAGCATGTGCCTGGCCCGTATGGAACCAACCGCATCGAGGTCTCCTGCACCGCTCCGGCATCCACCGTGCTGGTGCCAGGGCGATGTGCTAGTGGTCGCGATGTTGGTGCGGAGGACGACAACGCACGTCGGGTGGAGCAACGCGAGTTTGATGTCATCGAGATTTCTGAGCACGGAGTGGTGATGTGCTTTTTTGCGTTGCGGTCAGATCTGATCGATCAGAAAGCTGGAGGTCGTTGTCGCGGAGGGACAGCGCGGTGCGCTGTCCCCGTCCGGCCATGGCCGGACGGGGCGGGGCTTGGAGGCGTTGGGGGGAAGGCTAGGAGACTTATGGCTCCGGAGCGTCCGGCTGTCGCCGGACGCGGACGTCGCAGCGCAACGTCCCTACCCAGCGAGTGGACGTCGCAGCGCAACGTCCCGGCGAGGCGGACGTCGCATCCGCCTTCGCACTGGCTTCGGTCGGACGAGGGTGCAACGTGATTACCTTGCTGACGGCTGCGTTGGGGGAGGTGGTTGGGCTGTTCGATGGCAGGTGGCGAAGTTATACTGAGCTGCTCACTTGGGATGTAAAGCATATGGCTCGATTTTCGTCGTGGCTTTTTCATCTAGGCCCTTTGCGAATCTTCACGCGGTTACATCGTGCTTTTTGCAGATCCTGCCACGGTTCGATTGCTGTTTTTAAGTAGGGACAACCCCGTGCAGCATAGGCCTTGGGACAACGGGATTGAAGGAACGGAGGTGTGGACTGAAATTGTCCACATTGTGAAAACAGTCACCGTCCGAGAGTTACGCAACTCCTTTTCCATGCTCGAGGTTTGGCTTTCAGAGGGGGAGAGCATTTGCATTGAGAAGCGTTATGATGGGCCACGCCTACGAGTTTTCGAGCGGAGACATTTTCGCGGCCGTGGTGTGAGGTGTGGGCGTGGGAGACGGGCTTGGGGTGGGGAGACGCTTGGCCGGGGGGCCGTCCCGCTTTCGCGGGACTGGGATGTCCCTACCTGGCGGTGGCGGAGGGTCGCTATGGCAACGGTTCATGGGCAGGTCCCAGCTTGATCTTTGATTTGGGGATAAATTGCAAACTCCTGTAACCGATGGGTTGGGGGTTGGGTCCTGAAAGAGTTCCTGGAACTATGGATGAGGGAACTTTGGGGTGTGGGCAGATTCCCATTGACCCGGTTGGGGCTCGCACCTATGGGTTGCGGTGATTCATGACTTTTGAACGTTGCATGGCTTTGGCACGGGGATTCTCGGGGGTGTCCCGGGTATTGGGGTTGGTGTGTGCTTTGGCGGGGTTTTGGGGGAGTGAGGGGGTGGCGGAGCCGGCGCCGTTGATAGAGAGGGAGGTGTTGTTTGGCGGCGCAACTCGATTTTCTCCGCGGCTGTCGCCGGACGGGAAGTCGGTTGGCTATTTGGGAGTGCACGAGGGGCTCATGAGCGTGTGGGTGCGGTCGGCTGGTGGGGAGGGAGCTGACCGGGTGGTGCTGCAGGACCCGAAGATGCCGATTTTGGATTTCATGTGGCAGGCGGATGGGGAGCACATGTTGTATCTGAAGGACAGTGATGGGCACCAGAACTGGCACATTTACCAAACGCATTTGCCATCGAAAAACATCCGTGATTTGACCGCCTTTGTTGGGGTGAAGGCGAAGTTTGTGGCCGTGGACCCTCGGATCCCGGATCAGATTCTGGTAGGAATGAATCTTAGGGATCGTGGGGTGTTTGATGTGTATCGGATCAACCTCAGGCACGGAGGTGTGTTGTTAGACACGGAGAACGTGGGGGATGTGACGACCTGGGCTGTGGACGGAGCGATGCAGGTCCGCGGGGCTCTGGCGGTGCTTGAGGACGGGGCGACGGAGATTCGGGCGCGAGACGACACACGTTCGGTATGGCGTCGGGTGTTACGGTGGGGTGTGGGGGAGGGTTTTGGAGCGTTGCATGGTTTTTCGGAGGGGGGGGGATCGTTGTATGTGTCTTCGGGGTTAGAAGCCAACAGCGCGCGGCTGTTGGAGGTTGAGATCGGAAGTGGGAAACGGAAGGTGTTGGCGGAGGATCCGGTATTTGATGTGACAGGATTGATGACGGGGGTGACTAACCGGCAACTGCAAGCGGTTCAATATGCGCGAGCTCGGGAGCATTGGGAGCCTTTGGACGGGTCGGTTGCGGCGGATTATGAGACCCTTCGCGCTGGGATAAAGGTTGATTTCAGTGTCATCAGTCGGGATGCGCAGGATCGCCGGTGGCTGGTGGCTTCACAGGGTGGGAACATGCCATTGACCTACCAGCTCTATGATCGATCGACGAAAACGTTGGGCGCATTGTTTTCGAGTCGGCCGGGTTTGTTGGAGTCTCAGCTCGCGGAGGTGAGGGTGATCTCCTTTGCGGCGCGGGACGGGTTGGTGTTACACGGTTATCTGACTGTGCCGCGCGGGGTAGAGGCGCGAGGTTTGCCCATGGTGATTTTGGTGCATCCTGGCCCTTGGGCGAGGGACTCGTGGGTGTTTCACAATGAAGCGCAGTGGTTGGCGAACCGGGGGTATGCGGTGCTTCAGATCAATTATCGGGGCTCGACTGGTTTTGGTAAGAGCCACATGCAAGCGGGCGAGCGTGAGTGGGGAGGGAAGATGCTGGAGGATTTGGTGGATGGGAAGAATTGGGCTGTGGGGCAAGGGGTGGCGGATGGGAAGCGGGTGGGGATTTATGGTGCGAGCTATGGGGGGTATGCGGTGTTGGCGGCCTTGGCGTTTACCCCATTTGAATTTGCCTGTGGAGTGGACCTGTTTGGGCCGAGCAATTTGGGGAGTTTGGTGGCATCGGTTCCGTCGCAGTTCAAGCTCACGCGTGGTTTGTTTGAGAAGCGGGTGGGTTCGCCGGAGGCCGACGCGGAGGCCTTGAAGAACCGGTCGCCTCTGTTTTCGGCGGGTCGGATTGTGAGGCCGCTGCTGGTGGTGCAGGGGGGGATGGATCAGCAGGCGGGACGGGAGGAGACGGAGCGACTGGTGGCGCAGGTTCGTGCGGGGGGGAATCCTGCGGAATATCTGATCTTTCCGGATGAGGCGAGTGGGTTTTCGAAACTTCCCAATGCGATGAAGTTTTATGCGACGGCGGAACAGTTTTTGGCGAAGCATCTGGGTGGGCGCTTGCAGCCGACGAAGCAAGAATGACTTGGCTTGATGATTTGACGCGGTTCACGAAATAAACCAACCTTTGGAACTCATGCGACTGACTCCTTTCCTTCCAGCGTGCTGCGCAGCGATCATCGCTGCTGGTGGCCAGGCCCAAGACAGCGGTGGTGCCCAGCCAGCGGCAAAAGCATTCACCCTTCAAGAGTGCATCAAGACGGCCTTGGAGCACAACTTGGACATCAAGATCGAGCGGTATCGACCGGAGTTGGCGAAGCTGAGTTTGGATGGATCCTTTGGTGCTTTTGATCCGTCGTTCCGGACAGGCGTGCAGCAGAACTTTTCCACGACGGAAGGCGGATTCAATCCTTCGACCTTTAATGCGCCTTCGAACGAATCTTGGCGAGAGACTTACAACGCTGGATTGGGTGGGGAGCTGCCGTGGACAGGGCTCAACTATAACGTGAACAGCTCGCTGAGTCGGAACAGCGGCAAATTCACCTCGGGTAACCCGCCTGTGCTTCTGGATGCGCCTTTCGACTATTCGTCGAGCGTTGGTGTGAGTTTGACCCAGCCGCTGCTCAAGAATTTTTGGATTGATGCGCCGCGGTTGCAGATCGCTTTGAACCGGAAGGCTCTAAAGACCTCCGAGTATGTGTTGCGTCGGCAGATCATGAACACGGTTTCGAGCGTGCATCAGGCTTACTACGACTTGGTGGCTGCGATTGAGACAGTGAAGGTGCAGGAGAAGTCGCTTCAGCTGGCGAAGCAGTTGTTGGCTGAGAACAAGAAGCGCGTGGACGTTGGGCAGATGGCTCGGCTGGACGAGAAACAAGCCGAATCGGAAGTGGCAGCCCGCGAGGCGGATTTGTTATCGGCCCAGAATCAGGTGTCGATTCAGGAGAACGCACTCAAGCGGTTGATGAGCGAGGAGTTTAGCGATTGGAAAGATGTGGGGGTTCGGCCTACGGAGACTTTGTCGGCGGTGGCGGAGGTGTTCAGCCGGGTGGACAGCTGGCAGAAGGGGTTGTCGATGCGTCCGGATCTGTTGCAGAGCAAGGTGGAGTTGGAGCGGCAGGACATTGTTTTGAGATACAACCGGAACCAGCTTTATCCCCAATTAGATTTGGTTGGGAGTTATGGATATGTGGGCCGGGACCAGAACTTTGGGCCATCCCTTGGGGATATTGGGGATCGGAAGAATCCGAACTACGGGTATGGACTGACGTTGACCATTCCGTTGGGCAATCGTTCGGCGCGGAACAACTATCAGACTGGCAAGGCGCAGAAGGCACAGATGCTGTTGCAGCACAAGAAGCTGGAGCAGGACATCATGGTGGAGATTGACGACGCGATCAAGCAGGCACAGACGAGTTTGAGGCGGATCGAAGCGACCAAGCAATCGCGCATCTTTGCGGAGGCGGCCTTGGACGCGGAGAAGAAGAAGCTGGAAAGCGGCAAGAGCACGAACTTTCAGGTGTTGCAAGCGCAGCGCGATTTGACGCAGAGGTTGTCGGAGGAGTTGCGTGCGTTGACGGACTACAACAAGACGGTGGCGCGGTTGAGTTTGAGTGAGGGGAGCATTCTGGACCGGAGCGGGGTGAATCTGGAGTTTAAGTAGCATCCTGCGGAGGGCGCAGAGGTGGGTTGGTGGGTAGGGAGGACGATGAGCCTCCCGAGGGCCGGCAGGGGTGCCGGCGCTCCCAGGGCTTGGAGCGAGGGGGGGGGGAACCAGGAGGCGTGAAGGGCAGGGAGGACGATGGGCTTCCTGAGGCCGGCAGGGGTGCCGGCGCTCCCGGGGCTTGGAGCGAGGGGGAGTTTTTAACGCGGAGGCGCAAAGTGTGAGGAGGGCGCAGAGGGGAGGTGGAAAAGCGATCGACTTCGCGGGTGCGACTTGGGAAGATTGGGGAAACACAACCGTCCTATTCGTGCTGTGCATTTGGCTCTGGTG
>Ga0172373_10003172_pt1 | contig 24356 bp, 23 predicted proteins | sample Lak10m_2_FD_114546 | JGI IMG/M metagenome (GOLD analysis project Ga0172373, IMG submission 114546) | Freshwater microbial communities from Kabuno Bay, South-Kivu, Congo - kab_092012_10m | ecosystem: Environmental > Aquatic > Freshwater > Lake | place: Democratic Republic of the Congo...
CATATTGTTTTGTTGCAGCGTGTAATGCATTGACTGGGTCAGCATGTAATGTCAAGAAATTAGTCATCGTATCGCCAGAGATACTTACTGAAGTATTATCGACATATTGTTTAGTTGCTGCTTGAAGTGAAGTGGTGGGGTCAGCATGTAATATCAAACCACCAGTAAGAGTTCCACCAGTGAATGGGAGTTTCGTATCGGCATATTGCTTTGGAACTGCATGAAGAGCATTTGAAGGGTTTCCAGATAATGTCAATAAACCAGTCATCGTATCTCCAGCAAGTTTTACGTAATATGTATCAGCAGTTGTTTTGTTTAGTTTCAAATTGATTTGATAATCGATTGCATCACGAATTTGAGTAGTTGAACCATAACTTGGAGTTAATGTCCCCCATTCAATAATTGCCCGTGTTTCATCTATCAAATCATTTAAAAATTCCTTGGTAACAACTGTTGCTTTAATACCAAGTGCCAAATCTTGGTCTCGGAAATAACCGATGTTGCCTATTGCATCATTTGTTGGTCGAGTTATGACCGCTGTTGAGTGTTGAATTTTTCCTAACATTTAAAATCCTTATTTGATGAAGTTTTACCAAGTTTTAGTTGTAACTGGGTTATATGTTACGTACGTGTGTGCTGGTTTAAGACGGTTAATTAAACAATGTACGAAAGTGTCATTGGTAAGTTGAAGATGTTCTCCAGCAGTTGATAAACCTGCTCGAAAGAAAGTCGTATGAGTATCGACATAGTTGACTAAGAAAGTATGCGTGTTGGGTGAAGATTCAACTATTTGCACGTCATATCCGTATAAAGTACACATGTCTTGTAGAAACTTGAGTGTTGCTCCTCCTTGAAGATTCCAAATAGCAACTACTTCTGCTAATTTCTCTTGAAATGTTTCTGGTTCTCCGCGACATGGATCAGGTAATCCTGCTTCATCACGTCTAACTTGTAACATCTGTGCCATAGTAAGGGGATTTGCTTCAGCAACTAACGCTTCTGCTGAGTTGTGAACTCGTTCAAGTTCAGCACCCAATCCTTTCAATAATGAGTCAAGATTGGAACCGGGCAGAGCGGCAAACGCTAAACCTGGAGGTAACAATTTCTTTAGGAGTTGGTCATATTCAAGTATTAGGCCCATGTGATAACTCCGAGTACTGGAATTTGCCCAGTGGTGTATGTCACATCGGCACTTGGTGAAGTAACTCGATGGTAGTCGGTACCTGTTGCAAGTGAGATAGCATCCCATATCCAACTCAATCGAATAGTTCCACCCGGTTGGCCTTTTCTTTTCAACATTTCCGTTATTTCAGCAATTGCATTGTTTTTTACTTCAGTCGTATTAGGAGATAAACCAGTGACTGTGATATTCAATGAAACTGGAGTTGGAGCAGCGGCAACAACAGTGGCAGTAATTGGTTTCACGGTATTCAAATAGGTTTGCATACTTGTGACATCACCAGAAACTGGAATTCCGTTTGAATAAGTTTCATCCATTACAAAACGAACCGTGACAGTTCCAGCACCTCCTTCAAGTGGATAACTCCAAGCACGAGTTACACCCGGTTGGGATAAGGCCCATTGAATATAATCAGTTTTATTGCCACCCATTGGAGGATTTTGGATGCGCAACTTGATACGTGCTCGATATTCATCATCTGTCTCAGCTGATGTCCCACCAAAAGTACTAATAACAGTAACTGCTGTGTTGATGCCACTTAGACTTGATACAAGTGATAAAGAGGTTCCGGCCGAATAGTTATAATCTACACCGACATCAAGTGCTTTTACGTTTGCAACGACTGACCCAGCACCAATCACATAACTTGCAGTCGTTGCAAACTGAAGACCTGATGCCGATTGAACGACTGTGCCTGCTGGAATAGGTGAAGCGGCTAAACCACTGAAAGTGACTGTGCCGGATGCATAAGTAGGAATTTTACGAATAATTCCAAAAGTATTGCCCCATTTGTCGAGGTTTTCGTCTTCACAATCGAGAACGTTTGTCTGACGAGCAATGAATTCTTGAAACCCATAAAGTTCGTATACTGAACCAATAAGTGCTTGTGCCAATGCATTTAGAGGTGTGAATCGAATTGATGCGTTTTGACCGGGTAGAGCGTTATTAATGTCACTTAAAACCCGTTGTTCTATTTCAGAAATAGTGGGTGTAGTAAAACCACGATATCCGTTTGCCATAAAGTTAATCCCTCATATGTTGCCATAAATCCTCAAATCTCATATTAAGAGAATATCCATCGTTTTTGTTAATTGAAATATTGCATTTGATTTTGTCGAATTCTTGCCACACCATTACTTCAACACTTCGACATATTTTGTCAGTAATTAGCCATTCCAGTGCTTCCTGGAGTATTTGTTGAATACGTGGTAATGTTTTAGGTAATATCTTTGCTCGCATTTGTGTCCATAATTTAGAACCAACATTATCTGCCCACCATCCATAACGAATCCCACCTTCTGCTTCAGCAGAAGTACCGCGTGACCAACAAAATATTGACATCAAGATTGCTGAAGATAGCGGATCACCTTCGGTAAAATTAATGTCACACGTACCAAATGCTGCGTGATCTATGTCTGAAATGTAATTGAGATACATATATTTCCTTATGTTGCTTTTAATAATTCAGCCATCATCATTGATTCAAAATCGACAGACTGAACTGTTGAAATAATAATATTAAAGAAATCAAGATAAGGCGCCTCATCATAGGAGGTGGTTTTTTCGAAATCGTAAACCAATTGAATTTCTCCACCTTTTAATTTCTTCCAAATTCCTTTTGTTCCATTTATTTCTTTATAAAAATATCCACGTTTAAGTGATAAAGCAGAAGGTTTTTGTGACTTGGTAATTCTTCCAGATTTACCTCGTGCTGCGTTAATTGGAACAGCAATATTATTTGAACTAATCGGTTTACGAACTCCACCTTCAACCAATCGTTCACCAAATTTCACTCGTTCCAATAATCCAATTTCTGCTTGAAGATTTGATTTACGTGCTGGTTCAACTTGGGTTGAATTCTTTAGGAAATTAGTCGTATTATTCAAGTCAGTTTGAATTTTTTGTTGAACTGCCATACGAGCGGCAAATGTCACTTTATTTAAAGCACGACTTGCTGCAAATGGATACTGCTTTAAAAACTCTTTTGATAGCAAATTTTGAAGACCGTTATCGGTTAACTCGATTTTAATTGACATATGACTATTTATTATTTTTACAAAATTCCCAAAAACGAGCACCAATTTAAAAAACAATGTTTAATTCTGGTAATAAACTTTTAGTTATTATTATAGAAAACAACTAAAAGTTTATTACCAGAATGCCTCAAAAAAGCACTATTAGATAAGAAAATGCGTTTATATCAAGATATGTGATATAACTAACTACTCCAAAGTTTATTACCAAGTTGAGAAATTTGTCATCGATTATTGATCGATGCCAGATATGTTTTGAATATCAGTGTTGGTCAATCGTTTTGGCCAGTAATACAATCTATTTATAGTTCCATTTAGGAAGGCATCCGTGTTATTGCTATTACCAATAGTCAATCGTTTTGGATTACTTATCAATGTCACTGATGCATCAGTGGCAACAGTGGATCCATTCACAGAATAAGCACTATCATTTGTTTTATACCCAAATACTGCACTTGACATTGAACCACTTGTAATAACTGTGCTTGTAAATGAACTTGATGCACCATTTGAAACATTATCAATAGCAATACCCGTCAATGAGTTTGGATAATGTAAAACCATTCTATCGGTAACTGTGCTCAAACCTTGTAGTTCAAAAACTCGTGGATATGTTCCGCTTGCAATAACTTTCTTTTTACAAGTAGCAAATAAAGTACCTTCAGGTTGATTGAACCAAGTCCCTACATCAATAGAACACACGTCTGCTTGACGTGTAGTGGCTGCACTTGAAATTACATCTGCTGACCTTGTTGCAGTTGAACCATAAGTAGGAATATAACTGGTCAAATTACCCATTTCTAACTGACATCCCCATACATAGAAGTTATCAGTTACTGCTCCAACATAACTTGGTGCTCCGGAGACGCCACAAAAATGAAGTCTAAAATAACGAGACGTATCACTTGATGAATTGAAGGTAATAGTTTGGGAAATACGAAACCAACCATTTCCATAAGGCACTATTGAATATCTTTGTGTTGCGTTTGCTTGACCAGATAAAACAATAGAACCACTTGCTAAGTCAAAAACCACATATCCATTATTTCCAGTAGTTGGTGATGAATATGAAGAAATACGGACATATCGTTGATTTCCCCTTTTGACAAACCAACTTGCTGTCGATGTGTTATTTGACCCAGTTGAAACGACTGCTTCAAAATAATGTTCGACTGATGATGTAGTATTGATAGCCAATAAGTCAGCAGTATATGACCCGTCAGGTGCAGGTGCTTGATTTGCAGTGGCAGTACAATTGGTTTTTGTCCAGTAAGCATTATCTATTGCTTGAGAATAAGTAATAAGATTAGTTGCAGCAGGTTCAGCAAGTACCCCATTATTAACTTTTGAATAAGCATTATAATGAGGTCGAGTTCCACCTGTGGTCAAAGCAGTTGTAGTAGTCGTTGAATATGTTTGAAGAGGGCCAATGTTTGCTTGAGCACCCCAGATATAAGCACCTGAAGTTCCATTTCCTGTGTAGGTTGAAGTAGAACCATTATTCAATCGCACTTCAGCAAAATATGAACCGGTATTAGTGGCAGTAAATGATAATGAAACTCTTGACCATCCAAAACCAGCATCTTCTACTGAATAAAACACCTGTCCAGTATTAAGACCGGATAATTGAAGAGTTGCCGTTTTATTCACTAAATTAACCGGATTGAGTGTGCAGTAGTTTGTTCCAGTGTAAACCAAGATTGAAAGATTGTTTCTTTCAGCTGATTTTACATAAACCGAGAATGTATAGAATTCACCAGCAACTTGATTGAATGCCTGTTTAACCATATGTGGGTTAGTTGTAGTATCTTCAACTAATTTTGTTCCAGTCAATGTTCTATCAGGTGCTAATGTGATATTAGCCAATGAACCAGTTGAACTGAATGCAAGTAAATTAGTTTTAGTCCAAGCAGCATTAGTAAAGTCTTGAGAATACGTCAGTAAGTTGGTTGGAGTAGTTTTTAGAATACTATCAGTGCTATCAAAATATGTAGCTGAACTTGCACGAGAAGTAAAAGTATCAGTGCTTGGAATATAAGTAGTCGCAAATTCACCTTGCTCTAATTGATATCCCCAAACATATAAACCTGAAGTTCCGTCCCCGGTATAGGTGTTTGACGTTCCATTATGTAATTGAATGCCACCTGCTCCAGAACCTGAACCTGTCACGGTTGCAGTAGCAGTAACTGCTATTTTATACCACCCGTTTCTATAAGCAGTAATTGAATAAGTTGGAGTCCCTAAAAGAACTGAAGCGGTTCCTGCTGATGCGTCAAAAAGGATGTAATGACCTGGAGCACCAAAATAAGTTGAGTCCAATCCAAAAATACATTTTGTTCTTTCCCCCGCTTTGACAAAGATACTTGTTGTATATGTCAGTCCCGAAGTAATTGATGAAACCTGGCTCAACCAATGATTGACAGAAGCAGTTGCAGTTTCGACTATTTTTGTTCCAGTATAAGTTCCATCAGGTGCCAACACCCAATTTGGAACTATTGACAGATTTCCTTTTGCCCATGCAGCATTGTCAAACTTCTCTGAATAAGTATGAAGATTAGTTCTGCTTTCTTCAATCAACAAACCTTCGGAGTCACCTGTAACAGTGTCATGTGTAAAACGAGCAGTATTATTAGGTGCATATTGAATATAACCTGAACTATCAACATAAGTAGCAGGTGATGCACGATTGAATGTCAATGATTGTGGAAGTCGTTTTGTTCTTCCAAACTCATAAACTAATGTTGGATTGGGTAATGTCATTTATTTAGTCCTATTATTAGAGTGTCCATGTATGATTTCCAATTTCTGCTAATGAAGTGGCATTTCGTATTTGCTCACAAAAAACGTTCGATTGATTTCTAATTCCTTTTATCCAATCCCAATTATCAAGTAAATTGTTGAACTCGGTTTCTTCCTCAGGTGTTAGTGTATTCATTTGTAGTTCAATTACACGGGCCAACATATTATTTTGTTTCCAAAGAGGAAAGGCATTGAGAATAATGCTACTTGCTTCATTATTGATTAGTTCTATTTGCTTTTCTATATAATCAGGTGTAAGTATTTCTGCATCAGTTTTTTGAACAAATATTCCATCAATTAGTTTGTATTTACTTATTTCACTAATTGGAATAGTGCATATAGCATAAGCAATATCTATTTCATTGAGTTGTAATTCAACTTCATCTTCGGATAAAGATATGACCTTAGTAATATTGCCATTTATGTCTGAGTAAGCGTAAGTATTATGCATATGTGTCCATGACTGTTAGATTTACTTCAGTTGCGGTTTTATTTGAACCTGAACTCTGTGAGATACAAAAATGAATGTTTATAGTTCCACTTACAACAACAATATGTCCAATATAAGTATATATGTCAGAAAATGATGGGTTGTAAGCGACTATTCTTGATATAGTCGCTGAAGTGTTTTGTGAATTATTATTTACCGTACTATAGTAAGATAATAATCCAATTTCCCTTGATACCGATACATCTCTAGTTGTTGGTAGTGATACATAATTACCTGCTCCAGAATTCCAATAATATGCTACTGCACCACCAGATTTTTCTACTGAGAAACCTATTTGTCTATTTGAAACAGAACCTGCACCACAACTCCCAGTCATATTCAAAATCAAAATATCGCCGTCATCTCTATGAGTAAATGTTTTTGCCAACGATACTGCTGAGCTAAATGTTGCATTAGTCAATGTCCCACCTGTTGCGGCAAATGCATATGAGTATTTATTCAATGAATTATTGACTATCTTACTTGCAGTGAGAGTTTTTGCTTGGATTTTAGATGCGTTCAAACTACTAATATAGACATCAGCAATAGCGCCGGTTCCCACATATGTAGAAGCATTAGTTGAAGTTATTTTTTGATTAGCACTGGTTCCTTCACTCCATGGCGATGGAATAGTTTGATTAGCTGACATTTCACCAACAAATGGCATTGTCGCAAATGCATAACTATCAATTTGACCTGCATTAGTTGGTTGCTTTACAACTACCATCCTTACTGTTGCAGCATTAGCAGGTGCTTTAGAGAAATAATAAATTCTCTTGTAACCAGATAAACTTGTTCCACCTGAATGAGTAGCTGCATTTAAATTATCATAAGCAGCTGCCCAATCACCACCACCTAATGATGTTCCTGCTGCATCAAAATATTGATGATGACAATATACTGTACATCTATGAGCACCTGTATAAACCGAGCATTCATAGTTTTTCCCAGGTTCAACATTTATTCTATGAGTGTCATCGTTGTATAAGTATTTGCTAACTCCATCCGGAGCACCTTGACTAATCCAAAGTGTTCCCACATTGGTAGTTGAACGGATATTCCAACCACCTAAGTCTAAACTCCAAGTATCCCACCATCCATCATGTCCTAATGACCAACTTGCATTGAAGCACTTATTATTTCCTGTTCCGGTTTTGTTATTGACTTTTGCCCATTCGACACCAGCATTAGCACCAGTTGATAAAACTATATTTCCTGAAGTATCTCTTATCTCAAGACTACCATAAGTAAGAATGTTTCCGTTTCTATCAATATTCCAACCAGTATAAGAACCGGCATTGAAGTTATAACTTGAGATATTTTGACGAATAGCCGCCGATTTGATAACTGTCGTTCCACCAACTATTTCAAATGGGCAATTTGCAGCAGGTGGAGTAGTTCCTGCTGTGTAATTGACTACCGGGTCAACGACTGCAAATTTATCAGCAGCAATAACGACTGCAGTCGTTGGTGTGCCTCCATTCGATGCACCAGTTGAATTCAATACAATGCCTGATATGGAACCATTGTTATTAACAGTAACCCCCCAGCGAGCATTCAGCCCGTTTGTGGTCGAGGTTAAAGTTGATATTGAAGTAGTATGTCCACCTACTGTCGTTGATAATGTTGTTATTGAACTCGCATTAGCACTATCCCCATTTGCACGGGCGGTTGCTTCAGTAGTAATTGCTGCAGCGTTAGTTGCTATTCTTGTATCAGATGATTCCGTCCAAGAACTTCCATCCCAATACTTAACGATATTTCCGTTGGAAGTATCAATCCACACATCTCCCACAGCAGAAGCAGTAGGTGCTGTTCCTTGTTTGAATGTCCTGTTCTTTGTATTGACAGTCGCTGTTAGGTTGCTAATAGAAGTTGCATTAGCACTGTCTCCAGTAGTTACAGTTGTTGCCAAATTAGAAATAGTGGCATTAGTGCTAATGTTATTTGCTGTGAAATTACTTTCAAGTTTCTCAAGATGTTGAGCAGTTTGACTATTAGCATCAACCAACACTAATAAGTTGTCAGTTAGGTTTGCCGATGCAGCACCAAAGTTGGACTCGATTAGGTCGATTTTGGCTGAAAGTTTGTTATATGATTGAACTGATGCTGCGGCTGAAGTAGCAGCATTTCCAGCACTTGTTGAAGCACTTGTTGCAGAGTTAGCCGCTGCAGTTGCACTATTACCTGCCGCACTTTCTGATGCTGCAGCAAGGTCCGCTTTTGATTGTGCTAATGCTGCACTATTACCTGCATTGGTTGCATATGTTCCTGCTGAATTGGCAGAAGTTTGAGCGGCTGTTGCCGAGTTACCTGCTCCGGTTGCAGAATTAGCCGCATTGGTTGCACTTGTTGCAGATTGACTTGCAGAACCTGCTGCCTCTCCTGCTTTGGCAACTGCATCTATCTTTGCTTGAATAGCATCATTCATTGCATTGACTGCATCTATCTTTGATTGAGCAGCTGTCAATGCTGATGTTGCAGAATTAGCTGCCGATAGTTCAGCAGTTTCAAGAATAAGGTCGTTATATTCTTGTGCTCTGGCTAATGCTGCAAGTTCATTTGAGAGATTACCTAATTCGTTTTCAAGTAATTTCTGTTTAGTAACTAGTCGATTGAGAGGTTCATTAGTTACTACGCCGGTGATATGAACATCACCTGAAATTGAAAGACTGCCTCCAACAAACAAATCTTTTGCAATGCCAACTCCACCTAAAGTGACTAACGCACCAGTTGATGTGCTTGTTGAATTAGTTGTACTTTGGATAGTAGTAGCCATATGTCCTTATAGATTTACGTTTGGTGCTGAAAGATTGATAGTTGAAGAACTTGAGACGTTGACTGTGCCAGAACCTGATATATTTATTGTTCCAGCAGAAATAGTGATTTGATTCCCATTCAAAGTAATGGTTGCTTGTCCATTAGTTGCAATTAGAGTGGTTCCATCCATCGTAATCGAACAACCTGCTCCATTGATTAGAGTGACCTTGCCGTCTGAAGTCATCTCATACTTACAACTATTGATTTTTAGTAATGAACGAAAAGAATTGCTATCGTCGTCGGTAAAAACAAATCGTTGGGTTGATTGGTCATGAACTGCAGTCGGGGTATCATGAATTGAATAAAGTAATACGTCACCAAATGCTATTGCTCCGTTTGGTCGATAACGTTTATCATCAGTAGCTAAAACTACTTTGTGGTCTGAACCGCCTAAATCGGCAATTACGCATTCTGCACCCCGTCCATCGGATTCAACTGGAACGATGTGACTCGTAAACCCAAAATTTTGATAGCGCTCCACTTTTGAATCAACTTCACCTGCCAAACCTTCAACTTGAACTTGTTGAGTTTTGTTGAATGGCCCATCGACATAATTAATCACGCCTTTACGAATTTTCATTCAGGGTCACCATCTTGCCAAAATTGTGGAGAAACTGATTTACCAATTTTCTTTTTAGCCTTTGATTTAGGTTTGTTTTCTGGTTTTGGGTCTTTGTGGAATGCTTCTTTCGGGTTGAATTTCAATGTGGCAATTGTTCCGTTATCATCGATTTTGAAATTGACTTCGGATAAAAGAAGAAACACCTCATTGATTCCACAAATCGGGATACTAATTCTAACTAATGTGTTGGGTTGCCATAATTGACCTGCATTTCCATACCAATCTTGAACATCAAGTGTTAATTCGACTGCCTTTGCTGCGTTTCCTTGTGATTGGAATCTTGCTTTGCGAATTGCATCTTCTTGGTTGAGTGAGGTATCAGCGACCAAAATTGTTTTACGAGTGTTTCTTACTTCCGGGTCAATATGAGTTGCAGATACTTGAGAAGTTTTCTTTCCATACGCTTCGTCTGATGATTTATATTGACCTTTTATCGTCACTTCATGAAATCGATTACTTTCGCTATTCATAAAACGACCACGAAGCACCTTAGTGTTTTCTGTATAACTCATTCGTATTTCGTTTAGTGATTTACCTTTGGCTGTGTTGGTTATGAGTAAGTGTCCTTCTGGGGTATCAGAAATAGTCAATTCGCGTTTTTCGACCAATCGTTCAAGTGCTTGGAATACAGTTTCGCCATTTTGATTAACTTGAAAGGATTCAATTGCATCCTCTGCTTCTCCTTTAATTTGGATACCATAAGGTTTTGCTAAATCAGTTGCTATTTGTTTGATAGTTTGATTTTTGTATGCCTTCGAATTAAGTGCTGAGCAATCAATCAGGTCTTTTGTTTTTGACCTAATTTCAAAACTGTGTTGGTGTGATGTGGCGTCAAAATCAATATCAAAGTTATCAACGTAACCTGTTAGAACTAAAGTTTTTCCATAAAAAACCTTAACCAAGTCACCTGGGCTAACTTCAAGTGGTGATTTCTCAGCGAGTGGGTGAGGAGCGACTGATATTGAGCAATTTGATGCTGCTTTTTCAATTGAACGATTGATGGTAACTGATTTCCAACCTATCCATTCAGTTCCGTTCAATTTAACAATAACTTTTTCACTCACTCAACAACTCCAATTTTGCTCTTGAAACAAAACATGGGTTATGGATTTTATTGCGATCAACTATTTCGTTATGACGAGTTATATCTTCGTATACGTCATATGCAATAACTAACATTGGAACTGGGTCAAGATAATCACGATAAACGATAACTGCTAAGTTAGGAGCACGTTGTTGAATATCCGCTTGAAACAAACCACGTTGGGTACGAAGTTCAATATATGAATTGGTATCATTGAATTCCGTTGCAAGACCAATTACCTTGTCGTAACTACTTAGTACTTGGTTCCAAATTACTTGTGCTTCATTGATAGATTTATATTCAATTAAAGATGCAGCAACACCTGCTTCAATACAGCAGTAAGATTTCAAAAGTAATTCAACACGTTTACCTGCTTCAAGTTGTTCTTTTTGAGAATTAGTATAAGGAGTTAAATGCGCCAGTTTTACATTTACAATATTAATATATGTTTGAAGTGCTATTCTTGCGTCAATCGTATTAGTTTGAAGTGTTTCATCTGGTATTTCTGAAATATATTTATTATTTTCATATTTCAATATAGACCCTTTATTGGAAAAGTCATTTAAAAAAGAAGCAGTAAATGCAGATGATAAAACTGGAAATTGCCAAGGTAGAGTTATATCACCATTCATCAAATCGTTTATTGTATTTGATACAGCTAAAATTGAATAAGGGTTATAAATGCCAGTCATTTCCCCAACGAAATTCATGACGTAATCAGTCGCATATTGAGGTAATTGAGTTATTTTGTATAGTGCTTTGAATGCATCAGCAAGTTTGAATTTTCCACTTGAAGCAGCATCCTGAATAGCACTAATAGTATTTTCCTGTATTGACGGAAAACCTTCTTCAGTAGTTTCATAAAATACTAATGAGAAATCGGCACGTCTTGCTTTATTTTGTTTGTCTTCGGTTACTTCACAACTTCCGACTTGAACAAGCATTTCACCCAAGTCAGGATGAACTAAAATACCTGAGCCAATTTCTTTACATACTTTGATTAGTTTGTCACGGTCTGCTTCCCAATTATCACCTGTTACCCAAGCATTCAGTTTGATGGCATCTTGTAATTTGCCCATGTCTTCCGAATATGGTTTGTCATATTGTGGGAATTCATGATTGGCAACTCGGCGACCAAAAGTGAGCGATGCTGCTTCACAGAAGAAACTTACACCTTTGAAACTTGGTTTAATAAATCTTTTTTGTAATTCTGCTGCCATAATTATTTAGAAGTCCTTCTTGATTGACCTGTGTTGGTATTAATAATTGGTTTGGCGCCACTTGATGACGAAGAAGCATTTGTTGATGCTGTGCCATTTGTAACGCTTGTGTCAATATTATTTGTAATATGAACAACTGGGGCAGGATTATTTAATATTGATTGTTTATTTAATAAAGGTGATGATTTAGTACTATTTAAGTTATCAACTTGTGATGTATTATTTAACCTTGCAGATAATGAAGCACCAATAACCGGAATGCTTGATAATAAATCTGAGAATTTTGTAAGTAACCAACTTTTAAAGGTTTCCCATTTATTTGATATACCAGTTTGGAAATTGATAACTAATTGACCACCTAAATTAACCCATTCAGTTACCCAATTAGTGATACCCATTACAAAACCAGAAAATAGATTATAAATATAATCCATTCCTATTTTAAAACCTTGTTTTACATCTTCCCAATTTGTTACAATATATAATAATGCAGCACCTACAGCAGCAATTAATAATCCCAATGGAGAAAATAAAGCAGTTACCGCTGCTAATACTGTTCCCAATCCACTAATTACAGCAGTTAATATAAAAATTGAACCACCAAGGATACCCAGTACAGGTATTGCAATTAATATGGCATTTGTTAAGGTTTCATGCTGTTTTGCAAAATCAATAAGGGGTTTAAGTAATTTAGTAACTTCAACGCCAATTTTAGGTAAGGCAGTAGTAATTAAATCAAGTTTTTCAGCATATAATTGAACAAGTCCAGATTGTTCTGCAAAGTTGATTGAGACACCTGATAACGCATCTCCGACATTTGATTCTTTGCCAGAAATTGTTTTCATATATTCATCAGTTGAACCGGCATACTTCTTATTGCCTAACTGAGAAATAAACTTCAGAACATCAGCTGGATTTTTGAATACTGTTTCTTTCCCTGTTGCAACATCAGTAAGTTTTGTTTTTCCTTTATCAGAACCTGCTTTTAGTCCAAACTTTTTGAATAAATCGACATCATTACCACCAGCACCCGCTTGAAGTGCCCGAATGAACTCCCCATCGAACTTTTCACCTATTGCAGAAGAGATATTCGTAAAACCTTTGAGTAAGTCGAATGAACCTTCTAACCCAAAGTTTTTGGTCATCGCCCTTGCTTCAGCAAAGTCTTGAACAGCACCTGGAAGTCGTGTTGCCATATCTTGAGTTTTTGCAAACTCTGCTTCGCCTAACTTTGCTTTTTCTTCAGAGGATTTACCTTGCCCGTAAAGGGTTCCAAAACGAGTAACGACGGATTGTTTTTCTCGTAAAGGGTCAAGTCCTTTATAGACTGCATATCCAGCACCTGCACCGGCTGCTCCAATACCTGCAGCAGTTTGTCCAAGGTCTTTTATATGACCGCCGATGTTTTTGATTTGAAACTTCAGTCTATTGAAGTTGATATTGTTGAACGCAGACCTTATTTTTGATACAGCAGATTGAGCAGCAGTTGCAGTTGAATGAAATGCGGTGTTAGCTGAAGAGGAAGCAGTTTTAGTCGCTTGTGCAAACTGACTAATTGACTGCGTCATTTGTTTAACTGGAGCAGACAACTTATTGACTGCTGTAAATACTGCTGATATGTTAAAGGATCTTGCCATTATATGTCCTTATTTTCTATCTCCGATATGCGTTGTGCTTGAGTCATGAATAATTCAATTTCCTCGGCAGTAGAGTTTAATAATTCGTCCTTTCCCCACCCCCAAAAACGGGCAACATCAAAACAGTTATTAGTTACTGTTCCGGTGTCTGTGTCGAGGGGATGACAAAATCCAAAAAACTACTGAGTTCTCCGGCAATTTCAAATGCTATTTCTGGTTCAAGCATTTCAATTTCTATATCATTTAAATTTGCCATTTTGCGTAACATTCGCTGAACAACTTCAATTTCTGAAGGATTTCGCCAAATTACTTCAAGTGACTTGGAGAATGGATTTTTTTCTGCTATTGGTTTACCAAAAGCAACAAAATCTTTAAAAGTGGGTTTTGTGATATTTAAGGTTGTGGTTAGATTTCCATCAACCAAAATAGGTTTAGATATTTTAATAGTATCTGTCATTGAGAATTATTCCTAAGAATTGTGAATAGTGAAGAGGGCGAACACCCTCTTAACTATTTATATATTTTTAAGAATGACTCTTATAACCAGGTTCCATCACCGCTAAATTCAAAGTCGAAAGTACCTTCTTTCGTGCTGATTTTACCGTCACCAGTATAACCCGCTCTTGATAGTACGAAAGTGGTTCCATTCGCCAATTGAATGGTAATAGAAACATTTGTTGCAAGAACTAAAGGTTCTGGATCAAACCCTGGATTGGTTGTAATAGAACCAGATACTTTATCGAATTCAGGTTGCTCTGAATAAGTATTTGTGCCATCTGATGCTTTTTGAAATTCCCTTTTAACACCACCTAAGTAAGTAATATCAAAGTTACCATCCGCTGGTTGTGAATAATTCACCCCGTCGATTTTGAAGTGGGCGACACCTCTTACTAATTTTGCCATTTATTATGCTCCTGTGTTCAAATAGAACTCTGTTTTAATTGCTATAACTCGAAGGTTATTCACAAGATAAGGTGCGAATAGGATATTCACGCGATTTGGATCATTCCCGTCAAGTTCTACAAATGATTTTTCTTTGAACTTTTTCATTTCTTGAACCAATCCATCTCTTTCCCATTCTGCATATTGAGCAACCAATTCTGCGAATATGTCTTTAGGCGTAACAACTGCTTGACCGAAACCGAACTTTGTTCCGTCTGCAGCAAGTTTCATTCGCGGAAATTTTTGAGTAAAACGATATGTCAATGCTTTTTGCAAATATGCCAACGTGGTTAAGGTTTCTACATCCAAATACGATGGGTCTGCTTGTGAGTATGAGTTCTTCTGATAAGTCGTAATAGAACGTTCAATTTGAACAGCAGATACGTTATATTTCAGAGTGGCAATGCCATTCCAAAGAAGAATATTACGCGTAGTTGAAGTAAATCTATCTGCTTCTTTTGCTGCAATAATTCCTTGAAGAACCAAAGTTTGAACAGTTCTTGCTGGGTCATTATTTAGTGCGTTCGATACTTGACCCAAGATTGCTCCAATTACATCAGTTGATGCATTTGGTACGCCGGTTTCATATCCAAACAATGATTGATGTTGGTCGTTAATTGCATTCCCAAGTGTTACCAGAGCACTTGATGTATCTGCTTTGCAAGTCCAGGCGTGACCATACTGGGCCTTCAATGGACTCCAACGACCAGTTGTATCATTTAGGAATGCTGTCAGAGCGGCAATATTCGAAGTATCAGCATAAGGATGACCATAAAACATAAATTCTTGGTCACCTAATAATGATAATTTAGAACTAAATGATGGGTCAGTTGCACCGGCAGTGCCAGCAGCAATAGCCACTGTCACACCAGCAGGTAAAACTTCATTCGCCAATTTTCCACGGAAATTCAGGACGACAGGAATTGATGTTCCTAATGTACCTTTATTCTTAGCAGTGATAGTTACTACACCAAGTGCTGAAGTCGCTGTAAACGGAGCATCTTTGGCAGCAGTAATAGCAGCAACAGTTGCAGCCGCTTGAGTGGTTGGAGAATCTCCTATTACAACTGGAACATTAACTACTTCACCGCCCAAATAAAATGCATGGGTGCCAGAACCTGTAGCGGTTCCAGTGAAAGTAATAGTTTTAGTCGCTGCAGTTGCGCCTGATACGTCATTTAGTGGAAGAACCCACAATTCGGTAAAGTCGTTATTGAGTTTGAAGAATTGAACCATTCTTGCAAGTTGGGAACCAGTGCCATAAAGTGACTTGGCCTGATCTGCACTTGTTATAAGAGTTGGTTCCTCAGTAATTGCGTTGATTGATTGGCCGAAAAGTAGCGCACGAGAGTTTTCAACGAAATAACCTGCTTTTTCGTTAGAGAACTCACCAAATACTAACGGAATACGTAAGTTTTTTGAAATGTTGATGAAAGATATTGCCATAATTAGTTTTTCTCCATTTGGCTGTTAGTTGGTTCCTTTTTTGACGAAGGTTTAGGTTGTTCGGTTACTTCAACTAAATCCCCTTCCGCAAGTATTCTTTGATAGTACATTTGTAAATCGAAAGGCAAAATGTCCAAATCAATAACATCATCGTCTTCATGAAATTGAAGTCTTTGTGGGTCGAATACCTTCGTAACCAGGCCATCTTTGATTTTGAATTTGTTAGGTGTGAGTTTCATTTTATTGGTCCAATGTTATGTCAGTAGTTAATTCAATTCGTCCATCTGGCCCTAATACTTCACCTTCTGGTAATAAATTTGGATCGGCAGCGGGTGAAATTACATCCGTGTCAATATGTATACTTTCCAATGTAATGGTAATATCTGGGATAAACTCATCTTGATATTTAAGTGCTAATTTAATTTCTGCTGATGCTTGATTTGTTTCACCTGCTTTTCCATATGCAAATTCAGTGCTGATTTCTGGATATTCAGAAAACTGTGATATCCAATCAGGATTTGTCATCAGAATAGTTTCAATTAATAAAACCACATCATCTAATAACTTGTAATAAGTATTTGGATTGGTAAGTGTTACAATTATTTCAATTACCTCATCAACATCATGATAGCCACCGGAATCGAAATTAGTTCTTTTCTTTGAAATTGATTGAACTGATATTCCGGGTTTTGGCATTGGTGCTTGAAATGAGTCAACACGACATTGGAAAACCGAGAAAGGTAATTCTTTCAAGATATTAAATATTTCTTCTCGTTTAGTTGTCATTCGTTTATTAACTCAATTTTTGTAATACCAACAGTATCAGAAACTAATTCTCTAACTCTGAAATTAGTACCGTTCACATATATTGGAGATGATTGATCCAAAGATAATATATCTTGGGTTTTACAAACCAAATTAGTATCCATTGCAATTACATTTAACATTTCATCAAATATCTTTTGGCCTTTATTAAATATCGCGACAAATTCAAATTGATTGCCAGTTTCAGCAAAAGCAGTTACTGGAACCCCAAAAGGTTCCAGTAATCCTTCTAAATCAGAGTCAGTAAATATCATTTATTAACGACTAAGTTCAGTTGCCATTAACCAATAATATCTTTGCAGATAGCAAATGCTGAAAGACGTTTTATCAACATATCCCAGAAGGAGAATGAGCGGATAAAGACTTTGCTATTGTCAGCACCTGTTACGTAATCAAATTCAACTGCGATTGATCCCCACTGTGCCACCAAAAACTCGCTCCAATCACCAAGAACTGCAGCAGTTAAATCTGTTGCGGTATGAGTTCCTTTTGCGAAATTACTTGGAACGTTTTGTGATGCGAAGTAAGGTAGCCCGGCCAAAGTTGTTTGGTCATAAGGTAAGATATAACCAGACGCGGTGTTGGCACTGTCTTTCAAAGTGGTTGAAAGAGTTTCGCGTAATTGAGAAGAAAGTACGAATTTCGCAGCATCAACATCAACTTTGTTGTTGGTTAAAACTTTACGCATATTGCTGAATAAAGCGGCACTTGCAACGCCACCGTTTGTACCAGCAGCAACAATGCCACTACCTGTAATTTCGTTAATTAAACCGTCTGTTGAAAGACCAACAGAAGCACCACCCCATGCAGCAGCATCAAGTGCTTGAGCAATTGCTTTATACAATTGATCCAAGATTTTTACTTGAACATTTGGAATGTCTTGAATTAATGACTGACGGGTCATTTCGAATTTTGCAACCATTTCTTTAGGTGCAATTGTTTTACCAGAGGTTGTTAAACCTTGTGCAGTTGGCAAATTACCAGATTCTGTTACCCATGAAGTTGTTGCATTTGAACTGATAACTGGGATAGAGGCATTTTGTTGAAGGCCAAGCATGGTGTCGGTTCCAACTTTGTCCAACCAAGTTTTATTCCATAACGCATCAATCAATTTATCAGGACGGTATTGGGTACCAACCAATTCAGCACCAGAACCAGCAGTTGTTGCAGTTACACCAGCACGAGTTACTTGCGCATTGGGGTCAAGTAGAACGATGTTTTGGTCATATCTTAAAAGACCACCAGATTGAATTGATCTTTCTTGACATACTTCGCGTTCGTAACCGGCGTTTGACCAGTCCTTGTTGAGTGCCGCTCTAAATGCTTTATCTGTATCGAACGAACGTTCTTGTTTAATATGAACAGCAGGTGCAGAATTTTGAATTGCGTCTTGAGGCGCCTTAACAATGTTAATTTCTGCAGAGCGTTTTTCAACTTCATTCAATACTTCAGAACGAATTTCGTCGAAGGTTTTTTCTGAATTGATAAATTCAGCAGCACGGGTTGCCATGTTCCATTTAGAGCATAGGTCATTGATAGAAACAGCACGTTGAGTTGCTTCTTTGATTGCCAATGAACGAACTTCTGCTTCGTTAAATTGTGTTTTGGTTTCTTTAATATCTTCCATTTTTATGGGTTCCTTAATAGGGGTTATAGGTTCTATTGATCTATTTATTCCGACAGTAATATCTACCGGAACACCAACACTGCTAATTTCATAGGGTTGGAATTTATATTTGAATGCTTTAATACCTTCTATCTGACCAACCAAGGTCTCGCCCCCACGGAAGTATCCCACTGACACGTTGGGTCTAACACCATTTTTAATATCATTGATGATGCCTTGTTTACTTTCGTCAGAAGAGAATTTAATCAGTGCCCGTCCTTTTGATCCACTAATCCAACCTTTTACTACAGCACCAATATGTGCTTCAGGGTCGTCATATTTGTGTTCAAGTACAAAGGGTACTGTTCCCGCTTCAATACGAGAGAAATCAGCATCAGCACTTTCGTGAGACAAAATCTCCCAGCCATGGGAGCGAAGGTAAGGTGCCTCAGACGAAAATGATATTTCTATGGTGTTATCAAGTTCGTTATATGTATCTGCTTCAAATTCAGCAGATCGAATAAATTTTTGCGTTTCATCCATAATATTCATATCCTATTTAGTTACTATCTATTTATAATAATTTATGTTTACAATTTTCGCCGTGCCATCTCGTATAATTTCTATAGTCAATAGATTTATTACAATAAGGACATATATTTTTTTTTGGAATTTCACCTACATTCCAGGGTATAATTCCAAATCTTGCTTCTCTCATTTTATTTAAGGTTTCTTCGGAATAGATATCTGTTTTCCCTGAATTCCATGCTGGTTTATTTGTTTTAACCCCTTTATTCCAAGGTATTTGACCTTTATGGATTTTACTAAATTGTGATTTAGTCGCGTCCGTATGAGTTTTCCCTCTTCGATTCCATTTTTTTGTTGAATGATGATTATAAAGAACACCTGATTTCAAATACATTTCAATCATTTCGTCTTCCAACTTTTCTACTTCATCATCTGTTCCTTCAAAAACAATTTCCCATTCAATTTCGTTGAATATTGGTTTTACTTCTTTTGAACTGGTTTTATATTTCTTTCCGAAATCTTGTTCAGCAGTTCTATTTAATTTTACATTTGCCCATCGAGCACCAACATATATTTTGTCAGTTGTTGGATGATATCCAAGATAAACATATGCTTTTGGTTCTTTATAAATAATATCAGTCATTTCATTACCTCATTTAATGTTGTGATTAGAAGGAGATAATCATTTGCAGTGGTTATCTCCTTTGTTATGTTTAGTTATTTATTTTGTTGGTTTTCTTGTTGTTGAGTAAGTGCTTCAAGTTTTAAAATATCAGCCATTACAGGTAATTTAATTCCAAGTGTTTCCATTTTTTCATTTTCTTCAGCAATACTTTTAATAGTTTCATCAAAATCTACACCAAGTAGTTCAGCACTTAATTGAGATAAACTTGCAATACCTAATTGATATAGCATTATTGCAGATTTGGCTGTTTCAACTAAATTAACAGAGGCGAATCCGCGTGGTGTCCATTTAACAGAACAATACTTAGAATATTTATTTGCTGGTAATGGAATTCGATTTGTATCAAGTTGATATTTCAACCAATCCCTATATACTCGATCTAAAAAGTTATCAATAAACCACTGTTGTTTGTTTTTAAACATGGTTTGATCTTCTAAAAAACTATACTTTGCAGAACTAAAGTTAATGCTTTCTAAATCATTTGCAATTGCTGAATACGACATACATAAACCACTTGCTGCCGCTTTTAATTGTGCCTTGATAAAATCAGGCATATTTGAATTTGGTGAATTAAAGTCAACAACTGTTGGTGTTGCTCCCATCGGTAATATGTCAGCACCACCCGGTGTTAAGTTGGTATTAATTTGACCAATGGCATCAATATCTTCCTGACTGATACCGCCTTCACCAACTGGAATTGTAAAATATAGTTGTTTAAGACTTGCCACGCGGGCCATCTCAAGTTCAGAAATGCGATAGGCATTAAGATGGTGTAAAGCAAGTATGGCACTTACAATCCAAGGGAAACCCCTAACTTGTCCAACGTAATGTCGTTCAAATAAGTGGTAACATTGGTCAGCAGGAATTCTTATGGAAGGTGCTGTTGGGATAGCATTCGATAAAGTGGCCATTGGATTTTTTAATTGGCTACTTAACCAATAAGCAACTGGTCTTAAATTTCGGTCAAATTCAACCGATTGGAAAATTACATTTCCGTTTGAGGTGTATCCATTATATGCATGTGATAAACATTCAATTGGGATAAGGTCTAATTGAAATCCCGCTGGGCCAAATTGAGAACCGAATTTTTTAATTGCAAAAAATTCGCCATCCCTGGCGACTGACTCAATAATCAACTTATTTAGTTCGACAAAACTCATACAACCATCGGTGGTACTTATTCCGTATTTGCCCCAATCTTTCCAGGCAAGTTCAATCATTTTATTTGGGTTGTCATCCAATCGACCGTTTTGTTTAGTTGATTGAACGTGTAAATCTATTCCTGTGTTGCCAATTATATTGTTACGCCAAAGTTGAAGTGCTTTGGTAATATGTGGATCATTTTGTGCAAGTGCTCTACTTCTATTTCGAATTGTATAAATTGACGAAGTTAAATCTAAATTAATCGAATATGTTTCGTCTAAATCATCCAATCGTCCTTGGCGTGCTGCATTTAAACTTCTGATATTCTGATTTTTATATTTAATAACTTCTTTTTCTTTCGGTACTGTTTGTTGAATTCGTTTTCTCGCCACGGTATATCCTTATAATTTAACGAACAAAGCGATATAAGTATCGCTTTGGTGCTTTATTTTTAAGTGTCATGACCTTATTTTTATAATGGTCTCGTAATTGAAGTAATTCAGTCATTGTCATACGTTGAAGCGTTTTACCGTCGATTGTCGTTAAAATATGGTCAAGTTGCCCTTTCGTTGCTCGATTTTCCATATATGCTTCAATTGCATCCAACATAATTTCTTCATGTGAACGGAGATCAATATTACTTAACTGAATTGGATCATCCAACACCTCCAATTCACGCTGTTGAATAGTTATTCTTTCAATTCCACGCACAACATAAAATATTGCCTTATAAACTCCGGGAGTTAAGGCAGCAGTGACTGAAGTCGATAAAGTTAATACATATTCACCGGATTCAATTGTTGCCACAATATCTGCTGAACCCAATCCGCGTATTGCCAAATGCAATTCGTATCCAAGACCAGGAGCATAATCTTTATTAATCGTAGTTTTAAAGGTGAAACTATCACCTTGAACCAACTGATTAGGAAAATTAATAATCATAATATCCTTATTTTGCTTTTAAATTATTCCAACTACCATATTTACTTATTTTAGGTGGAGGAAGTTCTGTACTATTTATAATATTTTGAATTGCCTTTTTTTCTGGCTGTTTTGAGATAATAATTGGGGTATTTACTGGAGTTTTGGGAGAATTTAATTGTTTTTTGATGTTATATTCAGCATTCTTTTTTGCAACAGGTCTTATAATTTCGAAGGCGGCCATTGCGTAAATTCGACAGTCGAGTGCTTCATTTGGAAGATTTTTATCCTTCTTTTCGTAGTGCCAATAACGTTGACCACGTTTATCTACAATTGATGTGCGGGTTTCAGATTGACATAACTGAATAAAATACTCCTGTTCTCTATCTTGAGGAAAAAAGCAATATCCGACTTTTGTTTCATCAGTTAATTGAAGATTGTTATAAAGTTGTTCCTTAAATACATCTACCGCCACTCGATAAAAACTTGCTCCAAATGGAGATTTGGATAAAGTTATCATTGCACGTGGACCACCAATACCTTTAGTTGCATATATTCTTTCGTTTTTACTTAATTCACAAAACTTATAAACTGTTTTCGTGTTATAACCTGAGTCAATTAAAGTTAACGTAACACCTAATTTGATTCCGTCTAAACGGTTATATTGTTTTAGGAGTTCAGTTTTAAATTCGTTAAAAGTAGCAAGATCTTTTGTATCACCTTGAACCACTAAATAATCAATTGAATATGTTTGACCTTCAGCCGTGTGACCAAGTACTTCACATTCAATCCTATCTGCCTGTACGTCAGCACCGGCAGTTAATAAAATAACGTTATTTGGAATGGAATTAAGTGAATAATCAAGACCACGAGTACTTACCGATAAATCACCAACTAATTCACCTTGATATTTGAAGGGAAGACCGAGAACAGTATTGTAAAAAGGTTGGAGTTTTGAAGGTAAATTGTCAGTTGCTATGTATTCATAAACCATGTCCTTGAGTTTCGTCCAAGGAGAAACTAAGGCATTGGTGTGGAAACCTGGAGTTCGATGACCAGGATTACGTGCTATGTACTTTCCATTGAAGGAGGCTATTAAACGTTCATTATCATTATGACCGGCACCACAGTGTGGGCAAGTTAATAACGCATCCTCAGGTTGAATCCACACGATATGTTTCCACTCTGGATAAAAATACTCATCACAATGGATACATTTAATGTGGTAATAACGTTGATCTGAGTCGAGGAATAATGTGTGTATGTTTGACGCATCTTCAATTGTCGGAGTTGAAACTGCTACGAACTTGCTATCATGAAAGTTCTGAGAACGACGACGAACAATATCAACTGGATTCCCTTCAGTCTTTGCAGAAACCGGATAACGGTCTGTCTCGTCGAGTAAAATTACTCGTATGGGACGACCTGCCAAAGCAGTCGGTGAATTTGATCCGGCCATAGCAATAAATCCACCGGGGAAGGATTTATGCATTATCGTATTAGCGGAATCTCCGTAAGCATCCGATTTGAACAAATTGGTCAGCACTGGAGTGTCTCGTATCATCGGTGCAATTCTTTCCTTGGAAAAAGATGCTGCTGCTCCTTCTGTTGGTTGAATGAGAAGAATTGGACTTGGTTCCTGTTCTGCGTAAAAACCCAAAACGTTTAAACAGAATTCAGTCTTACCAAGTTGAGAACTAATCATCAAAACAACACTGCTGACCGAGTCATCAGAAACTGTTTCCATAATTTCCCGCATATATGGCACTCGAGATGTGCGCCAACGCCCAGGCTCAGCGGCTGACTCCCTACTTAATCGACGGAAGGTATCTGCCCACTGAACAAGATTAAGTTTTGACCTTGGTTTGAGAGTTTGCTGTGCAGTATTTTTTAGTAATTCATTAATTCGTGAGAGAGTCGTCATAAGATAATTCCGCTAAGATTTCTCCAACTTCCTGTTGGATAATTCTCTTGATTTCGAGTGGATCAATCAGCGGAGCGAGTACGTGAGGTAATTTGCTTTCAAGCGTTAAAAGTTTTGAACGAACCCTCGTATATTCGGTTGCAACAGCGGTGGATACTTCAATAACCGGTATGTAATTACGTTTAACAATATCTATGTCAAGTTGAAGTTTGTCGGCCTCAAGTAATAACTTTTTAAGTCGAGCACCAACCAATGGATTACCGGATTCATCTGAGTCGACGTTATTCTTTTTATTGAGTCGTTCAATTCGACGAATTGCTTTACTTGGAAAGGATTCATTGAGTTCGTAATTGGCACTCTTTTGACCTCCCCTTGATTTTTTTGTAGTGTCTGTCATATTAGGTTAATGTAAAAAGTTACTATATGACCCAGAAGTGAAGTTGTGAAAACC
>Ga0172373_10003173_pt1 | contig 24351 bp, 24 predicted proteins | sample Lak10m_2_FD_114546 | JGI IMG/M metagenome (GOLD analysis project Ga0172373, IMG submission 114546) | Freshwater microbial communities from Kabuno Bay, South-Kivu, Congo - kab_092012_10m | ecosystem: Environmental > Aquatic > Freshwater > Lake | place: Democratic Republic of the Congo...
ACCCCTCGCCGATCCCGACACCCCGCCCTGGGCCGGCTACGACCGCCACGCCCCGGCCAAAATCACCCTCTCCATCCGCGTCAACGACTACCACCTGGCCATGATCCGCCACCTGGCCGAGCAGGGCGACACCACCCAGAACCGGCTGCTGCGCCGCCTGCTGCTGCCCGAGATCGAAGCCCGGGCGCTGCGCGACCGACCCGCCCCGGCCGAGCCCGCCGCCGAGGATTGATGGCCCCTTGGCTCGCCTCGCGTTGGGAGCGCGACACCCGTTACTACGAACTGCACCTGCGGCAGGACCTGTTCGGCGATTGGGTGCTGACCCGGGTATGGGGCGGCAAGGGCACGGCGCTGGGACAGATTCGGCATGAACTGTGCGAAAGCTACGCGGCCGGCGTGGCCCGGCATGCGGAGGCGGAGCGGGTGAGGGTGAGGCGGGGATATCGGGGGGTGGAGCAATTCTTGACAGAAATACTGGGTTGAAAGTGATCGCACGTTATAAGCCCTAACCAGCTAGCGTAACCTGGATGGAGCAACGCGGAATCCGGGGCGATCGTGCCACCTAAGCCCTGTATTCCGCTGCGCTACATAGGGGCTACTCGCTTTGTGGTGGAGAGGCTATTGTGATGCCCAACAATGAATTGAGCAGACCTGCCTATCTCCCTTTTTGGGGGAGATAGGCTGACAGCCGTTCACTTGACCTCGATTGAGGGCGTGGTTATTCTAATCACGCCGTCCCCGACTTGACAAGAAAAATCTGGGCTTGCTAGGCTCCGCTAACGGTATATCACCCCAAAATCACTGGATAGGCTGTTAACGGTGACTCAGACATGTTGGCGATACCTCCCGATCTGGCTCGCAGGTACGATGACCTGTTGACCCAAAAAGGCATAGCCTTGAACCAAAGGTCGTACTATCACAAATGGTTGCGATTCTTTCTCGACTATTGCCAAAAGTATTCCCTGCAACCTTCCGACCCACGAAGTCTCCAGCCTTTCGACGAGAAACTGCACTCCAGGAACCAGGCAGACTTCCAACGGCAGCAAGCCCGACATGCCGTAACCCTCTACCATGAAATCCTTGCCATTGGCGAACCGAGGGACTCGCGGCGGATGCTACCGCAAGCCACTCAGGCCGAAAGGCAGACTCAACCCGCGAGCAGCGACCCAGCCGTCTCCCCATCGCCGCCCCCTACAGCCACCCGCCCCACCATTTCTCCCGCCACTGTCGCCGCTTCCGTTCCCATCCAACCTCCCATCACCACACCTATACAGGGTCACCCCAACCGTACTCGCTCCCCTCTCACAGATTCCCTCCAGAGAAAGGAGCAGCCGGCGGCACAACGCCCCTCCGGCTCACCCACGATTACGGGAACTCCCAGACCCGAAAACACCAAAGATTCCGCCAACACCGCGGATCAACCGAAAATCAGCGGAGCAAGTTGGGTATGGGTCTACGACAAGCTCCATATGGCCATCAAGGTCAGACATTACTCGGACAAAACCTGGGATGCCTACAAAATATGGACCAATAAATTCCAAACCTACACCCGAAGCAAGGATGCCCAGTTACTAAACATGGAAGACGTGAAAGGATTTTTATCCCACCTGGCCATTGACAAAAAGGTATCGGCTTCCAGCCAGAATCAGGCATTCAACGCCTTGCTGTTTCTATTCAGGCATGTGCTCGAAAAGGACTTCGGCAGGATCGAGGGCGTGGTGAGAGCCAAACGCAGACCCTATATTCCGGTCGTATTATCGCGGGAGGAGATCGATCGGATCATCCAACATCTCGCACATCCTTACGATCTCGTGGCGAAACTGCTCTATGGCTGTGGTTTGCGCCTGTTCGAGTGCCTACAACTGCGGATACAGGATTTGAACTTCGAGATGAAGGTGCTAACCGTACATGACGGGAAGGGGCAAAAGGATCGCACGGTGCCCTTGCCGGAGGTGTTGGTGCCCGAACTGAAGGCGCAACTGGAAAAGGTCATGCGGCTCCATCGGGAAGATTTGGCGGCGAATTACGCGGGGACTTTCCTGCCCGGCGCCTTGGAGCAGAAGTACAAGCGGGCGTCCAGGGAATTGGTATGGCAATGGTGGTTCCCGGCCAAAATGCTGACCCTGGTGGCCGCGACTCAGGAACAAAGGCGCTATCATTTGCATGAAACCCATGTACAAAAGGCCATCACGCAAGCCGTTCGAGATAGCCACATTCCAAAACGTGCCTCGGCCCATACCTTCCGCCACAGCTTCGCCAGTCACCTCCTGCAAGCCAACTACGACATACGCACGATCCAGGAACTGCTCGGACACGGCGATTTGAAAACGACGATGATCTATACCCATACCGTGCGGAGCGTCACGCTCAAGGAGGCAAAGAGTCCCCTGGATTTCTAACCGCAAGGGCAAGTGCACAAATGGGGTCATCCATTAGCTATTTTTAGCTAGCCGGGTATGAGTTAAAGAGCAGGTTACCCTTTTGCTCAGCATGGCCCCCTGAACGGCAGGGGGTTATCGATATCAGATATACAGGGTGACTTCGGATTAAACGGTCAGACACGATATTGTGTGCTCACGCGCATGAGCACGGTTCCCCGGATTCTGATGCGCCTCATCCAGGCTACCCCCGCAATGATCTGATGGAGAGAGGAGGGAGCATTAAGGTAGACCCTCGCTACCTTCATCGATGGCGGGCGGTTGAGTGGAATCGGGCGCCGGTTACCCGGAACTGGCGGTCACCCGGCTTACCCCTTCGGTCCCGCGATCCGGCCCGAATTCGGGCGGCGCGAACCGCTCGGCGCCATAGGGCAGGCTGGTCTCACGAAGGACCGGCGACTCTCCGCGGACCACGGCGGCATTGATGATGCAGCGGCGGACCTCGGGCTGCGAGGGAATCTCGTACATGGTCTTGCGCAGAATCTGCTCCAGTATGCTGCGCAGGCCGCGCGCGCCGGTGTCGCGCTCGATGGCTTGCTGGGCGATGGCGCTCAGGGCGTCATCGGTGAATTCCAGCACTACGTTATCGTAGGCGAACAGCCGTTGATACTGGCGGGATAACGCATTCCGCGGCTCGGTGAGGATACGCACCAGGGCCGCCTCGTCCAGTGCCTCCAGGGGGGCCAGCACCGGAAAGCGGCCGATGAATTCGGGAATCAACCCGAATCGGCGCAGGTCCTCCGGCTGGGTGGCGTCCAGGACCTCGGCGATGGCGGCCTCGGCTTCCGGCTTGACCGGATCGGCATGAAACCCGATGCCGCTGGCGGCGGGTTGCAGACGCTTGGCGATATGCTTTTCCAGGCCGGGAAAGGCCCCGCCCGCGATGAACAGGATATTGCGGGTATCGATGATGACTTCCTCGGCGTTGCCGTCGCGGCGCTTGCCCTTGAGCGAAACCTTGACCTGGGCGCCCTCGACCAGGCGCAGCAGGGCCTGCTGTACGCCTTCGCCGGAAATGTCGCGGGTGTTGGTGGCGAGTTCCGGGCTGCGCGCCAGCTTGTCGACTTCGTCCAGATAGACGATGCCCCATTCGGCGCGGCCGATGTTGCCCTCGGCGACATCCAGCAGGCGCGCCAGGATGTTCTCGACATCGTCGCCGACATAACCCGCCTGGGTCAGGGTTGTCGCGTCCGCGACCACGAAAGGCACGCCGACGATACGCGCCAGGGTCGAGGCCAGCAGCGTCTTGCCGGTTCCGGTCGGCCCCATGATCAGGATGTTGGATTTGCCCAGTTCCACTTCATTATGCAAATGTCCGAAGCCGGAATCGCCGGACTCATGCTTGAGCCGCTTGTAATGGTTGTAAACGGCCACGGCGAGGATTTCCTTGCCGAGGTCCTGCCCGATGACATAGGCGTCAAGGATTTCCTTGATTTTCTCCGGTTTGGGAATGGGCCCATGCATTTCGTCCAGGGCCCGCTTGCGACCCCAGTTGGTGACCACCTGATCGGCCAGGCGCACACAAGCCTCGCAGATGGCGCCCTCGATGCCGGTGATGAGCGGCGTACTGGGACCATGGGCCGCTCCGCAAAAGGAGCAACGAGCCAAGAGGGAATGCAGGGCGTTATTGACGTTGTCGCTCATGGTCTTGGGTTCCTTCGGTGGGAGATTCCAGGCTGGCGATCCACTCACGCAGCCACTGTTCGCGGAAGCGTGATTTCATGACCTTCAGGATATGCGGCCTGGCCGCTTCCAGCGAGAGGGTTTCGGGCGGCCTGACGGCGCGGCACCACAGCAGGTGCAAGCCCACGTCGGATTCCTCGATGTCGCTCAGCCCGCCGGCCTTGAGGCAAAACAGGGCGGCATCCAGCGAAGGGTACAACTGGCCGCGTCTGACCCAGCCGATACGCCCGCCGCGCAGGGCGGTCGGACATTCGGAGTTCTTCATGGCCAGGGATTCGAACCACTTGGGCTTCATCAACAGGCGTTCCCGCAAGCCTCGCATACGCTCATGGGCTCTCTCCCGACTATTCTCGGGGAAGTCCTCGTTGATGCTGATCAGGATATGGAACGCCTCCCGGCGTTCGGGTTGCCGAAAGCTGTCGAAATGGCTGTGATAGTAGATGCCGATCTCGACATCGCTGACCCGTGGCACCGGACAGTCCGCCTCGATGTGGGCCAATACGTTATTGACCCGGCATTGCCGTGCGAGACCCAGTTCCAGCGTGTGCGGATCCAGTTGGTTATGCGCCAGGGTTTCCAGAAAGGCGTCCTCATCCGAAAAACGCTCCCGCACTTCGGCGACGGCGCGACGGATTTCCTCGTCGCTCACCACGATTCCGGCAGCCTGGGGCGCCGAGAGGATGCGGGTTTCGATGTCATATTCGCGACGCGCCTGTTTCTCGGCACGCTCGCGATCCTGACCGGACAGTTCGGTGGGGGATTTGCCATGCAGTCCCAGAGCGGCGCGCAGACGAACATACGCTAGCTCGGGACGGATTTCAGCCATGTTCATGGAGGGTTTCCTCGTCTTCGACGGTGGTGTCCACGCCGGAAGATTCCAGTTTTTCCAGGGAGGCTTCCGGCACCAGCAGGGTCCTGCCGGGAAAGCGCACGTGGTAGAGAACCCGGTTGGCTTCCTCGTCCCGGATGACCTTGAGGATCTCGCCCTCGGATCCGGCCGGCGCGACGATTTCACCATTGACGGCCAGTGTTAACCGGCAGTTCACCTTATCGCGAAATTCGAACCGACTCGGCACCCAGGGGGCATCGGCGGAGATCAATTCCTCCTCGCGACAGCCGACCAGCTTTTGCTCTTCGAGGAAGTGGACGGAATAGATCACCTGGTCCTGCAGAAAGGTGCCGACATTCTGAACATAGCCCACACTGCCGCGGCGTACCAGAAAGGCGCCGACCTCCAGGCCGGGATACGTGCCATCGTTGCGTACGTTGCGGATGACCCGCACCGGATCGCCGTAGTCGAAACGGAATGCTTCCATGGCGGCGTCACTTCACAATAGTGTCTATCGGGACAAACGTTTCCTGCGGTTCATGCCTATGGAACACCTTGAAGACCTTCTCCGTCAGTGCATCGGACTGCACAAAATCCTGATAGGCCTGGGTAAGCAGGCGTTTATAGACGGCCTTCTTCGCGGTGTCGTCCTCCGGCATGGCCTCCGCGCCCTGATTCAGGTAGTCATGGAAGCGTTGCAGGATATGCAGACGGTTGACGTGCACGACCGAGGGCTCATAGTCCAATTCGAAAAAGCTCATGAAATCCTCGGCGGACTCCAGGGCTTCCAGTTCGTCATCCAGGTTCATGGGGATATCTCCTACTTAGGGTTTCGAGTCGGACCGCGCCTTGGCGGGCGGTATTCACTTCACGATTTGCCAGCGGGATTCGATGACATCCAGTAATTGCCGCGCTCCCAAGCGGTTACAGGAGTCGATCTCCATCACCTTGCGCAGCATTTGCTTGCCTTCCTCGATCTGTTCGAGACGGACCAGCAAAAAGCCGGTAGCCTTGAGCACCAATAGATGAAACCGCAGCAAGGTCATGGATTTGAGCGCCGCCTGACCGATGTGGTCGATGCTCAGCAAGCGGAAATCGGGGCTGAGTTCCAGTTGTTTCGAGGTGATCGAGAGGGTATGGCGGGCAATCGCCAGAGCGTCGCTCAGGCGATGCCGGTAATAGTAAAAGCGGTACAGGGCCACCATCACGATCAGCGAGTCCGGGGACCGCTCGCGCGCCTCCAGCAGCCACTCCTCGCCGCCGCCCTGCTCATAATCGGCCGCCGCTCGCTTCAGCAAACCCTCGACCGTGGCGACTTCGGGACTCTGGAAATAGAGTTCCTGGGCGTCGAACTGCATGAGGTCCATCAGTGCCGCCGCTCCCGCCGGCCATGGGGAGCGCCGGCCTCATCGCAGAGCAGATGCGCCTCGCACCGCGGGCAATGCTCGCCTTCGGATTCGGCCGCCGTGTTCTTCTCCAGCTTGTCCAGCCGCTCCATCACACAGCCCAGGGCCTTGCCCACCGGATCGGGAATCAGATGATGATTCAGGTCGATGCCATGGGCCGCCTTGATCTGCACGCCGGTGCGCCGAACGATACGCCCCGGAATGCCTACCACCGTGGAGCAGGCCGGCACATGCGTATTGACCACCGAGTTGGCGCCTACGCGCACCCGGTCGCCAATCCGCACCGGACCCAGAATCTTGGCGCCGGCGCCCACCAGAACGCCATCGCCCAAGGTGGGATGCCGCTTTTCCTTGTTCCAGGAGGTGCCGCCCAGGGTGACCCCGTGATACAGGGTGACGTCATCGCCAATCTCCGTAGTCTCGCCGACGACCACACCGGCGCCATGATCGATGAACAATCGGCGTCCGATGGTGGCGCCGGGATGAATATCGACATTGGTGATCCAGCGGGTGACAAACGACATCCAGCGCGCCAACAGTTTCCAGTCCTGGCGCCAGAGTCGGTGCGACACCCGGTGCATGAGTACGGCGTGGACGCCCGGATAAGCGAGCAGAATCTCCAACCGCGAGCGAGCTGCCGGGTCGCGATCGAACACACAGTCGATGTCCTCGTTCCATTCCGCCCACAGCCCCGGGCGGACGTCCCTTATGGCTTCACTGGTCACCATGGCGCGAGGCTCCAGGTCGTCTTGCCGGGTACCGGCGGGGCCGGGATGACCACCGCTGCGCGTGGTGGCGTGACGGGGCGCGCTTCGGTCGGATTCGGCGATGCTGGCCGGGCGCTGGCTTCGTTGGGTAGGGGCTGGGTGCTGGCTTTTACGTGGGTCATGACACAGTCCTCATGCAGTGATGGAAATCGATGGTGTACCCGGATTCACCAGGCGATGATGCAGGCCGATCAAGTCGGCGCTCTCAGGGGGACGCTTGTGGCGCAAGGCATGCTGACGCACTTTTTTGAGCAGTCGCCGGGCATCGCCGCGATCCAGCGTAATGCCCAATTCCGCATAGGCCGACACCACGGCCTGCGTGCCGGAATGACGGCCCAGCAAGACCTGATGACAGCGGCCGACTAAAGTCGGGTCGACGCCCTGGTAATTGGCCGGATCCTTGTAAAGCCCGTCGACATGGATGCCGGCTTCATGACTGAACACCCGCTTGCCGACCAGGCTCTTGCGCCAGCCTACGGGTTCCCCCGAGGCTTGCTCGACCGCGGCGGAGAGGGACGGAAAATCGTGTAGCGCGATACCGGTTTCGATGCCATAGAGCTGTCGCAAGCCGAGGACCACCTCCTCCAGCGGGGCATTCCCGGCCCGCTCGCCCAGACCATTGACCGTGGTATTCAGATGGGTCGCGCCGGCGACGGCGGCGGCCAGCGTATTGGCGGTGGCCAGCCCCAGATCATCATGCGCGTGCATTTCCAGATCCAGATCGGTACACGCGCGGAGTTGACGAATCGCCTCGAACACGCCGAAAGGCTCCATGATGCCCACGGTATCGGCATAACGGATGCGTTCCGCCCCGGCGCGCTGGGCGGCTTCGGCCACGCGGCGGAGGAAATCGGGTGCGGCCCGCGAGGCATCCTCCATACCCACGCAGACCGCCAGTCCCGCGTCCACGGCGGAACGCACACAGCGGTCCAGGTTCGCCAGCACCGACTCCTCGTTCTGGCGCAACTTGTGCCGAATTTGTTGGGATGACACCGGCGTCGACAGGTCCGTCATGGCGACTCCGAGCCGGAGCGAGCCGGCGATATCGTCCAGCCGCATCCGGTTCCAGACCAGCAGCCGGGCCCGCAAGCCCAGGCCAGCCAGCGCACGGATTTCCTCTCGCTCGCGAACACCCATGGCGGGAATCCCCACCTCCATTTCAGGGACGCCGAGAGCATCCAGGCGGCGGGCGATGTCGATCTTTTCCTCCAGGGAAAAAGTCACCCCCGCCGATTGCTCGCCGTCGCGCAGCGTGGTGTCGTCGATGATGACCTGCCGGAGCTTCATGATGCGGACCTCGCGTTATTAACCCTTTGCTGATGTATGCAGCAAGCGCCATGCCATGACTCAGATGATTGCTATATCATTGATTTAATATGCAGTAGCTGCTTTTCGGGAAAGATATATCCGACAAGGCATAAGGTATTGTCGGGTTTGCAACAGGGCGTCTGAAGCGCCGTATGAGTGCGGTCAATCGACGCTTGAGCGGTTGCGGTCAGAGCCGTCCACTGACTGAAGCGCCATGCGGCGAGAGGCAGCGAGCGGTATCGTCGGATGGAGGCAATCGCCGTATCCGGGCTCCACTGCGCTACATCGAGGCTATCGCCGGGAGCTTGGGGAATCGTGGCGATTCAGGGGAATGACCGACAATGGGCCAAACGTGTTCGGGTATTCAACACGCTGAGGAAGAATTCAGTGGGGTTGACTGGCATGTGATTGGGGCGAACAGGCTGCCAGCATTATGGCGCGAGATGATCCAGTCGATGGTCTATCAGCATGTGGCAGGGAGAAACTTCCTATGGCCAACCAAATGGGAGCGCGGCGGCTCAGGTCCCCCGGCTATGGATGAACGAGCAGGCACAGATCATCAACCCCCTCTTGTCCACCGGGAGAGTGCTGGGGTGAGGAAGTTTCAAATGAGCCTTTACCCGCTCATCCATCCATAATGGTAAGGGCTTGGTGGACTCCCCGTCCTGACACCGGGGAGTCTGCCGTCATCAGGCATACACCGGCGCGAAGGCCTTTTCCGGTTCCGCGACGGGACCGTCTTCACCCCAGTACGGGGACAACTTGCGCAGGTGGGCGATGATGGGAGGAACGGCTTCGATGACCCGGTCGATTTCGGCCTGGGTATTGAAGCGCGACAGCGAGAAGCGGATGGTCCCATGGGCGGCGGTGTAGGGAATGTCCATGGCCCGCATCACATGGGAAGGTTCCAGCGAGCCCGAGGTGCAGGCGGAGCCGGAGGAGGCGGCGATGCCCTGCTTGTTGAGCAGCATCAGGATCGCCTCGCCCTCGATGTATTCGAAGGCGATGTTGCAGGTATTTGGCAACCGATTGCCCGGATCGCCGGTCACGAAGCAGTTGGGCACCCGCGCCAGGATGCCTTGCTCCAGGCGGTCACGCAGGGCCTTGACCTCACGATTCTCGAACTCGATATGGTCCATGGCCATCTCGCAGGCCTTGCCCAGACCCACGACGGAAGCGGCATTCTCGGTGCCGGCACGGCGACCGCGCACCTGGTGGCCGCCGCGCAGGAGTGGCCGGAAGCGCACGCCCCGTTTCAGGTACAGCACGCCGATACCCTTGGGCGCATGCAGCTTGTGGCCGGAGATGGAGAGCATGTCGATCTTGCTGGCCGCGAGATTGATGGGAATCTTACCCACCGCCTGTACGGCATCGGTGTGGAATTGCACCCCGGCGGCGTGCGCCATTTCCGCCATTTCCAGGATGGGGAACAGCGTGCCGGTCTCGTTGTTGGCCCACATGACGGACACGATCGCCACCTGGGGCGTCAGCAGGCGCTGGTATTCCGCGAGGTCGAGACGACCGCGTGAATCCACGGCCAGCCGGTGAATGGTATAGCCCTCCTTCTCGAGTTGGGTGCATAGCGCCAATATGGCGGGATGCTCGACCGTGGTGGTGATGATTTCCTTCCGGTTCGGAAAGCATTTGATCGCGGACAGGATGGCGGTGTTGTCGGATTCGGTGCCGCAGGAGGTGAAGATGATTTCGGAGTCGTGTTCCGCCCCGATCAGCGCCTGCACCTGCTTGCGCGCCTTGCCAAGGGCACGTCCCACGCCATTGCCGAAGCTGTGGATGGAGGAAGGATTGCCGAACTGCTCCAGGAAGTAGGGCAGCATGGCTTCGACGACCCGCGGATCACAGGCCGTGGTGGCGTTATTGTCGAGATAGATATCAGCCATGGGCCACCTGCCTTTTATCCTTCGGCATCTTGTCGGCGGGTACGACCTGGATGAACTCGCCCAGGTCTTCCATCAAGCGTTGCTGGATACCGCCGATGGTCATCGAAGCCATGCCGCAACCGGAACAGGCGCCGATCATGTTGACGTAAATGGTTTTGCCATCCACCTCCACCAGTTCGCAATCCCCCCCGTCCATTTTCAGGTTGGGACGGATCGACTCGATCACCGCCTCGATACGGCGGATGCGTTGCAAGGACGTCATGCCACCCGTGGGCAGGCTGGCGGCGAGGGGCAGCGGCTCCGGCGCATCGACCTTGGAGGCGACCTCCGGGTCGAACGCGATGCCCTGCTCTGACAACACCCGCGTCAGGACCTCCTCGATACCCTCATGGCAGGCCGCGCAGCCGCCGCCAGCCTTGGTGTAATGGGTCACATCCTGCACCGTGCGCAGGTTATTGGCACGTATGGTGTCCTCGATCATGACGGCGTCGATGGCGAAGCATTTACAGATCAGCGCGCCTTCCTCGTGGTCGTCCTTCCATTCCACGCCGCGATAATTGGCCACGGCGGCCTGCAGGGCCTCGCGGCCCATCACGGAGCAGTGCATCTTCTCGGGCGGCAGGCCATCGAGATAGTCGGCGATATCCTGGTTGGAGACCTTCAGCGCGTCCTCCAGCGTCATGCCCTTGATGATTTCCGTCAGCGCCGAGGAGGAGGCGATGGCCGAACCGCAGCCGAAGGTCTGAAAGGTGGCGTCCTCGATGATTTCATGATCGGGATCAACCTTGATCGACAGCCGCAAGGCATCGCCGCAGTTGATGGAACCGACATCGCCAACACCGTTAGCCCCTTCCAGGACGCCGACATTGCGGGGGTTATAGAAGTGTTCCTTGACTTTTTCGGAATAGTCCCACATGGCTCAAACCTCCCGGACTCAGCAGGCAAAGGAATTGCCGCAAGCGCAGGCGCTCTTGGCATTCGGGTTGATGAACTTGAAGCCTGAGCCCTCCAGGCTTTCGACAAAGTCGACGGTGGTGCCGGAAATGATCGGCAGGCTGGCGGCGTCGATGAAGATTTTGACCTGATCGCATTCGATGACCGTGTCGTCCGCCTCCGCGGCCGGTTCCAGCTTCATGCCATACTGGAATCCCGAGCAGCCGCCGCCACTGACCTGGATTCGCAGACCCTGAGCGCTACCGCCAGAGCCCTCGATGAAACGGTTTACGGCCTGTATCGCCTTATGAGTCAATGTCACCATGATCTATCTCCGGGAAACGGTGAAAATTATTCGCCCTGCACCTTCCCATGCAATGCCCATGCCATGGACAAGAAGTGACTCATCATGATGATTTTCAACCAGTTACCCGCGTTCCACCGGTTTTACGAGGGTAATATTCCGACAAGACGCCAATAGTTGTCCGGTTTGCGACAAGGCCCTGCCGCACGGCGGAGAGGGCAGGGTGAGAACCGCGGCAACACCCTGACGCCGGGGGGCGCCCGACACCCACAGGACGTTGGCGTTACCTGTTTGAAAGAAATCTACTCCGTCCCCTCCCCGAACAGCGCGTCATAGCGGAGATTATCCCCAGGGCGCAGTTCATAACACTCGGGCTTGGCATCCGGCTCGCCGGTGTCCAGCAGCTCGCTTACCGTGACGAAACGATAACCCCGCTCGCGCAGGCCGTGGAGGATGTTGGGCAGAGCGGCGGCCGTGCCGTTGCCGCGCCCGTTGGCGTGGAACACCACGATCGAGCCCGGCTTGACCTCGCGCAGGACATGCCGCGCCATCGCCTCGGCTGTCTGCCCCCGGGCCGCATCGGCGCTCACCACATCCCACTGGATGGCAGCCAGGCCCAGAGTGTTGACCGTCCGCAGCGACTCGGCGCTGCAGGTGCCGTAGGGAAAGCGCAGGGTCCGCGGCTGGCTGGGCACGGCGCGGAAAGCCTCTTCCAGGCCATGACGTTCCGCCTTCCCGGCCAGGTCCCGCCAGAGGCGGTGATACTCCGCCTGAGTCCAGACGATCTGCTCGCGCATGCGCTCCCCCGTCAGCACTCGCAGATTGCCGTGAGTCCAGCCATGGTTGCCGATCTCGAAGCGCGGATCCGCCATCAACTGCTGGGTCTTGTCCTCATGATTGCGCATCCACTTGCCGCCCGCGAAAAAGGTCGCCCGCACGTCCTCGTCGCGCAGACGGTTGACGATGCGGCGGTCATAGCCGGTCACGTCGTCCGCCTGCTCGCACAGGTCGAAGGTCAGCGCTACCGGCTTGTCGCCTGGCGCCACCTTGACTCGGCGAATCGAATCCTCCCGGCCGCCAAGCAAGGGTGGCGCCGGCAAGCGGATGTCCTTGAGGCGAGGCGGACGATGATCCGGCTTGATGGTCCGGATGACCTCATCCCCCGGCTGGCCCCGCAGCGCCTCCGGACTCCACAAGGACAGCAGTGCCAGCGCGGGATCGGCCAGCCGGGCAGGCGCCGGCGGGGGCGGGGGCGGTTCGGGCCTGGACGGTGACGGGGTTTCCGCCGTGACGACGCGCTCCACCGGCGCCTGGTCGGCTAGGGCGGCTGGCGAAGGGGGTTCGGCCGGCCTCGCCGGCGTAACCGGCGCGGGTCTACTTTCCGGTGTGGTCCCGCCATGGAGCCAGGACCAAGCATCGATCCCTTGGCGCTCGCCCAGCCAGACGGCGATCAGCGCCAGACCCGCCCCGATCAGCAGCGCACTCAGGCCGAACCCGCTCCGCGCCGGCCGCCGCCGAGAGGTCCGCCGTCGGCGTGCTCCCGCCATCAGCCCGGGGCGCGCCACATGAATTGCGGCCCGCAGAAGGGCACGAACAGGAGCGTGGTCTGCCCGATCTCGATTCGATCATAGGGGCTCAATTCCACCGGACCCACCACTTCGTCGTCGTTGTGGTAGACGATGCCATGGGATTCGCCGGGCAGCAGCAGAAAACTGCCCTTGCGCGGATTGAAGCTGATCACCGCATGTCGCTCGCGGGAAATGCCCTCGTCGCCAGGAATGCAGATGTCCATGCCCGGCGCCCGGCCAATGAAGTTGCGCTCGCTCCTAATGCGGAAGTCCCGGCCCTGGTCCGGTCCCGCGACGCAGACCAGCCAGCCCACCACCGGGTCGATGCCCAGTTGCTTCTTGACGTGCGCCACGGTCACGCCGGGATCGCCGGTTCCCGGCTTTGGCCTGGACTGCACGGACGGCTCCGGTCCCCGGTAGGGTCGGGTAGGCGGCTCCCGATCCGGGTCTCCGGTGGTCGCGCCCAGGGCCAGCGTCGCCCGGATATCCAGGCCGGGCACGCCGCAATGCGGGCAGCCTGTATGCTTGTCCGTGTCGTAGAAATGTCCGTGGTCACAGCGTTTCATGGCCATCATTCTGCTCCTGGAACGTGTCGAGTGAGATGCGTCGCCGCCCGTGATTATCCGCCGCGGTTCAGGGCGGGACCAGCCCGACCCGGCCCTCGGCATCCAGCCGCAGCACCGCCATCAACTGTTTGGGCTGGCCCATCCTGAGCGTGAGGCCGGGCAGGCGCAGCGTGCCTTCGCGGAACAGCACCGCCCCGTCGACGGCCGACTCGGCCATACCGGCATGGGTGTTGAAGAAATGCACGTAGACCCGGTAGTCCCCAGGCATCGCCGCGCCGTCGGTGAAGACCTCATTGCCCGGGCCGATCAGGCTGTCCACGCTCAGATTGCCCGAAGCGCCCGCGAGACTGCGTCGCTCCCAGTAGAACTCATGACCGGCGGGGTCGACCACATGCAAATCCAGATCGACGCCCAACGTCGGCCAGTGGATATGGATCAGCAGAAAGGTCTTCTTCAGTTCCTGCCGCAACGCGGCATTACGCCCCTGTTGCTCGGCCAGTTCCGCCGCCCGATTGGCGGCTTCCGCTTGGGCGGCCTGGGCGGCGCTCTCGGCCCGGGCCGCGCGGGCCCTGGCATCGGCCAGTTGCGCCCGCACCGCTTCCGGCGCGGACGCCGGCGATGACGGCGCCTGCTTCCGGTAGAAGGGCAGCAGAATCACCATGACGATCAGAAAGGCACCCATCGCCCCGGCGATGACATCCAGCATCGACAGATTGAAGATATTGATCTCGCGCTGGCGTCGGCGCATGGTTCAGTCCGGCTCCACCCAAACAGCCAGGGCGGAATGATTGTCATGTCCGGCGGGAACGCGGCCCGGCAGCCGCGCCGCCATGCGGTCCAGCCAGTCACGGACATCCGCCGCCTTGGCCAAATCCACCGCCATCTCCGTTTCGTACACATACTCCCAGAACCCGTCGCTGCACAACAGGAAGGCATTCCCGACCGCCAGGTCCACCGGCTCCGCCACAGTGTGACGAAGGGCCCCGGGCGAACCCAGACAGCGAGTGAGGCGATTGCGGTCCGCGTGTTGGCGGATGGCCTCGGGCGGGATTTCTCCAAGATTGACGAGCGCCTGCGGCACGCTGTCGTCCAGTGTTTGCCAGACCAGACGGGCGCCGCGAAACCCGTACAGCCGGGAGTCGCCGCAATGACCCCAGCGGGCGCGTCCGCCATCGATGACGAGCAGCACCAAGGTCGAGCGCATCTCACCCAGTTCGGGATCTGTCTCCTGGCCCTGGACGATCCGGGCATGAGCCGCCGTGATCAGGTCGCCAAGTTGCCCGAGCGCTTGCCCGGGCGCGGAGTGGAAGGCCGTCACCAACGCCTCCCCGGCCAGCGCCGAGGCGACCTCCCCGCCCCTATGACCCCCCAGCCCATCGGCCACGGCGAGCACACCCCGATCCCGGGCGGGCATCCAGTCCTCGATCACGGCATCCTGATTGCTGGGTCGGCCCCCGGCGGCGCTCAGGCTGGCAGTCGAAATTTTCATCGTTTCAGATCCAGTGCAAGGCTATCGACCCGGGAGAAGTCGAATCCGGAACACCCCCATCCCGAGGCCAGCGCATGCGGCATTGCGGCAGGCTGCTTCAGTCCAGCGTCTCGACGTCGAACCCCAGCACCGCGCGGCGCTCGCGGCTGAACTCGACGCCAATCAGATGGATGGGAGTGCCTTCCGCGCGGTATTTGTCGGCATAGCCCCGGTCCTTGATTTGTTGCAGGGCCCTGCCCTCGGGAGTGATCTCCACCACCTTGAATTCGAACAGATAAACCTGCCCATTGAAGCGCACCGCCATGTCCAGCCGGCCGTGGCTGGAGGCGTCCTCCAGCACGATGTCCAGACCCAGCGCGGCAAAGTGGCTGTAGAACACGCTGGCGTAGTAGCCCTCGTAACGGGCGATGGGATTATTCCGGTACCAATCGGCCGGGATGCTGGCGAAAAGCTGGGTGAAATGGGTCTCCAGACCGGAGAAGTCATTGGCCAGCAGCCGGTCGTAAAGGCGGCTGGTCTGGCGGCTGGCCAGGCCGGGATCGCCCAGATAGGCCTTGATGAGGGCATCGTTGAGGGAACTCTCCACCTCCTTGTTGGGATAACCCAGGGTGTATTCGGTGCGGGCGGCTAGTTGCCGCGTGCCATGGAAGGTGAGGTAGCCGGTCTGCCAGAGCAGCGCCTCGGTGGCGATATGTTCGACATCGAAGGTCGAGAGCAGCAACTCGTCCGCGAGCAGCCTTCCCAAGAGCGGCGAGTCCACCCCACGCCGGGTCAGGAGGTCAATCAGAAAGGTGGGTGTGCCGGTCTCGAACCAGTACGGACGAAACTGGCGCTTGTCGAACAATAGCAACAGATCGAAAGGGTTATAGACCGCCTCCCCGGTCCAGTTGTAGCCGTTGTACCAGTCGCGGATGGTCTGCCGATCCAGGCCCTCCAGTTCCGGTGCGAACACGGTGTCGACATCGGTTTCGGTGTAGCCGCAGAGCGCCGAATAGGGTGCGTCGACGGTAATGTCATTGAGGTTGTTCAGCCCCGAGAACAGGCTGACCTTGCTGAACTTGGAGACGCCGGTGAGGAAGGCAAAGCGGATGTGGGCGTCCGAGTCCTTGATGACCGAGTAGAGATTGCGCAGGCCGTCGCGCATAGCGCGGGCAAGCTCGGGTTGTGTAAGGTTGTCGAGGATCGGCTTGTCGTACTCGTCGACCAGCACCACTACTCGTTCGCCGCTGGCCGCATGCGCCTCGCGAATCAGTTCGGCCAAACAGCCCTGGGCGGTGGGCTGCGCGCAGCGCAGGCCCAGCGCCTCTTGGTTGATGTCGAGTTGCTCGCGAATCTTCGCCTCCAACTCGGCCCGATCGCCCACTAACCCGCCGCCAAAGCTGAGCCGAATCACCGGATAGCGCCGCGACCAGTCCCAGCGGTCATGCACATACAGGCCCCGGAACAGCGGCTCGCTGCCGCCGAACAACTCGGCCAGCGTGTCCAGGAACAGCGACTTGCCGAAGCGCCGCGGCCGCGAGAGGAAGTAGTGCGAGCCCTGCTGGATCAGGCGCAGGGCGAAGGCCGTCTTGTCGACGTAATAGCAGTTCTCCTCGCGAAGTTTGCGGAAGGTCTGGATACCGATGGGGAGTTTCTGGCGGATCATGGCTTTGCCGGGATTGATCTGACTAAATGAGCGTGTGGCTTGGCTTGAAGCGTTGATATTGGGCGCTATCCCCGAATGCCGCAAGCGCCTGGCACAGGATTTTTATCGCACGAGTCCAGCCTGACAGAAAGCAACGCCGTGGCAACGCCACCGTCTTCCAAAGCCACACGCGGCGGCCTCACTCCCATTCCAGCCGGAAACGATAGCGCGACCCGGCGAGTTGGAAAGACTCGCCAGGCCGCAGGCGAACGGGCCGGTCTGGCTTCAGCCGCTGACCATCGGCGAGGAAGGTGCCGTTGGACGATCCGCAATCCTCCAGTAAGACCTGGCGGCCGCCGTCCCAGTGGATACGGCAATGCCGCCGGCTGATACGCGGCGCCTCGGCGATGACCCATTGGCACTGCCGCGCGTCGCGGCCGATCGTCAGCGGCTCCGTCCCCAGGGTTACGCTGGCGCCGGCGTCAGGCCCCTCCAGGCAGCGCAGCCGGGGCGGGGCGCTTGCCGGGTCCGCCGGCGGCGACCCACACCCGGACCCGCCCGAGAGACGCCGCGCACGACTGCGGATGACCCATAGCCAAATCCCGATCAGCCCCGCCGCCAACCAGAATTTCCAGGAGGTCAGGAGCTGCGCGCCGGCTGGCATGGCCGAATCAAACCGCCCGGCGGACTGGTAGGGAATGCCCAGCCGGTCCAGTTCCGGCAGCAATTCGTCGGTGAGCACCGCCCAGGCTACACCCTCGCCCACGGGCACCCGCTCCAGCCCGATCCCTTCCGGATTGGCGGGATCGCGCGCCGCCACCTCGGCCAGCGCCTTCTGCGTGATGATACCGATGACCTGACCCCGCGCGTTGTAGAGCGGCCCACCCGAGTTGCCAGGATTGACCGGGGCCGTGGTCTGGAGGCAGCCGACCCCCGCGATCTCGGTGAACTTGCTGACAATGCCCTCGGAGAAGGACACCTGTCCGAGATCCCGCTCGGAGCGCACGGCCGCGCCGGGGAAACCGGCGGCGATGACCGCATCGCGCTCCTCCACCGTCGACCGCGTGGCGAAGCTCACCGCCTCCCCGCCAAAGGGCGCCTCCAGCTTCAGGACGGCCAAATCCTTGCGCGGCGAGTGCCACTCCACCACCGCCGGCAGCACATCCCGCCGGGGCGTGATGAGCAGCGCCCGCCCCTCTCTACCCTGGCCCGATTCCTGACAGGACACCACATGCCAGTTGGTAACCACCCGTCGGCCGTCGTCGATGAGAAAGCCAGACCCAAAATGAATTGCCTCGGGCCGCTCGGGTTGGCCGCAGCCGACCTGCACGGTCTGCCGCTTGATGGCGGCGTTGAGCGTGTTTTCCGCCCGCGTCGCCGGCCAACCGAGGGCCAGCGTCAGCAGCGGAATCGCGCCCACGCGGACGGCGATTGGGGGCGTCCGTCTCATACCGGCTTTCCGCGTGACCGGCCCAGGCCTGGCAGCGCCGCCCACCAACTCCGCCGGCGCCCCTGGGCGGCATAGCCGGGACCGCGGCGCAGGGTTTCCGGTTCGTCGTCGCACTCCAATATCAATACCGTCACATTGTCCTGCCCCGGCAATTCACACGCCAGAGCGGACCCCACCAGGTTCTCGGCGGCCTCCTGCGGCGTCAGTGCCTGGGCGATCCGCGCGGCGATGGCCGGCTCATCGAGGGCGGTATAGAGCCCGTCGGAGCAGACCAGCAGCCGGTCGCCCGAAGCCAGCCACAGCGGCCGGCGGTTGCCGTCCACGGCGTTCATCGGCCCCTGTCCCACATAGCTGGTCAGGGCGCGGCGCGCGGGGTCGCGCGCGGCTGTTCCGGCGTCGAGCCGGCCGGCCGCCACCTCCCGATCCAGCAAACGCCCGTAGTCATGATCCTCGGTCAGTCGCGTCAACCCGGATCGCCGCCACAGGTACAGACGACTGTCACCCACGGAACGCCAGTGCAGATGATGTTCATGGATCGTCAGGGCCACCAGCGTGGCGCCGACGTTGCCCGACTCTCCCCGCTGTTCGGCAAAATCCGCCACCGCCGCATCGGCCCGTTGTAGCGACTGATCAAGCGCCTCGCTCAGGCCCGCGCCGCCGAGAACGGCCGCCTCGTACTCGGCCAGGAACGTCCTGACCGCAAGCCGGCTGGCCTCGCCGCCGTGGGCGAGGCCGCCCATGCCGTCCGCCAGCACCGCCAGCACGCCAATGCGGCGGGTCAGGTCGATGTTGTCGACATCGCTGAAACCGAAGGCATCCTGCTGCTCGGTCCGCTGGCCGATCGCCTGGGCGTTGCCGGGAATGACGCGCATGCCCCTAGCCCTGCGTCAGCCGCAGACTGGTGCGGCCGAGGCCGATGAGGTCGCCCTCCTCCAGCCGATAGCGGGCGACGATCCGCACGCCGTTGACAAAGGTGCCGTTGGTGGACTGAAGATCCTCCAGGAAGATCCGATCGCCCTGACGAATCAGCACGCAATGCCGGCCGGAAATCTCCGGATCGTCGCCCACCACCACGTCGCTGCCGGGGGAACGGCCCAGGCTGATCCGATCCGACAGCATCACGCCCCAACCTTGGCCGGGGCGAGCGCCCTCGACCACGCTCAATCGCAAGCGCAGGCCAGGGTCTTCTTCCACGGCGACAGTACCGGCCACCCGGGTCGGCGGCGGTTCCGACGGGGTCATGGGCAGTTCGGCCGCCGGCTCCGCCGCCGGCATGACCTCGTGCTCCGCCGGACGCCGACGTAACCGCCATAGAATCAGCCCCAGCCCGGTCAGCGCCAGGATCACGCCCAGCAGCGCGCCCGCGTGCGGCCGCAAGGAAGGCGGCAGCCAGCCGGTCGCCCGTTCCAAAACCCCGGGGGGCGGGGCGGCGGGCGCCGGTTGCGGCGGCGGACCGGGCAGCAGCCGGACATGGCCGTTGCCGGTGATCACCCGCGTACCATCCTGGAGGCTCAACTGGACCGGATAAACCCGCCCATCGCCCGGGCAAGCCGGGCAATCTCCCCGCAGTACGAGCGTCTCGTCCAGTCGGCGGCGCACTGTTTCATAGGCCTCTGACAGGCGATCACCAGTGGCCGCGATGAACTCCCCGCCACTGGCGCGGGCAAAGCCGCCCAGGGTGCGGAAACCCTGCTCGCGCCGGGTCCGATGGCCGCCGGGATCGAAGCCGATGGCATAAACCGGCAGCGGGGCCGACTCCAGGGCGCTCATCACCTCCATCGGATTGGCCCCGCCCGCCGCGTCGTCCAGCCCATCGCTCAACAGTACGAGCGCGCGCTGATCCGGCAGTCCGGCATCCTGCCGCTGGCCCAGGTCCAGCCCGCGCAGCAGGGCATCGTGCAGCCGGGTATGGGCATCGGCGGGCCGCAGGCGATCGATCGTCGCCATGATGGACTGGACGTCCTGACTGAAATCCAGGGCCAGGGTCACGGCCTCGCCGAAGGTGACGATGGCCATGCGGTCCGCCGGGCCCAGCCGTTCCGTCCAGCCCTTGAGCGCCGCGCGGATTTGCGCGAACTGGGCCTCCGTCACCGAGCGGGACACGTCAACCAGGAAAATCGTGGCGCGCCCAGCATTTCCGGCCGATGCCGGCGCCACCGTCGTCAAGCCGACCGGGTAGGGACCGATCTCCAGATGCAGCGCCCGCGCGTCGGTTAGCGGGACGGCCTGGCCCTGGTCATCGCGCAGGTCGATGAAGCCCGTGATCGCCGCGCCCCGGGCCAGCCCCTGCCGCAGCGCCAGACTGGCCGGGATGCGGCCCGCCGGCGCGGGGACGGCCGCCACGGCAGGGGGCGCGGCCGGCGTCGGGGTCACGGGAGGCGTCACCGGTAGCGACGCGGGCGGCGCGGCGGCGAAAACCCGGGTGCCGGCCAGCAGGCCGGCCAGGGCGAGGGCGAGGGCGAGGGAACGGCGGAGCGGCAAGGTTTTCATGGCGCGACTCACAAGGTTGGGAGCGGATTAATCGGCATACAGACGATTGATCAGATGGCGGAGGACATACTGTCCGGCCCGATTGACGCCTTCCTCCTCCCGCGCCTGCACGATCTGCAGGCCGAACACCAGCACGGCGCTCTGCACCAGGGCGACCAGGGTGGTGTAGAAGGCGACGCCCAACGAGCCGGTCAGTTGCCGAAGGTCGGGCGCCTCCGGGTTGATCTGCTGCAAGGCCATGGCGATGCCGACCACCGTGCCGATGAAGCCGATGGTCGGGATCACCCAGACCAGATAACGGGACAGCGCATAGCGCAGGTCGACCCGGTGGGCGATCAGTTCCAGCGCGCTGTCGATCACCGTCACCGTCTGGTCCACCGAGCGGCTGGCCATGAATTGCAGGATGCCGAGATCGATCAGGTAGGGCAGATGCCCGGCGTCATCCCGATGCAGCTCGGCCGCCCGTTGGCGGATGGGCGCGAGGTCTCGCCGCCGCAGGACCGTCTCCGTGTCCTCCGGCAACAGACCCAGCCGGCTGAAGGCTAACTCCCGCTCGGCGCAGCGCCAGCGCACGTACAACTCACCCAGGCCGAGGAAGAACAACAGGTGCATGGCGTTCTGAATGGTAAAGGGGTAGATGAACTGCGTGGTGGCCGCATCCAGCAGGATGATGCCCGCCAGCGACGTGCCCAGCGCCAGTGTGGCGAGCGAGATGAACAGGACAGCGGCCACCTGCGACAGCGCCAGCACCGTCCAGCGGTCCGGGTCGGACCAGAGCCTAGCGGCGGTCGTAGACATCACACTCGCTCACGGTGGGTTTGACCGCGCCGCAGGCACAACGGACCCGGGTCGGCCTGGCCTTGGGCGGTTCTCTATAGGACACCACGCGACCACGCAACTCCGCGACGGAAAGCCGAACCTGGCCGTAGCGCGGCACGTCGCGCCACTCGAACCATTTCTCCACGAAGGCGCGCGCCGCCCCATCCGTCGCCAGCAGGAAGGCGCCCTGTGTGCCGACACAATCCCGCAACCAGAGCCGGCCATCCGCCCGAAGCATCAACTCCGCATGACTCCGGCTGATGTCGGGATCGGCGAGGACGATGCCGCAATCGAGGCCGCAGCCGGGGCGGCGGGGTTGATTGAGGGGAGAACTCATCATGAGCGTATGCCTTCAGACCAAAGTCCGGCTATCGCCATCCGAAAAAATCGACCCAAGGGGCTCAGCCCCTGGGAACCCCGGAAAAGGAGAACAGAAAGAAGAGGACAGCATAAAGGAATCAGTCCTGGGCGAGACGAAACCCCAGGAGGTTGTTACGGTCCGTGGGATCGAGCCTGCCGCGGTAGGCCGAACGGACGAGGTCCGGTCTGTCGAGCCAGGAACCGCCCCGGAGCACCCGGCGGGAACTAGCATCATTTGTGCATGTCCTTTCTTCACCGTCATAGCGCTCAGTATAGGCCGAGCAGGTCCACTCCCAGACATTCCCGGTCATGTCATGGAGACCGAAGCGGTTGGCGAGTTTCTGGCCCACGGTGTGGGTCTTACCACCCCAGTTGTCATAGTACCAAGCCACGGGATCGGGACTGTCCGCACCACAAAAGGTCTCGCTTCCCCACGCCCGGCAGGCATATTCCCATTCCGCCTCGGTCGGCAGACGGTAGCGCTGGCCGGTGCGCGCATTCAGCTTTCCAAGGTACTGTTGCACATCGTTCCAACTGACCTGTTCCACCGGGCAACGGTCGCAACCGGCAAAGTCTGAAGGATTGTTACCCATCACCGCTCGCCATTCGGCCTGGGTGACTTCATATTTGCCGATGGCGAACGCGCTTACCGTAACTCTGTGCTGGCGCTCATCCGAATCCCGACCGGGTTCGCTCTCAGGCGAACCCATCAGGAAACTGCCGCCAGGCAGGCGGACCATTTCCGGGCAGACCTCGCAGGCCGTTGCCGGATAGGCAAAATCAGTTATCGCCGTGGAAGGTCCGACATCACCGGCCGTAATGGCATGGCCCGAGGAATATTTCTCGGGTTCTGCGTATTCAATACCGTCGAATGGATTGCCTGGGTCCGAGGGAAATTGCATGGATTCAAGGTCCTCAATACCAGCAAACGGATTTAATGACCGGAGCGATTTCTCGATCTGATACGCCCAAGTCATCACGCCTAGAATGAGCCAAAGGAGGGCCACGGCCCTGAATCTCTTGTACCTGGGCATACCGCCAGGCTCCACTGATGTGACGTCCTGGAGTACCGGACGGAGCCAGGGCTCGACTTGGGCCTTGGTCTCCGTCTTACTTTCCACCAGCAACACCCGCTGCCACACTTCGATGGACGACGCTCGCCGGGCCGATTGGACCGCCAGGCCCTGCCGGAGGGCCTGAGTCACCCGGGGTGAGAGCCCTTCCAGCCCCGGCAAAGTCTCCTCACTCAGTCGATCCGTCGCCGCCGGCGGTACCTGCCCGGTGACCATCGTGTAGAGCGTCGCCGCCGCACCGTAAACATCGGTCCAGGGGCCTTGTTTACCATTACGCTGATACTGCTCGATGGGCGCATAGCCCTCGGACAGCACCACGGACAGGCTGCGGCTGTGCTCGCCAATGGCCTGCCGGGCGGCGCCAAAGTCGAGCAGAATCGGTCGGTTGCCGGCGGTGAGGTAGATGTTTGCCGGCTTGATGTCACGGTGCAGGAAGCCTTTGCCGTGAACCTCGCGCAGGCCGTCGAGAATGGGCAGGAGGATGCCGATGGCCTGGGCTTCAGGAATCCTGCCGCCCGGCTGACGGGCCAGGTATTCGGCCAGGGTCAGGCCGTCGTAGTAGTCCATCACCAGATAGGCGGTGCCGTTTTCCTCAAAGAAGTCACGCACCCGCACCAGGTTAGGGTGGTCGAGTTTGGCCAGCGTCCGCGCCTCCTCCAGGAACATGCCCAGACCGAAGACGAAGGCATCGGCATCCTCGCCGGAATGCGCGGCGACAGTCAGGTGGTCGGCGTCGCGCCCAGCCAGCTCACGCGGCAGGTATTCCTTGATCGCCACCTTAGTTTGCAGCCGCTCGTCCCAGCCCAAGTAGGTGATGCCGAAGCCACCGGGTTTGCCCAGTACCCGGCCGACCTGGTAGCGATTTTGGTATAGCCGCGTGTGGTGCGATAGCACCAGCGGCGAGCGCTTGAGCGATTCGTCATAGCCGCAGTACGGGCAAACGGCGGCATCGGGTTTTTCGTGGAAGCAGCCGGGGCAAAGCATGGCTTATGCGCTTGTAAGATCTAAGACAAGATTTGAGAAAGCATACGACCGCTGGCGCAAGCCATTCCCCGGGACCGCCTCGCGGTTGAACATTCGAACCAGAGAAAAGAAAACATACAAGTGATAAAGCATAAAGGGTCAGTCTTGGGCTAGACGAAACCCTAGATTGCCATTGCGGTCTCTGGGAGAAAACCAATCACGATAGGCTGAGCGCACGTTTTCTGGTTCATCTCTCCAAGACCCACCCCATTACCCACAAGTCGTCCCGGTGCCGTAGACCGCATGAACCGTTTGCAACGCCTCGACATAAGCCATGAGTTTCATCAGGCCCTCCCAGAGAGCCTTGGGACCGGGGTGTCCGT
>Ga0172373_10003176_pt1 | contig 24340 bp, 19 predicted proteins | sample Lak10m_2_FD_114546 | JGI IMG/M metagenome (GOLD analysis project Ga0172373, IMG submission 114546) | Freshwater microbial communities from Kabuno Bay, South-Kivu, Congo - kab_092012_10m | ecosystem: Environmental > Aquatic > Freshwater > Lake | place: Democratic Republic of the Congo...
CCCGTCATTGACATGAGACGGCACTATCGGTTTGCAGCAGCCATGGGTCAGCACGCAGCCAGGGCGTTCCAGCGCAAACAATGCCGCGCAAAGATGCGCCATTCTTCGCACTCCGAATCTGCCTTCGCTCGCCGCATTCGCACTCTTGTCTTCGGTGTCTGGACAGCACGAGCCAGGTTTTATCGCGGCGTCAGTCCGGGTTGCAACTATCGACGTTCGCCGGCATTGTCGGCAGAAAGGAACAGCCACGGAGCAGCCTGATGAGCGACCGCAGTGTGTTCTACCCACTCGGGCCACATGTGCTGACAGCCAACTGTAGAACCGACATTCACATCGCGCACTTTGACGGCCTGGGCCCCCAGTTGCTGCAGATCCTTTTCTGTAAACCCGGTGTGGCCGAGTGCTCGCCGCGAGCCAATTCTGCGGAGCGGATAGATGACGAGTGCCGGATCCCGGGGGTTCTGCAGATTCAGCAGTGCTTCGGTGCTGCACAGCGCCCGTTCAAAACGCTCGCCTTTGCCCAGCCAGTCATGGTCGATCGCGGAGGCCGTGAATACGGTCCGAATGTGACGCTGTCCGCAGCGGAGTTCCGGGCAGCCGATCTCTTCCACAGTGCCCCCGGCCATCAGGTGCAGAGCTGATGCAATCACTCGTGTTCCATGACTGTGCCCAATCAGCCCGACCTGAGTGGATGCGGGCAGTGAACGAATCAGTCCGGCCAGATAGAACCCGTTGCGACTGGCCCGTCGTCCCAGCACAGCCACGTCGATGTTGATCATCAGTGACGGGCTGCGGTAGCTGGGCCAGCGGAAGTAAATGAAATCAAACGGCTTACCGCGGGCGGCATGCTGCAGCCATTTCCATGTTCGCTGGGATTCCGGCTCGACGCTGGGAGAATCCATGAAGCTGCCGTGCACCATAATCACAAGGGGCACGTCTGGTCGCAGTGACTTTTTGAGATCTTCCAGGGTGCTGTTGTGGCCGCTGCCATCGGCATGGCGACACTGCACCCGGGCGCAAAATCTGGGCAGTGAATCATCAAAGGACTGCGGCGAGTCTTCGGTACTGACAATCCAGTAGCGGGAACTTTTGTCCGTGCGGCTGGCCGAAACCTGCGTTGCTGCATCCGACTGAGCTTCCGCCGCGCGCAGCACCCCGTTTGTCAGCAATGCGACGACCAGGGTCAGCAGGCAGACAATTCGGCTGCATCGAGTGCAGGCTGTGAAGCAGTTCAGAGCCATGAACTTCTGATCCGGAACAGGATACTGCAGAAGCTCGTCCTTGAGGTAACAACTCGCTGGCGAAGCATCAGTCACCGCCAGGCTCGCACATCAGCAACCCCGACCGGCGTGTGCGCAATCAGCCCATGCCGGCGGAAGACAGTCGTCCGAGTACAGGCAAATTCGGCAGGACCGCCGGGTTGTGTTGAACGGCTTCGCTGGAATTTCACGAGAAATCCGGAAACGGACAAAAGTCTGTTGCCTGCACTGAGCAGAGGCGTTGCTGAGCCGGGCTCCCAATCCTCCCATTTTCGCAGCCGGGCTGGTTTTCAATCTGCCTGTTTCCTGCGATAATGACAGAAGCCTGAGGTGTATGTGGCAAAGCAGCGTCCTCGGGCCCCGGATCCTCCCACGAACACTTAGCCGAACCAGGGTACACATTATGCTGCGTGTTTTGTTCATTGGCTGCTGGCTGCTGACCGTATCCACAGTTCAGGCCCAGCAGATTTTGACTCAAAAGGCAGAAATTCAGCCGTCACTCCTGCGTGGAACAGCGGACCAGGCTGCGCCGGCTCCGGCTGCCGGGGTCTCAGATGCCGAGTTCAGCGGTGGGCAGCAGCCCTCATGGATCTGGGGGCCAAACAACGATTCCCGATATGTGCTGCGAACTACTCTGACTCTTGACGCCGCCCCTGCCGTGGCACGCCTGAAAGCCTCCTGCGATAACGTTTGCGCAGTCTACGTAAACGGGCAGCGAGTAGCAGGTGGTTCGGAGTGGCAGGAACCGTCGGACGCCAGCGTGGGCGGGCAGCTGCGTGCCGGAGTGAACGTGATCGAGGCGGAGGTGGAAAACCAGGGCGGAGCGGCGGGATTTCTGCTGAAACTGGTGATTCGCAGCACTGATGGAAAACTGATGGCCCTGGTGTCGGACGAAAAATGGACGCATGCGGACCGCCGTGGAGCGGACTCCGGCGATGCGGCTGCCGTCCGCGGACGCTACGGTGACGGGCCATGGAAGGACGTGTTTTCAGGTTCGGCGGTTGCCGCCAGAGTTCCGGCAGGGGTCTTTGAACTGTTGCCCGGCTTTGCTGTAGAGAAACTTTTCACTGTGCCGAAGGACGAACTGGGTTCGTGGGTCTGCATCGCTTTTGACAACAAGGGCCGACTGCTGGCCAGTGATCAGGGAGACAAAGGCATCTGCCGCATTACGCTGCCGCCTGTCGATGCTCGTGACGGTGAAACAAAGGTTGAGCGTCTGGACTTTTCGAAATGCGACGTCCGGCCCACTGCAGCTCAGGGAATGCTCTGGGCCTTCGATTCACTCTATTTTTCCATCAATGGTGGTCCCGGCAGCGGTCTGTATCGTGCCCGCGATACGGACGGCGACGATCAGTTCGACCAGTGCGTGAAGCTGAGGGACTTCCGGGGCGGCGGCGAACACGGCCCGCATGCTCTCAGGCTGTCTCCTGATGGTCAGCGGATTTTCGTCATCTGCGGCAACCACACAAAACCGCCGTTTGATGCTGGTGAAGAACTGACCAGCCGGGACTTCACAAGTCGCATTCCGACCAACTGGTCCGAGGATCACCTGCTGCCGCGCATGTGGGATGCCAATGGTCATGCTGTCGGCATCATGGCTCCGGGTGGCTGGATTGCCAGCACCGACGCTGACGGCAAGACCTGGGACTTGTGGTCGATGGGATATCGCAACCCGTACGACATGGCTTTCAACGCTGATGGCGAACTGTTTGCGTACGATGCAGACATGGAATGGGACGTGGGTTCTCCGTGGTACCGACCGACTCGGGTTGTGCACGCCACCAGCGGCAGTGAGTTTGGCTGGAGAAGCGGATCGGGCAAATGGCCCACATGGTATCCGGACAGTCTGCCGCAGCTGGTGAACATCGGCCCGGGATCACCCGTGGGCGTTGATTTCGGTTACGGCTGTCGCTTCCCGGCGAAGTATCAGAAGGCCCTGTATCTGTGTGACTGGACCTTTGGCACTATGTATGCCATCCATCTGGAGCCTCGTCAAAGCAGCTACACGGGTGTCAAGGAAGAGTTTCTTTCAAGAACTCCGCTGCCTCTGACGGACGTCACTGCCGGCCCGGACGGCGCGCTGTATTTTTCAGTCGGTGGCCGAGGTACTCAGTCGGAGTTGTTCCGCGTGATCTACACGGGTGACGAATCGACCGAACCGGCCCAGCTTAAGGATCCTCGTGAAGCCGGCCCGCGTTCGCTGCGACGTCTGTTCGAATCGTTTCATGCGGGCCGCACGGGCAGCACAGTGCAGTCGAAAGTCGATTCCGCAACATTGCTGCAGAATCTGGCAAGTGTCCGGGGAACAACCGATCGATTCCTCCGCACGGCGACTCACAATGCCTTCTACAATTCACAATTGTTCCCAGATTTGATGCGTTCGCTGGATCAGGCCGAGCTCGGCAGCGGAGACAGCAGTGTGGATCGCACTGCTGTCGCGATGGCACTTGCAAAGGCTCCGCTCACAGCTCTGGCAAAGACAGAAGGACTCTCGGAAACTACTGTCTCGGGCATGGAAGAGAGTCTGCGGAAATTGTGCACTGCTCTGCTGCAGGGGCAGGACTTCGCCTCGCTCAGCCGCGATCACAAGCTTGAGTATCTGCGAGTTGTCAGTCTGGTCTTTCTGCGTCTCGGACCACCCGAAGCGCCGGAACGTCAGGGGTACCTGGACCGTCTGGACGGGCTGTTTCCGACCGGCGATGCCGATATGGATCGCGAGCTGGTGCAGTTGCTGATCTATTTGAAGTCCCCCACGATTATTGCGCGAACAGTCGCACTGCTGGCAGCGGAATCCAGGCCTACTGTGACTGACGATATGCAGGATCTGCTGGCGCGTAACCGCGGTTATGGCGGTGCGATTGCCGCATCAGTTGCGAATGCTCCTGATCAGCAGCAGATGTGGTATGCATTCTGTCTGCGGAACGCGAAGGAAGGCTGGACGCTGGAGCAGCGAAAAGTGTATTTCGCATGGTTCGAGCGGGCTCGTGCATGGTCCGGGGGCGCCAGCTTCAAGGGCTTCCTGCGAAATATTGAAAATGAAGCCTTTCTTAATGCGACTGAACAGGAACGCCTGCTGATTGAAGCCTCGGGGGCACGCAAACCGTATGCCCCGCCCGAGCTGCCGAAACCCGCAGGTCCCGGCAAAGACTGGAATCCTGCAGAAGTGCGGGCCCTGGCAGAAAACGGACTGCGAGACCGTAACTTTGAAAACGGCCGAAAAACGTTCGCTGCTGTTCGCTGCATCATTTGTCACCGATTTGGCGGGGATGGCGGAGCGACCGGTCCTGACCTGACACAGCTTGCCGGACGCTTCACCGTCAAAGATCTGACGGAGGCCATTATGGATCCGAGTAAGGTGATCAGCGATCAGTACAAAGGCAGCACGGTGCTGACAAAATCCGGGCTGGCGATCTCAGGACGCATTGTGTCTGAAAGTGAAACTTCGGTGACCGTGCTGACGAATCCCGAAGATCCGACGAAGATCACTGAGATTCAGAAGACGGAAGTTGAGGAAATCCAGCCTGCGAACGTGTCCATCATGCCGGCTGATTTGTTGAAGCCGCTGAACCAGGACGAGGTACTCGATTTGCTGGCCTATTTGCTGTCGCGCGGTGAAAAGAACAACGCGATGTTCAAACGCTGATCAGTCTTTTTTGGCCGCGTGCTTTTGTTGACGGTGAAAACAATGTGCAACATGAAATGCGTGATGACTTTATTGCTGGCAGTCACAGTGGCAGCTGCTGGATCGCCACCCGCCTGGTGTGACGAGCCGGTGGTGGCATCCGAGCTGGCTCAGTTCTACGGCTTCACTGGCGTGGAAATCACGAAACTGCATGAGCGGGCCGAGCATCTGAAGGCAGGCGATTTCAACAGTGATGGCCTGACGGACGCTGCCGTCATGGACAATTTCACCAGCTCGATTCGGCTCCTGCTGCAGCGCCCGCCCGGGACTGCTCAGGAGAAGGCCGGTGGCAAGGTGAATGAGCTGTCTTCAGACAAACGGTTCGAGGATCGTCGAATTTCGATGGACCGTGCGATTGCCGAGCTTGAATCCGCGGATCTTGATGGCGACGGTCGACAGGATTTTGCTGTGATTGGACCACCCGACCAGCTGGCAATTTATTATCAGCCTGAGGCGGGGAAGAAAGAGTGGACAAAGAAGTGGACGGTGCGGCTGCCTGGGCTGGAACCTGCAGCAGGTATCCTGGCGGCCGGTGATTTTAACGGCGACGGTCGGACAGATTTAGCGGCTGCGGGCAAAGCTGTGATGTTTCTGCTGTATCAGACAGAGCAGGGGACAATTCGAGCTCCCGAAAAGTTAATCAGCACATCAGGTCGCCAGGGACTGTTGCAGGCTGCCGACCTGAATGGCGACGGCCGGACGGACCTGTGCTATTTGGCGGGCGAGCAGGCCAGCCGGTCGGTCTGTGCACGGCTGCAGTCGGCCAGTGGTCGTTTGGGGCCAGAGATTTCGTTTACGCTGCAGACTCCGCGGGCCGTTACCATCGCCAGCCTGGACAGTCGTCCCGGTGCTGAAGTGATTTCGATTGATGGCCGGAACGGTCGCATCAGTATTCTGCGGGCGGAGTCAGCCAAGCAGGAGGCGGACGGGCGGTCTGAACGGCTGTTGAGATATGGCATTGGAGGTTCAGAATCATCGCGGGAACGAGCAGTGGCCGTGGCCGATTTTGATGGCGATAAGCTGCTGGATGTGCTTGTCAATGAACCTGGGCAGGCTCAGTTGCTGCTGTATCGTCAGAACGGAATTGACGGTCTGGGGACAGCCGAGCAGTATCCGGCGCTGCTGGGTATCACGGATTTGGTGGCTGATGATCTGGACGGCGACGGTCGGGTTGAGGCGGTCCTGTTGAGCAGCAGCGAGGGTGTGGTTGCTGTGAGTCGATTTGAGAATGGTCGACTCACGTTTCCGGAAGCGATTTTGCGGAAGCCGGACGGCTGGGAGCTGGCGAATGTCGCGGTGCTGAAGCATGCTGATCAGCCGCAGTTGATTGTGGGCTTGTCGCAGGGGTCAGGGAACTCGGCAAAGCTTGAATATCAGCGGCATCTGCGTGGTGCCGATGGTCGCTGGGTAAAGGTTGCAGAAGACGCGAAGCTGGAATTTGCCGGAGCGGTGGGACAGCGCGGCGTACGGCTGGTTCCGATGGACGTGAATTCCGATGGCCGGCTGGATCTGCTGTCGATTGCCAGCGGACAGGCGAAGTCCGGATTTCATGTGCTGCTGCAGGGGGAGTCCGGAGCACTTTCGCCGGCGGTCAGTGGCAGCCAGCTGGAGGCTGGTGTCACGTCGGCGGGACGCATCTTTGTCAGTGGTTCGAACCTGCTGGTTGCGCGGGATTCCTTCGCCAGGATGCTGGCATGGAAGGATGGCGGCTGGCAGGTCGTGGATCAGTTCAACGCCGGTGAAGCGGGTGCTGGCATTGAAGGCGTGGCAGCGCTGGATCTGGATGGTGTCGAAGGCAATGAAGTGGTGCTGCTGGACTCAGGCATCCGCAAGGCCAGAATTCTGCGACGTGAGGAAAACGTGTATCGACCCTGGCGGGAAGTGGAGCTTGGGGCTGCCCCGTTCTCTTCGACGATCAGTGCCGATCTCAATGGTGACGGACGGAATGATTTGATGTTTGTCGGAGCGGAGCAGTTTGGCGTGCTCTACAGTGGTCGCACCGATGTGTCACTGCAGGAACTGCACGGATTTGAGTCAAAGCGTGAAAAGGCATTTCCGGCTGATGTACTGGCCGGGGATGTGAATGGTGATGGTGTCGTGGATCTGGTGGCTATTGATACCAGCATTGATGGGGTTGCGATTCTGCGTTTTGATGAACGCGACGGTATTCAGGAAGCCACAAGTTTTCGGGTATTTGAGGAAAAGCGACTGGTGTCATCAGCCACAGATCGGGGGCTGCAGCCTCGTGAGGGTTTGATTGCCGACGTCACCGGTGACGGTCGAGCAGATTTGCTGCTGTTGTGTCATGACCGGCTGCTGGTGTATCCGCAGGATGCAGGTGAGGCAGCGCCAGTGCCAGCCGGGGGCGAGTGAGGACCTGCCGACCAGCCGGGAGATCTGCTGCATGAATCTGTCGGATTTTGATCTGTCCGATGCTGCGGAAGGCGCGGCAGCCGAGACTCTGTTCATCTGCCCGGGGAGTACTTCGGGAATCACTCGTTCCGTGCACCTGGCCCGTCTGCATGCTGGCTGGCCGGTGTGCGATCAGTGCGAATTCCGGCGACACACGGAAGGCCTGTCGGAACAGGCGGTGGGTGAGATTCATCGCGTGCGTGAACTGCGCCGCGACGGGCTCGAGCGATCGGAGTTCGGAGTCCGTGGACCGTGGCTGAACGTACTGGACCGGGGACTGGCCGAGCGACTGGCAGAAGTGTTCTGTCTGTGCCTGCAGCGGGCCGGAAAATCAGTGGCCGAGCCAGCCGCGGCAGCGGCGGGAACTGAGGTTGAACCGCGTCCAGAGCCGCTGCGGGCGATTGTCATCGGCTATGACTGGCGCTCGTTTTCACAGGACTTATTTGCCGGTGTGACTGAGGCAGTCAGTCGGCTGGGATTCCCGGTATTCGATGCCGGGCGGACAACCGCGGCAGCCCTGCACGAAGCGGTGCGCAGAACTTCCGGGGTCCTTGGAGGCGTCTGGGTGACTGGGGCGGGTTGTGCACCGGCCTGGGCTGGTCTCGACGTGTTTGACTCATCGGGTGAAGCGATACCTGTTGTCTGGAAAGACTTCGGCATCCGCCTGTACCAGGCTGCGAAAGTTGCGTACGACGGTTCACCCGGGCCCGGCCAGTCTGTTGGGCGACTGCGACTGGACGTGGCCGGTTTACCAGAAACCGGGCGACGGCTGTCACGCAGCAGTGGAGTGATTTCGTGGCTGAATGTGGAGGACAGCTATCGTCGCTGGCTGTCTGCCTGGTATACCGGGACAGCTGATCGTTCACTGGTGATCGTGAGTGACGATCCACTGATGAGACAGCGGGTGGAGTGGCTGAACGATCAGAGGGCGGCCAGTCTGGTATTCAGGGACAGACAATCATCAGAGGCACCAGTTGCATCCATTCAGGTGCAGACGGCGGACGATGACCGTTTTTTCGTGATTCAGGATGCCGAGGGCCGAGTGTATCCGGCCGACCTGCTGGCTCAGCGACTGAATCGGCTGCTGGGTTCCGAGTTTGGGCAGCTGACAGTGCATGCAGATGCTGTTACCGGCCGCATCTGGCTGACAGATGCGGTACTGCCAACAGCCGGAAGTGGTCGAGTCACCTCTGTGGAACGAATTGAGGACTCACTGGCGTTTGCTGGACTGCTGCTTCGGCTGAACGTGGGCGGTCGCCTGCTTGTGTGACTTGCGCAACCTGCGAGCCAGTGTTTGCAGTTGCGGCCCCACTTTGTTCTGCAGCCATGTGAGCAGGCGAGTGCACTCGGCTTCAATCTTTGCCTGTCTGTCACTGTCTGCTTCGGCAGCGGCTTTGCGGGACGATTTTTTCTGCAGTCTGACAACTTTCTTCAGTGATCGCGCTGCAACTACGGAATCCTGCAGTTGCCCCAGCTGCTTCTGCACCTGCAGCAGGCACTGTACGAGGCGATCCGTGACTGGATGCCCCGACAATTCCAGCAGCAGCTCTGCCTGATAGCGAAACTGTTTGACCTGCAGTCGAAAACGATGCAGAGCTTTGGTTGACGAAGATGCGGGAATGGATGTTTGCAGTTCCGTCAGTCGCACCATCGTTTGGTCCACTGCCCAGTCGGCGGCCCTGGTGTTCGCGAGGGCCTGCTGACGGCCGCGGCGGGAAGCGTGCTGGATCGCCTTCTGAAGTGCCTGGCGATGCTGCTTCAGGCCTTCGTCGCCATTGATTCGATCATTGAGTTTTCGCAGTGGCTTCTGAAGCCGGCGACGCTGCTGCTGCCATTTCCGAAGGATGGCTGAGGGAGTATCCTTCGCTGAGGACTGATGCAGCAGCACGTCCAGATCACGTGCCCGACTGCTGGCCTGCAAAAGGGCTTTCAGCTGTTTTTTCAGCCAGCCAGCGGAGCGGCTTTTGCCCATTAAAGGACCAAACAGCAACATGTGCTGCTGCAGTCGCCGTGCGGAAATCCGAACCTGGTGCAGGTGATCCGGTTTACGGCGCCAGCGATCGATGCATTTTGAAAGTTGTCGCTGCAGCAGTTTTAGTTCCTGCTTTAACAGGCTGCGAGCAGCCTGCGAGACTGTTAGCGATGCTGGCTGTGCCAATCCATGCGACTTGCCGTCGTCCGCAGCCTGCAGCAGCGATCGTGCCGACGACCGCCTGGAGGCAGCGGTCTTCGCTGCAGCTTTGGCTGCAGTGGCTGCAGAAGTTTGTCGGGACATGAGTGCGAGCCGGATGGTGGTCTGGAGCATCCGTGCCCCGAACTGTGAACAACAGGAATCCCGACAGCCTGATAACTTCCTGGGTCAAAAATCAAATCCACACCGACTTGTTCCACAAACCTTAACAATTCTGTGCAAAGGGGAATCCACGCACATTTCCTGTCTGTTAGCCGTAAAACGTCAGTTTTTTCATTTTTCGACGGGAATGCTCGGCGGCCGATGCGTTTCAGTCCCAGCGGAAAATTCGCAGTGCCACCAAAAATGTGATCACCAGCCAGCCAGCCATCAGGCCCAGATCCGGCAGGATTGTTACCAGCCCGGCACCTTCCTGCATCACCTGACGCAGAGACGAAATGACTGGGGTCAGCGGCAGCAGCCGAATCACCGGCTGCACCAGTGCCGGAAATCGATCGGCCGAGAAGAAAATGCCCGAACCGATCCACATCGGTACCATGGTCAGATTCATCAGGCCGGCGACTGCTTCCAGTGTTCGAGCACGGCTGGCAATGATCAGGCCGATCGAAGCAAACTGGAATGCTCCCAGCAACACAATCAGGGCAATGGGCAAATAGCCACCGTGACTGACAACGCCAAACATCAGCCGAGACAAGATCAGAATCACGATGATCTCGGGAATCATGAATACCAGCCGGCTGGCCATCATCGCAGCCACGAAATGGTGCTTTTTCATGGGAGTCCCGAGGAGGCGTTTCAGGACTTGCCGAATTCGCATGTCCACGATTGCATACCCAACTCCCCAGACTCCCCCGCCCATCAGCCCCATACCGATAAGCCCCGGTACCAGAAAGTCGATGTAACGACTGCCGGCTTCGGTAACCGCCGTCTCTGTGGTCTCCACCGGATCCTTCCGCCCGGCCGCGCGCTGCAGGACCTCATTGACCGCATCCCGCGCACTGACGCTGCCGGGGCGAGTCTGATCCAGCAGGAAACCATATTGCCGGGCTGAATCAGTGCCCTTGATGGTCAGCACCAGTTCGGCTTTGCCCGAGCGCAGCATCTGCCGACATTGCTCAGGGGTACCACCAGTAACGACAAAACGCGGGTTAGCCTGCAGCACTTGCCGCACCTGGTCGGCTGCTGCACCATCCTCCACACAAACCGATACCGGCTCCACGGAATCACTGCGGAATGCCAGTCCCAGCGAAATCATCATCACCAGCGGAAACACGTAGGACCAGAAGACGGCCTCCGGAGTTCTGATGAACTCGCGAAACCGGGCAATAAACAGCTGCAGCAGCGGATGACTCGTGAATCCCAGGCTCATCGGACGTTCCCTTCTGTGCTTTCATTCAGTCCATGGCCGGCGAAATGCACGAACACATCTTCCAGAGTTGCCTGCCGCGTTGTCAGTGATGACAGCTGCAGACCGCTGTGCTTGATCAGTTCGAGCAAAGCGGGGATCGCCACATGAGGTTCTCGTACCGACAGGCAGCGCTGGTCACTTTCCCGGCGTACCGCAATCACACCTGGCAGTCCTGAGCCAAAATCTTCCGGCGGCTGCTGGCCTCCGCTGACGGCAAAAGCCACCACATGCTCAGCACCCAGACCGCGAATCAGGTTCTGAGGCGAATCGATCGCCAGAATTCGGCCCCGGTCGAAAATAGCAACACGGTCACACAGGCGTTCTGCTTCATCCATGTAGTGAGTCGTCAGCAGTACAGTGCCACCACCTTCTCGAAAATCCGTAATCACTCGCCACAAATCCCGCCGCGACTGCGGATCAAGACCTGTTGTCGGCTCGTCCAAAAACAGCAGCTGCGGGTTTCCAACCAGCGCTGTCGCCACGGCGACTCGCTGCTTCTGACCACCCGAAAGGGTTCGGATGCGTGAATGCATTTTTTCTCGCAGTGACACTCGGTCAATCACCGCCAGGGGGTCAAGGCCCGCATGAAAGAAGCTGCGGAACAGTGTCAGCGTTTCCAGAACAGTCAGTTTTTCTGACAGCCGAGTTTCCTGCAGGGAAATTCCAATCTGCTGACGAATGCGGTCGGCGTCAGTCTTCCAGCTCATCCCCAGGATCAGCGCTTCGCCGCTGGTGGCTGTCTGCAGGCCTTCACAGATTTCTATCGTGGTGGTTTTTCCGGCACCGTTTGGACCCAGAACACCAAAACAGATGCCCCGCTCGACCTGCAGGTCGATGCCCCTCACGGCTTCCACCGGCGGATTACCGGGCCAGGTGCGAGTCAACTGGCGACATTCAATCGCGTATGTCATCGAGAATTCCGTGTCCGGGTTATTTAGGGTAGCGGATGATCGCCGATTCTGTCGCAGTGGCCGACGAATTCAATACGGTCAGTCACCCGGTGCCGACAAATTTCACTGAATTCTGCAGGTCACTGATACTGACCCACGCGATTTCCCGCTGCTGATATTCGGCATGAATTGTGGCTGTTTCTGCGGGTCAGCGAATTGCGAACGTCAGGGCAGGCCGGCAACAATCAGGTCCGCGTCAGACCGCCAGTACGCTGCAAACCGGCATGCTCAATGCCCCAACATGCAGGTCGTTTCACCCATGAATGCCCGCCTTTGCCTCACACTCGCCGCTCTTTTCGGCTTCCTCGGCGTTGCCCTGGGAGCCTTCGGTGCTCATGGACTGAACGACACAAAGTTTCTGGAAAACCGCTACGCTGAGCTGCCCGAAAAAAATGTGGCGGGGCAGAAATTCCCGGCCAGCTACAAGTACTTCAGAGATTTTGAAACGGGTGTCGAATACCAGCTGACCCATACCGCTGCCCTGCTGGCGGTCGGTCTGCTGATGCTGTACCGACAGTCGCGGCTGCTGGTGCTGGCTGCCTGGTGTTTTTGCGGCGGCATTGTGTGCTTCTCCGGGGCCCTGTACGTGCTTGTGATCTGTGGTCCGAAAGCGGGCGGAATCCCATGGGGCGCTGTTGCTCCCGTCGGTGGCACAATGCAGCTGATCGGCTGGCTGGCACTCGCCGCAGCGGCACTGCGTCTGCCGACCACAGCCTCTCAAGACTTGAGTAATTCCTGAAGCCAGTGCTGAAAATCAACAGACTGCTGCCCAACCACCGTTCTCCACGGTTTGCTCGGCCCGACTTACCGACAATTCACAATCGCCAGCGGACACAGATTTTTATTGGTTTTAAACGCCCCGCAGGGACTGACTGCTTGAGCATCGTGGGTTTGAGGCGTAGACTTACGGCGGCGCTGGCCAGGATGTGATCCTTCCCCAACGACCATTTCTCGCTGACCCGCAGGTTCAGGGATGCTGCCTGCGGCGGTCATTAGTGTTCAGGACAAGTTGATCATGGACAGCATGCTCCAGGTGGAACTGACATCCCACGAACGCGATGTGCTGCTGCGCGGACTGCGTTATGTACGCAGTGCCATCATGCTCGAAACTCGCGATCCTTCCTCCGAAGACACCCGTCGTCGCTCAAGTCAGCTGGACGAAATTCAAATCCTGTGCCAGCGGCTTGAAAACAGCGATCCACTGGCGGTGCACTGAACACAGCCCAGCCAGACAGTGTCCTCATCTGTCTGTGGCAAGTGCCTGCCGCAGGTGACCGTCACAGTTTTGCAGACGCTGGCGAGCTTCCTCAGGTGACAGCCCTGTCAGGCTGACGACCACGGCCGTCTTTACCTCCCCGGAACACTGCTGCAGTATCAGGGTGGCCTGTGAACCGGGCAGTCCCGTAATTTCAGAGACAATCCGTACTGCTCGATCCTGCAGTTTTTCGTTGGTCGCCCTGAGATCCACCATCAGGTTGCCCAGCGTCTTGCCAAGCTGCACCATGATTCCTGTGGTCAGCGTATTCAGCACCAGCTTGGTGGCTGTTCCGGCCTTAAGCCTTGTTGAGCCTGTGATGATTTCTGGCCCGACCACCGGGGTGATCATGATGTCCACGGCATCGGCCAGAACTGAACCAGCATTGCAGGCCAGGCCCAGTGTCAGGCAGCCGGCTTCCCGTGCTGCGCTGATCGCACCCAAAACCCAGGGTGTGCGGCCACTGGCAGCGATACCCATCACGGAATCCAGCGGAGTCAGATTCAGGGCCAGCAGATCGGCGGCTCCCTGCCGGCTGTCATCTTCGGCCCCTTCAACGGCAGTGGTCAGAGCCCGCTGGCCGCCGGCGATGATGCCGATCACCAAACCGGGCGGGACGCTGAAGGTCGGCGGGCATTCAGCAGCATCCAGCACCCCCAGTCGCCCCGAGGTCCCCGCACCGGCATAAATCAGCCGTCCCCCCTGCCGCATGCGGCCCGAAATTTCGGCGATTGCGTGAGCAATAGCGGGAGCCTGGGAGGCAACTGCTGCCGGAACGCCGGCATCGGCAGCGTTCATCACCTGCACCAGTTGCAGCGGACTCAGGGTATCGATGTTCAGTGATGCCGGGTTGCGAGCTTCAGTGGCGGCGGCGACAGGCAATGGGTACTTCACGGGGAACCAGTCTGAGACAAAGTGCGGCTAAAGGCAGGTCAACTTCGCGGAATTCTGACGATTTTTCTGTCCGGATGCGCCACCAAATCGCCAGACTCAGCGAGATTTCCACGCCGCCAATAAGCTGCAAACATGGTCATTTCCATGGTTTTTTTCTTCTTCCGGAACTTTTTTCAGAATTCCATGGAAATCCGGACGGAATCTGCGAACCATTATGGCCCTGGAACGTGTCTATACTGCAGAGGGACATTTTATCTCTCGAACCTGGCGTGGCAGCCAATCGTGTGCAGCCCGCCAAACCGCAATTTGCGGTGGTCCAGGAAACGCGTCGTCAGTTTGACGACGTTCCTTCACAGGAGGCAGAACCATGCTGCTCAATACTCTCAGCACAGCATCCACCAGCTCAGTCGTGGCAGTTATTGCCCTGACCGTCGTGGCACTGTCTGCAGGTACAGCCTCCTGTTCGCGCAGTCTGCATCTGTGGCGTAAACGCCGGATGCCACATCAGCCGGGGCAGCGCTGCAGTCATTCCAGTCGCTGTCGCACTGCCAGTTATCGAATGTCTGCCAGACAATTCGGACTCCAGTGCAAAGCCCTGCTGAACCTAAGCGGAATAGTCACCAATCCGACTTTCTGCTGACTGCCGTCGGGGTGTGGAAACACAGGGTGTCCGCCCGGCAGCAAACCTGCTGCCAGTGACGACTGCCCGTGACTCTCTGCCCCCCTGGGACGTCTGAACTGCGAGTTGTCTTCAGGCTGCCGAATATCGGCACCTGACCGCAGTTCAGCCTGCGAAAACCTGAAACCACACAGCAACTTCGCATCCGTCTGCCGACAAGGCGACTGGCTGCGTGAATGCGGGAGCATAATCATGGCTGAAGAAACTCTTGTGCGGCTTGTGCTGCGAGCTCAGGCTGGTGATCGGGCTGCCTTTAATGAACTGGCGGTCGAATTTCGCTCGATGGTCGTCGCTCGTGTTCAGGCTCGAGTTCGGAACACGGCGGAAGCCGAAGAAGTCTCACAGGATGTCTTCCTGCGGGCTTACCGTAAGCTGTTCCAGCTGCAGCAGCCGGAAACGTTTCCGGCATGGCTGCGGCAGATCGCCGACCGTCTTGCATTGAATCGCGTGCAGCGTCAGCCGCGTGAACGGACGATTGAGGCTGACTACCTTGAATCCGTCGACGAAGCCGGCGATCTGCCGCTGACGCAGATGGTACGTGTGGAAGAGGCCGAGCAACTGCACGAATGTCTGAAGCAGTTGCCGGAGCTGGACCGTGATACGCTGTGGGCCTTCTACTTCGAAGGCTGCTCGCTCCTGGAAATGGCAGCCCAGTTTGATCGCCCCGTAGGTACGATCAAGCGTCGGCTGCATACCGCGCGAGGCCGTTTGCGGGACGTGATTAACGGCCTGCAGCCAGCCTGATGCAGAATGTGCGGGCGGACACTTCGGTCCGCCCGCGCAGCACTGCCACACAGCATCCGCTGTTAACCCCCAAAAAAGGTGGTTCTGCAAATCCCGGCGTGACTTTCACAGATCCAGAAACAGCAGCAGGCTGCAGATCATAATCCAGCTGAACAGCTGCAGATTCAAAACCAGTTCGAACACAAGATGCAGCAAAATTCCGCTGATCAGCAACGGAAATCTCAGCTCCTGCACCCATAGACCGACTCCCAAGATCGTTTCTTCGGCGAGTGTCCCCCAGGTGGCAACCCGGATCAGTGCCGGACGCAGCAGCCACTGTGGCGGTCGCCAGCGAACATAGGCGTCCACCCACAGCGGATACCAGGCGGCTGAACCATCCCGCCAGCGCGGACCGCTGAGCTTCCAGGCGACGGTCCGCAGATAAACAATACTGACCTGCAGCTGCATCAGCCGCAGAGGCCACGGATCCGCCTGACTGAAGTGCCACAGCGGGAACCCCTGCAGCCATCGATCCACAGACAATCCTCCCGCAGCATCGGCGAAGCAGCAAAAAAATGTCAGCAGCCGCAGCAGCGAATCACCGCTGGACAAAATCCATGGATTGCGATGATGAATGGAGACCAGCGTCACGAACACCAGAATTGCCGCAGTTCGGTACTGCCAGCCGATCAGAAAGCAGATCACGGCCAGTACATGCAGCAACAGCAAACTGTGAAATGAAAGCCAGCCTGCCGGCAGCAGCGCCTGCAGAGACAGCCGAGAGCCGCGGCAGGCCGCCCGCGATGTTCGCGCTGGCCACAAAGCACTCTCAGAGTAGTAGTCGTTGATGAGTGGCAGCAGCAGCCCCGCGTTCACCAGCAACAGCAGACCCAGCAGCAGCCGGAACATGACCAGGGACGCCGTAGAACACTCGGTATGAAAAAACTGGTGCCACGCTGCTGTGAACTGAGTGATTGTCAACATGTCAAAAGTACCTCAGGCAGCCAGTCCAGGCCATCGAAAGATCACATCCGCTCGCTCAGGGCCGAAACGCTCCGGCTCGTTCCAGCCGTTGACCTGCTGCGTCAGCCGGATCAGTTCAATCGACTGCACGGTACGCCCCCCCAGTAAAGCCTCTTCTGCCAGAAACTCGCACACCGGGCGATACAGCCGGTCACCGCCGGGACTGAACAGTGAAAATTCAAATTTGAAACTGCGGACAAACAACATTCTGGACCAGGTCTGCCCAGCGGCTGCCGACAACGGCTCCCACAACTCGCGCTGACCATCCGCAAACGTCACCAGTGCCATGAGTCTGCGGTTCAGATGTACCGGGTGGGGGGCAAACATGGCCCAGCTGTGCCACAGCCCCAGATACACCAGTGGCCACGCCGGCAGCAGAATCAGCCGCCGCAGTACATGATCGGACGGATGATCCCAGCACCACAGAAACAGCAGCAACCAGACAATCAGAATGTCTGTCATGGGCCCACCATTATTTCATCACGGCCTGCCGTGCCATCCTGCAGACTTCTGCTGATTTCGCGGCACGGCATCACGCACTAGTGACGTTCAATCGAAACCAATACACGGGTGGCAATAAATAACACCTTTGGACAGGCTGCGCAGGTGCTGGAAATAAAAAAATACCCGGCTCCGGCGAAACAGCGCCGGTCGCAGCGATCTGTTGCCGCAGGACAACACTCGATTTAAGGCATCACGCCAGAGCTGCATCCAGCCACAGCCGTTCAGTCAATCGGACGGCGCACCACTGCCCACTCCCGCTGCAGATGATCACGCAGCTTCGCCACCAGTTCCGGATGCCGGGCCGCCAGATTCACCTTCTCCGCCGGATCCTCCGTCACATGATACAACTGCGGGCTGCGTTCATTCAGGCTGTGCACAAACGCATAACGGTCCTGCGGCGGTTCCCATGTCAGAATCAGCTTCCACTCGCCCTCAATACACCAGCGAGTCACCAGTGACGATTCCGGATCTGCAAGGTCAGCTATGTCATGCGAATAACCTTCACCGCTCACCGAATTCCGGTCAATCCGACCGACACCGGCCAGAGACGGCAGCAGGTTCAGTCCCGGCAGGCCGTCCGGAATCGGCAGTTCGGCCGCCGCCAGCACCGTTGGCAGCACATCCAAAGTCGTCGCCAGCTCAGGCCGGTCCGCTGCGACAATCCGCCCCGGCCAGCGGAACATCACCGGCGTACGGACTCCCCCTTCATAAACACTCTGCTTTGATCGTGGAGCAAACCCGTGCGTCCAGCCAGGCCCGAGCTGCATCTGCGAAGTCGCCTGTATCCAGCCATTATCGGTGACGTATACCACCAGCGTGTCTTCAGTCAGGCCCCGGGAGTCCAGTGCTGACAGCAATTCCCCGCAGGTCTCATCAAACCACTCGCACATGGCATGATACTTTGCCAGTTCAGGAGGCACTCCCGGCTGTTCGTACTTTGTCAACAGTCGAGCCGGAGGGTTGTGCGGCGTATGCGGCAGCATGGGGGCATACCAGACGAAAAACGGCTGCTGCTTCGCCACCGAACGATCCATGAAGTCCAGAATCGGCTGCACACCCTGACGGCCAATCTTCAGACCATCATCGCCGTGACGCCCGCCCGGTTCGGGAAACCCGCGAGTCATGCCTTCGGTGAAACCACCACGTCGCCAGTTACCCTCCCACCACTTCCCTGTCTGCAGACAGGCATAACCAGCGGCTGACAGCAGCCGCGGCAGTGTTGGGACCTGATCCACCTTTGAGATCAGCTGTTCCCGAAGTGCCGCGTATGCATCGTCGCTGAGTCTTTTATCCGGCCGCGGATCATTTCCAACCACGCCGTGCTGATGTGCGTACCGACCGGTCAATATCGACATCAGCGACGGGCGACACAGCGGCGTTGGCGTATAGCCACGACGAAACAGTGCGCTCGCTGATGCAAGACGATCCAGATTGGGTGTCCGGATGACCGGATGCCCCATAAAGCCGTAATCCGTCCAGGCCTGATCATCCGACAAAATCAGCAGCACGTTGGGGCGTTTTGCCTGATGCGCAGCAGGATCAGCACCAGCCAGCACTGCCGATTGCAGAACACAGCCTGAAAGCAACACCAGAAACAACCGCAAAATCCTGCTTTGCACAAAACACCGCTCTTTCTGATCAGAGGTGCGACAGCACGTGATGAAGCAGTGTAACAGCCGCGCAGCCGACCGCAATCTTCGCGGCGGAATGCAGAACAGCCGGACCCGCAAAGGTCCGGCTGTCAGCCTCGGTCAGATCAGTACAGGCCCGCGGGCCACAACACTCACATGTGCTTATAGACAGACTCAAAGTCGATGTCGTAGCGTTTCATCTTTTTGTACAGAGTCGTGCGGTTGATTCCCAGGGCTCGAGCAGTCTTCTGGCGATTCCAGCCCGTGCTTTCCAGGGCCTGGATGATCAGCTGCCGTTCCGGCTGAGTCAGCGCCACTTTCAGCGGTGCATTGCCAAGATGGGCCGTGACATTCGCCCGGCTTTCCGCTGATGCAAACAGCTTCTCAGGAAGATCGGCCGCTGTAATCACACCGTTGCGGCACAGCACCACCGCTCGCTCGATCACGTTCACAAGTTCGCGAACGTTGCCTGGCCAGTGGTAATGCTGCAGGACCTGCATCGCTGCTTCTTCGATCTGAGTAATGCGTCGACCGGTCTGTTCGCTGAAGATCTGCAGATAGTGATTCGCCAGCAGCGGAATGTCGCCCAGGCGATCGCGGAGTGCAGGCTGAGTCAGTGTAATCACGTTGATGCGGTAGTACAGGTCTTCCCGGAAGCGGCCTTCACGCACCGCCTGCTCCAGATCCACATTCGTTGCCAGCACCAGACGCACATCAACCTTGTGAGTCACATTGCCGCCAACCGGTTCAAATTCACGATCCTGCAACACTCGCAGCAGCTTCACCTGCAGTGCCGGCGAAGCGGTGGCGATTTCATCAAGAAACAGAGTGCCTCCATCAGCCTGCAGGAAGCGACCGATTTTATCATGAGTTGCTCCGGTGAATGAGCCGGCCATGTGACCGAACAATTCACTCTCCAGCAGTGTTTCCGGCAGTGCTCCGCAAGCCACCTCGACGAAGGCCTTGTCGCGGCGATTGCTGAGGTGATGCAGGGCTCGAGCCGTCATCGTCTTGCCCGTGCCGCTCTCTCCCAGAATCAGCACCGTTGTTTTCGTGTCCGCCACACTTTCCATCAGTTCGAACATGCGGACCATCTTGTAGTCCTTGCCGATTACGCTCGACAGTCCGTATCGTTCGGTCAGTTGAGCCTTCAGCTTGCGATTCTCTTCCATGATCTGTCGCTGGCCAATGGCTCGCTCGATCGAGAACCGCAGTTCTTCGTCGATCACCGGCTTTGTCAGATAATCGAAAGCCCCCATTCGAATGGCTTCCACCGCACTTTCAATCGTGCCGAACCCTGTCAGCAAAATGATGGCGGTCTCAGGAGCATGCTCGCGAGCCCACTGCAGCAGGTGAAAGCCGTCTTTGTCAGGCAGATTCACATCACAAATGACGACTTCAAATGGAAACTCTTCCATCCGCTCCAGTGCTTCCAGACACGACGAAGCCGTTTCCGTGCGATGCCCCAGCCCTCGCAGATAATCGGCCATGGCACTCTGAATGTGGCGGTCATCGTCAACAACAAGCAGCGAACCGGAAGAATTACGAGCCATCTGGACCCCCCCAGAGACGAGCCTTCACGCTCGTCGGCAGACTAAAGAAAGAAAATCAAGCTGTATGAACTGCAACCGCAGCTTCGATGCTGCATCCCGACGGCTGCCGGAACACCACATGCTGTCAAACGACGGCACAGATGATGACTTTTCCGATCAGGCAGTTGCGGCGAATCTGGCAAAACGTTAGGTCGCACTCAGGCACCATGTCGTTGAGTTGGCGCAACAAAATGCCGGAATGCCGTTGTCGGATGGGTGCGAGCCGGTGCAATCGTTACAACCGGGGCTTCAGACTGTGAACTTTCTGCCTCACCCCCCCTTTTCAGCTCAAGTTGCCGGCGATGCCCCCCTGCTCACGTGAACAACGATCGGCAAAACCGTACACTCCCGGCAGACCAGCCGGACTCAGCCACCCCTGCTCTGCTGGTCTGTCGCCGCCCACTGCTGCTCGTCGCCTAAACCCTCTGCAACCCAGGTCCGCTACAAATGAATCTCCGCAGCTTTGTTCGTGCTGTCCCGGACTTTCCAAAACCGGGTATCATGTTTCGAGACATCACTCCACTGATCGCTTCACCCGCCGCACTGAAGGAAGTCACTCGACAACTCGCACAGCCATGGCTCAATAGCGGCATTACCAGGGTACTGGCCGCTGAGGCGCGCGGGTTTATCTTCGGGGTTCCTTTGGCGATGGAGCTGAATGCCGGTTTCGTGCCGGTGCGCAAGCCCGGAAAACTTCCCTGGCAGACTCGCCAGTTCAGCTATGACCTCGAGTACGGTTCCGATGCTCTGGAAATCCATACGGACGCCGTGCAGCCAGGCGATCGAGTCCTGCTGGTGGATGACCTGCTGGCTACCGGAGGAACGGTCGAAGCCTGTCGCAAGCTGGCGGATGAACTGGGGGCCACCGTCGTCGGGGCCGCCTGTGTGATCGAACTGACTTTCCTGCAGGCACGTCAGCGTCTGCAGCCGCTGCAGATCACCAGCCTGCTGGCCTACCACACTGAGGACCCGGACGAATAAGTCGTACTGCGAACCCGCTCAGTAATCTTCTGCTTTGTTCCGTCTGGACCACACTTATGTTACGTCTGTTCGCCCTGCTGATTTGTTTCGCGACGCTGTCTTCTGGTGCCTGCGGCGGGTCGGAAGTCCCCGCTGCCGATGGCTCAGACCACCTGCGACACTCTTACATCGTATTCGGCAATCGCACGGCAATTATCGATGAAGCCGGACAGGTGATCTGGGAATACCGGGGACGTTCACGAGACGGTTTCGTTCTGCCGAACGGCAACGTGCTGATTGCCTGGAGCGACGCAGTGCAGGAAGTCACCCGCGAAAAACAGATCGTTTTCGAATGGAAACTGAGCGCCGAGAACAAAGAGATCGGGACCGCCCAGCGACTGTACAACGGCAATACTCTGGTCACTGAGCTCGGACCCCGGCCGCGACTGCTGGAAATCAACTCTGCCGGTCAGCTCGTACTGACCGTGCCACTGCTGCCTGAAACGGATAACGCTCATATGCAGACCCGGATGGCTCGCCAGCTGCGCAACGGCAACTACCTTGTGCCGCACCTGCTGGCCTTCAGCATCAAGGAATACCGCCCCGACGGGACTGTCGTACACACACTGACGACTGACCTGCCTGAACTGGGTGGCAGGCCCGCAGAAAACTGGCCGTTCACAGCGATTCGACTGGACAACGGAAACACTCTTGCCTCACTCACACACGGCAACAAAGTGGTCGAGCTGAATCCGGCCGGCCACGTCGTCTGGAAGGTTGACAACACCCATGTCGGCAATCAGTTCAAAGACCCGTGCGGCTCTCAGCGACTGGCCAGTGGCAATACCGTCGTCGGCAGCCATGGTGCTGCAACCGGAGTTTCCATGATCGAGGTGACCTCTGATCATCGCATCGTCTGGACCAGCGATCATTCCGCAGCTGCCGCTGTCCATCATTTTCAGATTCTGACGACCAACGGTCGTCCTGAACCCGGCATGCCGCTGAAATAAGACGGTTCGCCGCTCTGCCAGCATGACCAAACGCAGTACAAGCTGCAAGTTGTTCTGCGGGCCGCAGGAAACCGTTCAGGGCAATGTCCCGGCATCAGAATTCCAGCTGTTCCACACCGCGCTGATTTGCTCTGAGTCGGGCAGACCGTCAAGCACCAGGAAGCGATAACGCGATTCAAACGGCTTGCCCGCCTCAATTACAAAATCACCGTCAACAGCCGGCGAAAACACAAAATAGGGCTTCGTCGGATGCACTCGCACCGCCTGCGGCGACCGAAAGTTGTCCGCATGACACAGCATCACAATTGTCACCGGCTGTCCGCCCTGCACGCCCGTCATTGCCACCCAGCGACTGTGCTGATGATTGGCCGCTTCACGAGCTGACCCGGCATCATTCAGTATATTCGCTCCCGCCCCCGACTCCGCATCCAGACTTACCTGATCGGCATCCTTTGGAAGCAGCCACTTCACAGGTCCGCGAACAGCAAAACCGCCGTAGTGGTACTGCAGCAGCTGCAGCGGCAATGTCGTCTGATTCTGCTGCACCGACGCAATTTCGAAATCATGACACGAATCATCCGAGCTTCTCACCAGCACCCGCCAGCGCTCACGCAAAATATCCACCACCGGCTGCTGCTCAGCACGATGCACCAGCTCCACCTCAAAACTGACTCCTGCCGCCACTGCTGCTGTACTCAGCACTCGCGAGTGCAGGACTCGTCCAGTCCCCGCTGCCAGATCCCAGAAATTCAGTGATCGCTGATTCCAGCTGGCTTTCGTCCACGCCGCAAAAATCCCGTTCTGATGAGCATGGTCAGCCGGATACGCCGCTGTGACCACTGCCCCCGCAGGACTGACCACCGGGTGCAGAAAACCGCTCCGCTGCAACTTCGTATCCAGCCCCTCAGGCAGTGCCGGAGCCACCATGTTGTAAGCCAGCACCAGCCGCTCACGCTGTCGTACCGAAATCACACGATCATCAGCCTCCAGCAGCAAATCTCCGGACCGCTGCCTTCGCTGCCACTGCTGAGGCTTATGAAACTGAACCAGACGCTCCCCATCAAAACAGTCTGCATACTGGGGCAGCACCGACTGCAACTGCTCCACCACCAGTGCAGCCACGGCACGTCCCCCGGCAGCATTCAGATGCGTGTGATCGGCCCCGGTCAACAGCATCGGCTCAAACGCCCGAAATGCTTCCGCCCCCATCTGCTCACACTGCCTGATGCTGGCAGTATGCAGGTCAATCAGGGGAGCCTGAGTTTCGGCAGCGACCGCCTGTGCCGCCGCCGCATATTCCGCCAGAGTCGGCTCAATCCGCCCGTCCGCCGACCAGCGACGACGCGTCAGCGGTGTTACCAGAACAGGCAATGCCCCCGCTTCACGAGCCTCGGCGACGTACCGCCGCAAATGCTCACGATATGCACCGTCCGCCGCAGACTCCCTCTCCGGCCCCTTCCCCGGCTGATCATTATGCCCGAACTGAATCAATATCACCCGCGGTCGACACTCAATACACCGGTCCCACCAGCCCTCCGTTCGAAAACTGCGCGAGCTGCGGCCACTGCGAGCCAAATTGGTGCAGCTCGCCTGCTCCGTCAACAGTTCCCGAAATCCAGCACCCCAGCCGGATTCATCCGTAACGGTCGAATCACCCGCCAGCACAAACAACACTGACGACCGACACCCGGCACAATATCCCTCAGCCGGAAAAAATACGCTGCAGGCAAAACATAAAAGCACCACCCAACAGCACAAAATCTGCAAGTTCCTCACACTGTTACCTCAACTAAAACATCCCTTCGTCACCAGAATTGATTTCGCTCAAAAGCGATACCAGCAGCGACGGATTGTGCGTCAGTTCAAGCATCCGTTCCATGGTCCGAGCGGGCAAGTCCGTGTACTGAGTACCCAGCACCTGCCGTTTTAAATACCACAGTGAAAATACGGCCGACTTAAGATCCTGATCGGTTCCGGATTTCATCAGCATCAGAATCTTGGCGGCTGTGCTCCTTGGATCAGCAGCGAAGTCAACCATGTAGCTTGCGGATTCGGCAAACTGCCGCTTCGACTCCAGCTCATCGTTCTGTGCCTGTTCCGCAGCCACCTCGTCCGTGCCTGCATCCGCCGTGATTTCGGCATCCTCTTCGTCATGCCACTCGTCTTC
>Ga0172373_10003177_pt1 | contig 24337 bp, 30 predicted proteins | sample Lak10m_2_FD_114546 | JGI IMG/M metagenome (GOLD analysis project Ga0172373, IMG submission 114546) | Freshwater microbial communities from Kabuno Bay, South-Kivu, Congo - kab_092012_10m | ecosystem: Environmental > Aquatic > Freshwater > Lake | place: Democratic Republic of the Congo...
ACAAGCCCTTCTGAAACTGAACCTTGTTGATTCCCATCGCGCATCTCCTTCGCTCAAGATGCGCCCATTTTTCACCCCGGCAGGCTCACCAGATGCGCCTGCTGAACTTTGTGGCTAATCAGGAACTCCCAACAGGCTGCGGCCGCGGATTTGACAGCCGGGCCGAAAACCTTGAAAATGCGCGCCTTTCGACGGCAGCCTAGGCGGCGGCCGGCCGTTTTGGGGAGTCGCCAAGTTGGTTAAGGCACCGGATTTTGATTCCGGCATGCGAAGGTTCGAATCCTTCCTCCCCAGCCAATCCTTCTGTTGAACCACCCCGGCAGCTGCTTCAGCCCATTCCTCCTTTCGGACAGCGCGACATGGCCTACGACAGCCTGATGGTTTTCACCGGGAACGCCAACCCGAAGCTGGCGGCCGACGTGGTCAAGCGCCTCAATATTTCGCTGGGCCGCGCCAACGTCGGGCGGTTCTCCGACGGCGAGGTCAGCTGCGAGATCCTCGAACACGTACGCGGCCACGATGTCTTCGTCCTGCAGTCCACCTGCAACCCGACCAATGACAACCTGATGGAGCTGATGGTCATGGTCGATGCGCTGAAGCGCGCCTCGGCCGGCCGCATCACCGCCGCCATCCCGTACTTCGGCTATGCCCGGCAGGACCGCCGCACCCGTTCGGCGCGCGTCGCCATCACCGCCAAGGTGGTCGCCAACATGCTGCAGGCCGTCGGCGTGCAGCGCGTGCTGACGGTCGACCTGCATGCCGACCAGATCCAGGGCTTCTTCGACATTCCGGTGGACAACATCTACGCCGCACCCATCCTGCTCGGCGATATCTGGAAGCAGCGCCACGACGATCTGCTGGTGGTTTCGCCCGACGTTGGCGGCGTGGTCCGCGCCCGCGCCCTGGCCAAGCGCCTGGAATCCGACCTGGCGATCATCGACAAGCGCCGCCCCAAGGCCAATGTCTCGGAAGTCATGAACATCATCGGCGAAGTCGAGGGCCGCACCTGCGTCATCATGGACGACATGGTCGACACCGCCGGCACCCTGTGCAAGGCCGCCCAGGCGCTCAAGGAACACGGCGCCAAGCGCGTGCTGGCCTACTGTACCCACCCCGTGCTTTCTGGCAGCGCCGTCGAGCGCATCGAGAGTTCGGAACTCGACGAGCTGGTGGTCACCGACACCATACCGCTGGCCGAAGACGCCCGCGGCTGCCCGCGCATCCGCCAGATCTCGATCGCCGAACTGATGGCTGAGACCATGTTGCGCATCAGCAACGAGGCCTCGGTGTCATCGCTTTTCATGGACTGATTTCACGCCCCCGGCCTGGTCGCGGGCCGGGGATTTCAACGCAGCACCAATCGGAGTACATCATGCAACTCGAATTCAACGCCAAAAAGCGCGATGGACAGGGCACCGGAGCGAGCCGCCGCCTGCGTCGCACCGGCCGGGTCCCCGGCATCCTCTACGGCGGCACCGCCGCCCCGCAGCAGATCGACATCGATCACAACGAGCTGTTCCAGCTCCTGCGCAAGGAGGCCTTCTACTCGTCCGTGCTCAATGCCAACATCGACGGCGCCAAGGAAATGTGCCTGCTGCGCGACGTCCAGCGCCACCCCTACCGCATGCAGATCCTGCATGTCGATTTCCAGCGCATCGACGCTACGCACAAGATCCACCAGAAGGTGCCGCTGCACTTCGTCAACGCTGACATCGCCCCGGGCGTCAAGCTGGGCGGCGGCATGGTGTCGCACACCATGAACGACGTCGACGTCAAGTGCCTGCCCGCCGACCTGCCGACCTTCATCGAAGTTGACCTCAAGGACCTCGCCGCCGGCCAGTCGATCCACGTCTCGCAGCTCGTCCTGCCGAAGGGCGTCGAGGTCGTGCATCACGGCGAAGGCGACACGGTGGTGGCCAGCATTGTCACCAAGGGCGGCGGTGCCGTCGAGGAGGCCGAAGTGGCCCCGGCGACGGTGGCTCCGGCAGCCCCGGCCAAGCCCGAGAGGAAGGCCGAGCGCGTCGACAAGCGCTGATCGCTTGCAAACCGCATTGCGCCTGATTGTCGGGCTCGGCAACCCCGGGCCCGACTACGCTGAAACCCGGCACAACGCCGGGTTTTGGTTTTGTGAGCGCCTGGCGTGCGAACTCGGCGTGTCCTTCAGCCGCGAGTCGCGCTACCACGGCCTTGTCGCCAAGGCGCGGCTTGGCGGCAGCGAGCTGTGGCTGCTGCAGCCGCAGACCTTCATGAACCGTTCCGGCCAGGCAGTGCAGGCGCTGACGCATTTCTACCGCATCGCACCCGCCGAAATGCTGGTGGTGCATGACGAACTCGATATACCGCCGGGCCAGATGCGACTCAAGTTCGGCGGCGGGCTGGGCGGCCACAACGGGCTCAAGGACATCACCGCCTACCTCGGCACCCAGGATTACTGGCGCCTGCGCATCGGCATCGGCCATCCCGGCGACCGCAACGAGGTCGTGAATTACGTGCTCAAGCCACCGCGCCGCGAAGAGCGCGAGGAAATCGACGCGGCACTGGATCGCGCCCTGCGGGCCTGGCCGACACTGGCGAAGGCGGAGTTCAACGCGGCGACGCAGAAGATCAACTCCAGGCCCGCGCCACCCACCACCGAAGCACCCAGGAAAGAAATTCCATGAGCCTCAAATGCGGCATCGTCGGCCTGCCCAATGTCGGCAAGTCCACCCTGTTCAACGCCCTGACCAAATCGGGCATCGCGGCCGAGAACTATCCCTTCTGCACCATCGAGCCCAACGTCGGCATCGTCGAAGTGCCGGACGCCCGCCTGGGCCAGCTTTCCGGGATCGTCAAGCCGCAGAAGCTGCAGCCGGCCATCGTCGAGTTTGTCGACATCGCCGGCCTGGTGGCGGGCGCCAGCAAGGGTGAGGGCCTGGGCAACCAGTTCCTCGCCAATATCCGCGAGACCGATGCCATCGTGCACGTGGTGCGCTGCTTCGACGATGCCAATGTGGTGCATGTCTCGGGCAGCGTGGATCCGCTCCGCGACATCGAAGTGATCGACACCGAGTTGTGCCTGGCCGACCTCGCCGCCGTGGAGAAGGCGCTGGCGCGCTACTCCAAGCAGGCCAAGGCCGGCGGCGACAAGGAGGCCAAGCTGCTGGTCGATGTCCTCGAAAAATGCCAGAAGCAGCTCGATGCCGCCCAGCCGGTGCGTGCCCTCGATCTTTCGAAGGAAGAAAAGGCCAACCTGCGCCAGTTCTTCCTGCTGACGGCCAAGCCGGTGCTGTATGCGGCCAACGTCAAGGAGGGTGGCTTTGCCGGCAACCCCTACCTCGACGTCGTCACCGCCCACGCGGCGAAGGAGGGCGCCGACGTGGTGTCGATCTGCGCCGCCATCGAGGCCGAGATCGCCGACCTTGCCGATGACGACAAGCAGATGTTCCTCGCCGACATGGGCATGGAGGAACCGGGCCTCAACCGCCTGATCCGTGCCGGCTACCACCTGCTGGGTTTGCAGACCTACTTCACCGCCGGGGTCAAGGAAGTGCGCGCCTGGACCATCCACAAGGGCGACACCGCGCCGCAGGCCGCCGGGGTGATCCATACCGATTTCGAAAAGGGCTTCATCCGCGCCCAGACCATCGCCTTCGAGGACTTCATCGCCTGCAAGGGCGAGCAGGGTGCGAAGGAGGCGGGCAAGATGCGCGCCGAGGGCAAGGACTACGTCGTCCGCGATGGCGACGTCATGAACTTCCTGTTCAACGTCTGACGAACATCGGTTTCCGGCGGAGTTCCTTGTTCCGACAAGGCCCTTCGGCATGATTCGGTCAGTGACGCAGTAACCTGTCGGGCGGCTTGAGGTGTCCTGACCACTGCTCCACGCGCCAAATCGGGAGCCGCATGGCGGGCGGTCAGGAAGGATATCGCTTGATTGGTGATACCGCTATTTGATACCATTTGGCGATGAAGCGAAAGCACCAGCGCACCCTTGCGCTGATCTTTACCCGGCCTGTCTCGGCGAATGTCCGCTGGGACGATATCGAGGCGCTGTTAATCGAAATGGGCGGGCAGGTGGCCGAGCGGGAAGGTTCGCGCGTTCTGGTGCGCCTGTTTGGCGACAGGCGGGTGTTTCATAGACCGCATCCCGAGCCGACGACGGACAAGGGAGCGGTCGAGTCCATCTGCAAGTGGCTTGAGGATCACGGAGTGAAACCATGAATATCATGACGATCAACGGTTATCAGGCGGTCATTGCATTCGACCCTGACATCCAGATGTTCCGCGGGGAGTTCGTCGGACTGAATGGCGGTGCCGACTTTTACGCCAAGGATGTGGATGGCCTGCGCCGCGAAGGCGAAATCTCGTTGCGTGTATTCCTCGAAGCCTGTGCCGAGGATGGCGTTGAGCCGCGCAAGCACTTTTCCGGCAAATTCTCTCTGCGCGTGGATCCCCAATTGCACGAGGCCGCCGCCATCGCTGCCGCCGCGCACGGGCAAAGCCTCAACCAGTGGGCTGCCGAGGCGATCCGGCAAGCGGCACAGTCGGCATGATGCCTGGTGACGAAGCGAAGGCCGGGTATGGTCTGAGCCGGACATCACGTACTTACGGGACATTCGGCCTCTACTTCCTGTTCAACGTCTGAGCGGCACGCCAGCCGGGCTGAAAGTCGGCGCTGGCGCCACGGCGCTTTCAGGCCGGCGGCGGTTGCCCCTGGCCTTCTGCGGTGCGCGGCCTGGCCCGCCGCTCATTGGCGACGCGCAGTGTGATGTCGGCGATCATCCAGACGCTGCGATTCGATCCGCCAGCCATGCGCCGTCCGGAAAATTCCGCCCAGAACTGCGTGCCGTCGGCGCGGCGCAGGCGATACATGCCCTGCGCCACCTTGCCTCTTGCCAGCATGGGTTCGCAGTCGGCGAGGAACTGCGAGGCCTCGGCAGGATTGAGGAACTGCTGACGCAAGGGAGTGCCGACCAGGTCCTGGATGCGTCGGCCGAGCAGTTCGCCGAGGCGCACGTTGCACTTGGCGATGTGCTCGCCGTCGAGCATGGCAATGCCGACGGGCGAGGAATCGAACATTGCCTGCTGTTCCGCGAGCAGGGTTTCCGCCTGCGTGCCGCGCTCCAGGTTGATCGCCGCCGAGCGGTGCAGGGTGCGCTGCATCATGATCAGCACGACGATGCAGCACAGTGCGGCCGTTACGGGCCACTGCAGCTGGGGGCCGAGGACCTGCAGATAATGCACGATCGCCGGACCGAGGGCCGCGCCTACGAACAGCCAGAAGGACTTGTTGCTCAGGGCGAGGAAGACGGCGCCGGCAAAGCTGACCACCACCACCAGCAGCACGATCATGATGCGCGCCTCGGGGTGGTCTGCCGGTGGATGCAATGGGCCGAACAGGCTGCCCCAGCCAAGTCCCGTGAGCAGGGCGCCGGCGGCGAACAGCCAGTCCCAGCGGCGCACCGAGCCGGGGTCGAGGTCGGCGTTGCCGAACATGTGCCAGAGCCAGAGCCGGGCCGCGATCATGGAAACCATGTACACCGACCATGCTTTGAGCAGGGCGGGATCGACACTGTCGAACAGGACGATGAAGGCGAGGAAGGTGCCGATCAGCGCCGAAGCCACTCCGGTGGGCATCCGCGCGTAAAGCATGCGCACGCGCCGGATTTCCGCCTGCTCGCTCAAGGGACGGCCGAAAATCAGCTCCACGGTTCTTTCCCTGGCCAGCCCCGGGCCGGGGCTGGCCTCCGGATCAGGCCTTTGCGCCCTGTTCGGCGATCTCGGCGCGGACCTTGTCCATGTCGAGCGTCATGGCCTGCTCGACCAGTTGGTCGAAGGCCTGGGCGGGCAGGGCGCCGGCCTCGGAATAGATGATGATCTGGTCGCGAAAGACCATCAGCGTCGGGATCGAGCGGATGTTGAACGCCGAAGCGATTTCCTGCTGCTCTTCGGTATTCACCTTGGCGAAGACGACATCCGCCCGCTTCTCCGAGGCCGCCTCGAAGGTCGGCGCAAAGCCGCGGCAGGGCGCGCACCACGGCGCCCAGAAGTCTATGATCACGTTGGCGTTGTCGGTGATGGTCTGTTGAAAATTTTCGGCGGTGAGTTCCACTGTGGCCATGGAGATGTCCTTGATTGATTTCAGGCGAATGCTACCGGTTTGTTTCACGGTCTGCCATCACCACTGACAATGACGGATGACCTGGTTCCTTATCGCGGCCGCTTTGCGCCTTCGCCGACCGGCCCCCTGCATCTGGGGTCGCTGCTCGCCGCGCTGGGCTCCTTCCTGGAGGCGCGTTGCCATGGCGGTGCATGGCTGCTGCGTATCGAGGACGTCGATGCGCCGCGCTGCAGTCCGGCAGCGGCAGCGGGGATCTTGCGCAGCCTGGAAGCCCATGGTTTCGAATGGGATGGCGAACCGCTCTCGCAGACCCGCCGCACGGCCGTCTATGCCGCTGCGCTGGAGCGGCTGAAGGCCGCCGCTCAGGTGTATCCCTGCGCCTGCACGCGGCGCGAGCTGGCCGATTCCCGGCTGGCCCCCGATGGCGCCGCGATCTATCCGGGCATCTGCCGCGACGGGCTGGCGCCGGGGCGCCAGGCGCGCGCCTGGCGGCTGCACGTCGGTGCGGCGCACGCCGGCTTCGACGATGCGGTGCAGGGGCGGATCGACAGCGAGCTTGCGCGCGATGCCGGCGACTTCGTGCTGTTGCGCGCCGATGGCCTGTTCGCCTACCAGCTGGCGGTGGTGGTCGACGACGCCGAGGCCGGCATCAGCCACGTGGTGCGCGGTGCCGACCTGTTGCTGTCGACGGCGCGCCAAATCCACCTGCAGCGCTGCCTGGGGGTGCCGACGCCGCGCTACGCCCACCTGCCGGTGGTGGTGAACGCCGCGGGCGAAAAGCTGTCGAAGCAGACGCTGGCGCCGCCACTGGACGACGCCCGTCCGGTGCCGGCACTGGTACTCGCCCTGAGCCTGCTCGGTCAGGCGCCGCCGGCCGGTCTGGCCGCCGCCGCGCTGGCCGAGGTCTGGGCCTGGGCGCGTGCGCACTGGCGGCTCGAGCGCGTTCCGCGCGGGCCGGTGCCCTGGCCGGGGCCGGTGGCATAATCGGACGGATACAGGAGGAAAGCCATGCGCGTCGAGGATGTCGCCGGCCTGCGCCGGGTCTTGCAGGGAAACCGCGTGATCGCGGTGGTCGGCCTCTCGCCGAGCTGGAACCGGCCGAGCTATTTCGCCGCGAAATACATGCTCGAACATGGCTACACCGTAATCCCGGTGAATCCGGCGGCGCCGGAGATCCTGGGCCAGAAGAGCTACCCGGACCTCGCATCGATTCCGTTCAAGGTGGATATGGTGGATGTTTTTCGCAAGCCCGAGGATACCCTGCCGATCGCGCGCGAGGCGGTGCGCCTGGGCGCCCGCTGCCTCTGGCTGCAGCTCGGCGTGATCAACGAGGAGGCGGCTCAGTTGGCGGCCGGGGCCGGGCTCGACGTGGTCATGGATCGCTGCGTCAAGATCGAGTACGCACGCCTGTTCGGCGGCCTCAACTATGCCGGTGTCAATACCCGGGTGATCTCGGCGAAACGCCCGCCTTGCCCGCCGCTGCCGCTGTAGGCGCGAAGGCTCAGCGGCCGGGGGAATTGCCCCACAGGACCTTGTGCAGTTGCAGCTGGAAGCGCGCCGGCAGCCGGTCGTCGAGCAGCCATTGCGCCAGCAGCGCCGGCTCCAGCTGTCCCTGCACCGGCGCGAAGAGCACCGGGCAGCATTCGAAAAGTCGGCGCTGGCGACACGCCGCCACGGCCCAGTCGTAGTCCTCGCGCGAGGCCAGCACGAACTTCAGTTCGTCGCCGGCGCGCAGCAGGCCGATGTTCCCCCAGCGATTGCGCGCCGATTCGCCCGAGCCGGGCGCCTTGAGGTCGACGATGCGCGCCACGCGCGGATCAACCTCGCCAATGTCGAGCGCGCCGCTGGTTTCCAGCGATACCGAGTAACCGGCGTCGCACAGCGCGGCGAGGAGTTTGGTGCAGCCCTTCTGCGCCAGCGGTTCGCCGCCAGTGACGCAGACCGTGCCGCAGGCAAAGGCGGCGACGCGGTGCAGGATTTCGTCCTGGCCCAGTGCCTCGCCGCCGCTGAAGGCATAGGCCGTATCGCACCAGCTGCAGCGCAAGGGGCAGCCGGTGAGGCGGACGAAGACCGTCGGCAGGCCGACGCGGCTGGTCTCGCCCTGCAGGGAGTGAAAGATCTCGGTGACGCGCAGCACGACGGCGCCGGCAGGCCGGCTCACTTGCGCTTCAGGCGCAGCTTGGCGCGCTTGCCGGCAGGCGTCGCCGGGTACTTGTCGGCGAGGATCTCCAGCGTTGCGCGCACGCCCTTGGCATCCTTCAGCGCTTCGAGGCTGGCAATGCGGCTTTCCAGCGCGCCCACGGCGCGTTCGTCATCCGGCCAGCCGGCGGCGAACTTGCCAAACAGATCGGCGGCCCGGGCGTGGTCTTTGGCCTGGGTGTGGGCGTAGCCGCCCCAGTAGTGTGCCGAGCCGGTCAGCGCACCGGCCGGGTAGGCGGCGATGAAGGCGAGGAAGGCTTCGCCGGCCTCCTTGTACTTGAGTGCCTTGAGGCTGGCCAGCGCGGCTTCGTAGTCGCGGGTTTCCTGCTGCGGGTCCGGTTTGGGCGGCTCGGCCCTGGCTTTCGCCTCGGCTGCCGCCGTCTCGATCTTGCGCAGGCGGTTGTCGAGATCGACGTAGAAATCCTTCTGCCGCTTCTGTGCGGCCTCCAGCTCGAAGCTCAGCACCTCGATCTGGCCGCGCAGCTTGGCGAGCTCCGCCTTCAGCGCCTCGACCTGGTTGGCGAAATCGACCTGGTTGCGGTTGACGCCATCGACGCGCTTGACCAGTTCGGCATGCTCGCCCTTGAGCACCTCGATGCGGGCGCGGGCTTCCTCGTCGTCGAACAGGCCGGCGGATGCCGGCAGCGCGAAGGCCGACGCCGTCAGCACGGCCAGTCGCAACGCGCGGGCCAGGCGCATCCTCAGAACTCGCCCGAGTAGAGCATGTCGCCGCGCCGGTTCTTGCCCCAGCACTCCTCGGTGGCATCGCTGCAGGCGGGCTTCTCCTCGCCGAGGCTGACGGCCTCCAGCTGGCTGTCGCGGGCACCCAGCAGGCCCAGGGTCTTGCGCACGGCGTCGGCACGCTTCTGGCCCAGCGCCAGGTTGTACTCGCGGCTGCCGCGTTCGTCGGCGTTGCCCTGAATCAGCATCTTCATCTTCGGGTTGGCGGCGAGGAACTTGCCGTGGGCGCCGAGCAGGACCTGGAACTCGTCCTTGACCACGTAGCTGTCATAGTCGAAGTACACGCTGCGCTTGGACAGGGGGCTGCGCGGGTCCTTCAGTGCGGCAATGCTGTTGGGATCGAAGGCGGCTTCCGGTTTGACTTCCCGCACCGGCGGCGTATCGACCCGGACGCCCGACGGCGTGCGCGATTCGACGCCGGCGGGATTCTGTTCCGGGGCGGGGGGCTGCGAACCGCAGGCGGCCAGCAGCAGGGTCAGGGCGGAGAGGCTGATGAGTGCGCGCATGATGGTTTCCTGGATGATTGCGGCGGGTGTCTTGTCTATCGGACCAGCGGGCCCCAGGCCGGTTCCCGCACGTCGGCGGCCTGAACAGAGAGCTTTTGCTTGACGCGACCATCGGCGGAGACGGCCGCCAGCACGCCGCGGCCGCCGATTTCGGTGGCGTAGAGGATCATGCGGCCGTTGGGGGCGAAGCTGGGGGACTCGTCCTTGGTCGAGTCGGTGAGGATCTGCACCTGCTTCGTCGCCAGATCCATCAGCGCGAGCTGGAAGCGGCCGCCGTTGCGCGTGATGAAGGCCAGGCTCTTGCCGTCGGGCGACGGCCGCGGCGTGACGTTGTAGCTGCCCTCGAAGCTGATGCGCTCGGCACTGCCACCGCTGGCGACGACGCGATAAATCTGCGGGCTGCCGCCGCGATCGGAGGTGAAATAGATGTACTGGCCGTCCGCCGACCAGCGCGGCTCGGTGTCGATGCCGGACGAGCTGGCGATGCGCGTCACGCCGCTGCCGTCGGCATTCACGACGTAGAGCTGGGACGAGCCGTCCTTGGTCAGCACCACGGCCAGCTGCTTGCCGTCCGGCGACCAGGCCGGCGCGGAATTCGAGCCCTTGAAGTTGGCGGCGACGTGGCGGCGGCCGCTGGCGAGGTCGTGCACATAGACCACCGGCTTCTTGGCTTCGAAGGACACGTAGGCCAGCTTGGTGCCGTCGGGCGACCAGGCCGGGGAGATGATCGGTTCCCGTGAGGCGAGCGCCGCCTGGTCGTTGCTGCCGTCGGCGTCGGCGATCTTCAGTTCATAGCGCCCGGTACTCTTGACCACATAGGCGATGCGGGTGGAAAACACGCCCGGCTCGCCGGTCAGCTTTTCGTAGATGTAGTCGGCAATGCGGTGCGCCGTGGCGCGCAGCTGGGCGCCGGTGTGCAGGTAGGCCGGGGTACCGAGAGCCGCCTGCTTGGGCACGTCGGTCAGGCGGATCCGGGTTTCGTAGCGACCATCTCCGGCCGGGGCGACGTTGCCGCCGGCGACGGCATCGATGCCGCGCGCCTTGAGATCGTCGAAGGGGGGAACGGCGTTGTCCGCCAGCGGCGCGCCGGCATCGACCAGGCGGAACAGACCGCTGCGCTCGAGGTCGGCCCGGACCACCGAGGTCAGGGCCTGGGCGACGATGCGCTCGCCGGTAAACTCGGCGATGGCGACGGGAAGCCGGTTGGCGCCGGCGCCGGTGATCTCGACCGTGAGCTGGGCGCGGACGGGAGCGGACGCGAATGCCAGACCGGCCGCGCAGGCCAGGACGAGATGTCTAAATTGCATACGGCCGATTATAACGCCTCGTTCCCGGCCCCTTTCCGAGGCGGCGCGGGCTCAGTTTTCGAGCGGACGGAAACGCAGGTCGAGCGAGCGCGAAAACAGGTCGGCCGGGTCCGGCTTCGGCAGCGGGCTGGACTTGAGGATGGCGCGCTCGACCGCGGCATCGAGCGCGGCATGGCCCGAACTGCGCTTCAGCTTCACCGTCAGCACGTCGCCGCTGGGCAGCTGGGTGATTTCGAACACGGCCTCGGGATTGCCCTTGATCTCGGGCGGCAGGACGATGTTGCCCTTGATCTTGCCACGCAGCCGCCCGAGGTAATCGCTCATTGCCTTGTTGCGCGCGGCGCTTGCCTGGTTGGCCTGCAACTGCGCCAGCTCGCGGGCGGCATTTTCCACCTGCTTGCGCTGGTCGAGTTGTTCGGCCTCGCGTTTCAGCTGTTCCTGAAACGGGTCGACACGCGCTGCGGGCGCCGGCTTCGGCGGTACCGGCTTGGGCGGCGGCGGCTTGGGTTTTTCCTTCTCCTTGATCGCGATCTCCGGCTTGGGTGGCGGCGGTGTCGGCTTGGGTTCCTCCACCGGCGCGGGCGGCGGCGGCTCGGGAGTCGGCGCTGGCGGCACGGCGACCGGCGGCGGGGCCGGGACAGCACGCACCAGTTCGACCTCGACGGCTTCCGGCGCGCTGCTCTGCCAGCTCACGCCGTAAAAGAGGAAGGCGGCGAGGGCCAGATGCACCGCCACCGCAAGGGCGATCGAAATGCGCTTGCCCGGCGAGTTTGACGCCGGGCGGATCGGGGCTTCGCTGGCCAACTATCTGCCCGCCGTCGGTTGCACCAGGAGCCCGATCCTGGCGACCTGCTGCTTTTGCAGCTCGTCCATGACGTTCAGCACCAGTTCATACTTGACATTGCGATCGCCGGCGATCAGCACCGGCTGCTGCGGGTTGGCGGCCTGCGCCTCTTTCAGCCGCACGGAAAGCTCGGCGCGACTGACCACCTGCTCGGCGTTGCCCCTGGCGCGGTCGCGCAGCGAAAGCGCGCCGTCGGCCTTGATGATCACCTCCAGCGGCGCCACTGGCGGCTGGCTGCTCTTGCCGACGCTGGGCAGGTCGACGCTGCCGGTCTGGATCATCGGCGCGGTGACCATGAAGATCACCAGCAGCACGAGCATCACGTCGATATAGGGCACGACGTTGATTTCGTTGAGAAGTCGGCGCTGCCTCATCGCATCTGTCGCTGCAGGATGTTGGAGAACTCTTCCATGAAGCTTTCGAAGCGTACCGCGAGGCGATCGACGTCGTGGGCGAAGCGGTTGTAGGCGATCACCGCCGGGATGGCGGCGAAGAGGCCGATGGCGGTGGCGACCAGCGCCTCGGCGATGCCGGGCGCGACCGCCTGCAGGGTGGCCGTGCTCATGTTGGCGAGGCCGCGAAAGGCGTGCATGATGCCCCAGACGGTGCCGAACAGGCCGACGTAGGGCGACACCGAGCCGACCGAGGCGAGGAAGGCGAGGTGCGCTTCCAGGTCGTCGATCTCGCGCTGGTAGGTGGCGCGCATCGCGCGCCGCGCGCCGTCCACCACGGTGGCCGGGTCGAGCGTCTTCTGCCCGCGCAGCTTGGCGAACTCGCGGTAGCCGGCTTCGAAGATGCGTTCCAGCGCGCCGCAGTGGTGGCGGTCATTGACCGCGCTCTGGTAGAGCGCATTGAGGTCGCCGCCGCTCCAGAAGTCGCGCTCGAACTTGTCGGTCTTGGCCCGCGCGTCGCGGATGGCGAAGGCCTTGCGGAAGATCCAGTACCAGGACATCAGCGAGACCAGGGTCAGCAGGCCCATCACCAGCTTGACGACGAGGCTGGCGTGGAGCACGAGTTCGATGATGGACAGGTCTTGGGTCACGTTCATTGCGAATCTTTCATCAGGGACGCCAGTTGCGCATGGATGGGCGGCGGGATACGTTTCGGCCGGCCGCTTGCCGGATCGATGCAGGCCACCCGTATTTTCGCATCAAGCAGCCGCTCCTCCCCACGGACGATGCGCTGGGCGAAAACCACCTGGGCGCCGCCCAGTTCGGCGACCGCCGTAGCGACCGTGAGCCGGTCGTCCAGCCGGGCCGGCTTGAGGTACTCAGCGGCCACCGAACGCACGGCGAAGGCCACGCCCTGCTGCATCAGCAGGTGCTGGTCGTGGCCCAGGGCGCGCAGGAACTCGGTGCGCCCGCGCTCGATGAAGCGCAGGTAGCTGGCGTAGTACACGATGCCGGCGGCATCGGTATCCTCGTAATAGACGCGGATCGCGGTTTCGGTCATCGGACTCAGGCAGCGGGGACCTTCCATCGGAGTGCGACAGGCCGGGAGCATTGCGCCGGTCGAGCCCGGTCGCCGCCCGGGCCGCGTCCGGCAATGCTGGTAGCATGGAGCGTGCTCACGCGACGATTCTAACAGTTGTCGGTCGATCCTTCCGGGCCCGGAAGCATCCATCGGAGCTCACGCACCAGTTCGCGACCGATGACCATGTTCTTGGGCGGCAATCCGTCCAGAGCGGGCAGGCGCAAGCTTATCCGGGCGTGTCCGGGCTCATTGCCGCAGCGTGCCCGAGGGTGCATGCCACCTCGCCACGTACATTGCGCGCAGGCTGGCATCCCGCATCTTGCAGACGAGGCGGGCAAGGTCATGCTTGATGCGGAGATGGCAGGCATTGATGCGATGACAGGTGGTGAACAGACTGAACAGGGGCATTCGGTCGCGCGCGGCTCAGGCAGGAGCGGTGGAGGGTTCCATCAATCCGGCGGCGGAGAGGCTGTGCGGCCCCTCGAAGCGGCGGGTTTCCGGAGCGACCAGACTGACATTGCCGAGTTCGTCGAGGGCGGCGGCAAGAAAACGGTATTCCATCGAGGCGTTGTAGTACTGGCCGAGTTGCAGCGCATCAGCGATCTTGCGGTCCAGCGCCGGATAGAACTTGAAATGGGCGAGGGCGATGTCGAGTCCGGCACCGGGCGCCACCGATACCTCATGGTCGCCGTGGCGAACAACACCGCAGTCATGGCGAAGCAGGGGGACTTTCCAGTTTTTCGCCAGCGATACCGGATGGTCGCCGTAAACTTGCCGCACCAGATCCGGTTTGCGTTCCAGCAGCATGCGCAGCAGCCGGTAGCGGATGCCGCCAGGAAGCTGTTGCGGCATTCGCATCCCCCGGTCCCAGCGGAAGAGCGGGCCGGTATCGAAGTAGGGGTTGGCGGCAAAGGGATCGATTTCCGCCGCGTAGCGCCGGTCGGAAAGCGTTGCCGGGTAGAAGTCGACCATGGCCCCGGCCGCCAGCAAGCGCCCCTGCTTCTCAAGGCGTTCGATCAGCGTCGGCAGCGAGTCGCAGCCCGTCGGCAGCACGAGGAACTCGTCGGCGTCGACCGTAAGTACCCAACGGCCGGCCAGCAGCTGATCGGGGATGCTTTGCCTGAGCGCGACGCCGAGGCGCAGCGGTGCGCCGTTGGGCTCGCGGCCATGCAACTCGCCGAAGCGGGCGGCGGACGTGACCACGGTGCAGTGCTCTTCGTTCATCAAACATTCGCGCGTGCCGTCGTCGGAGCCGTCGTCGTAGATCAGGAAGTTGGCAATCCCGAGCCGGCGGTAGTGGGCGAAGAAGTGCGGCAGGAAGTAACGTTCGTTGCGCATCATCGAAAACAGCCATGGCCCCGGACGCTCTCCCGCGCCCTGGCGCAAGGTAACCAGTTCGATCTGCCGCTGGACCGGTGCGCCGGGCACGGTGGACATCGGGCTACTTCCCGTGCTCGCCGCCGGCGAATGCCGGCGACGCCAGCCCGAAATGCCGCCACTTGCTCGCCTGGGCGGCCCGCCCGCGCGGCATGTGCTGCAGGTAGCACTTCTGGATCAGGCAGGGTTCGAGCACGCCCACGATGGTGTTGCGCGCCTCGCCGATGCCGGCGGCGTTGGCGAGGCGTCCGCGTGGTACACGCACAGTTGCAGGCCATGCGTAGCGGTGCCGCGCGGACTCAAGCGGCGACCCTTTCGACATAACGCGCCTGAATGTCGATGCCGTAGGACAGCTTGCGGCCGAGCTGCCAATGCTCGACGATGCCATCGATCGGCGGCGGCTTGATCAGCAGCTCGGGCAGCGTGACCTCGAGCGTCGCGCGCGTCATGCCGGCATCGAGCGCGGCCGTGACCGAACGCCGGGTCTGATCGAACAGCATGCGTCGGGCATCCAGCCCGAGCGGTTGACCCAGGAGGCGCATCAGGTCGAGCTTCGCGTGCAGGTAAAGCATGTTGATGCGGTGCTGGACGGCACGGTTCTTCACCTCATAGAAGCGCACCCGCGCGGCGTCGTCATGCTCGATCGCGCCGACGAAGGAGGCGGGGAAGCCCTGCGCCTTCAATCCGCCCAGCAACAACCGGGCGTAGAGGTCGTCGTCCTCGCCGCCCCAGCCGACCATGGCTTCGTCGTAGCCACCGACCGCGGCAAAGTCGTGTGCATGGCAAATAACGGAGCCCCAGGTCGGCGGCGTGACCGGTGTCGGGCGGAAAAAGCATCCGGGACGGAGCAGGGGCAGGAGGGCGGCGCTGAAGTCCGCAGCGAGAAGTACATCGGCATCGAAAAAGCCCAGCCACTCGGTTCGTGCCGCCGCGGCGCCAAGGTTGCGGGCGCGTGGCGCGCTGAAGCCGGGTTCGCCGGCGGCTTCGACGATGGTCACCTGCGGATGATGCGTCCGCACCCAGTCTGCCGTGCCGTCCGGGCAGGAAAAATCCACCACGACCCACGCCAGATCGGGCTGGTCGACGACACGCGGCAGCGTCTGCTTGAGGTGCTCCAGCCGGCCCTTGCAGGTCGTGATCCAGGTCAGGCGAGGCATCAACTCTCTTGCCACAGTGTTCCGCTGGCGCTGCCGTCGGCACGCGGGGCGAGACCGAAATGCCGCCACATGCTCGCCGTGGCGATGCGTCCGCGCGGCGTGCGCTGCAGGAAGCCCTGCTGGATCAGGTAGGGTTCGAGCACGTCCTCGATGGTGTCGCGCGCCTCGCCGATGGCGGCGGCGAGATTGTCCACGCCGACCGGCCCGCCGCCGAATTTCTCCAGCATCGCGCCCAGCAGCTTGCGGTCCATGATGTCGAGCCCGAGGTGGTCGACGTCGAGCATGGTCAGCGCAGCGTCGGCAACCCCGCGCGTGATCTTGCCGTCGGCCTTGACCTCGGCGAAGTCGCGCACGCGGCGCAGCAGGCGGTTGGAAATGCGCGGCGTGCCGCGCGAGCGCTTGGCGATCTCGACCGCGCCATCCTCGACGATGTCGCAATTGAGCAGCCGCGCCGAGCGGCGCACGATCAGCGCCAATTCATCCGGCGTGTAGAACTCGAGCCGGGCGACGATGCCGAAGCGGTCGCGCAGCGGATTGGTCAGCATTCCCGCGCGGGTGGTGGCGCCGATCAGGGTGAAGGGCGGCAGGTCGAGCTTGACCGAGCGCGCCGAGGGCCCCTCGCCGATCATGATGTCGATCTGGAAATCCTCCAGCGCGGGATATAGGATTTCCTCCACCACCGGCGAGAGGCGATGGATCTCGTCGATGAACAGCACGTCATGCGGTTCGAGGTTGGTCAGTATCGCCGCCAGGTCGCCGGCGCGTTCCAGCACCGGGCCGGACGTCTGGCGCAGGTTGACCCCCATCTCGTGGGCGATGATGTGGGCCAGCGTGGTCTTGCCCAGGCCCGGCGGGCCGAACAGCAGCACGTGGTCCATCGATTCGGCGCGGCGCTTGGCGGCTTCGATGAAAATCTCCAGCTGGCCCCGGATCTTCTGCTGGCCGACATAGTCGGCCAGGCGTCGCGGCCGCAACGCGCGTTCGAGCGCGTCTTCCTGGCTGGATTCCCTGCCGGCGGAAATCAGCCTGTCCGGGGCGGGTTCGGCGAACTTGTCGGTCTGGATGCTCATGGTTCGAGTTTACCCCGCCTTCGACAGCCGTTTGAGCGCCTGGCGGATGCCATCGGCAACCGTCGCCCCAGGTGCCAGGTCCTTCATCGCGGCGAGTGCCTCGCGCTCGTTGTAGCCCAGCGCCAGCAGGGCATTGAGAATGTCGCTGGCGGTGTCGGCCGCCGTGTCGCCAGCGCCGACTTTTGCCAGCGTCACGCCCGCCATCTTCGGCAGCCGGTCGCGCAGCTCCAGCAGCAGGCGCTCGGCTGTTTTCTTGCCGATGCCGGGGACTTTGGTCAGGCGGCTGGCATCCTGCAGCGTCACGGCCTGTCCCACTTCGGCCACCGACATGCCGGAAAGCACGGCCAGCGCGGTACGGGCGCCGATGCCGCTGATCTTCAGCAGCTGGCGGAACAGGGCACGCTCGCCATCGGTGCCGAAGCCGTAGAGGAAATGGCCGTCTTCGCGCACGATCAGGTGGGTGTGCAGGGAGGCTTTCTCGCCCGCCGCCGGCAGGGTGTAGAAGGTGCTCATCGGCACGTCGACCTCGTAGCCGACGCCCTGGACGTCGAGGGTGATGGCGGGCGGATTCTTTTCGATGAGGATGCCCGTGAGGCGGCCGATCATGGTGATCCTTTCAGGCAAGCAGTTCGTTGACGCGGTGCACGAGATTGCCGACCACGGCCTGCTGGTCGAATGCCGCGTACTTGGCCGCGAAGGCGCGGGCATTGTCGCGCCAGTGCGGATTGTCCAGCAGATCGGCGATCACCGGGCGCAGGTCGCCGGCGGGCTGTTCCGGGCTCACCAGGCGCCCGGCACCCATTTCCTCGACCCGGCGCGCGAGCATGAACTGTTCAAGATGGCCGGGCAGCAACAGCACCGGCGTACCGGCGAGCAGGAAGGCGGTGGTGGTGGCAAGGCTGGAGTAGGTGATCGCGAGGTCGGCCTCGCGCGCCATCTGTGCCATGTCGGCCGGCTGGTCGAGGAAGGCGAGATGGGCGGCGTGGCAGCGCGCGCGCAGGTTTGGCTCGATGCCGGGAAAGAAGACCACGGCCGGCAGGCCCAGCCGCGCCAGGGCGTCGAGCACGGCCTCGCGGTGCGTGGTCTCCGGCCGCAGGTAGGCGAAGATCCGCGCGCCGGGCTGCGGCGGCCAGGCCACCGCGCGGCCGCCGCCGGCGCTGGGCAGGCTGCCCCAGTAGCGCGCCGGGCCGCGCTGCGGATAGTGGTCCAGCTCGGGGAAGGTGATCATGGTTTCCTCGGCGACGTCGAACAGCCGTGCGCAGCAGTCGAGCGGTGCCTGGCCGTGGCGGTGCAGCACGTCATTGATGGCATCGCGCGCCTGGTCGTCGAGGGCCTGCATCTGTTCGCGCGGTACCGGCAGCCAGTCACGCATGTTCGGCAGCGGATACTGGCGCGGCGGCACCGTGAAGCCGTTGGAAAACAGCATCACCGGCAGGCCCAGCGTGCGTGCCGCCAGCACTGCCGTCGGCGCGTGGTCGGCCAGCACCAGCCGCGCCTGCGTCAGGCGCATCAGCTCACGCCAGGCGCCGGTCAGGCCGAACAGCGCGGCCGCGTCGGCATAGCCGAAGCGCAGCAGGATGTCGGCATAGCTCAGCGGCGGCGTCGGCCGCTGCGCCTCGCTCACCACCGGGGCTGGCAGCCAGGTGAAGCCTTCGCCGGCGAGATACTGGCCGACCTGCGCCGGCTGGGTCACCGCCCAGTGCAGTTCGTGGCCGGCCTCGCGCAAGGCCCTGGCGAAGGGCATGAAGGCGCCGACATGGCCAAGGTTGGCGCCGAACTCCCAGGCATAGAACAGGGCCGCCATCAGACGATCCGGCCGCGCCGCACGCGCCGGCCCAGCGTGGCCAGGCCGCCCATGCCCTGGCCGCCATGGGCGTGGGCGATGGCGCAGGCCAGCGCGTCGGCGGCGTCGGCGCTCGGCGTCCCCGGCAATGCCAGCAGGCGCGCCACCATGGCCTGCACCTGTTCCTTGGCCGCCTTGCCGTGGCCGACCACCGCCTGCTTGACCTGCAGCGCGGTGTATTCGGCCACCGGCAGCTTCGCCGCCACCAGGGCCGCGACCGCCGCGCCGCGGGCCTGGCCGAGCAGCAGCGTCGATTGCGGATTGACGTTGACGAAGACGATCTCTACCGCCGCCTCCTGCGGCCGGTAGCCGGCGACGATCTCGCCGATGCCGTCGAGCAGCGTGGCGATGCGCTGCGGCAGCGTGCCGGTGGCGTCGGTCTTGATGCAGCCGCTGGCGACGTAGGCCAGCGCATTGCCGCGTTTGTCGATGATGCCGAACCCCGTGCTGCGCAGGCCGGGGTCGATGCCGAGGATGCGGATGGAATCGGCTGCGGAGGTCATTTCCGCGCCAGGTACACGCCCCAGACCGCCAGCGCCATGCCGACCAGGGCCATGCCCGCCAGGCGCTCGTCGAACAGCCCCCAGGCCATCAGTGCGGTGCAGGGCGGCACGAGGTAGAACAGGCTGGCGATGTTTACGGCGCTGCCATTGCGGATCAGCCAGTTGAGCAGGGAGATCGCCCCGATCGACAGCACCAGCACCAGCCAGGCCATGGCGAAGATGAATTCGCCGGTCCATTCGACACGGAAGCTTTCCGTCATCCACGCAACCAGGCCGGTGACGATGGCGGTCGGCAGGAACTGGGCGATGGCTCCGGTGCGCCAGTCGAACGCGCCGCAGAACCGCTTCTGGTAGAGCGTGCCGACGGTGATGCCGGCAAGCGCGGCGAATGCCGGCCACAGCGCGTCGAGCCCGAAGCCGGTGCCGAGCTTGCCCGAGACCACCATGGCGACTCCGGCGAAGCCGAGTACCAGGCCCAGCCACTGCCGCGCAAGCACCACTTCCCGCAGCAGCCAGCCGGCGCCCACCGCCGTCAGCAGCGGCTGGATGCCGACCACAAGGCTGGTGACGCCGGCGGGCAGGCCCTTGCCGATCGCGATATAGACGCCGCCCAGGTAAATGCCATGCACCAGCAGGCCGGAAACTCCGATATGGAACCAGTGACGCGCGTCGTTCGGCCAGGGTGCCCGCATCGCCAGCGCCAGGGCGGCCATCAGGCCCAGCACCAGCAGGTAGCGGATCAGCAGGAAGGTCAGCGGCTCGGCATGCGGCAGGCCGAGTTTGGCGCCGATGAAGCCCGTCGCCCAGAGCAGGACGAAAAGCAGCGGGGCGTAACGGGTGAGCGCCAGGGGAACCACGCTACTCGTCGATCACCGCCGTCGTATAGACCTCCTGCACGTCATCCAGGCCTTCGAGGGCATCAAGCAGCTTCTGCATCCCGACGGCATCCTCGCCGGTGAACTCGGTTTCGTTCTGCGGCTTCATCAGCACCTCGCCGAACTCGGGCGTGAAGCCGGCCTTCTCCAGGGCTTCCCTGACCGCCGTGAAATCGTTCGGCGGCGTGATCACCTCGATCGAGCCGTCCTCGTTGCCGACCACGTCGTCGGCGCCGGCCTCGATCGCCGCATCCATCAGCTTCGCCTCGTCGGTGCCGGGGGCGAAGATCATCTGCCCACAGTGGGTGAACAGGAAGGCGACGCTGCCGTCGGTGCCGAGATTGCCGCCATACTTGGTAAAGGCATGGCGCACCTCGGCGACGGTGCGGGTCTTGTTGTCGGTGAGGCAATCGACCATCACGGCGGCGCCGTTGATGCCGTAGCCTTCATAGCGGATCTCTTCGTAGTTCACGCCTTCGAGCTGGCCGGTGCCGCGCTTGATGGCGTTCTCCATGTTGTCCTTGGGCAGGCTCTGGGCCTTGGCCTTGTCTATCGCCAGGCGCAGGCGCGGGTTTCCCCCGGGGTCGCCGCCGCCCATCTTGGCGGCGACGGTGATTTCCTTGATCAGCTTGGTGAAGACCTTGCCGCGCTTGGCGTCCTGGCGCCCCTTGCGGTGCTGGATATTGGCCCATTTGGAATGTCCGGCCATGGTAATTCCCTGATTGCACTTAGAATGAAGATTTTAGCATTCGGGGAACCGCAGACATGACCCAGACCCTGCCCGTCGCCCGCGCCGGCGATACCACTCTGGAACTGCTGGCGCCGCTGGTCAATCGCCACGGCCTGATCACCGGGGCCACCGGCACCGGCAAGACAGTGACGCTGCAACGCATCGCCGAACAACTCTCGCAGGCCGGCGTGCCGGTCTTCCTTGCCGACGCCAAGGGCGACCTTTCCGGCCTGGGCGCCGCCGCCGTGCCTTCGGACAAGCTCAAGGCGCGGCTGGAGAAGATCGGCGTCACCGACTGGGCGCCGTGCGCCAACCCGGTGGTGTTCTGGGATGTCTTCGGCGCCCAGGGCCACCCGGTGCGCGCCACGGTGTCCGACATGGGCCCCTTGCTGATCGCGCGCCTGCTCAACCTCAACGATACCCAGTCGGGCGTGCTGCAGCTGGTGTTCCGCATCGCCGACGACCTCGGCCTGCTGCTGCTCGACCTCAAGGACCTGCGCGCCATGGTGCAGCACGTCGGCGACAACGCGGCGCAATTCAAGACCGAATACGGCAACGTCTCCGCCGCCTCGATCGGCGCCATCCAGCGCGGCCTGCTGACGCTGGAGGAGCAGGGCGGTGACAGCTTCTTCGGCGAGCCGATGCTGAACATCGAGGACCTGATGCAGACGGTCGATGGCAAGGGCACGATCAACATCCTCGCCGCCGACAAGCTGATGAATGCGCCGCGCCTCTACGCCTGCTTCCTGCTCTGGCTGCTGGCTGAACTCTTCGAGCAGCTGCCCGAGGCCGGCGACCTGCCCAAGCCCAAGCTGGCCTTCTTCTTCGACGAGGCCCACCTGCTGTACAACGATGCGCCGCCGGCCCTGCTGGAGAAGGTCGAGCAGGTGGTGCGCCTGATCCGCTCCAAGGGCGTCGGCGTCTATTTCGTGACGCAGAACCCCCTCGACGTGCCGGACACCGTGCTCGGCCAGCTCGGCAACCGCGTCCAGCATGCGCTGCGCGCCTTCACCCCGCGCGACCAGAAGGCTGTCAAGTCGGCGGCCGAAACCATGCGCGCCAACCCGAAATTCAGCGCCGAGGCGGCGATCACCGAGCTCGGCGTCGGCGAGGCGCTGGTCTCCTTCCTCGATGCCAAGGGCAGCCCCACGGTCGTCGAGCGCGCCTTCGTGCTGGCGCCCGGCTCGCGCATCGGGCCGCTCTCTGCCGCCGAGCGCAACGCCGCCATTGCAGGCTCGCTGGTCGCTGGCGTGTACGAAAAGGCGCTTGATCGCGAATCCGCCTACGAGCGCCTCAAGGGTACCGCCGCCGGCGCGGCGCCGGCCGAGGCAAAAGTCGGCGCTGGCACCACGCCGACCACGGCCGGCAACGGCCAGGCAGCCCCCGCGGAGGGCGGCGGCCTGCTCGGCGGCCTTGGCGAAATGCTGCTCGGCCGCACCGGGCCGCGCGGCGGCCAGTATGACGGGATGCTGCAGATGGTGGGCAAGAGCGTGGCGCGCACCATAGGTTCCCAGGTCGGGCGCGAGATCGTGCGCGGCGTGCTCGGCTCCATCCTTGGTGGCCGACGCCGTTGATTCTGACAGCGCCGATGCGTGACATGGCCTGTGGCATTTCAATGCCGCGGCGCCCATGGCTTGCAATCCTGTCCCTGCTCGGCCTTGCCGGCGCCTTGCTGCCGGGCGTGGCCTGGGCGCAACAGGCGCCGGCAACCGAGGCCTCCGAGCGCGACTATTTCGAGGACCTGCCCGTGGTGCTGTCGGTCAGCCGCCTCGCCCAGCCGCTCAACGAGGTGCCCGGCGCGGTTACCGTCATCGACCGCGAGCTGATCCGGCGTTCCGGCGCGCGCGAAGTCGCCGAGTTGCTGCGGCTGGTACCGGGTTTCCTGTTCACCCGGCGCAACGGTGCGAATCCGCTGGCGACCTACCATGGCGCGCTGGATGTCTATGGCGCCCGCATGCAGGTCTATGTCGATGGGCGCTCGATCTATTCGAGCTTTTATCTCGGCGACACCCATCGCGGCCTGCAGGGCGTCGTACTCGAAGACATCGAACGCATCGAGGTTCTGCGCGGGTCCAATTCGGCCTCCTATGGCGCCAATGCTTTCCTCGGCGTGGTGAACATCATTACCCGCCACGCCGCCGACACCCATGGCGGCATGATCGCGGTGACCCGCGGCGACAAGGGCATCGACGACGGCGTCGCCCGCATCGGCTGGACGGCCGGCGAGGTCAATATGCGCCTGACCGCTTCGCACCGTCGCGACCGGGGGCTTGACCGGGTCCATGACGACAACCTGCTGGCGCAGTTCCATTTTCGCGCCGACTGGAGCCCGCGCCCGAGTGACGAGGTCCGGCTGCATGCCGGATCCTTGCGCGGGCGTTTCGGCGAGGGCACGCGGCCGGCATCGGCGAATCCCGGAAACATCGAGCGCATGATCGACTGGGAGGACTATTACCTCAATGCCTCCTGGCGTCGTGACCTGGGCGGTGGCGAGGGGATTGCACTGCACGGCAGCTACGAGCGCGACAGCTACGCTGACCGCTTCCCCTACGCAACGATTCCGACTGTCACCATCGACAACGGCGGCACGGGAGATCGTCTGGAGCTGGGTTTTCAGCACACCCTTGAGGTGGCGGCGCGTGATCGCCTCGTCTGGGGCTTCGAGTGGCGACGCGAGACCGCGACTTCGCCACCCTTCTTCTTCAGTTCCGCCACCTTCTCGGCGAACCGGTTTCGCAGCTTCTTCAACTACGAGTGGCGTCCCCATCCGCAGCTGGTAGTCAATGCCGGCGGGCTGTATGAAAACCACAACATCATCGGCGGCAGCTTCGCGCCGCGACTGATGGCCAACCTTCATTTCGCCGCCGACCACACCCTGCGCGCCGGAGTGACATCGGCATCACGGGCGCCCGGTCTCTACGAGCTGCGCGGTGATACGCGCTTCTTCAGCGGGGCCACGTTGGCGGACTGGACCTTCCGTGCCAGCGGCAAGGTCAAGGCGGAGCGCCTGCTCAGTCAGGAAATCGGTTACCTCGGCCGTTTCCGCTCGCTGGGGCTGACGATCGATGGCCGCGCTTTTGTCGAGCGCATGAATGACCGCATCCGCTTTGCCGGGCGAACCGGCACCGGCGTGCCCAATGATGCTGTCAATACGCCGGGGCCTCACATCCACGGCTTCGAATATCAGCTCGACTGGCAGGCGACGGCGACGACGCGGATCCTGCTGGCTGAGGCGCACCTGCGCAACGCCAGCGGACGCGCCGACGAGATCATCGAGGCGCCCCACCGCAGTACCACGCTGACATTCATGCAGCAGCTGGCGCGCGGCCTCGATCTCAGCCTGATCAGCCACGTCACGACGCCCTATTCGTGGGCGGGTACCAACAACGTCCTCGACACGCCGCGCCAGCTTGATGCGCGGCTGGGCTGGGCGTTCACCGTCGGCTCGACCAGGGCGGAGGCTTCCGTCACCGTCCAGGCGCTCAACGGCGGCCACCAGGAATACGTGCGCGCCAACCGTTTCGAACGGCGCGCCTTCGCCACACTCAGGCTGGATATCTGAAGTGATGCGCCGCCTGTTCATTGCCCTCGTTGCCGCTTTCCTATGCCTAA
>Ga0172373_10003178_pt1 | contig 24335 bp, 22 predicted proteins | sample Lak10m_2_FD_114546 | JGI IMG/M metagenome (GOLD analysis project Ga0172373, IMG submission 114546) | Freshwater microbial communities from Kabuno Bay, South-Kivu, Congo - kab_092012_10m | ecosystem: Environmental > Aquatic > Freshwater > Lake | place: Democratic Republic of the Congo...
CTAGCTACCATCTCCTGCATTAATTTCTTAATATCCATTTTCCCTCCGAGACTACCCTTAAATTTTTCTTGCCCTCTGACCCAATAGAGTGAGGGTTGCGAAAATTCCTGTAAACAGGCAGGAATTTTCTTAATTATAACACTTTATTCCCTTTTAATGTAGGATTAAATTCCATATACTTTGCAAACATAAGCCGGCTTTGGGCATCTAACGCCGGGGAAGAACCCAGGACTAATATTATAAACGGCACAAAAATCCATTCTAAAATTAATAGCATGTTTTTAAACCAGCTGGTCCCCTTAGGCCGCGCCGGCAGGATTGTCCAGCTTAAAAATATCCAGGTCAAGCTGGTCAACAAGGTAAACTGGAACAATAAACCGGTAATCTTCGGCAGGTTATACGCAATAGCCATCTGGCTGAAAAGTCTTCCGCCAAAAAATATAGGCAGCGGACCAATAACCACCAAAATAACCGCCCAGACTGCCCAGCTGACATGGCTCTCCAGGAGATGAAACGATCTTCTTAACTTCTTTAATAAGGGGATATTCCTGTTTTTCGTAAACCCGATCGCCACAAAGGGAAAATTCTCTACGCCCCAGGCCCATCTTCTTTTCTGTTTATACTGCACAACCATAGTCCGCCAGATATTATTAGAATAAGCTACGTCCATGGAGACTGTAATATACAGCGGGACCACCCGGTAATCACCGTTATAATGCAAAAAACCCTTCCAATAAATTACTGAATCATCCGAGATCATGTTCCTCGGCCAATAATCCACCTCAACTAAGGTCTTAAAACTCATGCTATGGCTGGAGAATGTGACAAACTTCTCAAGCCTCATACTTTCAATCATCTGGCAGAACGAACTGCTGATTTCAACCAGCCTGGCAAAAGACGGCGCCTGCCATATATTGTTATTATACACAGGCATCGGCTGATAGCTTGCCTGATGCGGTTTATCCGAAGTTAGAAAATGATAGCTCAGGCAGCCGAAATATTCCGGCTCAACACAGGTATCCGCGTCAAAACAGGAAACTATTACATGCTCGCAACCAATCCCGCGTGCATCAATAAGTTTTTTAGCAGCCTTGGCTGCCCAGGTAGCATTAGCGCCTTTAGTACGGCTCTCACCATCTAACTTATCAGGATGAAAGGTGGATAAATATGCGCCGAATTTACCACTAAACTCCCCTTCCAGGGTTAAGGCATTATCGTGCGCATGAGAGCCCCTTTCTTCAAAAGCCATAACCACGATAAACTTTTCTTTAGGATAATGGCTCACACTTAAAGCCGCCAAAGATGGCCGCAAAACTTCAAGTCCCTCATTGTAAACCGGGAATATAACCAACTGATATAAATCCGGCCAACCTTTTTGGCGCTCCAGACTTAAGCAGCGGCCTAACCAATCTTCGCCCTTTTGGCAGGAGATTTGGTGATGCGCCATGATCAAAAGCGTAGTCAGATAAACTGTCCGGATGATCCAATAAAAATCAAAAGTAATAATAACAATAGCGCTGGCTACCGGATACTTAACCGACAATATAATAAGCGAGATGATTATCCCCCAGGACAACGCCCCGGGGATAATTTCAAAAACTCGCTTTAGGAGCTTGGCCTTATTCATTTGCCTTCTTCATCAACCTTTCCAATAAATATAGCTCAGGGCTCAACTCTAATTTATACAGGTTATTATAGGAGGCGCCATCAGCCCTTTTCTGGTTATCGCTGAAATAAAGCACCTGGCGCTTACTGTCGTAAAAAGCCTCCGTGGCCTCCTTGTTTAATTCTACCAGATTTACCGGTTTAGCCTGCGGCCTGGATTCAATTACCGCCACATGCTTATTGGTCAATACTATCAAATGGTAACTATCCGAATGCCAGAACACTTTAATTATTCTTTCCTGCGGGTAATCCAAAGACACGAAAGAATCTAAATACATATCATCATCCCGGTTATCAAGAAAAATTGCACTGATCTGGTGTGGGTTAAAAATGAACATCTTGTCTTTGTCCGCGGAAACATCCCAGCCGCTGATCTGGCCGAATTTATCAGGAAGACTGGCGATATCCTCAAAACCGCTTCCGTCTAAATTGGACCTGTAAACAATCTTATTTTCCTGGTCTAAATAATAAATCGCCCCTTTTTCAATATCCACGCGAAAAGAAGAAAACCCTCCATCGTTTAACTGCTGTATGTCAGGCTTTAGGGGAAAAAGGATAATCTTGTCAATACGGCTGACCTTGCCCGCCTCCACGTCTATCTCGGACTTCCAGGGGTAATATTTCGCCAGCAATAAAGTAACTTTATAAACACCGGGAAGAAGTTCCTGTATACTTGCCGGGCTCTTCTCGCTGATAAGCTTGCCGTTAAGGTATATATTTGCCCCCTCGGGCTGGGTCTTTATATAAATTAACCCAGTCTTAACAAATTTTAAGTTATGCGGGTTGAATTTGTAACCCAGGGCAAATGATAAGATAAACGGCAGGCCGCCGAAAAATAAAAGCAGGCTTAAATAAAACAGGATACCCCTGGCTCTCTGAAAGGTGGAATCCGTCAAAGAACAAAGCCCTCTAATAGTATGCCCCTTCTTTAACCAGCTAAGCATTTTGCTATCTTTTTCTCCAGTGCCAGTAAAAGTTTCTTTTGTTTCAGGCCAAGCGCATATCCGCCTATTTTATTATCGCTTCTTATAACGCGATGGCAAGGAATAATTAACGGATAGGGATTGCGCTTTAAGGCCTGCCCCACTGCCCGGACCGCGGTGGCGGAACCCGCTTTTTGCGCCACCCATTTATAGCTGCGTACCTGCCCGAGGGGAATGCTTAAAACCGCTTTATAAACTTTTGCCTCAAATAATGTCATCTTCCGATCAACTCTTTCCGGCGCAGCAGCAGGTGGTAACTTACAGCAAACTTGTGCGCCTCATCACGCACCCGGCGGATTAAATTCAGGGCCGGGACATCCTTAGAAAAGTTTAGCGGCCGAGGTTTCTGGCTGCTATATATAATCTCCTCTTTTTTAGCAATACTAACCAGGGGAATATTAAGGCCTAATTCTTTAAGCTGTCTTGCTGCTGCTAAAAGATGCCCCTTGCCTCCATCAATGAGCAATAAATCCGGCAAAGCGGCATTCTCCTTAATAATCCGGCTGTAACGCCTGCGCACCACCTCGGCCAGCATCTTATAATCATCAATCCCTTTAAAATCCTTGATGCGAAAACGGCGGTAATTATTTTTGTCCGGATTGCCGCGGTAAAAACTTACCATCGAACCTACAGCCTGCCTGCCGGAAATGTTGGATATATCAAACCCCTCAATCCTTTCCGGGATCTTATTTAACCCCGATTTATTCTTTAAATCTTCCAGCTCGCTCTTGCGGTTAACCCCGCTTAAGCCCGCAGCCAGTTCAGCTAAAGTAGAAATCTGATCGCGTACCGCTGCCGCTGCTTCAAAATCCCTGCTCCTGGATTTATCCTGCATTACCCGGTTCAATCTGTGAATTAACAGTTCTGCCTTACCTTCTAAAATTAAAATAATATTATCAATGCCCAGGATATATTCTTTGCGGCTGATCTTGCCGGCACAAGGCGCAGGGCAAAGATTAATCCTGCCATATATACAACTTTTCCCGGGCAGGCGGCGGCAGGAACGGTAAGCAAAGCTGCGCCGGATAATTTTCAATGCGTTCTTTAAAAGCTTGGCGTTGGTATAAGGACCCAGATACCGTCCAAGCGGATCATCCTTTTTGCGCGTGATGCTTATTGCCGGAAATTCATCCCCAGAGATCTTAACAAACGGAAAGCTTTTATCGTCCCGCAGAGAAATATTATACCGGGGCTTATACTTATGGATCAGGCTTGCCTCAAGCAATAAAGCCATGGCCTCGTTGGGAGCCAGCCTGAATTCAACATCAGCTACCTTGCTCATTAAGGCAAGTGTTTTACTATCTAATCCACTGCTTAAGTAACTATACAACCTTTTTCTTAATGAATTGGCCTTGCCCACATAAAGAAGTTTACCCCGGCTATCACGCATCAAATAAACACCCGGAGAATCCGGAGCAGAAATAATTTTTTCTTTTAAATCCTGCGGTTGTTCCATAAAGGTTACCTGAGATTTTTGAAGGTCAACCAATGTATAATTTCCCTAAGCTCGGTTACGCCAAAAAGAAAACAAAACATGATGTAGGATAATAGCCCGCAAAATAAAGCCCAGCCAAGGTTTAACGCGCGGTTCACCAGGAAACAAAGAGCCGCCATGCAAATTGAAGCGGCCAGGATACGCAGGAAAGAAGGAAATATTTTACGTTCTCCAAAACCGCCTAACCTTTTCTTCAGGATAAAAAATAACAGCAGAAAAGTGGTTATTCCTGAAATAGATGTGGCCAGGGCCAGGCCGCCTATTTTTAAAGGGAACATTAAAATTGTATTCAATACAATATTCATCAGCAAAGCTAAAAACGCTATTTTTGTGGGAGTGAGCGTATCCTTAAGGGCAAAGAAACAAGATTGCAATATCTTTGTCCCTCCGTAGGCGCCTAATCCGATACTATAAAAAAACAGGGCATTGCTGGTCAGGAGGCCCGAATTAAAATCAAACCTGCCGCCGCCAAAAAGAGTGGACACTAAGGGGTGGGCCAGGACCATGAAAATCGCGCTTGTCGGAAGCATTACAAAGAGTACCGAACGCAGACCCCATGAAAGCGTAACCTTAAGATTTTCCCGGTCCTCCTCTAAGGCCTGCGTAGAAAAAGTAGGCAGTATTGCCTGCGCCAAGGCATTGCTGAAAATACCTATGGGAAATTGGACAAGCCGGTAAGCAAAATAAAGCACCGCTACCCCTCCGTCTCCGACAACCGCAATCAAAGAACCAAAGATAGAGTCAACGAAGTTATTCAGCTGATAAATTCCGGAGCTGGCTATCCGGGGCAGCATTAATCTCCTGATCTGTACCAAACCGGGGTGATTAAAATTAAAAATCAGCCTGGGATTAAAACCTTTCTTATATAAAACAGGTACCTGCACCGCCAGCTGCAGCAGCCCGCCTAATAAAACTCCGCTTGCCAGCCCTTTAGTACCTTCTCCGAAAAACAAAGCGCAAATAATTATGGAGATATTTAAAAGGCAGGGCGCCAGCGCCGAAACAGTAAAGTTCTTAAGCGAGTTTAACACCGCCATGGCATAAGCGGCAAGGCCAATAAGCAGTATATAAGGGAAAATAATCCGGTTCAGCCGTATGGTTGCTTCTAATTTCTCCGGGAAAGGGATAAAGCCCGGGGCGATCATACGCACGATAAGAGGAGAGAAAACAATCCCCAGGATGGTTATAACGCTTAATATAACCAGCAACAGGTTCAATAGTATATTGGCCAGCTCCCAAAACTCTTCCCTTGAGCGTTTAAGGTTATATTCGCTTAAAACCGGGACGATCGCGGCGTTAGAGGCCCCTTCACCGACAAAATCCCGGAACAGGTTAGGTATACGAAAGGCGATAACAAATGCCTGGGCATGGAGATAAACCCCGAAGAGCCTGGCAATAACCACATCCCTTATGAAACCCAGGATGCGTGAGGCAAGGGTAGCCAGGCTAATCACAGTTGCCGAGCGCGCAACTGCCTGATTATGGCTGCCTAAGGAATATTTGCTTGTTGACATGAGTAGTTAATTATGGTATTAATATAAAATCGTAAAGTTAACTAAAGGAGAATAAATGCCAAGGCGTAAAACATCATTAAAAAGCAACCGCGTAAACAAAAGAAAACGTACCCGTAATGTCAAAGTAAAGCTTCAGCTCAAGAAGGCCGTAAAGAAATTCCAGGAATTACTTGATAAAAAGAACTCCGCTGAAGCCAAGACATTCATCGCTAAAGTTTTCTCCCAACTGGATAAAGCGGCGAAAAAAAATATCATCCATCCGGCAACGGCTAACCGAAAGAAATCACGCTTAATGCTGCGCTTGAGTAAATCCGCATAAACCAACAACTAATTTTTCCAGGGCAAAGGCAGGCTTTAGCCTGCCTGTTTTTATTTCCACGTCGCAGCCAAGAAGGAGTTTGAGTTTCCGCCTGGCTGCCAGGTTCTGGAGCCCCTGTTTTTCCCAGGCATAACGCAAGCCTCCCAGAATACGCTCAGGGGCTTCTCCATTCTTTAAAAGCTGGTTCAAAAGGCGCAAGGCACTATCTGTTCTCTTTAACTCGATCTGCCGGCTTAAGGCAAAGGTGTCCGGGTTGACCGTTTCTTTAAAACGCATGACCTTGGCAGCCCGGGATATATCCTGGATAAAACTATCTTGATAATCATAATGCTCCAGTATCAAAACCAGAACCAATTGTTTATTCGGCTTTTTGGCATAACTCAAAAGAAAATCCCGGCCTGGCTCATCCAGGGAATCTACGTCTTTGATTACTATAATCCTTTTGGCGCTTTTCAGGGGGATAGCCAGGAACCTCTCCTGTATATCTTTTAAGGTTATTTCCTTGGCGTATAATGTATCGAGGTTAAAATCCTGGAGTTCTTCCGGAAGGAGTTCCTGTTTTATTTTCCTAAGCTGGATTTCTCTGGCCTGGATGTCCTGGCCGATGAGTAAATAAACCATATTACCATTGTTCAACTGTGCGCTCGACAATTCGGCGAGCTAAATCTTCCACTGCCTTGGTCACGGCTCCGGACTCCGAATTATTTCCTTTAGATATGTTGGCAGGCGCAAAAGTGGTAAAATAAGAATAGTTGCCGTTAAAATTCTTTTCTTCCCAAACCAGCTTATTTTCTTTCTGATCCCAGAGGCTCAAATTTACATATATATTAATACGGTATTCAGTAATATTCTCACTACTCTCATCATAGCTTAAAGGATCCTTGCGGTACTCAACTAATTCTCCTTTAAGCACTAAATCCGCCTGGGCCTCTTTTACCGGCTTAAGATTACCGTCAAAAAGATAACGGTTAATCACCTTTTTAGTAATATCCGTTTCCAGCATCGGCCGGTAAATACGGTATTTATTGGCAGAATAGGATTCCTGGGTTACGTCCACTTTATTTAAAAACGGGGTTATGTAAATTGTGCTATATTTACCGTAAAGCATGGAACGGGTGGTATAACCGCAGCCGGAAAGAGCGGCAGACAGCATGCAGAATGCAGTAGTCAAACATAGTAAAAATAAAACCTTATGGCTCTGCTTAAATGATGGCAAACTATTGTTCTCTAATTTATCTTTCATTTTTGCGCTCCATTATCTGCAGCCTGGCCGCAGCTTGAGCGGCCCAAGGGCTATCTGTGTAGTTGTTAATCAGGTCATTATAATAAACCCTGGCTGATTCAAACGCCTTCTGCTTCTCATAAAATCTGGCAATATCAAAGTTTGCCTGTGCCTCTTTCTCCCTGATTTCATTAATGCTCTTTTCGGCATCAAGAGAAAGCACGGCATCAGGATGCTCCCTCACAAACTGCTCAAACTGTTCTTTTGCCTCCTGGGCTGCTCCCTGGTCATAGGCCGGCCCCTTGGACAAGCTTGAACGGCAAGAGGCAATCTGGAACTTCGCCGCGGAAGCCCATTCGCTATCAGGGTAGCGCGATACTACCTTATTAAACTCATCCTCAGCCTCATAATAACGCATTAGCCCTTTTAAAACCAGGCCTAATTTATACTGCGCCCGGGGAGCTAACGGGCCATAGGTAGAGTTTTCTACTACCTTGCCGAATATCTCAATCGCCGGATTCTCCACGGGCAGGTCTACGCCAAAGGCCTTCCGCTTTTCTCCCGACATAAACTTCTCGGCAATTTTATACTCTCGCTCAATAACCTCCTGGATACGCTCGCTAAAAGGGTACTTGTCAATGACCATCTGATAAGCCTGATAAGCTTCATACGGTTTACCCTGAGCCTCCTCAACTAACCCGAGATAATACTGGCTTTCCGCTGCCTCCGCGGATTTAGGATAAGCCTTAAGAAGTTTACGGAATTCGCGCTTGGCATCCTCATATTTATTGATCTCAAAGAAAGATTTGGCATAAGCGAACTGCTCTTTAGGATTATCCTTGGGCAAGTTCTTCGGATTAACCCACTTACCGCTTTTAGGAGTCCAAATCCAATAGGAATACGCAGGCTGAATAGATAAAAAGGAAATGAATAACAAACTTAAGATTATACGTCGCATAATAGTATAAGTTATCATAGCCGGAAGTCTTTGTCAAAGGGAAAACAAGCACCTTATAGCTTTTATCCAGCGCAGTCCTTGATTGAGCGATAGCGAGAGCAAGGGCAAAAGCACCTTATAGCTTTTATTTAGCGGAGTCCTTGCGAGCAAAGCGAGCAAGGGCAAGCACCTTATAGTTTTTATCCAGCGCAGTCCTGTCGGGCTTGGCGAGACAAGATGAACACCTTAAGCTTTGATTTAGAAATAAAAATAGGCGAAGGGTATCTTGATTACTGCGGCGTTTATATTTAAAAGCAGGGTAATTAGCACAGCTGCGGTTGTACTAAAAACTCCCCCCAGGAAAGGGCAAATTGAACCGCATAAAACCAGGCTAAAACCGCACAAGGTAATCAGGGTAGCCAAAGGCACAATCAAAATATTAGCCAAAACAGTTATTGGCGCGACAATACGGAAATTATAAGCGATGATCGCCATTGTCCCAATCCAGGCGCAGAGAGAAACCAGGCAACCTTCGCAAATAAATCTCAAAGCACTGATCTTGCAATTGCCCAGGCGCAAAAATGATTTTATCTTCGGGTAAAGGAAGCTAATCCCCAAAACGCTGGCAAAGGACAACTGAAAACCAATATCAAGAAGCTGACGGGGATTAATTACCAGTATAAATAAGGCCGCGCAGGCCAGACAGTTATATATATCCGTCTCCCTTTTTAAAAGATATGCCGACAGAAAAATTATTCCCATAACCGTGGCGCGGATAACCGGATTGCTTGCGCCTGTAATTAAACAATAGATAAACAGGCAGATTATTGTCAGGATAATCCGTTGTATCCTCCGGATGCGCATAATTTTTAATAAGAGGTTGGTAACAAAGGCAACTATGCCTACGTTAAATCCGCTGACCACCAGGATATGCACGGTACCGGATTTGATCATATGATTATTTACCAGCCAGGGGATAGAATTTTTATCCCCTAAGACCATAGCAGAGAGTATGCCCGCAGGCAAATCCGGAAGATTCCGCCTGATCACCTGCTTTAATTTAGCGCGCAGCCAGAGTGAGAAAATAATTAATTTGCTGCCGTTTTTTCCGCCCTGCCGCTTGATCTGTAAACTATTTTTTATGCGCATTAACAGATAAATCCCCTGTCCGGATAAATAATTCCGGTAACTCCGGCTTCCGGGAGAGAACCCGAAAGGGCGGCGCAAGATGCCTGTAAGCACCAGCCGGTCCGCGTAACTTAAATTTTGAGGAAAATCCACTTTAACCAATATTTTTCCGCAACATGCCCATTTCAAATTATTGGCCTGGGCTTCTTGCGGCCGGAAAACAAAAGAGGTGCATTTATTATCCGCAACCGGCTGGCTATCAACAAACCCGCTTAAGCTATAAATAGTGCCGTCATTATAGGGGACAAAATTACTGATATGGCATTTAGGAAGCACAAAAGAATTCTTCATGCTAAGCGCCCCGAAAAGTAAGGATAGGGAGAATATTGAAACAATAAATATGCGGCTATTCCTGAAGCTTAAACAGGCTATTGCAAAAACAATCACCCCCAACCCTGCAATCAACCAGAAGTTAACCCTGACACAACTAACCAGGGCAATCCCCAGGCAATAGAATACGCATGAAGCCGCGAAGAATCTTTTCATTCTACAAAGAAAATATCCTTAAGCTTCTCATAACGTTGCTTACCTATCCCCTTAACCTCTTTTAAAGCCTCTAAGCTGCTGAAACTTCCGTGTTGCAGGCGGTATGCGATTATACGCTGAGCGGTTTTTAACGGCAGGCACCTGGTCATCACCAGCTCTTCCAAAGATACCTTATTCAAATCAATCCTGGATAAATGTATCTGCGGAGAAAAAATTTTATTTACCCGGTAGTTCAGCTTTAGCAGATTATTTAAAGTTATCCCGCAAAGCGCAATAACCAGAAGAAACAAAACAACCTTCTTTTCTTCCTGAGTAAAATTCAGCATTTTTAAGCCCTTCTACCACAACAGACGCCAAAAGACTTAAAATCTAACGTTGTTTTCCTGGTTTTTATGATGTATACTTTGGCTATGGCCAAGAAGATCCTGATCATTGATGATGATTACAATATCGTCAAGAAAAGCAAGGAAGAGTTGTCTAAGGCCGGTTATACAGTAGTGGCTGCATTCAGCGCCAAAGAGGGGATTAACAAGTTAAAGGAGGAAAAGCCTGATTGCATACTGCTGGATCTGGTCCTGCCTGATGAAAGCGGCTTTAAAGTAGCTCAAGATATTAAATCGCTGCCTGAATTTATTAACACCCCTATTATTGCCACATCCCTGAAACACGAAGAGGTTGACAAGCATATCGCCGCAAAAAGCGGGATCACTGTATATGTTGAAAAACCCATAGATTACAAACGCCTGCTTTTTGATATTAAAGACGTCCTCGGCGAATAATAGCGCTTCCACATAACCTATTCACCTCATATCCCAGCACACCAAATCTTTTTCTAGTATTAAAATGCCTCTGTAAGTTTTCTCGCTCAGGTCGTGCTTTCGCAGAGGCGAAAGTACGACATTCGCTGCGAAAACTTTCAAAGGTATTTTAATTTAACAGCGGATGGCTTGGTTTGATTCTGAGCAGGGCGTGGAGGCAAGGAGCGGGCACGGTTCGCCGGCTAAACGGAAACTAGCGAGAGCGACGCCAGCCGACCCGAGCGAAGTTTTGACACGCCGGGGCAAAACGAGCGTCCCTGTGAAGAACAAACCAAGGCAGCCGCGATAATTATATTACGATGTTGACGAGTTTTTGGGGAACGACGATGAATTTTTTCGGGGTTTTGCCTTCCAGCCAAGAAGATAATTTCCCATCTTTAAACACCAATTCTTTAAGCTCAACTTCGGGGATACCGCGGGGCACTTGTATTTTACTGCGCACCTTGCCATTAACCTGAATTACTAACTCCACATTTTCTTCAATTAATAATTTGGGGTCGTATTTCGGCCAGGAGATTTTAAAGATACTTTCCTTATTGCCTAAAACCTGCCAAAGCTCTTCGCAAAAATGCGGGACAATCGGGCTGAGCATGATAACTAATCTGGAAAAAACTTCCCTGTCCGCTCCCATCTGATAAATTGCGTTGGTTAATTCCATAAGGCTGGCAATGGCGGTGTTAAATTTAAATTCGTTAAAGTCTTCGCTGACCTTTTTTATAGCTTTATGCATAATTCTTATTAAAGCATCATCGGCCTTGCTTTTTAGGTTTTCCTGGATGCGCCAGACGCGGTTTAAAAACTTAAAAGCCCCTTCCAGCCCCCGCTGGTCCCACTCCAGCTCTGTTTCCGGGGGGGCGGCAAACAGGATAAACAGGCGCAGGGAATCCGCGCCGTAATCTTTAATCATTGAATCCGGATCCACAATGTTGCCTTTGGATTTTGACATGACCTCGCCGTCCTTCAGGACCATCCCCTGTGTAAGTAATTTCTCAAACGGCTCGCCAAAATCTACCATCTTTAAATCCTGGAAGAATTTGGTAAAGAAACGCGAATACAGCAAATGCAGGATAGCATGTTCAATGCCGCCGATATACTGGTCCACGCGCATCCAGTATTTTGCCTCCTGCATATCAAAAATGGCCGTATCGTATTTAGGCGAACAGAACCTTAAGAAATACCACGAGGAGTCAAAAAATGTCGCCATGGTATCTGTTTCGCGCCTGGCTGGGCTGGAGCATTTTGGGCAGTTTACCTGGACAAATTCTTTTACCTTTCCCAGCGGATTCCCTCCGTCACCGGTAAAAGGCGCCTCGACTGGCAACTCTACTGGTAAATCCTTATACGGTACCGGAACAATACCGCACTTGGGGCAATAGATTATCGGAATGGGCGTGCCCCAATAACGCTGCCGGGAGATCAACCAATCGCGCAGGCGCCAATGCGTTTGTATTTTTCCAATCCCCCTTTTCTCCATCCAGAGAGCGATCTTTTCTTTTGCCTCAAGGTTGCCTAAACCATTAAATTCTCCGGAGTTGACCTGTACGCCTTCGCCTTCATAAGCCTGGGCTAATTCTTCTATTTTTAAACCGCTCTCTTTTGGTTTAATCACCAGGCGCATTGGTAATTTATGCTCCCTGGCAAAAAGAAAATCCCTCTGATCATGCGTCGGCACAGCCATAATCGCGCCCGTGCCGTATTCCATTAATACATAATCCGCAACCCAGATTGGCACCTCTTCATTATTTACCGGGTTTATTGCGAAAGACCCTGTAAAAATACCTTCCTTTTTTACATCAGAAGATGTGCGCACAAGCCTGCTTTCTTTGGAGACCTTATCAATAAAACATAAAACGTCTTTTTCTTCCGGCTTGCCCTTAATTAATTCTTTTACCAGGGGGTGCTCCGGAGCCAAAACAATATACGTTGCGCCAAATATAGTATCCACCCGGGTGGTAAACACGGGTATAGTTTTATCGCTGTTTTTAAGATGGAAATAAATATCTACGCCGCTGGATTTACCGATCCAGTTATTCTGCATGGCTAAAACCCGCTCCGGCCATTGCTTTAACTGCCCCAGGTCTTCCAGCAATTTCTCCTTATATCCGGTAATCTTTAAATACCACTGCTCCAAATCCTTCTGTTCGACTTTTGTATGGCATCTCCAGCAGCCGCCCTCAACTACCTCTTCATTAGCTAAAGTGGTCTGACAACTGGAGCACCAGTTAACTCCAGAGGCCTTTTTATACGCCAGGCCGCGCTCAAACATTTTCAGGAATATCCACTGGTTCCATTTATAATAACTGCTGTCGCAGGTAGAGATCTCCCTATCCCAATCATAGGAGAACCCCATCTTCTTCAATTCCACTTCCATCTCCTTAATACATTTATGCGTCCAGGCATCCGGCCTGGTTTTGTTTTTGATCGCCGCATTTTCTGCCGGCTGGCCAAAGGCGTCAAATCCCATCGGATGCATTACGTTATAACCTTCTAAAAGTTTAAAACGGCTGGCAACATCGCCGATAGTATAGTTACGCACATGCCCCATGTGGATTTTTCCAGACGGATAAGGGAACATTTCCAGAAGATAATATTTCTTGCGCTCAGGATCAGCCTTTGCCCGGAAGGCATGGCTATCCTGCCAAATCTTCTGCCATTTTTCTTCTATTTTCTTAAAGTTATAAGACATGTTAATTACGGCTTAGCTTCCTTACTAAAGCCAGGTTCTCCTTATCGCTTTCCTCGGTACTCTTAGGTGTCTCTAAAATCATGGGAATGTTCTTTAACTTAGGATGATTAATAATCCTCTTCATCCCGGCCAGGCCAATATGCCCCTTTCCGATATGGTCATGCCGGTCATGGTGGCAGCCCAATTCTCCGGCCGCGTCATTAAGATGGATTAGTTTAATTAACTTTGCCCCCACCATCTCTTCAATCTCAATAAGCATTTGCTCCAACCCCTTCTTAGAGGATAAATCATACCCGGCTAAATAGGCATGCGCGGTATCTAAACATAAACCTACGCGGGTTTTTTCCTTTAATCCTTTTAATATCTTGTGCTGATGATAAAATCTGTACCCCAACCAGGAGCCGCTGCCTGAAGTATTTTCTAATAATATGCCGACTTTTGAGCCTTTGGTTTTCTCTAATATCTTATCCAGCGCATCGACAAGCCTTTTAATCCCGGCATCCTCAGAGGTCTCCTTATGGCTGCCCATATGCGTAACAATATAATCCGCCCCTAACTCATCCGCCTCCTGGATATCTTCTATATAGGCCTGGATAGAGCCGTTATACAGCCGCGGGTCGGGTGAAGCCAGGTTTATCAAATAAGAAATGTGGATAAAAACCGGGTTTATTTTGCATTTTTTGCGCCTGAGCTTAAACTCCGAGATATCTTCGGGCTTAAGATGAACACCGTTGCGCCAGCTCTGCGGGCTGCGGCTGAATATCTGCATGGTATCGCAGCCTAATGCCTTAGCAGTATCCAACGCCTGATAAATCTTGCCTGAGCCGGAAACATGCACGCCTAGTATCATAGATTATGTATTTGTTTTCTCAACTTCAAATCATTAAGTTCATGCTCATGAACATATTTAAACATGATTTTCCCGGTTTGTCCATACTCCGGCAACAGTTTGAATTGTTCCGGAACAACCTCATCGATACCATAAGCTATCCCGCGGTTATACAGAGTTTCATGCGGATTAAAAGTATCAAAGAGGTAAATGGAATATCCCGGAGCGTACTGCTCCGGATAAACCTGCCCATCTTTACGGCAATACCGTAACGCTACATGCCAATCATTTAATCTCGCCCATACAAATTCAAAAGGCCTGCCGGGATCCCCCAGGTAAGCGCAATTGAATTGATGGGTAAAGAATATAATATCCTGCTGATAGAATGTAAAAGCCGTGAGCCGGACAAAATCATCTTTCTCCATGCCTTTAGGCAAAACAAACAAATCAATCCGTATCGGTAAATACGGAACATCAAAAATCTTTTTTGGATCCTCCGGCACGGCAGGCTTATGACAAAGCCTGCCGTAATCCTCTGGGACATAAACGCTGCAAACAGGAAAAAGGAAAACTTTTTCATGTGTAATTGTCCCAGCATGCTCAAATCTTAATAAATAATTCCGGCCGGATTTAAAGTGTATCACAGGTTTCTTAATCTGATCTTCCTGCCGCTTATAATACCCATGCCAGGAACAGGAGGAAATATCCGCTTCAACGCATCTTTGCCGGTCAGGCAACTGGATAATTCCTTTTCTAAAGGCGTTCCCGCCGGAATCTATGACAATATCGACCTCGCCTCTCAAACTATCTTCAGCAGCCTTGAGTTTTATCCTGAAAATTATCTTTTTCTGATAGAGGATGAATAAGGTATCATATTTCGGTATGCCGAACACGTAAAGCCCCCCCGGACGATCAGCCCTCAACAATCTTATCCAAAGATACGGCGAGGGCCTTGGCGATTTTATGGATAGTCTGGATCGAAGGGTGTTTTGTAAACCCCGATTCTATCTTGGTCAGTGTATTAAGGGAAATATCCGTGCGTCTGGCCAATTTCTCCTGCGAGAGACCTTTTTGCCGCCTTATTTTCTTGATATTTCTACCGAGCATTTTTTCTTGACAGTATATTATTACTGTAATAGTATAGTAATGTTGATATAGAGGTAAACTGCTTTTTTATATATTATCATCAAGGGAAGGCAAAATAAAGCAAAATATTGGGTTAGGTAACCAGGGAATCATCGTCTATTTATCCGGAGGTAAATATGATTAAGGGATACCCGAGCAAAATCAGGGAAAAAGCACTTGGGCTGAGACGAAATGGCTGGTCAATTGGGGAAATAGCTTTCTGCTTAAAGATACCCAAAAATACCATATCCGGATGGGTCAAAGATATTCGCTTGACCGGAGAACAGAAAAAACGGATAGAGAAGAAAATAATCGCCTCCGCGGAGCTCGGGAGGACATTGGCTGCCGAGGCAAACCGAAGAAAATCCCGGGAGTGGAAGAAAAACATTCTTGTTTCCGCAATGCGTTTCCAGGGCATCTCGTCCCAAAACCCGGATTTCGGTAAAATTATATGCGGAATCTTTTACCTTTGCGAAGGGTCAAAATATCCTTCCACAAGATGTCTAGTCTTCGGAAATTCCGATCCCGCAATAATAAGCTGCTTTATAAACCTACTGAGAATCTCGTTTAATATCGAAGAGGACAAACTACGCTGTAGAATAATGTATCGGTACGATCAGAATCCGGAAGAGCTTAATAAATACTGGTCGGAGATAACAAAAATACCTTTATCTAATTTCTACAGCAGTAAACCCGACGGAAGAACCAAGGGAAAATCTACCCTAAGGAAGGGTTACAAAGGAATTTGCGCGGTGCATTACCTGGATGCCAGGCTCCAGTTCCTGCTCCAGTCAATTGGAGAAGCAGTCATAAAAAGTGGAGCCGGAGGGGATCGAACCCTCGAACCTCTTGCATGCCATGCAAGCGCTCTCCCAATTGAGCTACGGCCCCGTTAAATTTATCTTCTTGACCTTTGCTATTTTAGAATATAAAATGCTTAGCGTCAACAATTATTGCCGGGATGGCGAAATGGCAGACGCGGCAGCCTCAAAAGCTGTTGAGCGCAAGCTCATGTGGGTTCAAGTCCCTCTCCCGGCACTCTTCAAATGAAAAGCGATATCAGCCACAAATGGAATTCAAATTTGGCGTACGCTATAGGTCTTATAGCGACTGATGGAAATTTATCTCAGCAAGTTTTAACCAGATCATCTGGATCAGAAATAAGATAAAAGAAATGTTGAATATGGACGGTTCACTGACTCATTATTTAAAGCACGGCAGGAAGCTTGCCATCTGGCAGCTTAGATTTGCTAAAAAAGATTCTTTAAAACTCCTATCTTGGCTATACTACAAACCCAACCTGCCCTGTTTAAATCGTAAAAGAAGGATTGCTGAGCAGTTTTTTAACTAATCCAAGGCATAATAATGGGGACGTTCCTATTTTTCCAGAATGTAATTATAGAAAATAGGAACGTCCCTGATTTATTAACGCATAACGAAATTAAGCAGGGTTCCGGTAGCTAAGGCAACAACGCACATAATTAAAGTCGCCTTAAGCAAATCCTTAAACCCCAGTTCTTTAAAAAATACCACAAAGGTCGCCGCGCAGGGAAAAGATATAGCCAAAAGCACAGCAGCTATAAATAACTGTTTAACGCTTAAGGCCAGCGGCATCAGCATGCCCACCGCCACATCCTTCCTGAATAACCCCATAACTAAAGCAACCACTGCTTCCTTAGGCAACCCGAATAATCCCTTGATTACCGGAGCAAATAAAGCTGTAAAGAAGTCAAACAGCTTAAAATATAGCAGTACATTAATTATTAAAACACCCAGCAAAACCAACGGCGCGGCCTCAATTACAAAGCCCTTAATACGCAAAAATAATTTCTTCCATAACGTTGACAACGAAGGAAGCCGGTAAGGAGGAATCTCAACCAGAAGTTCGGGGCTATATCCTTTAACTGTATGATTCAGGATTATCCCCAAAACCACCCAGATGACCAAAAGAACCAAATATACCCCGGAAACATAAAATCCGGAAAATCCACCCAGCAAACCAAGAATCATCGCCTGCAAAGCTACGCAGGGAATACCGATAGAAATTAACGTTGCGGCAATAAAGCGTTCGCGCCTGGATTCTAAATTACGCGTAGCTAAAATCCCCGGGACATTACAGCCTAAACCCAAAAGCACCGGGATGATCGCGAAACCATGCAGGCCGATACGATGCAAGAGATTATCTAAAAGCATGGCCAGGCGCGGCAGGATGCCGATATCCTCCAGCAACCCCAAAACTAAATAAAAAGAAACTATATAAGGCAGGACCATGGCAAACTCAATATAAGGAGCAGTGGTCAATAACCCCAGGGATTGTTTAAAATCAATCTTGCTATTAATTAAATCGCCGATTAATAAATGATGGAGAAAGCTCTCCTCACCCAAAACCGGGCTTAGCTTAATTAATAGTGGCTGATAAAAATTAAGAAAAACGGGGTCGGCTATCCTGCTGATCAAGCTCTCCCCGATGAAGCGTACAATCTCAAAAGAAGCAAACATCACGCCAATGGCAATAAACGCGCCGCTAAACGGCCTTACCGAAGCATCCTCCAGAAGCTCGCGCAGATTATGATGCCTGTGGGTTAAACGCTGCACCTGCTCGATGATTTCACCGATTGCCTGCCAACGGTCTCTGTGGCTTGATTTATCCCGGGGTTTAATCTTTATTTCTTTTATCTTCTCAACAAGTGTTTTTATCCCTGAACCGGTTACGGCGCAAGTTGGAACAACCGGAATCCCGAGGGTCTTCTCCAAACTATTTACATCAATACTTACCCCATGATGTTTTGCCTCATCGCACATATTCAAACAGATCATTACCGGTAAACCCGCCTCCAGAAGTTGTAAAGTCAGATAGAGATTACGCTCCAGGTTAGTGGAATCAACTATATTTATAACCGCTATCTCATTTTTAGTGGATTCATTTAATAATGATCCCACAACCTCTTCTGCCTTAGAACTTGGCTCGAGTGAATATGTACCCGGCAAATCTACGACCTCAATCTCCTGGTCTCCCAGTTTAAGAAACCCGCGCATGATTTCAACCGTAGTGCCGGCATAGTTAGAAGAGATAACCTGCACCCCCGTAAGGCGCGAAAAAACTACGCTCTTGCCGACATTAGGATTGCCCACTAAGAAAATCTTTTTAATCATGGCTTTCAATCACTATTTTATTAGCTACTCCATGGCCCAACACTAAAACACTCCTGCCTACCTTAATCGCTACCGGGCCTTTTAAACCAATATGACTGATTTTGGTAATCTCCCTGCCCTTATAAATCCCCATGCTCATAAACTTATTTTGCAAAGCCAGGCCAGCGGAAATATCGAGGACAGTTCCTTTTTGCTTTTCTTTCATTTGGGTCAAACTTATTTTTCTCATCTTATTTAATATACCTGGCTATCGCATTATACACCCGGCAGGCTATAACCTTATACCCCCGGGCGTTAGGATGGAAAAAATCGCTTTTCATAGCCGGGTTGGTAATAATCTTATTTAAAACTACGGGAATAAATATCGACTGTTTCTTTTCTGCCAGTTTTTTAAAAGCCGCTCTATATTCCCTGAAAAACATACCCGCGCTGATATCCATCAAGGCCACCATTATCCCTCTCGCCTGGATACGGTCAATAACCTCGCTTAAATTTTTAATTGTGGTTTCTTTGGGGATCTTCTTTAAAAAATCATTCCCACAGAATTCGACAATAACCAAACGTGGCTTCTTGCTTAAAACATCCCGTTCCAGCCGCTCTAAGGCGGAAAAACTGGTATCACCATCCACTCCGGCGTTAATTACCGGTAATTTAACCATCTTACCTAAGGCCGTAGGGTAATCTTCCCCGGGATTTGCCCCGTAGCCAAAGGTAATACTGTCCCCGAAGCAAATGATACTTTCGCCTTTTGCGTCAAGATTCTTAATCTCCTGCCTTCCGCAGCCGGATAACGCAATACTCAAAATAATTAATAAAACCCCTGAATTAATTCTTTTCATATTTTAACCTCAATTGTCCGCAGGCAGCGTCAATATCCTGCCCGCGCTCTCTTCTTAATGTAACATTAACTCCGGCTTTAAACAAATAGTCTTTAAATGATACTATCTCCGACTCGGAAGGCGGGATAATCTTCCCCGCAGGTTTAAGAACAGGATTAGCCGGAATAAGGTTTACCTTAGCCAACCTTAAGTTCTTTAAAAGCATGGCTAATTTCTGGGCTGAAAGCAAATCCGAATTCAGCCCTTTTACCAGAATATATTCAAAGGTAATCTGGCGGTTTGTCCTCTCGATATATCCATGGCAACATTTGATTAAATCCGCTAAAGGGTACTTGCGGTTAACCGGCATGATCCTTGAACGCAACTTATCATCGGCAGCATGTAAAGATATAGAAAGCTCTACCTGTAGGTCCTCCTCCTGTAATCTTTTTATTCCCGGGATAATCCCGCAGGTAGAAATGGTGATACGCCTGGCTCCGATATTAAAAGCAGCGGCGGCATTAATCACCCTGACAGCCTTTAACAGGTTTTCATAATTATCCAAAGGCTCGCCTGTGCCCATAAATACAATGTGGGTAAGCTGGGCACTCTTGAGGTCGTTTTTTAAATAAAGCACCTCATCCAAAATCTCACCGCATGTCAAATTGCGCTTAAACCCCTTAAGGCCGCTGGCGCAAAACTCACAGGCAAATTTACAGCCTGCCTGCGAAGAGATACAGCCGGTCACGCGCTTGGCTACGGGAATATTAACCGCTTCAATGAGATTGCCGTCATTTAGCTCAAAAAGGAATTTGGCTGTGCCATCGGAAGATTTTTGTAAATCCGCCGGGCTCAGGCCTAAAATATAAAATTCATCCGCCAGTAATTTTCTTAAAGAGGCGGGTAAATCGCTCATACTGCTAAACTCATAGGCGCCCTTTTGAAAAATCCAGGCCAGTATTTGCCTGGCATGGTATTTGGGCTTGCCCCATGAAAGCAATCTTTCTTCCAGTTCCCTTAAACTTAATTCCTTAATATCTTGCATGATAATAACAGGGACGGTTCTTAATTCAAAGCAAAACTGTCCCTTTTAGGGGGACAGTTTAAGATTGGCTTGAGAACCGTCCCTAAGTTTTTCTTTGTCGATTTTACCGGTGCGGTTTTTGGGAAGCTCTGTGCGAAACTCAAAATAATGCGGGATCTTAAAATGCGCCAGGTGCTGGCGCAGAAAAAAACGTAAATCCTCTTCTGGAATGCTTTTTCCTTCTTTAGCCACCAGAAATGCCTTGGGTAACTCCCCGCGCAACTTATCCGAGACCCCTACTACCGCGGCTTCGGCGACATCCGGATGCTTCAGTAAAACCGACTCAACCTCCGGCTCAAAGACAATCTCTCCGCCAACCTTAATCATCTCCTTTTTCCTGCCGACAATATAAAGAAACCCTTGCGCATCAAATTTGCCCAGGTCTCCTGTATAAAACCAGCCATCCCGGATAGTCTGACGGGTCAATTTTTCGTCCTTAAGATAACCGTCGGTAACTACCCAGCTTTTTACCGCCACCTCGCCGACCTTGTCTGCCTTTAATTCTTCTCCATCATCAAAAATCTTTACTTCAATCCAGGGGGCCGGCCTGCCTACGCTTTCTATGTTTTTAGAACCCATTGGCAAAACTACCGTCGGGGCATTAGTCTCAGTTAAACCCCAGCCATTTAAAAGATGCGCCTTGGGGCAAAACTGATGGAACCTGCGCAGGGCATCAGGAGAATTTGAGGCCCCAAAGGTAACAATCCAGCGCAGGCTGGATAAATCAAAGGTCTCAAACTCCTTTAATTGCAAAAGCGCGTAATACATTGAGGGGACAATCCAGAAAAAATTAACTTTATGATTCTGCACATTCCTTAAGAAATCAAGAGGCATAAAACGCTCCATCAACACCAGGGTCAGGCCGAAAGTAATTGTATTCTGGATATAGATTAAGCCGCCTAAGTGCGAAAAAGGCAGGGCACAAAGCGTGATATCTTTAGAGCTTAAATCCGCGTTTACAAAAAAGGCCATTGATTTCGGCGGGGCATCCAGTTGAAGATAGTTAATTAATACCCCCTTCGGTTTTCCGGTTGTGCCTGACGTATAAAAGATTATGGCATAATCTTTTTCCTGTACCTGTGCCCCGGAAAAATTATCTACTTCTTCCGCTAAAAGATGTTCAAAGCTCAATACCCCTTCTTCGGCCGTGCGGCAGGAAATAATATGTTTTAATGAAGGCAGGCTTGATTTAAGATTGGCGAATGAAATATTGGCTTTATGTTTGGTGATAATCACCCTGGCTTCAGAATGGCTAAGGCAGGAGGTTATTTCCTCTTCGGTAAGCATAAAATCCAAAGGCACGCTGCATGCGCCGATGGACCAGATGGCCAGATAACTATAAATATACTCCGGCCAGTTAGGAAGATAAATGGCAACTTTATCCCCGCGTTTTACCCCGAGCTTAAGCAGCCCTTGAGCAAGAGAAGAAACCCTGTCTTTGAGTTGCGTAAAAGAAATCTGCTCCTGGCCAAAAATAACCGCGGGCCTTTGCGCATATTCTTTTGCCCGCTGCTTTAAAATATTAATTATATCCATTAGAGTCCATACCAGTAATTAACCAAAGGCTTGCCATCGGATGACTGGTCTAAAATTACATTTTTAAGGCGGGTATACTCCAGGAACCCCTCCCTGCCCAGTTCTTTGCCAAAACCGCTCTGTTTAAATCCGCCGTAGGGAAGCTGATTATAAAACATGCCATAAGTATTAATCCAGACAGTTCCGGCATTAATTTTTTTAGCTAACTCCTGCGCCAGGAATAGATCCTTGCTCCAGATACAGGCAGCCAGGCCAAAATCTACGCTATTGGCTAAAATTGTAGCCTCATCTGAACCCGAGAACTTATTAATTAAAACTACCGGGCCGAATACCTCTTCTTTGAATATATGCGAATGCGCGTTCACATCAACTAAAACTGCAGGCTCAAAGAAATAACCGTTCTTTAACTCTGAGTTTTCCGGGATCCTGCCGCCGCAAACAAGTTTAGCCCCTTCAGCTTTTGCCTTCTCAATGTATGCGATTACCTTCTTACGCTGCGCGTCATTGATCAATGGCCCCATCTGGGTCTCAAACTCCTCCGCTAAACCTAATTTTATGCGTTTTGTTTTTTCTACAAAATCCGCCAGAAACCTATCGTAAATTCCTTCCTGCACGAAAATCCGGGACATCGCCGTGCACATCTGGCCTTGATTCAGAAAAATAGAGGCAAGGCAGCTGTTTACCGCAACCCCCAAATCAACATCATCAAATACAAGGCTGGCGGACTTACCGCCTAATTCCATAGTCATCTTCTTTACATTCCTGGAAGAATACTGCAGAATCTGCTTTCCTATTTCATTGCTGCCGGTAAAAGAAATCATATCCACGCGTTTATCCGAACAAAGTTCTTCCCCTATCGCCGAACCGCTGCCGTTAATCACATTAACTACTCCGGCAGGCAGGCCGGCCTGATGGATGATTTTTGCCAACTCTAAAGCGGTAAGCGGGGTAAGGCTGGAAGGCTTTAAGATAACTGTGTTGCCGGCAGCCAGGGCTGAAGCCAGTTTCCAGCAGGTAATTAAAAGCGGGTAGTTCCAGGGCACAATCAATACTACCACGCCCATAGGCTCACGGATTAAACGCGACTTTGCTTCTTCAGAAACATCAAGCTCTTCATCCGTCAAATAATTCATAAAGTTATTAGCCGCAAACTCAAATGTCTTGGCGCTGGAAGGGATATCCATAAAAGTAGTTTCTTTAATCGGCTTACCGGTATTCTGTGTTTCTAATTGCGCCAGGCCTGCGGCATTGTCTAAAATACCCTGGGCAATCTTAAAAATAAAATCCTTGCGCTGAAGCAGGGAAAACTGCGGCCAGGGCCCGGAGTCAAAAGCCTCCCTGGCGCTTGCTAAAGCCAATCCTATCTCTTTTAGAGAGGCCAGCGAGGCCTCAGCAATTACCTTTCCCGTAGAAGGGTTAATAATATTTTGCTTTTCCGAAGTTTCAATAAATTGTCCATTTATAAAAAGCGGGCATTTTAAGCTCATCTGATCTTTACCTCTCTGAATAAGGCAAACAACCGAGTAAATGGAACATACCATTTGGAGAGCTGGCCTAATTGGCCGCTTAACTTCATTTTGCCTTGCGTAACCGCAACAAAACAATCAAGCTTTCCTAAAAATACCTGCTCCCAAACAAAAGCCGGTGCGGATATTACAAATGGCGCATCAATATCAAAGTCCAACTTTACAATCTTTCCTTTTTCAAAATTAAATTTAAAAATCTCGCTGGCCCCATCCATCTGGATAGCCAGTTTCAAGGTCAGATCCAGCTCCCTGCCTTTTTGAGCGATAAACTCATCCCGGTTGACTAAATCCACGATTGCCTGAATATGCTCCCGGCTGAACATGGGATATGCCGGCTCATTGCGCTTGAGGTCATCTTTTAAAGCACCATCTAAATTGTCCAGGATATCCTTGTCAAATAAACGGGCGATTGCCGCGCTCTTAACCGCCTCTTCCAATGCCTCGGTAATACTTAGAGCATCATCAAATTTATCAGCAATCGCTATTGTGCCATGATTTTTTAAAACCACCAGGTTATTTGTCTTTAGGGCCGCGATAACCGGCTCAGGCGCAGTTACCGTCGGAGTATCTTGAGGTATTACAGGGATATTCCCAAGATAGAACTTAGTTTCAAAACTCATGGCTTTAAGAGTTTTGGCAACCGCGAAATAACCGTTAATCAGCGGAGGATGGCAATGAACAACTACTTTGGCAGGAAAATATTTATAGACTAAGCTATGTAAAGGCAACTCTGAGCTTGGCTTGATACCGCCTGTAGACTTTGCACCGGCTAAACTAACTTGAACGATCTCTTCTTCTTTAAGCTGGCCCAGGAATGTGCCGGTAGCGGTTATCAGGATATTTTCTGCATCAAGCCTGGCACTCAAATTACCGGATTTAGCTACCGCCAGGCCCGCCTCATAAAGACGCCTGCCCACTTTAATAATCTCAAGCTTCAAATCTTTCTCGGAC
>Ga0172373_10003179_pt1 | contig 24320 bp, 24 predicted proteins | sample Lak10m_2_FD_114546 | JGI IMG/M metagenome (GOLD analysis project Ga0172373, IMG submission 114546) | Freshwater microbial communities from Kabuno Bay, South-Kivu, Congo - kab_092012_10m | ecosystem: Environmental > Aquatic > Freshwater > Lake | place: Democratic Republic of the Congo...
ACAAAGAACCACCAGAGAAAATTACACAAGGGGTACTTTTTTAAAAAAGCAAAATAATATCCAAGAAAACCAATAAAATCAATAATTTTATAATCAGCCAAAATCGTTTAGGACGCTATTGATCTAAAATCAAATTTTAAAATCGAAAATTATTCAATTTTAAATCATAGAATCTAAAATTTATTTTATGTAAATTTGAAATAACCAATCCATAATAATGAAATCTGAATTACAATTAGAAGTAACATTTGATCAATTGCTCTCTATGGTAAGGCAACTTACTAAAAAACAAAAACAAAAACTTTCAAAAGAATTAGAAAAAGAGGTAATTGATAATAAATTAAATCGGTTATTAAAATCATTTAAAACTAATGAGCTTGATATTAAAACCATTAATGAAGAAGTAGAATTAGTAAGACAAGAAATTTATGACAAACAAAAGCGTTAAAGTTATATTTGACACAAATGTTTGGATTAGTTTCTTAATTGGAAAACGTTTATCTTCAATTAAAAACCACATCGTTAATGGTAGTATTTTAATAATTATTACTGATCAATTATTAGAAGAAATTAAACTTGTAACAAACAAAAAAAAGTTAAAAAAATATTTTGAAGAACAGGATGTAAAGGAGTTGATTGAGTTATTGGAAATAATTGCCATTAAAATTAAAATAAAACAAAAGTTCATTTTGAATAGAGATCCTAAAGACAATTTTTTATTTGATTTAATTTATGCTTCAAAAGCTGATTTTTTAGTCACTGGAGATAAAGATGTATTAGAGCATCATCCTTTTAAAACAGCACAAATTTTAACTCCTGCAGATTTTGAAAAACAACTACCTTTTATGTAAGGTTTATGGAGTAGAAAGGAAAATATTTTTATTTTATCATTAAAAAAATCCTGGCTCTTGCGTCTTGCCATCTTGATTCAAGTTTATTTAAGATTTTAGAATTCGGATTTAGGATGTGCGTCGCAAGTCCCAAGTCGTTAGTCATAAGTCATTTTATATTTAGGATTTTTTTTAAAAAAACTTGAAACAAGAAATAAAAAACCAGAAATTAAATAAATAAATAAATCGTGAAATCGTAAATTAAATTCACCCTTCTGTTTCGCTTTAGGTTCATTATTTTCAAACAACAAAAGAAAATTATAAATCTTTTTAAGTTCACTTATCCTTTACAATTGATCTAACAATTGCTCGTGATAGTTTATCAACTTCAATATTATATTTTGTCGCCTCCGAATATTTTTGGTGTGCTTTTATTTTTATAAATCTAATATTAAACTCTTTTAGGAGGTTCAAAAATTCAATTACTAAATCTCTATTACGTATAACATTACCTGAATTAGTTTTAAAATTATTTGCAATTAATTTTTTTTCTCTCGCAATTAGTCCAATCACATACTGGCTATCAGAAATTATATGAATTGATTTACATTCTTTATGATTTTGTTGCACAAATTGTATTGATTTAATTACAGCTACAATTTCCATACGGTTGTGAGTTGTTTCTAATTCACTTCCACTTATAACAATTTTACTTTCATTTACCAGTATGATTGATGCCCAGGCTCCAACGCATTGTTGGGTATGGCACGAACCATCAGTAAATATTTCAATTGTTGAGTTCAATTATAATAGGAAAGGTAAATGAAATTTAATTAGCATCAAAAAGCTTATCTTTGTTAGGTAAAAGGCAATGGAATTATCAAAAGAAAAAATAATTGAACAAACAAACAAATGGATAAACTCGGTAGTTATCGATTGTAACTTTTGTCCTTTTGCAGCAAAAGCACTTTTGCAAAAAAGTATTCGTTATCATATAAAAGAAAATGCTAGTTTGGAAGAAGCATTAATGAGTTTACACGAAGAATTATTGTTTTTAGAGAATAATAAAGAGTATGAAACAGGCTTTATTATTTTCCCATACAATTTTAACAATTTTGAAAATTATTTGGATTTAGTATCTGCTTCCGAACAATTAATTGAAGAGCTTGAATTAGTAGGTGAATATCAGATTGCAAGCTTTCATCCACAATATGTTTTTGAAGGAGCAGACGAAGACGATGCGGCAAATTACACTAATCGCTCACTTTATCCGATGTTACATATTTTACGTGAAGACAGTTTAGAAAAAGCATTAAGTATTTATCCTCATTCGGATTTAATTCCATTGAACAATATAACTTTCGCTCAAAAAAAAGGAATAGCATACATGCAAGCGCTTAGGATCAGCTGCCTATAAATTAATTTGCTTGCTAATAAATGTGTTTTTTTATTTACATCTTTACTGCAATATGTTTCACTAATTTTTCACTTAACCTATAGAGAAAAACGTTGTAGGTTAATAAAGAATACCACTCCGAAAAAACTTTAGGCATAATACTGAAAAATGGTTGGTAAAAACCTCTGAATCATTTTTATTGATAAAGGATTAACTCTAAAATACAGAATTTACTTTGTAAAATGGTACAACCACTTTTCTAACAAAAAGTGAGTTTTTTTTAAATCATCATGCACAAAGAACGATAAAAAAAACCTCTGGTTTTATAACAAGAGGATCATTTTTTTGTATTTAATCATACAGCAATAAATTTCCTTTCAAGAAGGGGTTGGAGACTTTTTTTTATTTAATGTGGTTGATAACTAATTTTTTTCTGTAAATCTTATCAAATTCATTTTATAAAATTTAAATTGGCTCTAAAGTTTAGTTAAATAAATTATGCAATAACTTTACCTAGTACTTTAGCCATTGTTTTTCCAATAACAGCTGGAGACTCAACCACATGAATGCCACATTCTCTCATGATGGCCATTTTAGCTTCAGCAGTATCATCTTTTCCGCCAACAATTGCTCCTGCATGGCCCATTGTTCTGCCTTTAGGTGCGGTTTGACCAGCAATAAAACCTACAACAGGTTTTTTATTTCCATTTGCTTTAATCCAGCGAGCAGCATCTGCTTCATAGTTTCCTCCAATTTCACCAATCATAACAATTGCCTCAGTTTCCGGATCATTCATTAAAAGTTCTATTGCATCTTTTGTGGGTGTACCAATAATTGGATCTCCACCAATCCCGATAGCAGTAGTCACTCCCAAGCCAGCTTTTACAATTTGGTCAGCAGCTTCGTAGGTTAACGTTCCTGATTTGGAAACAATGCCTATACTTCCTTTTTTAAATACGAAACCAGGCATGATTCCTACTTTTGCTTCACCAGCTGTTATAACACCAGGACAATTAGGACCGATTAATTTGCAGTTTTTAGATTTAATATATTCCTTCACAGCAATCATATCTTTTACAGGAATACCTTCAGTAATACAAACAATTACTTTAATTCCAGCATCTGCGGCTTCCATAATAGCATCAGCTGCAAAAGGTGCAGGAACAAAAATGATAGAAACATCAGCTCCAGTTTTTTGAACGGCATCATATACTGTATTAAATACTGGTTTTTCTAAATGACTGGTACCACCTTTTCCTGGTGTAACACCACCAACTACATTGGTACCATATTCAATCATTTGTGTTGCATGAAAAGTTCCTTCACCACCCGTGAATCCTTGAACAATTACTTTCGAATTTTTATTTACTAAAACGCTCATTTTTATGGTTGTTTAAATTGATTTTAAATTAATTTTGTAAAATACATTCGGCTAAATTAAAATATTAATATTGATTTTTCAAGTTTTTGAGCATTGATTTCATTGAATAAAAATATCAGCAATTCTACACAAGGTTTTTTAAAACTCATCCGATTTGAAAATCTATTAATAATTGCTTTAACTCAGTACCTTATTAGGTATTGTGTAATTGATAGTTTACTATTTGTAAGAACCGATTTTTTCATCCAAAAACTTTTTCTACAAGTTTCTACTTTAACGTTTAATTTACTTGTTTTAAGCACACTTTTTATAGCTGCAGCTGGTTATATCATAAATGATTATTTTGATGTGAAAACAGATCGGATAAATCGTCCGGAATCAATTGTAATTGATCGATTTATAAAAAGAAGATGGGCAATGATTTTTCATGTTGCATTTAACATTACAGGTATTCTTTTAGGAGTTTATGTAGCCTATGATGTTGGTAATATCCAACTTTCATTAATTCATGTTATTTCTGCAGGATTACTTTGGCACTATTCTACAACATTTAAAAAACAATTACTAATTGGTAATGTCATTGTTTCATTTTTAAGTGCAATGGTTCCGATAATGGTAATGCTGTTTGAGTTGCCAAAACTAATCGAAATTTATTCCATTATGCTGCCTGGGATTTCTTTAAATTTTTTACCTATTTATAAATATATTATCGCCTTTTTTATTTTCGCTTTTATTTCATCTTTAATTCGTGAAATAATAAAAGACATTGAGGACTTTCATGGTGATGAAGAAACAGGTTGCGTTACAGTACCAATTAAATGGGGCGAAAAAGTAGCTAAAGCAATTGTGTTAAGTTTAATTACAAATATTATTTTATTGCTTTCGTTTGTTGTTTATAAACTATTTTCACCTCAAGAGTTAATACCAACTTTATACATTGTAATAGGAATAATTATTCCTTTTATAATTTTATTTTATTTAATAATTAAAGCTCAAGTATCAAAAGATTTTAATAAAGCGAGCAAACTTATTAAATTTATTATGCTAGTTGGCGTTTGCTTTTCGTTCATCATTTATTATTTATCAAATCATGCAGCGTGATAATTCGTATTATCAATTGCCTTTTGAGTTAGTTTTGGCATCCGGTTCTCCAAGAAGACAAGAATTAATGAAAAGTTTGGGTTTACAGTTTATAGTGAAACCCACCCACACCGATGAAACATTTCCTCAACGCTTAAATGCAGAACAAATACCTCTTTTTTTAGCTGAAAAAAAAGCCGATGCTTATGAATTCATGAATGAAAAAGAAGTTGTATTGACAGCTGATACTATCGTTTGGATTAATAATACTGTTTTAAACAAGCCTGAAAGTAAACATGAGGCAAAAGAAATGCTTTCTTTACTCTCAGGAAATATGCATCATGTTTTTACTGCCGTTTGTTTGAAAAGTAAAAACAGAAAAATTCTTTTTTTCGACTCTACAAAAGTTTATTTTAAAAGTTTGAGAGATGAAGAAATAGATTTTTATATAAGTAATTTTCCAATTTACGATAAGGCCGGTAGTTATGGTGTTCAGGATTGGTTGGGTTATATTGGCATAGAAAAAATTGAAGGTTGTTTTTACAATGTAATGGGTTTACCAGTTCGCAAAGTTTACGAACACTTATTGACTTTTATACCCTGATTAATACATTATATGTAGAAAACCGTTTTTCTCACCATCCTTAAATACTAATCGATAAAAATAAACTCCAGGATTTAATTTATCTCCACTACTCGAAACTCCCTTAAATTTTTCTCCACCATAGTTTTGCTCATAAATTAAATTTCCCCAACGATTAAATAATTGAACAGTGTAAGGCAAACAAGTATGATAATGTGATTCAATATCGAGTTCATCATTTAATCCATCACCATTTGGCGTAATTATATTTGGAAATTCATAATCGTTAAAATTAAAAATGTTATTGATTTTAACTTCTATACTTGATGATAGAGATGTACAACCATTTACGGTAACTACAACTTCGTAAATGCCTGTATTTTCAGTGTAAGCATTAAATGAAATATCTGTTTGGGATGATGTAAAATTATTTGGACCAGTCCAAGAAAATTGACCATTTGTTACAGTCTGGGCATTTAATTTTAATTCGTCGCCAGGGCAAATTAAAGGACTATTACTTGAAATGATTGGTGCAGCAGGCACAGGCAAAACAGTTAGATTTAGTGTAACTGTAGAGTCGCAACCATTAGCGGATACTAAAATTTTATTGTAAGAACCGCCACTTGTAATGTTCTGTCCGTTAAAATTATACACTTCTCCATCACAAATGTTTTGTTGCAATGTTGAAAAAGAATTAGACAGAACAGTTAAACTTAAATTAATTAAAGAATCGCAGCCCGCAACATTACTTAGTAAGTGTTGATAATTTCCACTAGTAGTTAAGTTTTGTCCGAAAAACGAGTACGTATCTCCATTACAAATGTTTTGCTGAACATTAGCTGTTGTATTTGCATTTATACCTAGGTTTAATAGAATTAATGAATCACAGCCATTTACAGTAGCCAGTGTATGTTGATAAACACCTGCAGAATTTAATGTTTGACCATAAAAATTATAAGTCTCTCCCTGGCAGATAAAAGTGCTCTCTTGAGTTGTTACATTAGGGTTTACTTGTAATTGTAATGTTATTACAGAATCACACCCATTTACATTTTGCATTGTATGTTGATAACTACCGGCAACAGAAACTGTTTGATTAAAGAATGTATACGTTTCACCTTGGCAAATAGCAGCAAATTGATTTGAACTTGTAGGTGAATTAACAACCAAATTTAAATTAATGATTGAATCGCAGCCATTGACTGCCTGTAAGGTTTGCTGATAACTACCGGCAACAGAAACTGTTTGATTAAAAAAAGAATAGGTTTCTCCTTGGCAAATTGCTGCATTTAAAGTGTTTGCAAAGACTGGATTTACAGTTAAATTTAAATTTATAATCGAATCACATCCAATTGAAGAAACTAAAATCTGTTGGTAGTTTCCTGCCGCAGTCAGATTTTGTGCTCCAAAATTATAGGTTGATCCATTGCAAATAGAAGCTGTTAAACTTGTAGTATTCAAAGGATATTGAGCAAGATTTAAAGTAATCAACGAATCACAACCAACTGGAGACATATTAAGTGTTGTTGTGTATGTACCGGGATTAGTTAAATTTTGACCATAAAAGATTAATGAACCTCCATTACAAATCGTATCAAATGTAATTCGTGAAGGAATCGGTAAAACATTTACATTAACCTGATCATAGGAAGGACAAGAATTTGGATTAATTGCTAAATTAGCTTGTAAAGTATAAGTTTGGGTAATTGTTGATGATCCATTATTTACTATACTTACATTTGGAGCTGACACACTAGTTGAATTTAAACCCTGAGCATTTGTCCAATTATAAACGTAGTTTGGATTATTTGCGGCACCAAGTTGGCCGCTTTGACCACTACAAATAGTAATATCCTGACCTGCATCAGCAGTAGCAATATCAGCAAAAATACGGGCATTTCTAATGGAATGTTTATCTCTTGAACCTCCTGTACTAGCTGTAAAACCCATATATCCAACAAAGCTTGAACTGTAATTACCAGATAAACGCAAGGTATTGTTTATGTAAACATTAATTGATCCACTTACATATTCAATTCTACAAGTTTGATAACTACTCGATCTTAAATAACCCTGATTAGTTGCTCTATTAATCATGCCTCCTCCACATTCGCTGTAATTTGTGCCTTGGTATATTTGTATTTCCGGATTAGTACCACAGCCATTATCATAGGTGTCAAGAATTACAAAAACACCATTTGAGGAAGATGGTATACCAACCCCTCCACCACTAACAAATCCTGATGGAGGTACATCTAAAAAGCAAAAAGCTATACCGTCAGCACCATTGCCATCCCACATTCTAAAATCAAATTCAACTTTCCATTGATAACAAGTTGACAAATCAATTGACTGATTATAAAAAACACCACCACTTTGCCCATTACTTGCGTCAGTTAAAATTAACTCATTCGAATTACCATCTGTATCTCCACCGGTATCACCAACATAAGCATTACCGGTTAAATTCCAGCCTGTAGTATTCATTGTTGGTGACCCTGTTAATTCAGCGAAAACATAGGTTTGTGTTTTGATTTTTAAAGGCAATAAGAATAAAACAAGAAATAGGTATAAAAACTTCATTTATATTTTTTTAAACAAATTAAAAACAAAATGATTGATTTAACAAAAATTAATTGAAAACTTAATGCCATTGAAATAGCAGAGCAAATTGCGCTTTAATTTTTGATAAGTAGTAAAGAAAGTTTGGATGCTACTAATTTTTATCTATTTTAGTTTCCAAATTTCAAACAATATGATTAGAAAATTTTATTTTTTATGTGTTTCAGTTTTGTTGAGTCAATTCATTGTGGCTCAAAGCGACACTGTTAAAATCAATACAGGTGAAAAAACAGCGGAGGAATTTTTTAATGAGGGTGTAAGTTTATTACAGATTAAAAAATACAGTGAAGCTATTTCTGTATTTACCTCTGCCATAAATTTAAAAAACGATTTCGAAAAATCGTATTACAATAGAGGTCTTGCCTATTCTGAAATCGGTAAGATAGAAGAAGCAAATCTTGATTTTAATAACGCAATAGCATTAAATCCAAATGCTGATTACGTTTTCTTTTCTCGAGCAGAACTTTTGCTTCAACAATCAAAAAAAGAAGAAGCTTATGCTGATTATTTAAAATCAGCTCAAATTAATCCGAGTAATACCGACGCATGGTATAAATTAGGGATATTAGATTTTCAAAACAATGAATTTGAAAAAGCTGCTGAAAATTATAGAAAAGCATTATCTGCAAAGCCTGATTTTGCATATGCTTACAATGATTTGGCAAGTTCATATTTCGAACTTGGAAAAACAGAAGAAGCTATTACTAATTATAAAAAAGCGCTTCAACTAAATCCTTCAATGGCTTTTACCTACAATAGCCTTGGTAGCGCATACCGTAAGGATAAAAAATATGATTTAGCCATCGAATCGTATTCCAAAGCAATAGAACTTAAAAGTGATTATTTCATTGCATATAATAACAGAGGAACAGCTAAACTTGAAAAAAATGATTTAGACGGTGCCTTAATGGATTTTAATAAAGCTATAGAATTAAATAAAGAATATTCATATGCTTATAATAATCGCGCTTACGTTCACTATAAAAAGAAAAACTACAAGGAATCTGTTGCCGATTGTGACAAAGCATTATTTATAAATGAAAAGTATGGTGAGGCATTTCTAAATAGAGGTATTTCAAAAGAAATGATGAAAGATTTTAAAGGTGCATGCGAAGACTTTCATAAATCAAATTCCTTAGGTGTTACAAGAGCTAAGCAATACTTTGATGTGTGCGAGTAAAAAATTATTAAGAATTAAGAATCAATAAAAATCATTATGAATTTTAGGTATATAAAAAATAGTACAAGAATTATTTGTTTCATTTTTGCTTTTTCTTTAAGTGTATTAAATGCACAGAAAAATATTGAGTTTGATAAAGATAATTTTCCAGGAAGAGAAAAAGAGTGTAAAGAAGTAAGAAAAAACTACAACAATGGTAAAGATCTTTTTGATAAAGCCTATACTGAGTATAAAGCTTATGCAGATAATTTTGCCGCTGAATATGGCTATTATCCACCTAGTAGAAAAGATTATTTACACATGGACGATGAAATTTTTAGTAGTGCATTACCATTTTTTGAAGCAGCCCAAAAATTCAATCCCGATAATGCATCATTGAATTGGATGATTGGTTTTACTCATTTCCAACATAATCATCTAGATGATAAATGTACCCCTTTTTTAGAAAAAGCATTTCAGTTAAATCCAATAGTTGAAAAAGAATTATCATATAATTTAGGATGGGCACATCATCTTCATTCAAGATGGGATGATGCAATTAAATATTACTCTTTTTACAAATCAAAACTGGATGCTGGGGAGCAATTATATGAAAGTAAGCTAGAAGATGTAGAGAAAAAAATAAGCGAATGTAATAATGGTAAAAAATACATTCAGCATCCACAACGAGTTTTTATAGATAATATGGGAGGTAAAATTAATTCCAGTTACCCCGATTATAGCGCCTATGTTTCTGCTGATGAATCGGTACTTATGTTTACTTCAAGAAGAGAAACATCTATGGGTGCTGAAAAAGACAATGCAGACCACGCTTATTTTGAAGATATTTATACTTCTACAAAAATTAATGGAGAATGGACAGAAGCAAAAAACATGGGAGAACCAATTAATAGTATCGACCATGATGCTACAGCAGGTTTAGCGCCAGATGGAACCACGCTTTATATTTACGCTCATCACGGAAAAGGTGGTGGTGATATTTACAGAAGTAAGTTAAACGGAAAAGAATGGTCTGCACCAGAAAAAATGGGAAAAACAATCAATTCTGAATCCAGAGAAACCACTGTATCTGAATGGTATGATGGATCAAAAATTTTATTCATTTCAAATAAAAAAGGAGGAAAAGGAGCGGGAGATATTTACATGTCGAATAAAGATGAAAAAGGAAATTATACAACTGCAATTAATGTTGGCGATCCTTTAAACACTAAGTATGGTGAAGAAGGTGTTTTTTTAGTGCCTGATGGTAAAACTCTTTATTTCAGTTCACGTGGACATACAACAATGGGCGGTTACGATGTTTTTAAATCTACTTTTGAAAACGGAAAATGGTCAACGCCTGAAAATTTAGGCTACCCGGTTAATGGCCCAGATGATGATGTTTACTTTGTAATGTCGGGGAGCGGTAGAAGAGGTTATTACGCATCTGCAAAAGAAGGTGGATTTGGAGAAAAAGATTTATACATGATTACATTTTTAGGTCCGGAAAAACCATTTGAAATGAGCAATGAAGATAACTTATTAGCAGGAATTACAGCACCTGTAAAAAGTGTCCATGCCGCTGAGGCAGTGGAAATTGTATCTAATCCACTAACTATTTTAAAAGGGACAATAACTGATGCAAAAACTCAAAAACCATTAGAAGCAACTATTGAGTTAGTTGATAATTCTAAAAACCAGGTTATTGCAACTTTTAAATCCAATAGTGCAACAGGTAAATACACCGTAATGTTACCATCCGGTAAAAATTATGGTATTGCTGTAAAAGCTACAGATTATTTGTTTCACTCAGAAAATTTTGATATTCCTCAAGCAACAGGTTATCAGGAAATCATAAAAGATATTGCTCTTCAAAGCATAAGTGTAGGTAGTAAAATTGTATTGAAAAATATTTTCTTTGATTTTGATAAATCTACTTTACGCCCTGAATCTACTAATGAGTTAGAACGATTAGCAAAATTATTAAACGATGTGCCTACTCTTAAAATAGAGATTAGTAGTCATACTGATAGTAAAGGTAGCGATGATTATAATTTGAGATTGTCGCAATCTCGTTCTGAAACTGTAGTAAATTATTTAATTAACAATAAAAAAATTGCAAAAGAACGATTAGTTGCAAAAGGTTACGGTGAAACTAAACCAATTGCAACAAATGATACCGACGAAGGCAGACAACAAAACAGAAGATCGGAATTTGAAATTCTAAGTAAATAAATTTTGAAGATAGAATAAGTAATTTTAAATATTTACCTGAAGTAAAATAGGATATTGCATACTATTTTTGCTTTAACCTACACAACCAACACTTTAGGTTCCAACATATCCTGAATTGCATATTTAACACCTTCTCTTCCTAAGCCGCTATCTTTAATTCCGCCATAGGGCATTTGATCAAAACGAATAGTAGGAACATCGTTATGGATTACGCCACCAACTTCTGCGTAACGATAACAATAATGAAGTTCTTCTATTGAATCCGTAAAAATGCCGCATTGTAATCCAAAACGCGTGTTATTAAGCTTTTCAATTGCTTCTGAAATATTATTGGAATACGATTCAACAGTGATAATTGGCGCAAATACCTCTTCTGAATACACTTTTGATTTTGCTGAACAATTTGTTAAAATGGTTGGTGAAAAATAATTTCCTTTTCGTTCTCCTCCGCAAATTAATTTTGCTCCCGAAGCAATAGCTTCTTTAACCCAATTCTCCGCACGTATAGCATTCGCCTCATCAATCATCACACTAAAATCACATTCGGGTTTTATCGGATCACAAGATTGGATTTGCTGTACTTTTTGTTTTAGTTGTTCTTCAAAATTTGTAAATAAATTTTCATGAACAATAAAGCGTTGTGCATGAATGCAAATTTGGCCGCTATAAGCAAATGCACCGTAAATACATTTATCAATTAAATGCTGTTGCGTGTTTTTATCAGAAATAATAACACCTGCATTTCCACCTAATTCCAACACTACTTTCTTGTTTCCTGCACTTGCTTTCATTTTCCAGCCTACTTCGGGTGAACCTGTAAAACTTAATAATTTAATTCGATCGTCTGTTACCAGCTTATTTCCGGCTTCTCTTGAACATGGTAAAATAGAAACTACTCCCTTGGGTAATCCTGAATGATCAATGATTTTAGCTAACTCTAAAGTTGATAACGGAGTTTTACTTGCCGGTTTTAAAATGATCGGACATGCCGCAGCAATGGCAGGCGCAATTTTATGTACAGCTAAATTCATCGGGAAATTAAATGGTGCTATACCTGCCACTAATCCAATTGGAAAATGCTGAACCAAACCGTTTTTATTTTTTCCGTTTGGTGTCCAATCTAATGAAACGAATTCTTTCGATAAACGTTTTGTTTCTTCTGCCGCAATTAAAAAAGTTTGAACAGATCGTTCAATTTCAGCAATCGCATATTTGTAAGGCTTTGCACTTTCTTTACAAAGAATTTCTGCTAAATAATTTTTCTGTTTATTTATTTCATCCGAAATAAAATGAAGTATGTTACTTCGTTCACCCGAGCTTAATTCTCTTAATTGATAAGTTGATTTTATACCTTCTTCTATTGCTTTGTTGATGATTTGCTCATCGGCTAAGTAAGTAGTAGCAAAAGTAGTTTGTGTGTATGGGTTAATAACTTCAAGTTGGTGAGGCGTGCTTATAAATTCTCCGGCACAATAAATTTTATAATCGTTTATCATTGCTTTAGTGCAAAATTTTAAAGATTAATTCTTTCATTAATTCTCCATAAGTTAAACTGTAATTATCAACACCTTTTGATTTTACATCGCACTCGCGTAAGTGATGAAAAATTTGTTTGAGTTTTAATGTATTGTATTGCTGACCTGCTTTTATGTAACCTTCGGCAAAATATGGATTAACGCCCAATTCTTTGGCAACATTGAATTTATTTTTATCCTGAACAAAATGGTACAAAAGGACTTTATTAAAATATCCATACAAAGTACTTATCACCAATTGAAATGGATTTTCTTTTGGATTGGCAATAAAATAATTAATGATTTGATTAGATTTAAACGCATCTTTTTTTGCCAACGCATCTTGTAACTCAAATACATTGAACTCCTTGCTTATTCCTATATTTTCTTGTATTTGTTCTATTTTAATTTCAGCACCTTTTGGTATGCTGATAATCAGTTTACTTATTTCGTTGGTGATTTTAGATAAGTTTGCCCCAAGATAATCTGTCATTAATTGCGCAGCTCGTGGATGAATGCTATAACCTATTTCTTTTACGTAGTTACTTATCCAATCAGGTATTTTATTGTCGTATAGTTTTTTTGAATCTACACAAACGGCATGTTTTTGAAATGCTTTGTATATGGCTGATCTGCCATCGGGTTTTTTGTGTTTTTGGCAAATCACCAAAACTGTTGAAGGCATTGGGTTTTCTAAATATGAAATAAATGCTTTTCCCGCAGCATTGTTTTTGTCTTTTTTGTTTGAATCGCTTTCAGATTCATTACCTGAGTTTGCTTCTGCTTTTGAAAATTCAGGAATATTTTGAGCTTCTTTTAAAATGACCACCTGATAATCGCTCATCATAGGAAATCGTTTTGTATATGAAAGTAAAGTGCCCAAATCAACATCTTTACCATATAACACACTTTGGTTAAATTCTTTTTCTGAATCATCTAAAAAATGATGCTCAATGTAATCGCTTATTACATCAATGTAATAAGGCTCTTCACCATACAAATAGTAAACAGGTTTAACAATTTTTCTTTTTATATTGGTTAAAATGTCGTCTATTTCTTTCATTCCTAATATTTAATCGTTAGTTTGATTAATTGTTTAAGGTTTTTTGATTTTGATTGATTAGCTGTGCTAATTTAATTTTCAATTTAAAATTACATACTCATAATTCCAAACTCACAACGCGGGGTTTCGGCTCCGCTCAACCACCGCTTAAACTCATAACTCACAACTCCAAACTCATAACTCCAAACTCATAACTCCAAACTATAAACTCATAACTCCAAACTCCAAGCTCATAACTCATAACTCATAACTCATAACTCATAACTCATAACTCATAACTCCAAACTCATAACTCACAACTAAAACCTAAGGTGTTTAACTGAAATTCCTGTATTTTCAAGTTCTTTCAAAGAATCAATACCAATTCGTAAATGTGTTTCTACAAAACTGCCGGATACTTTTTTGTCGCTCTCTTCTGTTTTTACACCTTCGGGGATCATGGGTTGATCGCTTACCAACAAAAGAGCGCCTGTAGGAATTTCGTTATGAAAACCAACACTAAAAATAGTTGCTGTTTCCATGTCTATAGCCATTGCTCTAAGCTTTCTTAAATATTCTTTAAATTCATCATCGTGCTCCCAAACTCTGCGGTTAGTTGTAAACACGGTGCCCGTCCAATAGTCGTGCCCGCTTAATCGAATGGTATATGAGATTGCTTTTTGTAAACTAAATGCAGGAAGTGCAGGAACTTCCATTGGCAAGTAATCATTTGAAGTACCTTCACCTCTGATGGCAGCAATTGGTAAAATAAAATCACCAATTTCACTTTTCTTTTTTAAACCTCCACACTTGCCTAAAAACAAAACTGCTTTTGGTTCTACTGCCATTAGCAAATCCATAATGGTTGCTGCCATTGCACTTCCCATACTGAAATTAATAATGGTAATATTTCCGGATGTTGCAGATTGCATAGGGCGGTCAGTACCTTCCACTTCAACGTGATGCCATTCGGCAAACATTTTTACATAATTTCCAAAATTGGTTAATAGAATGTATTTACCAAAATCTTCGATTTTTTTTCCGGTATAACGAGGCAACCAGTTGTGTACAATTTCTTCTTTGGTTTTCATTTCAATTTATAATTTGGATTTTTGATTAAAACTAATTCATTTAAATTTGTATTCATTCAAAGTTAATGTTAAATCAATCGTTCCCAAAATTAAATTTTCCTGAATACACTTTTCGTTTTAGACAAAATGAAAAAGGTGGTTTAATGATATTTGACACTATTAGAAAAAAATTCATTGCATTAACTCCCGAAGAATGGGTAAGGCAACATTTAATTCACTATTTAGTTGAAGAGAAAAAATATCCCCAAAGTTTAATTTCCGTTGAAAAAAGTTTGAGTTTAAATAATACACAAAAACGAACTGACATAAGAATCTACAATCAAACTAAAAAATTGATTTTACTCGCAGAATGTAAATCGTACACAACTAACATTACAAAAAACACAATAGAACAAGCTTTGAGATATGATTTGGCTTTAAATTCACACATCATTGTTTTGAGTAATGGAATAGATCATTTTTGTTTTAAAAAAAACAAAGACGATAAATTTTTAGCACTTCAACAATTGCCTGAATTCAATGAATTGAATCAAATGTAAAGATCGTCTGTTTTTAACCTCAGGTATTTTCTTACGGATAACGCGGTGCTGAATCCGGAAATAAAAATGCCCAGCAGCATTATAATTCCAAATAATAATAAAAGTAAATTTTCATCTTGAACTACTAATAAATCAGGAATATATCTAGTAACAATATAAATAAAAAGTGAAAGCATTATCATAGATACTACGGCTGAAATAACTCCGTTTCTAACACCTTTAAAAATGAAAGGTTTTCGGATGAACGATTGTGTAGCTCCAACCAAATACATGGTTCGAATTAAAAATCGTTTAGAGTAAATGGATAGACGAATCGTATTATTAATTAATCCTACAGCTACAATTGTTAAGAGTCCGGCAAAAAACAGAATGATTAAGCCAAGCTTACCTGCATTGGTATTTATTTTTTCAATCAATATTTTTTGGTAAACAACTTCTTTCACAATTGGGCTTGCTGCAATTTCTTTAACAATCCATTTAATGCTGTCAGCGTTGGCAAATTCTGATTTTAAATTAATGGTTATTGTAACAGGCAATGGATTAAATCCAAGAAACGCAACAAAATCATCTCCTGTTTCTTTCTTCATTTCAGCAGCTGCAGTTTCTTTTGATTTAAAAAAGGTGTTTTTTACATATCCTGAAATATCCAACTCTTTTCTTAATCGATCGATATCTGAAACAGAGGCGCTATCTTTTAAATAGATCTGAAAACCTATATTTTCCTTGTAATAATCTGTTAATTTTTTGGTGTTTATTAAAAACCAACCAACAAGTGCCAGCATAAACAATACCAGCGATAAACTAACAATAACAGTAACAGATGATGTTTTAAAATAATCTGATCTTTTTCGTTTACCCACGTAAATAATTTTATTGCTAATTTAATTTGAAGCACTTTTTAGAATTGAGCAAAATAAAATAGAAGTTAACACATCAATGTTTAAATAGTTGTAGTTCTTTTATAAAATGTACTTAACTTAGAATTCTATTTTTATCAAACAAAAATTATTACTATGCAATTATATCCAGTAAATAGTGGAAACTTTAAATTAGATGGAGGTGCCATGTTTGGTGTTGTTCCAAAATCCATTTGGAATAAAACAAATCCGGCTGATGAAAATAACATGTGCAACTGGGCAATGCGTTGTTTATTGGTTGAATCAGGAAACAGGTTAATCTTAATTGATAACGGAATTGGTGATAAACAAGATGCTAAATTTTTTAGTTATTATTACCTAAATGGTGACGATTCATTAGAAAAAAACATCAATAAACTTGGTTTTTCTTTTGATGATGTTACCGATGTTTTTTTAACTCATTTGCACTTTGATCATTGCGGTGGAAGTATAAAATATGCAGATAGTAGTAAAACAAAATTAGAAACAACTTTTAAAAATGCTACCTACTGGTCTAATGAACAACATTGGAAATGGGCAACTCAGCCAAATGTTAGAGAGAAAGCTTCTTTCATGAAAGAAAATATTTTGCCGATTCAGGATAGTGGTCAACTAAAATTTTTAAAAGAAGGCGATAAGTTTATGGATGATGTTGAACTTGTTTTTGTTTATGGTCATACTGATGCTATGATGTTACCATTAATTACGTATAAAAATCATAAAATTCTTTATACTGCTGATTTAATTCCGTCTGTTGGTCATTTACCTATACCTTATGTAATGGGTTATGATGTTCGGCCATTAGAAACATTAAAAGAAAAAGAAGCATTATTAAGAAAAGCAGTAAATGAAAACTGGTTGTTGTTTTTCGAACATGATTCGGTTAATGAAGTTTGCTCACTTGAAAATACCGAAAGAGGCATAAGGAAAAAAGAAACCGGAGCGCTTTCACTTTTTTTATAACTGTTTAAAATTCAATATTGATTTTTTAAACTTCAAAAAATGTATATTTGCGCCCGATTTATTAATCGTAATTAATCATTTATTAATTAGTTTAAAAATGAAAAAAATAACACTATCGGTTTTTGCTTGTTTATTATTGCTCTCTTGCAGCAATGATGAAAAATCAATTTCAACAGATGACATTAAAATTGGAGCATCTGCAAATGGCAACGTTACTGCAGAAAATTTACCCGTAATTGAATTTGAAGAGGAAACACACGATTTCGGAAAAATCACTCAAGGTGAAAAAGTAATTTATAGTTTTAAATTTAAAAATACTGGTAAATCTAACTTATTGATTTCATCTGCTCAGGCAAGTTGTGGTTGCACCGTTCCAAAACCACCAACCGATCCGTTGCCTCCCGGTACAAGTAATAAAATAGATGTTACTTTCGATAGCAATGGAAAATCAGGAAAATTTGATAAACAAATTACAGTATTAACGAATTGCGAACCCAATACTAAAATTTTAAAAATTACCGGGGAAATCATTGTGCCGGTTACAAACCAACCTAATAAAACAATTAATAACAAATAACAAAACAAACATGCAATCAATCATCCTGCAGACACCTGCAAGCGGCGGCGGAATCAGTCAAATCATTATGCTGGTTTTAATCGTAGTGGTATTTTACTTTTTCATGATTCGTCCGCAAATGAAAAAACAAAAAGAAGCAAAGAAATTTCTTGAAGCAATAAAAAAAGGCGATAAAGTAGTTACCATTGGTGGCATCATTGGTAAGATTGCTGAAATTACTGATACTTACTACATGATTGAAGTTGAAGGCGGAAATAAATTAAGAATTTTAAAGTCAGCAATTTCAATGGAAAACTCTGCATCATTAAATAGTGCAGAAACGCCAAAAGCGTAATTTAATTCAATATTTTTCAATCAACCCATTGCTAAAAGCAATGGGTTTTTTGTTATTAATTTCGATTAATTCCTACTTTTACAATAATTAAATCCGATTTCCGTTTCACAAAAAAGTGATTATTTTAAAAAAGCATAAATTAATTTATTGGCGATGTATTGTTGTTTTATGCTCTTTGCTTTTTGCTGAAAATTATTTTGCCCAGCAAGCAATTGTAAAAGGTAAAATTTCTTCCGGTGAAATTAATCTTCCGGTTGAAGATGTTCAGGTTTCTATTGAAGGAAGTTCTCAACAACCAGTATTTTCAGATCAATCAGGTAATTATCAAATTACTCTTCCTGCCAACAAAGAAATCATCATTGTATTTTCTAATTTAAGTTATCGCACTTATAAGAAAAAAATAATATTAAAAGAAGACGAAGTATTAATTCTCAATCCAACATTAACTTTCAGAAATGATTTAGCAGGAATTGATGTAGTAGATGAAAAACGCGAAACGGAAACCATCAAATTAAATCCAACTCAAATTACACAATTACCAGGCGCAAGTATGGATATCATGCGCTTGCTTCCATCAATGGGAATAGGCGTTTCCATGACTAACGAATTAAGCTCAGGTTATTCTGTTAGAGGTGGAAATTTTGATGAAAATTTGGTTTATGTAAACGACATTGAAGTGTATCGTCCGTTCTTAGTAAGGAGCGGACAGCAGGAAGGTTTGAGTTTCCCTAATCCAGACATGGTTGCTAATATGAGTTTTTCTGCCGGTGGTTTCGAAGCAAAATATGGTGATAAACTCTCAAGTGTGTTGGATATTACTTATAGAAAACCCAGAAAATTTTCGAGTACTGCAAGTATGAGTTTGTTAGGAGCAGGGTTGCATATTGAAAATATAACAGCCAACAAATTACTTTCCTGGCAAATTGGCGCGAGGTACAAAACAAATCAATATTTGTTGCGAAGTATTGATACAAAAGGCGATTACTTTCCACGATTTTATGATGTTCAAAGTTTATTGAATTTTAATGTTTCACCAAAATTTTATGTAGATGTGTTGGGTGTAATTTCAGGAAACAAATATCAAGTTATTCCTCAAACCCGTGAAACAACTTTCGGCACATTCAATCAGGCATTACAATTCAAAGTGTATTTTGATGGGCAGGAAGTAAGTCAGTTTAACACTGCTTTTGGTGCATTATCATTTAATTTTATGCCCAGAGAAAAACTAAGATTAAAATGGATTTCATCTTATTTTAATACTCAGGAAAGCGAAACGTTTACTATTCAAGGGCAATATTACATTAATGAATTGGAAACCGATTTAGGAGACCCTAACTTTGGAAACGTTGCTTTCAATAGAGGCATTGGAACCTTTATCAACAATGGAAGAAATTATTTAAATGCATCGGTTCTTGCAACTGAACATAAAGGTTTTTACACCACAAAAAATGGTGAGTTGTTGTGGGGTTTAAAATTTCAGCACGAGATCATCAACGACAAATTGGGCGAATGGAATTATATTGATTCTGCTGGATACTCAATTCCGCTAGGCAATCCATTGTTAGTTGAATTGAGGGATGTAATTAAAACAAAAATCAACCTTCAATCTAATCGTGTAATGGCTTACACACAATATGTGTATAAAAAACAATTGCGCGATAGTTCATACTTTTCATTCACAGGTGGTGTAAGAAGTAATTATTGGTCTTTAAATAATGACAATGTTTTTAGTCCAAGATTGACATTCTCTTACGAACCCAATTGGAAAGCAGATTGGAATTTTAAGGCATCATGGGGTTATTATTATCAGCCACCTTTTTATCGTGAAATGCGAGATTTTACTGGCAATGTAAATACAAATTTAAAAGCGCAACAATCCATTCATTATGTACTTTCAGGTGACTTGAATTTCAAGATGTGGAACCGCCCTTTTAAATTTATTACTGCTGCCTATTACAAACAATTTGATAATCTAGTTCCTTACGAAATTGATAATGTTCGTATTCGATATTACGGAACCAATAATAGCAAAGGGTTTGCAACCGGAATGGATTTTAGGTTAAATGGTGAATTTGTAAAAGGCATTGAATCCTGGGTGAACATGAGTGTAATGACCATCCAAGAAGATTTAAAAAATGATTTTTATTACACGTATCGCGACTCATTGGGAAACCCTTGGTATAAAGGTTACAGCAATTTACCCGTTTATGATAGCACATTAAATAATCCGGGATTTATTCCTCGCCCAACTGATCAACGAGTTACTTTTAATTTGTTTTTCCAGGATTACTTACCAAAAATTCCAAGTTGCAAAATGCACTTGAATTTAATTTATGGAACTGGTTTACCTTTTGGTCCTCCATCTCGCGAACGCTACAAAGATACATTACGTATGCCTGATTATAGAAGAGTGGATATTGGCTTTTCTTATCAATTATTAAAAGAGGAAAGAACAAAAAAAGAAACAGGATTATTCAGACACATAAAATCAGGTTGGATAAGTTTGGAAGTATTGAATTTACTAGCTGTTAACAATACCGTATCATACACCTGGATAAAAGATGTAACGAACAGACAGTATGCAATTCCAAACTATTTAACCAACCGCCAGTTAAACTTGAAAATTCAGTTTAAGTTTTGATTTGTTTAATCTAATTTGATTAGCTGGTAATCTGATTATAAAAATCATCTTTCAAATCAGAAATTTTTCAAAAAGTGTTCTGAAATGTAATAATCCGAAATATAAAACAATTGTCCAGAACACCACAAAAATGGACATCCAAAAAATAATTTTAGGTCGGTCACCAAAAAATTTTAGGCAGATAAAAACTCCCAACGGAATAGATAAAAAAAGCGGGGCAATAATTGAAACGCCTAAAATTCCAAATCTCTTTTTCATGGTAATGATGAAACGATTCACCTTTGTGAATTTTTTTTTGTTCGATAAACGGTTAGGGAAAATTTTAGAAATAATCGAATTAACCGATTTTATAACAATATCAATTAAAAACGAAAAGAAAAAACTTCCTACTATTCCTCCAAGAGAGCATACAATTAGCGTTTCAAAAAAATTAAAACCAAATACTAAAACAGCAGTAGGTATTCCTGCAATACCTGGTTTTAATGCGCAAGCAATGAATACGGCAAAAAATTCACTCCACGAAATATCGAATTCAATCATGATTTTTCTCCATAAGCCAAATCACCGGCATCTCCCAATCCAGGAACAATATAAGACTGTGCGGTTAGTTCTTCATCAACTGCTCCAATCCAAAGAGTATAATTTTGATGAGGCATATGTGTTTTAAAATACTCAACACCTTGTTTACTCGCAATAACAACAACAACATGTGTGTGGGAAGGAATTCCTTTTGTAATTAAGGCCTGATATGCCAGTACCATAGAAGAACCAGTTGCAAGCATGGGATCTGATAGTATTAAAACTTTATCTTGTAATGTTGGACTTGATAAATACTCTATGGCAATTTCAAATGAATTATCTTTATGATGCTTACGATATGCAGAAACAAAAGCATTTTGAGCTTTATCAAAAACTCTTAATAAACCTTGATGCAAAGGCAAACCTGCTCTTAAAATTGTAGATAAAACAGGTTGTTGAGCCAAAATCAACGAGTCCGATTCCCCAAGTGGCGTTTTAGTAATTACTGATTCGTAATTTAAAGTTTTACTTATTTCGAAAGCCATCAATTCTCCTATTCTTTCAAGGTTGGCCCTAAAACGTAATGGATCTTTTTGAATTTCTATGTCTCTTAATTCTGAAATGTATTGACCTAGAATTGATTTTTGATCTGATAAAACTTTAACCATACTTTTTTTTAGAAAGATAATTAATTTGATTCATAAAAAATACGGTTAACCAGAAAAATTAATTTTTATGCATCACAATTTAACTATAATCAAAGAATGTAAAAGCTTTAACAATTTTTTTAGCGAAATGATTTACCAAATGGATTAATTAGAAAATATGATTTGTATAACTACCACATTTATGGTATTTTTGTAACACTTTTAGATTTAATCTAAATAAGAATAAGATAAAAAAGCATTGAAAATTAAAATTTTAACAAGATGATTACTGTTTCTGATACAGCAAAAGAACATGCGCTTAAAATCATGTCCGAAGAAAATCGTCCGGCCCACGCTTTCATTCGTGTAGGTGTGGAAGGTGGCGGTTGCTCCGGATTAAGTTACAAATTGGAATTTGATACCGAAGTAAAAGAAGGCGATCAGATTTTTGAAGACAAAGGAATTAAAATCGTGTGCGACAGAAAAAGCTTTCTTTACCTTGTTGGAACCCAATTGGAGTACAGCGGTGGAATCAATGGTAAAGGGTTTTCATTCAATAATCCAAATGCATCTCGTACCTGCGGTTGCGGAGAATCGTTTTCTGTTTAAAAATTATTCATGGCAAAATTGATTTTACATACGAGTTCTGATTTAGAATCAATTCATGAAAGAAGATTGCATGAGAATTTTTCACTTTCCAAAACAGACAGAATGAAAAAAGCGTTTCAATTAATGGCAATTTCAGCAGGTTTAAAAAAAGGAGTTTTAAAAAAACCACAAGGTTTGGGTATACTGCTTAAGAAAAAGAAATGAATCTTTTTGAGGAGGAAATAGAACATTTTTTAATCATGTTAAGCAAACATGAAGTTCGTTATCTGCTTGTTGGCGGGTTGGCAGTCAATTTTCATGGTTATTCAAGAACAACAGGAGATGTTGACTTATGGTTGGATGAATCAAAAGAAAACAGAATTAATTTGGTTAACGCATTAAAAGAATACAATATTGATGGTGCTGAAGCTTTTCTTACGCATCCATTAATTGCAGGGTATTCTGAGCTTCTTTTAGATAATGGAATTTATGTTGACTTCATGTCGGACTTGCAATTTTTCAAACAAAATAATTTTAATGAATGTTATGAGATTGCCGACTTTTTTAAAATTAATGAAACCACAAACGTTCACGTTTTACATGTCAATAAATTGATTTCCGAAAAACAACAATCCTCACGCCCAAAAGATAAAGACGATGCTGAACAACTAATCAAATTACACAGAAAGAATTTAAATGTCTGAACAAAACGAAATATTAGAGCAACACATCAACAGCGAATACAAGTGGGGATTTACCACTGATATCGAATCGGAAACCTTTAAAAAAGGTCTAAACGAAGATGTGATTAAATTATTATCTCACAAAAAAAATGAGCCGGAGTGGCTTTTGGAATATCGTTTAAAAGCTTACCGTTACTGGCAAACCATGAAGGAGCCTGATAACTGGGCATATTTTCCGTATCCAAAAGTAGATTTCCAGGATATCTCTTACTACTCGGCACCAAAGAAAAAACCCGAATTAACAAGTTTAGATGAAGTAGATCCTGAACTTTTAAAAACCTTTGAAAAGCTGGGCATATCTCTGGAAGAACAAAAACGCTTAACCGGTGTTTCTTCGAACATTGCAGTAGATGCGGTGTTCGACAGTGTATCAGTAAAAACAACCTTTCGTGAAACACTTGCCGAAAAAGGAATTATCTTTTGTTCATTCAGCGAAGCAGTTCAGGAACATCCTGAACTCATTAAAAAATTTATGGGCATGGTTGTGCCTTACACTGATAATTATTATGCAGCATTAAATGCAGCAGTGTTCAGTGATGGCTCATTTTGCTACATCCCAAAAGGAGTGCGTTGCCCGATGGAACTTTCAACCTATTTCCGAATTAACTCTTCCGGAACAGGGCAATTTGAAAGAACGCTTATTGTTGCAGATGAAGAATCTTACGTAAGTTATTTGGAAGGTTGCACTGCGCCTCAGCGCGATGAAAACCAATTACATGCCGCAGTGGTAGAAATTGTTGCCTATAAAAATGCAGAAGTAAAATACAGTACCGTTCAAAACTGGTATCCTGGTGATAAAGACGGAAAAGGTGGTATATATAATTTTGTTACCAAGCGTGGCTTATGTGCAGGAGAATACAGCAAAATCAGTTGGACACAAGTAGAAACCGGTTCTGCCATCACTTGGAAATATCCATCGGTTATTTTAAAAGGCGATAAT
>Ga0172373_10003180_pt1 | contig 24320 bp, 18 predicted proteins | sample Lak10m_2_FD_114546 | JGI IMG/M metagenome (GOLD analysis project Ga0172373, IMG submission 114546) | Freshwater microbial communities from Kabuno Bay, South-Kivu, Congo - kab_092012_10m | ecosystem: Environmental > Aquatic > Freshwater > Lake | place: Democratic Republic of the Congo...
CTCCTTTTTTCAATTTTTTCAAACCATTTTGAACGTATTTTTTATTCATTTTCAAAAATTAATTTTTAACCTAAATTTTTGATTTGTTGAAAAGCGTGGTTTTTAAGGGTTGACTAATTATCAACTTTTATAAGTCATGGAAAAACCTCTAAAAAGAAATTCAGTTTTTGAGCTATTAAGCTCATTCATTACTCTTATTCGAAGGTATTGGAGAAAACAAGCAGAATTTAAACAAGTATTTCTAGTTGGAAGTATCATTTTACTTTTTAACTACAACCCTATCTTCGCACAAACATCATTAAGTGCTGGTGATATTGCTATAGTCGGGTACAATACAAATGGATCACCTGACAATTTCGCCATACTTGTTTTAAAAGATTTATCTGCAGGAACTACATTTTATGTAAACGATAACGAACTTGCAACTTCAAATTCTACCTCCTTTACAGATTTAGCGGAAGGAGAAGGGTCTTTCGTTGTAAAAGCAGGACAAACAATTCCAGCTGGAACAGTTATTACTCTTCCTTATGGAAGTACAACTGCAGTGAGCACAACGACCTACGATTGGAGTAACACAACTTCCGGTTTGTCAAATAATAACGAAGAAATTTACATTTACACTGCAACTTCAATCACCTCACAAACACCAGATGCATTTATTTATTATGCAAAAATAGGTGGTTCAACTAGTGCTATACCTTCAACCCTAACTACTGGTTCAACTGCAATTACTCCAAACGGAGGAGCTTTACGTTACGCAACTTCTGGCGCTTTATATAGTTCGTGTAAATCCGAATTACTAACATCTATAGGAAATACAGGAACATATTGGAACGCAACTGGTGCTACTACCATTGCAGCATCAGATTGGACATTCAATGTATTAGCAACCTGTCCAATTCCTGTTAACTTATCCGTTTCTACAAATAGTGGTAGTGAAGCATCTACAACAATTGTTACGGTAACCGCAACAGCTTCTTCAGCAGTTACTTCTGATCAAACTGTGAGTATTTCAGTAACTGGTTCTGGTATAACAGGAGGAGATTACTCCCTTTCAAATAATACAATTACACTATTATCTGGTTCAACAACAGGTAGTGTAACTTTTACAATTGTTGACGATAACTTAATCGAAGGAACAGAAACTGCTACACTAACTATTTCTGCACCTTCTTCAGGACTAGTTTTAGGTACAACGTTAACACAAGATATTACAATTACCGATAACGATCTTGCCTCCGTTGTAATTACGCCAACAGGAGGAGGAAACGCAGTTAGTGAAAGTGGCACAACAGACACTTATACGGTAACTTTAAGTTCTAGTCCAAGTGCTGATGTAACAATAACAGGAACTCCAAATGCCCAAGTTGGTATTTCTCCAAGTGAACTTACCTTTACAAATTCCAACTGGAACACTCCACAAACAGTCACTATTTCTGCAATCGATGACAATGTTGTTGAAGGAGCGCATTCCGGAAGTATTAGTTATGCGGTAACTTCAAGTGATCTAGCTTATAATGGAATTTCAATTACCCCTCTTAGTGTCTCTGTTACAGATAATGACCTAATGCATACCGTTGCATTTGCCAAAGCGGATACAACAATTTCCGAAAACGGAGGAGCAGTAAAAATTTGGTTAAAAGTTACAACTGCAGGAAATACCCAAGGAACTGTTGATTTAAATATTTCAAATGCAAGTAATGCTACATACGGTAGCGATTATACTTTACCTTCTTCTACATTGGTAATCCCTGCTAATGCTACCTTAAACCAATTGATTGGTTTTAATATTACCCTAACAGATGATTCGAATGCAGAATCGGATGAATATTTAATTTGTTCATTGATAAATGCAAATGGATTAAATATAACTACTTCAGGAATTAAACAACATACATTATACATACGAGACAATGATACTCCTGTACCAACTGCATCTAATGCCATATCACTTACCCAACTTTCTAGTTTTAGCAATGGTACTGCAGGATCAAATTCAGCAGAAATATCCGCGTACTGTTCAGTAAGTAAGCGATTATTCATTGCAAACAGTGTAGCAAATAAATTAGAAATCTTAAATTATACTAACCCATCGAACCCAACATTAATTCGTTCTATAAGTTTATCAAACGCACCATTTAATGGTTCAATAAATAGTGTTTATGCTAAAAATGGAAAAATAGCTTTGGCTTTAGAAGGATTAACGGATAAACAAGCAAATGGTAAAGTAGTATTTGTTGATACTGCTGGAACATACATCAGTGAAGCGCAAGTAGGAGCTATGCCTGATATGGTAATTTTCAATCATGCTGGAACAAAAGTATTAACAGCAAATGAAGGAGAACCTAATGCTGCTTATACGAATGACCCTGAAGGATCTATTAGTATTATTGACATTTCAGCAGGAATTGCCTCCCCGAGTGTTACAACTCTAGATTTTAGCTCATTTAATAGCCAAGCAGCTTCTTTAAAGGCTCAAGGAATTCGTATCTATGGATTAAATGCTACTGTAGCTCAAGATTTTGAACCTGAATATATTACTATTACTCCAAACGATTCAACAGCATGGGTTACTCTTCAAGAAAACAATGCTTTAGCAGAGATTAATCTAATCACAAACACAATTACTAAACTAATTCCATTAGGAGTAAAAGATCATAATCTACTTGAAAATTCGATGGATGTTTCTGATGTTACTTTTGGTGTAAACTTCTCAAATTTCCCTGTGAAAGGAATGTACTTGCCAGATGCAATTGCTCATTACTCAGTAAATGGTGTAAACTATCTTGTTACTGCAAATGAAGGAGACTCAAGAGCATATTCAGGTTTCAGTGAGGAATCCAGAATTTCTGGTTTAAATCTTGATCCAACCGCATATCCATATGCAGCTGAGTTAAAAAATAATTCAGTTCTTGGTAAATTAAATGCTACAACAAAAAGTGGTGATACAGATGGTGATGGCGATATAGATCAAATACATGTTTATGGAGCAAGATCTTTTAGTATTTGGAATCCGGCATTAGCTAACCCGCTTGTATATGACAGTAAAAATGATTTAGAAAAAATCACCTATAACCACCCTACTTACAGTGCTTTTTTCAACATGTCTAATGGCGTTGGAGCTGGGGTAACTAAAAACCGAAGTGATGATAAAGGACCTGAACCAGAAGGGGTTGCAATTGGTAAAATCGGAACTAAAACTTACTCTTTTATTGCTTTGGAACGTATTGGTGGAATAATGGTATATGACATAAGTAACCCTAGTGCTCCTGAATATGTAACTTATATAAATAACAGGCAAACAACCACAGGAGATAGAGGTGCTGAAGGTATTGTTTTTATAGATGCAGCTAATAGTCCTTCTGGTATTCCTTTGGTAATAACTTCAAACGAAATAAGTAGTACAGTTACAACTTACCAAATCAACTTGCCAGCCGTAACAATTACTGCTCCTGCTGCAGTTGCAACTACGACTAACAATAGCTGTTCTGCCGAGGGTATAATTTTAGGAAATCCAATAGTTTCTGGTGGTTATGGTAATCTAACAACTACGAACAATATGCCTGCATCTTTTCCGATAGGAAGCACTACTGTAACTTGGACGGTAACAGATGAGTTTGGTCAAACTGCTACAGCAACACAGCAAGTAACTGTTTCTGACAACATTAAACCAACTGCTTATCTTTCCACTTCAACAATAAACTCTGTAGGTTTCACAGGAGCAAGCACTTTGAGAACACCATATGTACAATCCATGAAAGCAGGTGTTTACTTTAAATCTTTACTTTCAGTTCCAGATACGATTAATGGATATTCCATGGTAGGTATTACTGACGGTTTGGGAGCGTTAGACAATGGAGATGGTACATTTAATTTATTTATGAATCATGAGTTAGGAAGCACATCAGGTATTACACGTGCACATGGAAATAAAGGATCCTTCGTTTCAAACTGGCAAATTCGTAAATCTGACTTAGCTGTTCTAGGCGGAAGCGACCTAATTACATCCGTTTATGGATGGAACAGTGCAACTCAAGCAAACTACAACACACCTATGAGTCCTGCACCAGCATTTAATAGATTCTGTTCTGCTGATTTACCTGCTTTCTCTGCTTTTTACAACGCAACTACAGGCAAAGGTTCTAACTATCGTATTTTCATGCATGGTGAAGAAGGAGGTACTAATGGTTACCAAGTAGCTACTATCGCAAACGGACCGGATAAAGGAAAAAGTTATATACTTGGAAAATTCAATCCTTCAACAAATGGTTCTGGGGTAACAGCTGTTGGCGCATGGGAAAATGCATTAGCATGTCCAATTAGTCAAGATAAAACCATCGTAATTGGAATAAATGACGGAGGAACTGCATCCACAGCAATTAATAATTCAGTGGTAGTCTATGTCGGTAACAAACAAAATACAGGTACAGAAATTGATAAAGCGGGGTTAACGAACGGTCAAATTCGTTATGTGAAAGTAACAGGTGTTTCTGCTGAAATTACAAATACTTCTACTAGATCTACTTCTATTTCAAGTGGTGCAGCATTTACTCTAGACAATACAACATCAACTACTTTCTCTCGCCCAGAGGATGGTGGATGGGACCCATCGAATCCAAGTAAATTCTATTTTGTGACAACAGATCAAATCGATTTAGCTTCGGATGGACTAGGTTCTCAAATAGGTAGAAGTCGTCTTTGGAGATTAAACTTTACGGATATCACAAACCCAGAATTAGGAGGTACAATTGATTTATTGTTAGATGGAACTGAGGGAGGAAATATGTTCGATAATATGACCATAGATAAGTTCGGTCATGTTATTCTTCAAGAAGACCCAGGAAACAACCATCATAATGCTAAAATTTGGCAATATACCATCGCTACTGACCAACTGAGTTTAATGGCTAGACACGATGTATCAAGATTTGGAAATGTAGAAAGTGGCACTGTTACTGCAGCTACAGAACCTTTCAATAAAGACGAAGAATCATCCGGTGTTATTGATATGTCAGATATATTAGGAAATGGATATTTTCTTTTAGTAGATCAAGCACATTATACAACTGGTATTCCATCTGCAAATGCAGAGGGTGGACAATTATTATTAATGTTTAATCCTGAATCTGTTAGCAATTCACTTGCAACTGCTAAAGATACTGTTTGGAGAAATACTAGCACAAATGTTAACCTAGGAACTATTGGAACTGGTGATAATTGCTCTATAGCTAGTGTGAGTAACAATGCTCCTACTACTTACACATCTAATGTAACAGATGTTATTTGGACAGTGACTGATGCAAATGGAAATAGTACTAACATCGTACAAAAAGTGATTGGATGTTCGACACAAACACCAACAATAGCAGCCAATTCAAACTCTTTCTGTCCAGGATCATCCATGATTTTAAGTGTAACATCTATTAATAATCCAACCAATTATTTATGGTCAACGGGCGCTACTACTACTACTATTAATACGAATTCTTTTGGAAACTATAGTGTAACTGTAACAGATAACAACGGATGTATATATACTACTAGCAACATACAACTTTCAAACTGTAGTAAAACAGATTTTAACAATAGTGGATTTACAAATGTAGACGACTTCTTAATTTTATTACAAGAATTTGGTAAAAGTTGCTCAGGATGTAGAGAAGATTTAAATTTAAGTGGAACTATAAATGTAGATGACTTCTTAATATTTGTAAATAAATATGGTGAAGCATGTAGCTGTAATCCTTAAATAGTTAAATATTATTATGTTCTATTGGAGAGGCTGTCTTTATAAGACAGCCTCTTTGTTATTGGTAAAACAAATAATTACCTTTACTAAAAATTTTAATTAGCTGATAAAAGCTACTATTTAAACGATTAAAATAACGTAGATAAAGGAAAGAAATTAAAACTATGAAACAAAAACTAAACAACCCGTGGTTTGTATTTGCATTAGGTATACTCATTTCATCGTGCATTTTCTTTCTTTTTCCAATCAATCTATTTGATGGAGAAATTCTATACCAAACAGCCTTTAAAACGTGGAATGTTAAAGCAAATATTAGTCTCTCCTATTTTATTGGAATTGGTGCAGAAAAGGAACAACTAATACAATTGGGGGTAAAAGATTTTTACCTTCTCCCAAAAGGATATATGTTTGCGGCGATTGTTCTAGTTGGTATACCAGGATTATTGGCGTATCGGGTGTATTTGAAAAACAATAGAATCGAAAAAAAATAAATTTTCACGTTCAGGTGTTTATGATTCTGAAATTTGTGGAATCCGGATTCCCTTGGGACTTACTATAATATAATTTGTCTTTTTTCCTTTATTTTCAACAATCATCATTTGTTTTGCTACTAAATCCTGTAAATCACGTAAAGCCGTGTCTGTCGAACATTTTACCATTTTAGCATAGGAAGAAGTTCTTAAAAAACCCAAATCAGAGGAATAATTATCGTATAAATAATTTATAACTACTCTTTGACGTTGATTAATATTTACGGATTTATGTTTTTCCCAAAAGTGAGCCTTATCTAAAATCAGCTCTAAATTTTGTTCATTAGCTAACAACGCTCTTTCAAAACACCCTAAAAACCAATCTAAATATTCTGTAATATCTTGGTTTCCTTTTTGGGTTTTTTCGATGATTTCATTGTACTTTTTATGTTCTTTAAATATTTGATTAGAAAGACTGTAAAATCGTATTTTGCTTTTATCACTTTTTGCGAGTTGCATATCTAAAATTGCACGCGCTATTCTTCCATTCCCATCATCAAATGGGTGAATCGTTACAAACCAAAAATGAGCAATCATTGACTTTAAAACCAAATCTAATTTTGTTTCCTCGTTTAGCCATGTTAAAAACTCTTGCATTTCAGCCTCAACTCTATCAGCACTGGGTGCTACAAAATGAACTTTTTCTTTCCCAAAATTACCTGATACAACTTTCATACCACCAGATCGATATTTTGCAGCATCGATTTGTACATATCCACTAAAACCTGATTGAAACAACGAATTATGCCATCCAAACAGTCTTTTTTCATTTAATGGCTTTTCAAAGTTTTGTGTTGCATCTAAAATTACATCTACGATACCGTCTATGTTTCTCGGTGTCTTTACAAATTCAGCATTATCTACACCTAATTTTCTTGCGATAGAGGATCTTACCAATTCTGGATTTAAGAACTCACCTTCAATTCTAGAAGTATCAACTACATCTAAAATAAGAGATTCTAACGTAGCGCTTTCTATTAAGTCAAAACCTAATACCTCCATCCTACCAAGTAAACGCCCTTGTAAATGTCTTATATTAGACAACTTAAAAGATAATTTATCATTATCCCAAATAAAATTAGTCCAATTTTCTCGTTCGTGTATATACATTTTCACCGCAGATTGTGCGGTAAAAATACGGATTTTTCACCGCAAACTGAAGGTTTTATTCGTTATACTAATTGTTTTAAATGTGTACAAGGTAAAATTTAAACGGGTAAAAAAGGGGATGGTTGCTATTTATGTTATTGTGCGGTGTAAAAATGATTTTATAACCGCAAATTTTGGTGTTTACCTGTTTTTCGTAATATATTATCCCAAACAAGAGAGATAATTAGTTTCTCCTATTTCATCGGTATGGGCGGAAGCAAACAAAAAATGAATTTAATTATCTAAAATAAAAAAATAAGGAGGATATGAAACCCTCCCTATTTTTTGTTTTAAAATAATAAATGAAAATTGCGATAAACAATTTTAAATATTCGTTGTATTCAATAGAAATCTATTTGATTTTACAAAGAACATATTTTCTTTTTGCGTAATTGCTCTCACCTCCTTTGATAGTTTTATTATAATATTCATCAAATGATACATTCGATTTATCTATATAAAATAATTCACCATTACTTAATAATTCAAATTGCGTTGGAAAATCAGAACTAAGTGTTCTCATAGACTGTTTTTCAGTTATGTTTATGGATTTAGAGTAGTCTGCAATGTAGAAATTACCATTTGTGAGTATCATTGAAGTCCATAATTTATACTTTTTAGGTTTTTTATCCGTCTTTACAGTAAAAAGAACTTCGAAATATAACATTAAAAAATCTTTATTAAAATTTTCAAACTTAAACTGAAGTTCACCATAATTACCCACTTCAAAAGTTTTTCCCTCCAAGAAAGACACGATAGCATCTTTATTTGTAAGGTCAATTTTTTGAGCAAAAAACGTGTTAATAAAGAACAAAGAAGAAACAAAAATGGAAGTAGTTATTATTTTTTTTATTTTTAAAAGTATTATAATTAATTATTTAAGATAAAATGTAGATGCTTTATCCTCACCATAACCTACGATGAGTTTTGATTTAAATAGTCGAAAACCAAAATTTGCACCATTCTCAGGACTCATACCATATAAATCTGCAAAGGAACCATATGGTGTAATTTCAACATTAATAAAGTAAAATCTAGCTCCATTTTTGTTTCTAACTTTTATTCCATAAGTATTAAAAGAAGATATGTAGCCATATTCAATTTCTAAACCATTATCTGAATTGTAAAAAGTTTTACCTTCCATGTAATTTACCACATTATTATCCTCTTCAAACAATGAACTTTGTGCATTGATAAATCCAAAGGAAAAGAGCACAAACATTACTATAATTATTTTTTTCATTCTTTTTTCAATTTGAGTGTTACAATAAGCTATTTTTCAATTTAAAAATCTAGAATTTACCCAGATTCTTTAAGATTGATGAAGAGCAAACGAAATTACCAGTGTATTCATCTAGAATCCAATCTTCACTTCGTTTACCGTCTGACCAAACGAACCAAACTCTATTTCCAGAAGACTTCCATGTTCCAGATTTTTTTGCACCATTATTTATTGCGTTACCTAAATTACTACCACATAACATAAGTACAATTCCATTTTTATAAAAAGACATATAAAAGGATTGATTATACGATGTAATAGCTTCACCTCCACTATCACACATTTGAAATACATGATTGGAAACAGCAGCGCTGGCAGTTTGTGATTTAACTTTGTCAAAACAAAGCAAAATCAACATTAATATTAAAACTTTTTTCATATGTTGTTTATTAGTTGATTTACTCTTTTGGATTTTCAAACTTCTCCCTGTTTATTATAGTTGTTTTCTTGACTCAACAATCCGTTATTAATTAGTCTATAATACTAAAAGTGTTAAAAACTAATATTATAAATTAAAAACATCTTACTGAAATATAAGTTCAGTTGAAAATATTAATATATTTTCCATGTAATAAAACTTGTTTGGAATTGATTCCAAAAAGTCATAAAAAAAGGGAGAACATCACATTCTCCCTTTTGATTTTTTAAAAAACATGTCGATTTCGACTCCGCTCAATCTGACATTTCCGCTCAATCTGACATTTCCGCTCAATCTGACATCGGTCAACTCAGTTCAACTGATATAAATTTTTCTCTGCGTCAGGCTGAGCGGAGTCGAAGCCTAAGCCTCCACTACATGCGCATAGCTCTCCACACTTGGACAAGAACACACTAAGTTTCTATCGCCAAATGCATTATCTACACGACGAACCGGAACCCAGTATTTAAACTCTTTCAAGTAAGCTACTGGATACACAGCTTCTGCAGGTGTATATGGGTATTCCCAATTTTTATTGATGATACAGTCTGCTGTATGTGGTGCATTTTTCAATAAGTTGTTTTCTTTATCTGCGTGCCCATTTTCGATTTCTGCAATTTCTTGACGAATCTTGATCATTGCTTCAATGAAACGGTCTAATTCTGCTTTATCTTCACTTTCTGTTGGTTCGATCATCAACGTACCAGCTACAGGGAAAGATACCGTTGGCGCGTGGAAACCGAAATCAATCAAACGTTTTGCCATGTCTGCTACTTCCACATCCGCATTCTTTTTAAACTCACGACAATCTAAGATCAACTCGTGTGCTACAGTACCGTTTTTACCTGTATACAAGATTGGGTAATGCGCTTTCAATTGCGTAGCGATGTAATTCGCATTCAAAATAGCGTTTTCAGTCGATTCTCTCAATCCTGTTGCACCCAACATTTTGATGTAACCATACGAAATCAATAAAATCAATGCACTTCCATAAGGAGCAGCAGAAACTGCATGTATCGCTTTTTCTCCACCCGCTTTCAACAATGGACTTCCAGGTAAGAAAGGTACCAAATGTGCAGCCACACCGATTGGTCCCATACCTGGTCCACCACCTCCGTGAGGAATTGCAAATGTTTTATGTAAGTTTAAGTGACATACATCTGCACCAATGTTTCCAGGATTTGTTAATCCAACTTGCGCATTCATATTAGCACCATCCATATAAACTTGTCCTCCATTTTCATGGATGATAGACGTAATTTCGATGATACCTTCTTCGAATACACCATGCGTAGATGGGTAAGTAACCATCAAACCAGCCAATGTATCTTTCAATTCAATTGCTTTTGCACGTAACGCATCGATGTCGATGTTTCCATTTTCATCACAACCTGTTACTACAACTTCAAATCCAGCCATAACAGCGGAAGCAGGGTTTGTTCCATGTGCAGAAGATGGAATAATCATGTGTTTACGGTGGAAGTCCCCACGAGACTCATGGTATGCTTTGATCACCATTAAACCAGCATATTCACCTTGTGCACCAGAGTTTGGTTGTAAAGAAGTTCCTGCAAAACCTGTAGATTCAGATAAATCTAATTCCAATTGACGGAACATTTCGTGGTAACCATCTGCTTGTTCAACTGGACAGAATGGGTGCATGTTTGCAAATGAAGGGTGAGTTATTGGCATTAAATCCGTTGCAGCATTTAATTTCATGGTACAAGACCCTAAAGGAATCATGCTGTGAACTAAAGACAAATCTTTATTTTCCAAACGTTTCAAGTAACGCATCATTTGAGATTCAGAATGATGAGAATTGAAAGTTGGATGAGTCAAAATTGCTTCAGTACGTAAATCATTTGTAGCAATTGCAACAGTTGTTGATTTAGTTACTGTCACTGCAGGTTTAACAGCTACTTGAGCGAAAACATTTACTAAGGTATTCAAATCAGCGTTTGTGATTGATTCACCAAAACTGATTGTCACTTGAGAGTCATTTACATAACGTAAGTTGATTTCGTGTGCTTCTGTTTGGTATTTCAACGTTGCTACTGAAACTGTTGCTGGTAATTCAACCCATAGCGTATCGAAAAAGTTATCAGCTTTTACAGTGTATCCTAATTTTTTCAATTCTCCAGCAACTGTATTCGCTTTTGTGTGAATATCTGTCGCGATCGCTTTTATACGTGCAGGTCCGTGATATACTGCATACATACTTGCCATAACTGCTAACAATGCCTGTGCAGTACAAATGTTGGAAGTTGCTTTATCGCGTTTGATATGTTGCTCACGAGTTTGTAATGCCATACGTAATGCCAAGTTATCATCTGCATCTTTAGACACACCGATGATACGACCTGGAATTGTACGTTTGAATTCCTCTTTACATGCAAAATATGCAGCATGTGGTCCACCGTACCCCATTGGTACTCCAAAACGTTGCGAAGAACCTAATACTACGTCCGCACCTAATGAACCTGGAGATTTTAATAACACCAACGACATAATATCTGCAGCAACTGCTACTTTAATATCTAAGGCGTGTGCTTTTGTGATAAACGTTCCAAGATCTTGAATACGACCTAAGGCATCTGGATATTGTGTCAATGCTCCGAAGAACGTAGCATCAAACGTTACTGTTTCAGGATCTGCGATAACTAATTCAATTCCTAAGTTTGCCGCACGACCTTTAATTACATCAATCGTTTGTGGGAAAGCAAATGCAGAAACGAAAAACTTATTTTTTCCTTCTTTGATATCATTTCTAGAACGAGAGTTGAAGAACATAATCATTGCCTCTGCTGCTGCAGTAGCTTCATCCAATAACGAAGCGTTCGCAATTTCCATTCCTGTTAAATCCAAGATCATTGTTTGGAAATTCAACAAAGCTTCTAAACGCCCTTGAGAAATCTCTGCTTGGTAAGGCGTATATGCTGTATACCATCCTGGATTTTCCAACACATTTCTCAAAATCACCGATGGAGTGATTGTATCGTTGTACCCTAAACCAATATAAGATTTAAACACCTTATTTTTAGCCGCTAACTCATTAATATGGGTTAAGTATTCTTGTTCTGTCAACGCATCCGAAATATGCAACTCACGACCCAAACGAATTTGAGCAGGGATTGTTTTATCGATTAATTCAGCGATGGAAGAAACTCCAACTTTCGCTAACATAGCTTGCTTTTCAGCATTATTTGACCCAATGTGTCTTTCAGAAAATGCACTCATTATATACCGCTTTAAATGTGGTGCAAATATACAAGGAATAAGGTTTACCAATGAAATTTTCTTTCAACTATTGTTCATCTTTTATTAACCAAAAATTGATACCGTTTTTACATCCTTTTAAAACAACTTGTTGTAGATTTAGGTGCAATAGGAAGGCACTCATAGAAAACTATGAAAAAAAGATTTTCGTGATTTAAGTCATAAAATAACGCAAGGAGTTATCTTAATTTTGACTGCAGAAACATTCAAAAACATTGCTATGAAAAATTCAATAAACATCCGATTATTAAGATACGCTGGAATCCTCACCTTCTTTTTTCTTTGCAGTACAAGTATGAGTAGTGCACAATCAAATCGTCCAAAACAAATAGCAGACAGCATTTTCGTAACTTATTATGGAAAAGATAACCCAAGCAGTAAGTACAATCCTACTACCAAAGTAGAAGAAGGATATTTAGTCAAAGGAAAAAAAGAAGCAACGTGGACAAAATTCTATCCCGATGGGAAAACGCCCAAATTAATTGGAAATTACATTGCGAACGAACCAAACGGAGCCTATACAAAGTTTTATCCAAATGGTGTTCTAAAAGAAAAAGGCGTTTTTTCTAACCACCATTATACAGATTCGCTCTGCTATTATTCATCCAAAGGAAAATTAGAAAGTATTACCATATACAACAAAAACGGAAAACAAATTGGAGAAACAAAACATTTCCATAGTAATGGAGAACTTGCATTAAGCTATGAAGTAACAAAGGAGAAAATAGAAGGTAACATTACATGGTTCTCCTCCACTGGTGCCATATTAAGCCAAATGCAAGTCAAAAGAAATGGTACAAAAACACCTATTATCTATGATGAAATTGCATTTCAAAATAACATACCTTCCATCACCAAAGGATTTCACGCTATTCGTCTTGCAGGCCCAATTTTAAAAGATGGTCCATTTGACCCTAATGGTTACAATGTGGTTTACAACAAACAAGATGAGTTATATCAAGTAGGTACATTTAAGGATGGAGCGTTACAAAACGGAAAACTTTACAGTTATGACGAAAATGGCATGTTGAAATCTATCATAATGTTTCGTGACGGATTTTATTTTTCCGAAAAAAGAGTCAGAGACTAATCATACATAGGAAACCATGAAAAACATTTTATACATACTATTGCTTCATTTATCCATCTGCACTTTTGCTCAAAAAAAAATGAAAGACATAGATGGAAATACCTATAACATATTTACTATTGGGAATACAGATTGGCTCTTAGAGAATCTAAAAACAAGCAGATTCGCAAATGGAGACTCTATCCCTTCTTCGGAAAGTACAGTAAATTCGAATCCAAAAATAATGAAATGGGCTCCTGCTGGAGATAAAGAACGCATTAAAAACCAAGGATACCTCTATAGTTGGTCTGCAGTTATAGATACGCGAGGCATTTGTCCAACTGGCTGGAAGGTTCCAAGCGACGATGAATGGAAAATATTAGTAGATACCTTGTTTAACAATTCTAATAGTATACCTGTTACAACGACAGAAAACTCTAACTACACGTACAAAAAAAAGACCAATAAGCAAGCAATTCCATTTGTTTCAGAGATGGACTACGCTGGTAGTAGGATGCAAAACGGTAATTACATATTTCAAGAATCCTTTGCTTATTATTGGACAAATACAATGGACTACCAAGGGTATGCTTGGATGTGGTACTTTTCACCAACGACAGTGAATCACTACAACTATGAAATTAATGGTGGTTTAAGCGTTCGTTGTATGCGCACTAATTTGAAGTAATCAGTTTTTTAGAAAAAGCAATGCGAACCAAGTCTGCCGTATTCTTTGCGTTTAATTTCTTCATAATGTGGTAACGGTGTGTATTTACAGTACTTTCACTTACATACATCATATCACCAATCATTTTATTGCTCCACCCTTCTACGATATGATTTAACACCTCTAATTCTCTAGGTGAAATTTGTAAAGAGTCTTTAGAATTATCACTTTTACTTTTTACTATGTCTTCCAAAATTAACTTAGAAACGAACGTATTCCCTTGATTAACCTCCATGATAGCATTTACAAGTTCAAAATCCGCACAATTTTTAGTAACATAGCCACTAGCTCCTATTTCCATTGCTTTAACGGCATAAGAACAATCTAAATTTCTTGAAAAAATAAGACTTTTCATGCTCGGATGGTTAATAGAAAGATATTTAATCAGCTCTAAACCAGATTTATTTGGTAAATTAATCCCTGTAATCACCACATCTATTTTTTTACCTTCTGAAACACAATCAATAGCTTCTCCAACCGAACTGGCTTCACCAACAACTTTAAAATTCGTCTCTAGTTCCAAGACCATTTTTAAGCCTTTACGTAAAATTGTATGATCATCAACCAAGAAAATACGAATCATTTTGCTAATAGTTAAAAAATATTTTTTACAAAATTAAGTATATATACGTACTGAAATAAGCCTGTATATTAAATATTTATTACCTTTTGTATACTCAAAATTTCACTTACGTTCATATTGACAACAAGCATGCAATTTTGCGTATGCTGCATTATCACCGGTATAATTTACATTATCATACCCCGCAGAAGCAATTGCTTTTTGAACTGTTGGCACATCCACCAAGGCTGTATCTATGGAAACTGTCAATATTTTACTCTCAATATGCCAATCCGCCTTCTTAACTCCTTTGATCTTTAAAGCATTCTCTATCGTTTCTTTACACATTCCACAATTACCCCAAACGGTAAATTTTGCAGTAGTAATTCCATGGTTAGTAGTGGAATGATTAACAATTTGAATTTTTTTCTGTGTTTCTTCCACTGCAGGACTGGAAGAACATGCAAAAAGAAAAAAGCAGATTGAAACTAAACAGATCGTTTTCATATTATTGAGGATTTTATTTTTAAACACATCAAATATAGTCATCCTTAATCATACTCCTTTACGTAGTCTTTTTATTTAATAGATATATCCTTACCTTTGAAAGTATATTCTTATTTTCAATCCAAACGAATGAAAAAACTTTTTGAAGCATTTGAAAAACCGAATCTAACCGATTGGAAAACACATTTAATCAACGAATTAAAGTCAGAAAACACTTTCGATCCATCTTCTTTTGAAAATGAAGTAGAAGAATTAACTTTTACGAATTTGTATACTTCTGACAAGCAAACTATTTCGTTTGACAAGCCAACATCAAACGATTGGAAGATTGGTGTAGAAATCCAGGTGAACGATCTAAAAAGTGCTAATCAATGGGCTTTAAAACAATTAAATCTCGGAGCAGACACCATAAATTTTGATGTAACCCAAGTTGAAAACCTTATACTTGCAGATTTACTTGCAGGAATAGAAACCGATTTTATACATACCTATTTCACTACAAACAGCCCTGTACAAACTGAATCAATACGTTCATGGTTTTCAGATAAATCTAATTTATTTTTACACATTAACGAAACTACCAACCTAGTAAACTCGTTTCTTGTACCAGCATCTGGCGGAAATGCAAAACAGGAAATAGCATATGCATTAGCAAAAGGAAATGAATTACATGCTAAAAATTCAAGCCAACCAATTCATTTTGTGTTTGGTATTGGCTCGAACTTTCTATTGGAAATTGCAAAATTCAGAGCATTTCGGATACTCTGGGAAAGAATTCAAACAGTATACGCGACTAATACTAAATCCTATATAACTGCAAAAACTGGGTTTGTAAATAAATCCTTAAAAGATCCTTACACCAATTTGTTACGTCAAACTACCGAGGGATTATCCGCTGTATTAGGTGCTGTAGATCAATTAATCATTCAACCTTACGATGTACATACTACCGCAGGGAGTACTTCTTTTACAGAGCGAATGGCACTAAATATAGCATTGATTTTAAAGGAAGAAGCAGAAATAAATCAATGGATAGACCCGTTAGAAGGAAGCCACGTGATAGAGAATTATACATTAACACTAGCCAATGAAGCTTGGAAATTATTTCAAACTATGGAATCAAAAGGTGGGATAGAAACCAAAGAATCACAACTATTTTTACACACAGAAATTACACGGACACGCACTAAAAGAATTAAGCAACTAATTGAAAATAAACTAACATTGGTTGGGATAAATCGTTATCCAAACCCAGAAATAAGTAAACTACATTGGAAAAATGATGAAGATACATTTTTGGGGATAAAAGCACTAAGATTGGAACAAGAATTCGAAAAAACACTTTCTGACAAATTATAATACAATGAAACACATCGATTTTGCTAAAATAGACTGGAAAGATATACCAACTAATCACTTTCACGAAAGAAAAGAATTTGAACATTCCGGATATAAATCTGGTTTTGCCCCTTTTTTGGGAGGACCATACGCGTCCATGTACCGTTCGCGTCCGTGGACTATCCGCCAGTACGCAGGTTTTTCAACCGCAGAAGAATCCAATGCATTTTACAAACGCAATTTAGCTGCAGGACAAAAAGGACTTTCTGTTGCATTTGATTTAGCAACACACAGAGGGTACGACTCTGATCATCCTCGTGTGGTAGGAGATGTAGGAAAAGCAGGAGTAGCAATTGATTCTGTTCTGGATATGAAAGTCTTATTTGACCAAATTCCGTTAGATCAAATGTCTGTTTCGATGACTATGAATGGTGCTGTTATTCCAATATTAGCATTTTTCATTGTTGCTGCTGAAGAACAAGGTGTAAAACAAGAATTGCTTGCGGGAACGATTCAAAATGACATCTTAAAAGAATTCATGGTACGTAATACCTATATATATCCTCCTACGCCATCCATGCGTATCATTGCAGATATTTTTGCCTACACAACGAAGTATATGCCAAAATTCAATTCGATTTCAATCTCTGGATACCACATGCATGAAGCTGGCGCAACTGCTGCACAAGAACTTGCATATACGCTTGCGGATGGATTAGAATATATACGTGCAGGAATAAATGTAGGTTTGGATATCGACGATTTTGCACCAAGGCTAAGTTTCTTTTGGGGAATCGGAATGAAACCAATGGTAGAAATTGCAAAATTGCGTGCAGGAAGATTGCTATGGGCAAAAATTGTCAAACAATTCAATCCTAAAAAAGAAAAATCGATGGCTTTACGCACCCATTGTCAAACTTCTGGATGGAGCTTAACCGAACAAGACCCATTCAACAATGTAACTCGAACTTGTATCGAGGCATTGGCTGCAGTTATGGGAGGAACGCAATCCTTACATACGAATTCCTTGGATGAAGCAATCGCATTACCAACGGATTTTTCCGCTCGTATTGCCCGCAATACGCAAATTTTCATCCAAGAAGAAATTGGTATAACAGACACAATAGACCCAAGTGAAGGGAGTAATGTGATTGAAAAACTTACGGCGGAATTGTATCATCAAGCATGGGAATTAATGGAGGAAGTGGAACAATTAGGTGGAATGACAAAAGCCATTGAAGCTGGAATTCCTAAAATGCGTATTGAAGAAGCAGCGACAGCCAAACAAGCACGCATTGATGGAGAAGAAGATATTATCGTAGGAGTAAACCGATATCAATTAGACCAAGAAGAACCGATAGAAACACTTGAGATAAACAATGATAGTGTTCGATTACAACAAGTTACTCAACTCGAAAAATTAAAAGCAACGCGTAACACGCAAGCAGTACAATCTAGCTTAGTTGATCTTGAAACTATTGCACAATCAGGAAAAGGAAATTTATTAGAAGCAGCTGTAATTTGTGCACGCAATCGTGCAACGCTGGGAGAAATTTCAGAGGCATTAGAACGTGTTTTTGGAAGATACCAAGCAAAAATTCATTCGATACAAGGTGTATATGCAAAAGGAGTTATGAAAAATGAAGATTTTAAGAAAGCAATTGCTTTAGCGGATAAATTCGCACTTTTAGAAGGAAGAAGGCCTCGTATTATGGTTGCTAAAATGGGACAAGATGGCCATGATCGAGGTGCTAAAATCATTGCGACTTCTTTCGCCGACATGGGATTTGATGTAGATATTAGCCCCCTTTTTCAAACACCACTCGAAGTAGCTAAACAAGCAATTGAAAATGATGTTCATGTGCTTGGTGTAAGTTCATTAGCTGCAGGCCACAAAACATTAATACCAGCGGTGATTGAAGAATTAAAAGCACTTGGAAGAGCAGACATAATGGTGATAGCAGGAGGAGTAATTCCAGTGAAAGATTACGATTTTTTATACGAAAAAGGAGTTTATGGCGTATTTGGTCCTGGTACTAAAATTCCTACGGCTGCAATCGCAATTTTAGAGTTGTTAATAAAGAGTGTAGAATAAATTCAAATGATTTATGCGTCATAGGTTAATTTTAAGCACAAATTAATTTTAAATGAAAAATATAATTCTACTAATAGCTATACTTTTTTCTATCGATAAGTTACAAGCTCAGCCTCCATTATACACAGATTTATTTATTTTATATGTAGGAAATGATTATAAAAAATTAGTTGATAAAGCACAGAAATACACCATTAAACCAGAAACTAAAAATGACGCTATTCCATTCGTCTATGTATCCAAAGCGCTATATAAAATTTCGCAACAAAAAAACAGAGAATCCAAATACAAAGATGCGTACGATCAATCCATTGCCTATTTGGTGAAATGTATCGAAAAAGATATCACGCATGAGGTACAGGATAAAGAAGTTGAGTTTTACCAAGAAATCAAAGAAACGCTTATAGATCATGTAGTGGAAGAATTTAATGACAGAAGCTATAAAGATGCGTTTGAATTCAACAACAAACTAAAATCATTATATCCAGAAGACATTGCTATAATCTTAATGGATGGCGCGCTAAAAAAATACACCAAAGATCTTCCAAGTGCAATGGTGGTATGGAATGAGAATCAAAATTCGTTGGAAAAACTAATAAACATCGACAAGTACACGGAGAAAGAAAAAGAATTTTTAAAACTTTCTATCATTCAAACGATCGAGGGTTTGAAATCGATTAAACAAGCTGAAAGAGCTCGAAACATAGGTTTAAAAGCTAATACGTGGTTTGAGCAAGATGCAGAATATAAAGCGGTTTTTGAAACCATAAAATAAACTACTTTTTGGTATACAGTTGGAGTATTTCTGTATGCAAAGAAACCAATTTGTATCCTAGAGGAACATTAGCTTCGGATGATTCTCCCATGTTTAATAAGAAATATTTAGAAGTTTGCGCATTATCACAGTGAATACTGATAAAATTAAAACGATATAAATACCCATGAATGGAAAAATCGTCAATCATAGATGTAGATGCGCCAACTACCTCCCCTTTTTTAAGATACCTCGAAATCACCTCAACATCCTTAACCAATTTTTCATCTTTTCCGTACGACCCTATGGATGAAAGAGCAAGCGTTAAACCACCCATAAAGAGAATTATCGATACGTATTTTGTATAAATTGAATCCACTATTTGCTGATGGAAAAAAGTGATTCTATCTTTAAATAAACTAACAAATCCAATAGCAAATAAAGGATAGGTTGGCAGAATATAAAATCCGCTCTGCTTCAAGCTAATAAGGATTGGTAATACACCTGTTAGCCCCAAACTACTAAAAAATAAAAACCATTTAAATTCAAGTGTTTTCCTTGAAAAAGGAAACTTCTTTTTATAAGAGAAAATGAATAATAGCAATAGAAGAGAAAAAATTACCAATAATTCACTCAATAATCGCTTTACAATAAAAAATCTAGATTCTACTGTAACAATGTTATTCAAACTATTTACTACTTGAATATTAAAATAGGCTTTAATTGAAAGGTAGGCATCCTGATTGAATAAGAATAACATACCGAGCGGAACAAGCATACCAATAACAAGCAAAGCAGTATCTTTAATCGCTGTTTTAAAGGTGTACTCTTTAAAAATCAACAAATAAACTCCAAAAAATGAAAGTGGAAATAAGGCAACAAAACCTTTTGTTAAAAATCCAAGAGCAATAAATAGACCTGCCAACAGTGGATAATAAGGTTTGCCTGTCAACACAGTTCTAAGCGAAAAAAATATAGAAGAAAGTAAAAAAATAGTCAGGGTATTTTCAAGCATATTGTTATTCACCGCCCAAAAAACAACCGGAGTAAACAACCAAAAAAGCAATGTTGCCCAACTAAGACCTGATGAAGGATAGCATACTCTCCAAATTTTATGAATGACAAATCCACTGAAAACATAGGTACTAACTGTATACATTTTGTCGATAAACCAGCTTGTTCCAAACACTTTAAAACATAAGCTTTCCAACCACATTGCCAAAGGTGGGTGTTCATGAAAGTGAGTAAAAACAGTGTTTGTGAATTTTAAATCCCATACAGAACCGTCACCAACTGCTAAATTTCGTGCTATGGTGGTATAGTATAAACCATCCATAAACATATATTTGGCAAACATCAACTGACCAGTAACAAGCAAAAAAGCTCCAATTACGAAAAAATACAAATAGTTTATGGAGCGTGTTTTTACTAGTTTATTTTCCATACTTCGATATATTCGTTGACATTTCGCGGATTCAAATCGTGCACAATTTGATCAATCGTACTCGGATTACATATTTTAAACAAATGTAAATGAGGATATTGTTTCTTATAAAATGCAACTCTTTCTTTTAAATTTCCTTTACCGCTGAAGAAAATATAATCCGCATGAAACGTAGTATCTATTGTTTTTTCTTTCACTTCCTTGAATGTTGCATACCATTTGTTAGCATAAAACTTTGGCATCAAGGAGGTTGAAGCATCACCAGAACCTTCCATTAAGATTTTAGGATTGTTTTTTTTTGTCCCGTACAACGAGTACATAGCATCCACACGGGATTTTTTAGTGGAGGCAAACGTAAAAAACAACACAAGAGGTAGGTTTATTATCCAAAAAAAACGCAACGAAAATTGCCAGATTTTATTCCAAAACACACGTGTTTTTAAAGATTCAAACCCTGTAACACCTAGAATGATGAAAAACGGTAAAATTGAAAGTATAAATCGTTCTTGTCTATTGGGATAAAACGTATGAAAAAGAATAAAAGCAGCTGTTGGAACAAACAATAACATCTGTTTTTTGGCACTTCTAAAAAAACCTGTCCCTACCAATAAACCAAAAGGAAATAATAACACACCAAACAGCACATAGAAGTACATGAAATAGTTTGTATTTGGCAAATACTGTGTCCCTTGATTTAGGTTATAAACAACATATCCTATAAATTCAGCAAATGGATATCCCCAAATGAAATAATCAACCGGACCTTGCGTCAAACAAAAGGAAATTACATTTCCTAAACTAAAAAATATACATGCTGAAAATTCTTTCTTTAGTAGATAATAAGCAGCAACTCCTATCGTGAAAATTGCTACTTGAAACCGAAAAGATATCGCTAAACCGATGAATAATCCTGCATACAAAAAATATTGTTTACGCTGTTCTGCCTGCAATAGCAACCACATCCCCCACATTAAAAAAGGTATTGCTACCATTTCTACTAGGTTTCGCACCGACATAAAGGGCATTAACCAAAGCAGTGCTAGTATCCAACCTACAGTTATTGCATTTTTTCTATTGGAAATTTTTTCTGTGATTTTTACTCCAAAATAAACAACTAGGATAGATAAAAAAGCATGTAATAAACGGTTTATTATCATGATTATTTTGGGGTCATTGATCCCTAAAAAATGACACGACTTGAAAAATAAAAAATTAAGTCCTACATAGGTAAAACTATGGCCTTGTGGTTCACCTTTAAATTCCTTACTCCAAGGTAACCAACCTCCTTCATCAACATGGTGTACCCATGAACTTGGAGTTTCGATAGTCAAAAAATGATCATCATGCATTCCATATCCTTCCGAAAAAAATGCAGTTAAAACACGAAAAAAAAGTCCAACAATTAAGATTGTTTTGAACGACAAGAAAATATTTTTTGATACCATTTTTTTGGTGCAATAACTTCTTTAATAACAGGTTTAATATCTACCAATTCAATTTCAAAAATTAAATCGGAATACGCATTAATTGGTCCAGCTTGACGGTGTCCATACGCTAAAAAATAAGGTAAATAGAAACGTCCCTTACCTCCTTTGACTAACATTCCAAGTGCTTCGTCAAACCCCGGAATCATCCCTTGAGTTTTATATACAAAAGTAATTGGCGTAGCATCCCCATCACGGGAGGACTCAAATTTATCGCCAGACAAAAAATAACCAGTATAATGAACTGTTAACGTATCTCCTGATTTTGGAGTAATACCCGGATTTGCTTCTAAAGCATATGCTAAACCTGTAGCAGATTGTTTTGCGTTCGGGAAACTTTGTTTTGCAGTTTCAAATACTTTCTTAGTATGTACTGTACGTTTTTCTTCCAATGCTGTTTTAGGATTGTAATTTTGATATTTACTTCCTATTCGCAAAATTTGAACATGTATAATTTGATCGTTTTGTGCAATTTTATCTACTACATCTTGACCTTTCACCACATGACCAAAAATAGCATGTTTATTATCCAACCAAGGAGTAGCAACATGGGTGATAAAAAATTGACTTCCGTTTGTATTAGGACCAGAATTAGCCATAGATAGAATTCCAGGACCATCATGTTTTAAAGTAGGATCAAATTCATCGTAAAATTTATATCCTGGATCCCCACTTCCAGTTCCAAGAGGACAACCTCCTTGAATCATAAAGTTAGCTATGACACGATGAAACTTTAAACTATCATAAAAAGGCTTGTTAAATGTTTTGCCAGCAAATTGATAATTACCTTCTGCCAAACCAACAAAATTAGCAACTGTCTGAGGTGCCTTTTCTGGTTCTAATTTCAATAAAATTTCTCCTTTACTAGTCTCAAACTTTGCGTACAAGCCTTCTGTTAATTGCTGTGCAAAAAAACTATACGAAACAGTTAAACAAAAAAGTAGTAATCCTATGTACTTCATCTTAATTTATTTTAAGTAACTCTACTTCAAAAATCAACACAGAGTATGGTTTAATTGCTGGTGATGGAGATTGTTCTCCATAAGCTAATTCTTGGGGAATGTAAAATTTAAATTTTGACCCGACTGGCATTAACTGTAATCCTTCTGTCCAACCTTTAATCACTTGGTTTAGTCCAAAAGTTGCTGGTTCACCTCTATTTACAGAGCTATCAAAAACTTTCCCATCTGTAGTAGTTCCATGGTAATGCACTGTCACTTGATCCGTAGCTTTTGGTTTATCTCCTTTTCCTAACACAACTACCTCATATTGAAGACCACTTGAAGTAGATTGTATGTTTGGTTTAGATTTATTTGTGTTTAAAAATACGATACCTTCTTCACGTGTTTTCATACCTTCTTTAGCTGCTACTGCTTGTTTTTCTGCTTCCAATTTCTGGAAGTATGCACTAATGATTTTATTTTGAGGGTCATTACATAAACTAGGTGCGTCCTTCAAACGATCTGAAATACCTTTGATAACCAATTCTTTATTAGCATTCGATAAATCACGTAACACATTATCTCCTAAAATTCTTCCAATCAAATACGAAACAGTATCTAGCTGATTTTTTAGAACAACGGTTGTTTTACCCTCTGTTTTTTTTGCATTGGCAGTTTTTGTATTATTCTGCGCAGAAGCAGTAAGCGTTAAAAGTACCACAGAAGTACCTAAGATGATTTTTTTCATAGTCTATTTTTTTGCTAAGCAAAAGTAAGAATTTATTCAGGACGAATACACTACTTGGTTTTAGAAGTGTTTTTTTTTGAGAAATTTAACAAGTGCAACATGCAATTAACATTCTTCTTTTACTTTTGTAACATGGAACAAAAAGAAGACAAATTAAAGGAAGTTATTTCCCACGCAAAAGAGTATGGATATGTATTCCCATCCTCTGAAATATATGATGGTTTAGCAGCAACGTATGACTATGGTC